>JGI1684J13235_1000100_pt1 | contig 30833 bp, 24 predicted proteins | sample PonA232FremontCA_2_FD_13235 | JGI IMG/M metagenome (IMG submission 13235) | reverse complement strand
TTTAGGATAAGATAGCTATGAATCTATAAAAAGTGAATCCCTTTTTTCATGCTTCGTTGTGCCCGCAGGGCATGGGAGTTAACATGAAAAAGTTTTAGGGTGTTCTCGCTACTTCGTAGTCGAGATTGCCAAGGTTTTAAGTGTAATAATAAGAATTTTTCTCGCCCCGCCCTCCAAGGCAGGGACAGGGTCGAGATTGCCAATCATTCTTTGTGTCCGCCCAGGTCATGAATGTTCACATAGCGAATGACAGTGTGGTTATTTGCTTTTTTGTTGAGCGCCTACTACAAGGTGGCCTTTTCTTGTACCTCTTCGTATGCCTCTATGATGTCGCCTACTTTGATGTCGTTGTAATTCTCCAGACCTGCCCCGCATTCGTAGTCCTTGTACACTTCTTTTGCATCGTCCTTGAATCTCTTCAGGGAATTCAGCCTGCCGGTGTAAAGTACCACTCCGTCTCTAAGCAACCTGATCCCGGCATTCCTCTTCAATTTTCCGCTTACCACGATACATCCGGCGATTGTCCCAACTTTGGGTATGGTAAAGGTGTCCCTGACTTCTGCCTGTCCCAGGAAGACCTCTTTGGTAATCGGTTCCAGCATTCCGGCCATGGCCTCTTTTACATCGTTCACCAGTCTGTAGATCACGTTGTAAAACCGTATATCCACAGCTTCCTGCTCTGCTATATCCCTTATTTTTGTGGTTGGGCGGACATTGAATCCGATAATAACGGCTCTGGAAGCGGAAGCCAACTTTATATCGGACTCGGTAATTGCTCCTGTACCTTCGTGGATTATTTGCACTTTTACCGCGCTGGTGTTCAGTTTCTTGATGGCTTCGGTCATGGCCCCCAGAGATCCCTGTACGTCCGCTTTGAGTATGAGGTTCAAATTTTTGACTTCTTCTTCCGATTTTGCGGCAAAGAAACTCTCCAAGGTTACCTTGGTCTCCTTGGCAAGCTCTCTTTCCCTTTGTTTGCTCTGTCTGGATTCTGCAATACGTTTGGCAACTTTTTCGTTTTCCACTACCACATACTCGTCACCTGCGTTGGGGATACCTTCAAATCCCTGAACTTCTGCAGGCATAGCAGGACCGGCAGTATTTATCTTTTTGCCCCTGTCGTTGAACAGGGCCCTGACCTTGCCGTGGTAAAGCCCGCATACAAAGGGGTCTCCAGCTTTCAAGGTCCCTTCCTGGATCAGTACCGAACCCACCGGTCCGCGTCCCTTGTCCAGCCTGGCCTCGATTATGTGACCTCTGGCAGGTTTGTTGGGATTTGCCTGCAGTTCCATCATTTCGGATTGCAAAAGTACCATCTCCAGGAGCTGATCCAGTCCCATTTCCTGTTTGGCAGAAATATAGGAAAATATTGTACTTCCGCCCCATTCTTCCGGAAGCAGTCCATGGTCTGCAAGTTCCCTTTTTACTCTTTCCGAATCCGCGTTGTCCTTGTCTATCTTGTTTACAGCTACAATCATGGGAACGTTGGCAGCCTTGCAGTGGTTGATCGCTTCCAGGGTTTGATCCATAACCCCGTCGTCAGCACCTACTATCAGGATAACTATGTCAGTTACCTGGGCACCTCTGGAGCGCATCTCGGTAAAGGCTTCGTGACCGGGAGTGTCCAGAAACACGATGTCCCCGTTGTCCAGTTGTACGTGATAGGCACCGATATGTTGAGTAATGCCTCCTGCTTCCCGGTTTATAATCTTGGAACGCTGTATTGCATCCAAAAGGGAGGTCTTTCCGTGATCCACGTGCCCCATTATTGTTACCACAGGCGGCCGGGGTTGCAATTCTTCCGGGCTGTCTTCCTTCTTGGGAGATATGAATTCTTCTTCCGAGAATCCGACTTTTTCGACTTCAAAACCGTATTCTTCCGCCACGACAGTGGCTGTATCGATATCCAGGGATTGATTGATTGTGGCCATAACTCCCAGTTTAAGCAGGCTCTTGATTATATCCTGGGCCTTTATACCCATTTCACTGGCAAGCGTGGAAACCCTTATCGCTTCTTCCATTTTTATTTTGCGCTTGGCTGCCTTGGTCGGGGCCACGCCACCATGCTGGGGCTGAGAGGCCCCGCTTTCGGAAAATTCTCCTTCGGCATCTGGTGTTTCCTGCTTTTCTGCCGATTTGTCCTTTCTTTTATCCGATTTCTTCTTTTTGCCACCGGATTTTTCTTTTTCATCGTACAGGTTGGAAACATCCACGGTTCGTTTGTCTTTGCCCTTCTTTTTGGAAGACTTTTTTGACTTCTCGGGTTTGTCTTTCTTTTCTTCGGGTACGGCTTCCTTGGGAGGGGTTTCCTTTTCCTGTTTGGATTCAGCAGGGGATTCAGGTTGTGCTTGGGCTTTTTCAGTAAATCCATCTTCTGGTACTAAGTCTTCCTCTTTTTCCGTTTCCTGCTGCTGTTCTTCCGGCTTTTCCTCGGGTTTGGAAATAACTGTTACCTGTGGAGATTCCTTTTGCCTGGACTTCTTCTTTCTTTTGCCTCTTGAGGGTGCTTCTTTTTCAGGTTTCTCTGCAGTTTCGGTACTATCAGGTTCTGATGGCATTTCAGTCTCCAATGAAGAGGAGTCCTGGTATCCGGGACCGGATTCTTCAGCTTCCGGTGTGTATTCCGGTTTTTCGCTTTCCTCTTGTTCCAATGCTTCTTGAGCTGCGTCTGCAGTTTCCGCCTCGGAAGTGGAAAACGCAGTTTGGCCGGTAGAATCGGGTTGTTCTGAAACAGAAGGGGATGCTTCTTTACTGGACTTGCGCCGTTTTTTCCTTAATATTACACCGGAAGAAGTAACCTTGTCCCTGCTGGAGTCTTCACTACCTTTTTCAGAGTAGTAGCTGCGCACCAACTCCACTTCTTCAGGGGTTAAACCACTCATATGGCTTTTCACTTGGATGTTTTTTTCTCTTAGAACATGGAGCAATTCCTTATTGGTTACACCTAGTTCAGTAGATAAATCTCTAACTCGCATTTTTGTGGTCATAGTCTGCACCCCCTGTGTGAGTACTTTTGCCAGCCCTTGAACTTGGGAAATCTTTTCTGGCAGTCAGGGTCCTGACAAAGATAAAATCCTCGTCCAGCTAGTTGTTGTTCCGGGTCAGGGTCTAACATTGCCTTGTCGTGTTTGAACCTGATTACGTACCTATTCAATTCTTTTTTTAAAAAGCGTCGCCTACAAATTACGCACATCCTTTCTGGTTTGTGTGTCTTTTGCTTTTTCATGCCGGAAATTTTTTTAGTTTTCGAATTGAAAACCTGTTATTATTTCGAACAAATTATATATCCGCGGATCAGGGTTAATTATCCGGGTCCTGTTCTTGTTCCTGGGTTTCGGAATTTGAATTTTCCAGCAAATTCAATGCGGAATGGAGTTCGGACAACTTTTGTTCAGTCATTCCGGATACTGCCATCAATCCTTCATCCGAGGAATTGCGTATGTCTTCCAGGGTCTGGAAACCGGCACTGGCGAAATTCTCCGCAGGGATTTCAGTCACATTGCTTATTTGCTCGAAATCCGGCTGGGTGTTGTAGATTTCTCCGTATTTACTTTCAGTAATTACATCGATTTTCCAGCCCAGCAATTTACTGGCCAATTTCACGTTTTGTCCTTTTTGTCCTATGGCCAATTTGTGTTGATTGTCCGGAACCACGACTTCCAGGAACTTGTCGTCCTCATCCACGGTGATACTTGAAATGCGGGCAGGGGACAAGGCATTTACTGCATAGGTAGTAATATCCGGATTCCACAATACCAGATCTATTTTTTCCCCTTTGAATTCTTGAACTATTTTATTTATCCTGGAACCTTTAACCCCTACGCATGCTCCAACCGGATCTACATCCCGGTCCCTGGATAGCAGGGCGATTTTCGCCCTGGATCCAGGGTCCCTGGCCACACTCATTACTTTTATAGTGCCGTCGCTGATTTCCGGCACCTCCAATTTGAACAGGGCTTCCATGAATGAGGGATGAGAACGGGAGAGCACTATTTGAGGTCCTTTGCCTTCCTTGTGTACATCTATGATATAACCCTGCAATCTGTCTCCCCTTTTGTAATGCTCTCTGGGGATCTGTTCGTCCTTGGGCAAAATGGCTTCCGTACGCCCGAGGTTAACTATCCAGCCCTCCCGGTCTCTGCGTTGAATGGTCCCGCTTATAATCTCTCCCTTGCGATTCTTGAACTCTTCGTAGATAATCTCCTGTTCCGCATCGCGCATGCGTTGTATGATCACCTGTTTGGCAGACTGGGCTGCTATGCGTCCCAGATCTTCTACATGAAGCTTGAATCCCAGCTCATCTTCCAGTTCCACGTTGGGATCAACTTTTTTTGCCTCTTCCAAGGATATCTCTGTATTGGGATCTTCTACTTCCTCCAGCACTATCTTGAATTGATGTGCTTCTATATCCCCTGTCTCTTCGTTGAAATTCACTTCGATATCGAGTTTGTTGTGGAACTTTTTATTTACCGCGGTCCGTACGGCTTCTTCCAGGGTGTCAATAAGTACGTCCCGGTCTATGCGTCGTTCCTTACTTATATGATCTATTGATTTTCTAAGTTCCAAGCTCATGGATTAACCTCCAGCTTTAAAATCATCTTTATCTCTTGAGGGTTGTTAGTGTTAAGTTATCACTACAGCGAAACTTAAGCCTTGCCAGGTGGTCCTTTTTTGTCCGAGGGCAGGATAAGCAAGTCGCACAGTGCACCTCCCGGCTGCGGTTGAATTGATCCAAGCAATCAGGGCGTTATAATAGAAAACTGTCGCTGTAGTGTTATCAGTTGTAAGTTTTAGGTATACAAAAATATATCGAGCTAAGCGCTTGTCTAGCACGTGTGTTAAAATATAGATCATTAACACTGGGCTTTAGTTTCCATTCTCCAATGCTCTGATACCCAATTCTCTAATACCCAATTCTCCAGTTCTCTAATTCTCTGATACCCAATTCTCTAATACCCAATTCTCCAGTTCTCTAATTTCCTAATTCTCTGATACCCAATTCTCTAATACCCAATTCTCCAGTTCTCTAATTTCCTAATTCTCTAATTCTCTGATACCCAATTCTCTAATTATCCAGTCTCTAGTTCCTAGCCCTTTGTCGGTTCAAAGAGCAAATGGATATTTTTTATATCATCCCAATTAATCGTGATTGTATTTTCTTTGTCAGTAGTGAGTTCTATCTGCATATTTCCCGCGGCACTAAGTACCCCTTTCCATTTTTTTCTACCGTCCAGGGGAGATCTCAATTTCAGATAGATCCTTTCACCAATATAGCTCTCCAGCTGTGAAAAATTAAAAAACGGCCTTTCCAATCCGGGTGAAGAGACCTCCAGGGTATATGAGCCCGGGATGGGATCTTCCACATCCAGTATAGGGTTTAGATGTTTGCTTATTTCCGCACATTGGTCAATGCTCACACCCTGGGGGGAATCAATATAAATCCTCAATACTCCTCCCTTGGGTGATTTAGGGGGTTCCAGCCCCCATAAATCCAAGCCAAAGGACTCCACAATAGGCTCTATTATTTCGGTCAATTTTGTTTGTAAATCTTTTGTTCCCATTTTTTGAAAAAAAAAGAGTGGACCAATTGGTCCACTCCTTGCTTAAAATCCTTGATTTTGGAGTGGAGCGGGTGACGGGGCTCGAACCCGCGACATCAAGCTTGGGAAGCTTGTACTCTACCAGCTGAGTTACACCCGCTTAACTAGTTTTTGTATTATGAATATTTAAATCCTTATTGTCAAGGCAGTAATGAGATTTTTCACTGATCCCGGTTTTTGGAAAAAAAAATGCTAAAAAGAATAGTGGATTATTGATTCCCGCATAACAAGAAAATTGGCCACCCTTGCAGTGGTCATGGCTTCAAGGGATAACTGTAATCAGTGGTCTGGATTTTGCATAAAAACATTAAAAGAATCTAATAAGGAGTTTATTTCCTATGCAGGATAGTGTTTACAACGGAGTCTTTGGTGCACTGACCCAGCAAAACAGACTCAATATTATATCCAATAATTTGTCGAACGTGAACACAGCGGGTTTCAAACAGAATAAACTGGCGTTCGAAGACAGTTTCAACCACTATGCGCATGATCTTGCAGACCCCAATCCTGCACTTAAAGGAGGGGTCAGATGGCCGGAGTCAGATGAAATGACCCAGCCCAGGATCAGCGAATCCAGCATAGATTTTTCCCAGGGCGGAATGAGAAAAACCGGTAATTCATTGGATTTGGCCATCCAAGGAGAGGGATTTTTCAAGGTGCAAACTCCGGATGGGGAATTTTTTACCCGCAACGGGGCTTTCAGTTTGAATTCCCAGGGTTACTTGGTCAATACCAGCGGATACAGGCTAATGGGGGAAGGTGGTCCCATACAGATAGATAGCGGGGGTAAGATCGATGTTAATGCCACTGGCGGCATTACGGTGAACGAAAATATGGTGGATCAAATTTCTGTCAGGACCGTCAGCGATTTGGATGCCCTGGAGAAAAGGGGTGAGAACCTCCTGCAGCTTAAAGAAGACGCGGAGGCCAGGGAAGTGCCGGCGCAAAATGCCCGCGTAAAGCAAGGTTTTCTGGAAGAATCCAATGTACAGATAGTTGACGAAATGGTGCGTATGATCGAGACCATGCGCACCTTTCAAGCCTGTCAAAAGGTGATGACTTCGAGTAATGAAAGCGACTCTCAATTAATAGATAAGGTGGGAAATCCTTAACTGTTTGAAAAGGTGAATAGTGTAAGTGCAAGAGCAGCTTAAAGTATTCAGGGAAGGTTTAATGTAAGTGTATTTTCTTGGAATAACATAATGGGTTTTTGGTATTAATGTCCGACAAAGGGATAAAACCAGATTTTAAAAAGCGTCTAAAGGAGAAAATAATTATGATGCGTTCACTATGGACCGCGGCTTCCGGGATGATGGCCCAGCAATTGAATATCGATACTATCTCCAATAACCTGGCCAATGTGAATACCACTGCCTTCAAGAAGAGCAGGGCGGAATTCGAGGATTTGATGTATCAGACCTTGAATATCGCCGGGAACAGGAACCAGGGTGGAGGCAGGACTCCCACCGGAATACAGGTGGGGATGGGTGTTGGTCCCGGTTCCGTGCACAAGTTCTACGAGCAGGGGGATTTCCAGAACACCGGGAATCCGATGGATATAGCCATTCAGGGTGATGGCTTCTTTCAAGTGGAGGTAAACGGGGAGTTGCACTATACCCGGGCAGGGAACTTCAAACTGGACCAAAACGGACAAGTGGTAACTTCAGACGGGCACCCGTTGCAGCCTCCATTCACTGTGCCTCCGGAAACAACTAATATCAGCGTGTCAGGGGACGGCCATATAGCCGCTATGAACGATGCAGGAGAGGAAGTGGCCGGAGCGGATATTCCGGTATATGTGTTTGCCAATCCCGCGGGCTTGAACAGTGTGGGAAACAATATGGTCCGGGAAACCGAGGCCTCGGGGCCAGCCCAGCAATTGGTGCCTGGCACTGAGAATGCGGGCACCTTGAAGCAGGGGTTCCTGGAAAAATCCAATGTGGAACTGGTAGAGGAAATGGTGGATATGATCATGGCGCAAAGGTCTTTTGAGACCAATTCCAAGGCCATAAGTACTTCGGATCAGATGCTGCAGACAGCAAATCGCTTGATACGCTAGTTCTAGATACTAGAAACTAGAGGCTGGAAACTGGAAACTATAGAATTGGCTTGGTAAATCAATACTTGGATTGAAGTAATGAATGGAAAGATTGGGCATAAAATGAAATTGTGGGTGCTGCTTGGGAGCATAGTCCTGTTGGGGTGCCCTTTGCAGGTATCTGCAGGAGAATGGCAGATTGAGGTGAAAAAGACAGCGGTGGTGCAGGGTGAATATATTCAACTCCGGGAAATTGCCAGGACCCTGGAGGGGTATGACAATCCCTTGTGGAAGGATATTGCCAATTCTACATTAACCAGGACACCTAATAAAGGGAACAAGAAGATCTTCTACCGCAATCGTTTGGACAAGATACTCTCCAGGCGGTTGCAGGATATTGCCGGTTTGATCCGGTTGCCTCAGAAGCTGGTTGTGCAAAACGGCGGCAGGATCTTCAGCAAAAGCGATTTGAAAAAAAGGATACGGAAATTGGTAGATTCAGGGACACGAAATTTGGATGCAGAGGTCAAGTTGCGGGACTACAGGCTCCCGGAACATATATGTCTGGACAAGGCAGGCCAAAGATTGGAAATGTCCCTGGATTCCCGGTTGTCTGCTGGACGCAATACAGTAAGAATAAAAATGCTGACTGCAAGGGACAGTGTGGCAAAGAGATTTGCAGGGAGCGTATTTTTGGACGTGTGGAAGGAGGTCCCCTGTGCGGCAAGACCCATTCAGAGACACGAGAGCCTGGATCCGGAAAAGATAACTACTGAGCGCAAGAATCTTGCTTATTTGCCCTACGAAATATGGGATCCGGATGAGGATGGCGGACCCTGGAGACTGAAAAAGTCCATAGGCGCAGGGAGTGTGTTATATGACAGGATCCTGGAACCATTACCCTTGATTTGCAAGGGAGAGGGCGTGAATCTCTTGTATCGCGGGGATACTATTCGTTTGGAAGTACCTGCAAAGGCGTTGGAAGAAGGGAGTAAAGGAGATTCCATGCTGGTTAGGAACCTGCGGAGTGATAAAAGGATTCGGGCAAAGGTCAGGGACAAAAACACGGTGGTAGTTAGATAGTGATTGGACGAAAACTCACCCATCTACTTCGTCGCTGCAAAATTTTGAAATCCTCATGTATTAATATACACTGCGGTTTCAAAATCTTTTGTTCCTTGTATCTGGGCAAGTTTACGTCCAATCAAGGTTTTCGCTCAGGCACTGGATAGTTCCCATCCGGAAAAGGGCAATTTCCGGATGAAAACTAGATAGTACTAGGAGCTTGAGACTGAATGATGCAAGAGATTGGGACTGGAGATTAGATAGAGATAAATAAGAAAACAGTGATGGATAAGCATGAACAAGAAAAATAAGGGTTTAATTATGTTAAAATCAAAAACAAAAACGCGGATTTGGGGTTTGTTATTGTGTTTGCTGCTGGTCTTGGGTTCTGGATGCGCATCCAGGCACAAGCAAGCTACTCCCATGCCGGATATTGAACCTCCAAAAACACAGGATGTATCAGAAAGGGAAAACAAGGGGTCCCTTTTTCAGCCTGCAAAGGCGGGATACCTGTTTTCTGACAACAGGGCAAGCAGGGTGGGTGATATAGTGCAAGTACGAGTGATGGAGAGTGCGAGTGCTTCTAGTGAGGCGGAAACCACTGCGGACAAGGAGTCAAGTGTGAATGTGGGAGTGGATAATTTTTTGGGACAGGACCAATTGCTTGACGCCCTAGGCGCACTTGGGGCCTCTCCGGCTATCGGGGCACAGTCCACTACTGAATTTGACAATGATGCCAGTACCTCCAGGTCCACAGATGTAACAGCCACTGTGGCTGCGAGAGTGGTCAAGGTTATGCCCAACGGACTGATGCAGATAGAGGGAAAAAGCGAGACACAGGTGAACGACGAAACTCAGATCATAAGGGTGAGTGGTCTGGTGAGATCAAGGGATATCGGGCCCAATAACTCCATCTCTTCCACAAGTATTGCAGATGCGGATATCCAGTACTTCGGAAGGGGAGTGCTTGCGGACAAGCAGTCACCCGGATGGATGACCCGGATCATAGATAATGTCTGGCCATTTTAGGATGTGCCTGCAAAAAATTGCAGGAGGTTTTAGGGTTTTCTCGCTACTTCCTAGTCGAGACAACTTACACAAACAACTTCTTTGATAACCGATAACTGTTAACTCCCATGCCCTGCTGGGCACAACGAAGCATGAAAAGTTTTGCTAAAACATCCTCTTACTTAAAACTTTAAAACCCTAAAACCCTAAAACTTTTTCATTGCCCTGCTGGGCACAACGAAGCATGAAAAGTTTTGCTAAAACATCTTCTTACTTAAAACTTTAAAACCCTAAAACTTTTTCATTTTAACTGATACCAGACCAGCATTAACAATAGAATACACAGGGTGAGCAATATGCAAAACCAGGCAATCCTCAATAAGGGAAATGCAAATTCCAGGGAAAAGTATGGGATGTCTTTATTTAAGGTGATTTGTCTTGCACTGTTATTGGCATGTTCAAGCGCTTTTTTCACCCCGTCCACAGGGAAGGCAATTCGCTTGAAAAATATTGCCAGTTTTAGTGGTGCCAGATCCAATCAACTAGTGGGTTACGGTTTGGTGGTAGGTCTTTCCGGTACCGGGGATCAGAGGGGATCGCCTTATACCATCCAGTCCATAACCAATATGTTGGAGAATATGGGTGTGAGAGTTAACAAGGATGATATACAACCCCAAAACGTGGCTGCAGTTATGGTAACCGCTGAGTTGCCTGTCTCTGCGGAACCGGGCTCAGAACTGGATGTGACTGTTTCCTCGGTGGGAGACGCGGAAAGTCTGCGCGGGGGAGTTTTACTCATGACCCCCTTGAAAGGAGTGGACGATAAAGTCTATGCAATAGCCCAGGGCTCACTGACCTTGGGGGGATATTCTGCAGGCGGCCAGGCGGCCCAGGAAACTACCAATTTCACAACAGTGGGTACCATACCCCAGGGTGCGGTGGTGGAGCGTTCCATACCCTACGAGTTCAATGAGCAGGACAAGATCCAGATTGATTTGGACGTAGGTGGATTTACCACTACTCAGAGGGTGGTGGAAGCGATAAACCGAAAGCTTTCAGGAAATTACGCAAGTCCCAAGACCCGCGCCAGCCTGGAGCTAAAAGTCCCTGCAAAATTTTCCGGCAATTTGATTCCCCTTATGGCCAAATTGGAACAACTACAGATAAATCCGGACAAAAAGGCGAAAGTGGTGGTGGATGAAAAAACCGGTACCATAGTTTTGGGCAGCGACGTTACCCTGTCTCCGGTAGCTGTTGCACAGGGAAATCTCAAGATAAGAGTGGAAGAAAGACCAGAGGTTTCCCAGCCCGCTCCTTTCAGTGAAGGTGAAACTGCTGTAGTGCCCAGGACAGAGGTAGAAGTGGAAGAAGAGGAAAAGCGCCTGACAATGATGGAAGGGGCAAAGCTCCAGGAATTGGTGGAAGGACTGAATGCCATAGGAGCAACCCCCAGGGACCTGGTTTCCATTCTTAGAACCTTGAATTCCGCAGGAGCGCTGCACGCTGAACTGGAGGTCCAATAATGCATTCACCCCAAGACTTTGATATAAGAAACCAGAATCCTGCAAATGAACTCAAGTCCCAGAACCAACTGAATAAACTGCAGAACACTGCGCAGGAGCTTAAAAAAAACGATGAGAACAAGCAGGGCTTAAAAGAGGCCTGCAATATGTTTGAAACCCTGTTTATAAAAAAGCTCTGGAAAAAGATGCGGGAAACGCTCCCGGAAGACGGGATGTTCGACAGCAGGGTCCAGAAAAAGTACATGTCCATGTTCGATCAGAAGTTTGCAGCCAAAATGGCTGAACAGGGCGGAATCGGTTTGAGTAAGTTCTTGTACAATCAACTGCAGACCAGTCTGGAAACTGCCAGTAACAGCACCTTTTCAGGGGGTGATGCCACAGGCGGAGATAAAAAAATCGCTTCGGAAGCCAGGGAAGTACAGCAGGAAACTGGAACCGAGGGTGTTGGAAATGCAGGTAGCGATTTGAAATCCCGGAATGGATCCCCTGCACAAGGAGATAGTGCATCTGGTCCTTCCCGTAATGCGTTGATAAAAACGGTGGATCAGAAGGTAGAGGCATTGGCCAGGGAGATAATACAACAAAATGGTCCGGCAAACCAGAAGAATGGAGTTGACAAGGATCCTTCCCGGCAGCAGGAAAAAGAAGTGAATCCAGGCAGGCAGGGGAATTATTTCTCGGCTGGCTCATCTGAACTGCCGGATATAAAAATGCCGCTTGATTCGGAAATAAGTTCGGACTTCGGTTGGAGGGATGATCCCTTTACCGGTGAAAGGGCTTGGCATTCGGGTGTGGATTTTGCAGCTTCTTCCGGGGATTCGGTTCAGGCCTGCTGGCCGGGTGAAGTAAGTTTTGCCGGTGAAAAGGAAGGTTATGGTAAAACCGTGATTGTGGAGCATCCAAATGGCTGGGAGAGTATATATGCCCACAACAGTGACAACCAGGTCAAGGAAGGAGACAGGGTGAACCAGGGAGAGACTGTTGCCAAAGTGGGTGATAGCGGCAGAAGTACGGGACCGCATCTGCACTTTGAACTAAGGCAGGGAACCCAGGCCTGGGACCCAAAGCAGATACGGCAAAGGCTGTTGGCAGGTTTGAGTATAGGAAAGAATGTATAAGAAGCTGAAAGCAAGAAGAGCTAAAAGCTGAAAGCTAAAAGTTGAAAGCAAGAAGGAAGAATTTGGAAGCTGAAAGCAATAAGAAAAAGTAAAGAATGAAGAGGGAAGAAGGTTTGGTTCCGGAATATAAGGGGTAAGAGAAAAGGCGATATTGGCAGGACTTGCTTTTTAAAGCTTTTGCAAAAACCGTCGATAAAGGATTAGAAGAAGAAAACTTTAATCAAATTTTGATATAAAAAATCAGGGGGAAAGATGGATATTTTACAAAGGATATCCAAAAGCTTGTTCAGACAGCATCAGGGCTTGCAGTTGTTGCAGGAGTTGCTTCAGGAGGAGCACACCCAGATGGTGGAAAATGACGACAGTGGGGAGTTGGCAACCCACGAGCTCTCCATTCAGGAATTGCTTAGGCAGCTAGTAAAGGAGAGGGAGGAAGTCCATCTTGGTGTGAGCAGTTTGGGTTCTCCCGAGAATCGGGTCTCTGATATCTTGCACCTGTTCCCTGAAGAAGAACAGGAAAAGATTTCCAACACCCTAGAAGGATTGAACATACTGGAAGCAGAGTGCAATAAGCAGGCGGAAGTCAATGCAGATATAGCCATGGCCCTGGTGGAACAGAGCAACAATCTCCTGGAGTATTTCAACAAGCAGCTTTGGCCGGAACAAGGGGATGTATACTGCAAAGACGCCAAATGGCAGCATTTTAATTCCAATGCCGCTATCCTGCAGGGGAAATTGTAATGCCCGGACTAGGATCAGTATTGAACATAGGGCGTTGGGGACTGTTTAGCTCCCAGTCCGCGATCGAGACTACCAGTAACAATATCTCCAATGTGGAGACTCCTGGATACAGCCGCAGGGAGGTCAGGCTGGAGGAAGCGCCTTCCATAGACTACAAGCCCGGCCAGCTGGGTACCGGGGTGCGAGCAAAGGAAGTGGTCAGATCCTTCGACAATTTTGTGGAAGAGCAGTACTTGAACAAGAATTCGGATTTCAAGAAATGGGAACAGTTAACCCAGACCCTGGAGAGCCTGGAGACTACATTCGACAATTCCGGGGATTCCGGAGTGAACAAGGTGTTGTCCGATTTCTGGGGAATGTGGCAGGAGTTGGCCGAAAGTCCGGAAGACGGCAGTGTCCGTACCTCTCTTTTGGGCAAGAGTCAATCACTTTTGAATGCTGTTCAAATGACTGACAAGGATATATCCAGATTGCAGCAGAAGATGGAGGACTATATAAAAGAGGATGTGAACAGGGTGAACGAGGTCCTGGAAGAGATAGCTTCCGTCAATCAGCAGATCACCGAACACAAGAGCCCGAACAACAACCCCAACCGCCTGATGGACAAACGCAACGAGTTGATGCGTGAGCTATCCGGACTGATCGATGTGAAAGTCTTCAACGAAAAGGGAGGGGACTTGATGCTAACCACCCGTGCCGGACACACCCTTGTGGACGGCAGGGAACATTTCAGTCTGGATTATCAGGGTCCCCAGAGCTTTATGGATTTGAAACCGAGTTCCACTTTTGCGGAAAATGGTGGTGAAATTCAGTTTCAGGGGAGATCCAGCAACGAGTATGTGATCAGGGTTGCTAACGTTGATACCAGTGGTGCAACTGCTGAAGCGGAGTTGGAATTTTCCGTGGACGGGGGTAGGAGTTGGCTGGATGAAACTAAGAACTATACCCAAGACGACTTGACGAATAGTTCCAAAATAGAGTTGCCCTACAGCGATGTTACTTTTTCTTTGGAAAATAATAATACCGCTACTATAGATGATCTGGTACAAGGCGATCGTTTCAATGTAATGCCCAAGACGGGTTTGTACTGGCAAAAATCCACTGGTTCGGAGGTGAATGTAACCCCCATGAGGATGGAAAACGGAGAGGACAATCCCAGGCGGATAGTGGGAGGTTCCCTGGCAGCGGAATTCAATTTCCGGGACGATTTTGCGGGTGAAATCAGGGACAGGATGGATGAATTCGCTGAGTCCTTGATCTGGGAGACCAACAGGGTGCATAGCCAGGGTGCGGGGCTGCGGAAAATGCAGGAGGTAACCGGTACTTACCAGTCCGAGAATCCTGATGCAGCCATGAATAGCGAGGATTCAGGACTGGCATTTTTCGACAGGCTGCAATCCGGCAATGTTTCCTTTTATATGTATAACAACAATACTGGGGAGCTGGCTGCCAGTGACAGTGTCCATTTTCAGAACGGAGACTCCATGCAGGAGTTTCTGGGGAAAATTAACAGTAATAATACCAACAAGGGGAAGCTGGGGAATTTTATGGAGGCCTCGGTTCAAAACGGGAAGTTGCAGCTTCAGGCAGACGACGGGTATTCTTTTGCCGTAGGCGGGGACACCAGTGGGGTGCTTTCAGCTACCGGGATCAACACTTTTTTCGAGGGCTCTGATGGGAGAAACATAGCAATAAATTCCAAAGTGAACAATAACACCGACTTGATAAACGCGGCCCATGTTAACGGTGCCGGAGAGGTCAATTCCGGAGATAACCAAACTGCCAAGGATGTTGCCGCACTGCAGCATACCCAGGTGGATTTCAGTACCTTGTCCGAAGGGCAGACCGAGCAGACCCTGCAGGATTACTATAACGGCTTGTCTGCAGATGTGGGAAGCAAGACTTCAGAGGCGGATTACAACAAGAATTTTTTCAAATCCCTGACAGAGGATTTGAAGTCCAGGCAGGAATCCGTATCCGGAGTGAACCTGGACGAGGAAATGACCAACCTGATCAAGTTTCAACAGATGTATACCGCGTGTGCAAAATTGATCACCACCACTGAAGAGATGATGCAGACTCTTATGCAGATGAAGAGATAAATATTGCAAAGCGGAATAAATGTTCGTAAGATTAAATTCATATTGGAATAAACCACTTCGAACATTCAAGAGGTAGGAGTATGGAACGCATATCCCAAAGCATGCTTTATGGAGATATAATAAAATCCCTGAACAAAACTACCAGTAGGTTGCAGGAATTGCAGGAACAGGCCGCCACCCAAAAAAAGGTCAATCGGCCTTCGGATAATCCGGTGGGTTACGGCAGGATATTGAATTACCGGGATTCCATAGGGGCTATAGAGAAATACGAGGAGAATGTGAACACTGCCAAGGGATGGCTTTCCCGGTCCGACGATACCATGCAGCAGGTGCAGGATGTTATGTCCAGGGTGAAGGAACTTACTGTTCAGGCCGCTAACGAACCTCTGAATGAACAAAACCGGGAGAGTATCTACAAGGAGGTGAGGCAGCTTTTTGACCAGATGCTCACCCTTTCCAACACCAAGTACCAGGGCAAAAGCATCTTTGCCGGGCACGAAGTGGAAGAAAAGGCGTATGAAGAAGGGGTGGGGGTGTACAGCAACAAGAGGACTTATATTGAAAACTACAAGGGAGACAAGGATTTTAGTGAGTTGGGGCCCTTTGAAAAGGACAAGATCTCTATTGACGATGTTACTCCCTACGTAAAGAATGTGGAGGGTACTGTTAAAGATCCGGTGACAATTAGATTTTCCAAGGGCAATACTTCAATGCCGGATACTGTTGAAGTTGGTGGTACTCATCCAATCAATTATCAAGTAATTGAGGGGGATGTGCAAAATGCTTCCGGCACACTGGATGCAAGTAATACCACTATCGATTTGGGGAATGTGAAAGTGGATTTGAAAGAGGGATATGAAGTTGATGTAAATAGTGAAGACGGATCTGCGCAAACCGAACTCTACTTGGCCCCCACCGCGTATTATCAGGGAGATACCCGGAACAAGCCGGGCGTGGAAATAAAGAATAAAAAAGGTATAAATGTTGAGCCCCTGAAAGGGAGTTTTGACAGCGATGTTAAGGTTCAGATCACAAATAATCGAAATTTGGGTAACGGTAATCCCATTGAATATAAATACAGCCTGGATGGTGGAGCGAACTGGACCGGGAAGGTGCAAGCAGAGAATAACAGTGCCACACCAACCCTTGATCTGCCGGGAGGAGAAGTTCAACTTTCCTATGCAGGAAATAATGAGTTGGGCGGGTTGGAATTCGATATAAATGGCACTCAAGTTGTTCAGAACAAGAAAGATGTGAACATGACTATTGATACTTCTTCTTCTTATGATTCTTTCGATGAAGATGTGATGATAAAAATCAATGATGATATAAATGATATCAATAATATAACTAGTAGTTTTGAATATCAGTATACTAGAAGTAGTGGAGAAGTTTGGAGTGGGGCACTGACATCTAGTGACGCCACTTTGACCCACGATTTTGATGCAGATGGTGATGAAGAAAGTGTAAACTTGCAAAGTCAGAGCGATGTCGATTCAATAGAAGAAGAATCAAAATTCAAGATAAGTGACAATCCGTCTGGGAATGATAAAGCAACTAGTGTGCCCAACGTCCACTCTGTAGCCCAGGGGAATTTCGACCAAAATATCCAGGTGCGGATAGATGACAGGGATCCGAGTACAGAAGCACCGGACAGTACAACATTGGGGGATTCAGATCAAAATATCAGGTATTCCTACAGCACTGACGGTGGTGAGACTTGGAATACCGGAAACGAGATCAATCAAAAAAGCGGTAATGATTACCAGGATCTGGTGGTGCCGGGTGGAATGCTGAAACTTGCCCCTACTGAGGAAACAGGTGGGGGAACCTCTAAGCTCAATGTAGGAGACCAATTCACTATCCAGCCCCGCAATGCGGGGCACGGACTGGAGGTTTCCCAGGGAAACGAGGTGGAGATCAATAATATAGGCCCGGATGTCTTCGGAGGGCACTACAAAAACGAATCCGGAATAGAACCCGCTTTTGAAAAGAATCAGCAAAAAAATCTGTTTTTGGGACTGGGAAAATTGATGACCTCTCTCAAAAACAATGACCAGGAGAATATCAGTAAATCCATCGGTTATGTAGATAATGCCATACAGCAGGTTTCGGAAAGGTTGGCTGATGTTGGTGCCCGCATGAATCGGTCCAAGGCGGCGGAGAACATGCTCTCGGAGTTAAAGACCAGCCAGAAGGAACGCAAAAGCGAGATCGAGGATGTGGATTACGCCAAGCTAATGTCCCAGTTGAAACAGCAAAATACTGTTTATCAAACCATACTGAAGTCTTCCTCCATGATAATGAGGACCAGTTTGGTGGACTATGTCTAGGATTTGGGATGATTTGAAATAAGATGGGATTCCGAGTTGGAACAATTTGTAAAACTATATTTAAACAGGGGGTCCTGCGGATCTCTAATCTGGATCAGGGGTTAGAGGGGAGCTATGGCTCCCCTGGAAATATCCGGCCGGATTGGTTTTATTCCCATAGATCGGTTTCCTGCTGGATGATGCCCTCTGCGATGTTGCGGGGATTTACATCGTATTCCCCGTTATCTATCTGCTGTTTCAGTTCAGAGACCTTTTCGGAGCGGACTTCATCGCTGTTTTGCACTGCCTGTACCGCTTTTCCCAATTCCTGTGCCTGAGTGGAAAGCTGCACCTTATCGTTTTCCGTCCCGTTCTGGGACTTTGCTTCAACATTGTTGCTATTTTTATTATTGTTGTTTTCTTCAATTTTATTTTGGGAGTATGGTCCCATTTTACCAAGAATGCTTGTAATTTCCATAACTTGGCCTCCTTGTTTTTGCCCCTGGTGTCAAATTACTGTTGGATATATGCGTGTGTTTTGGGCCAGCTAGCAGGAATCAACAGTTTCAAATGCCCATATCTTTTGCTTTGCCGGTATATAATTTTTTTTGCAAAATTTAAGCCATTGTCTCATTGACCTTTCTTTTGGTCAATTCCCACAATTTATCCATGACTTGTATTCTTTCCATTTCGCTAAGCTGCTCTCTATTACTATTTCGGACGATGGTCCGATTTTCTTTAGGCATAAATTCAAATAAAAATGAAGTATTGAATTCCTGCTCCAATTCCTGTTTTATCTCTGCAACTACAGGGTTGTCTGTTTTAGAGGTGATCAAATTGTCCATGATTTCCTTGGAGATATTCTCAACCAATTGTTCCCTCTTGCCTTGGCTTGAAAGTTTGACTTTGTCGCTTTCAGGCATTTTTTGGTTCATGGCTTTCCTGAGTTGTGCCAGTTGCTTGGTGGTAGAGGATTGCCTTTCATAATTACGTAGTATATTTTGTATTTTTGTGTTCCCGTCCACCATACATACACCTTTACTAATTTTCTTTTCGACCTTAAGAAAAAAAACTTTAGGGTGCAAAGAAAAATTTTTTAAAAAAATCAAAACTTGAATATGATTGAACTTTAAATTAAACAGGGGTATCCATGTTTAAAACAAAGCGAGTTTGTTATGAGTAACTTTATTCACAACGTTCATATCTTGCCCAAAAAAAACCATCAAAGGGCCCATGATCTTAGTTGGGAAATAAGGGATTGGCTAGGGGAAAAGGGTGTATGGGCAGCGATTTATAATCACGAGGATTATTCTGACCAATTTGGAAAGGAAGAGGATACCCCCGACATTATAATGGTCTTGGGAGGGGATGGGACAATATTGAACGTTGTCGGGAAGTTGCAAAAGCGAGAAGTCCCTTTGCTGGGATTCAATTTTGGGCATGTCGGATTTTTGACTGAATTGGACCCGGATCACTGGAAACATGATTTGGAAAAAGTCCTCCAGGGTGAATTCTCGATTTCGGAGCGCCTTGTATTGAAATACAAGTTGATCAGAGACGGGGAGGTAATTCAAAAGGGTAGTTTTATTAACGACTTGGTGGTGGGAAGAGGGAGTTTGGCCAGACTTGTGGATTTGAGCCTGTGGACGGGGGAAGAACCGATCACTGAAATAAGGGCGGATGGCTTGATCGTTTCCACCCCCTTGGGTTCAACTGCTTATTCCGTTGCAGCTGGCGGTCCTTTGATATCCCCGGAATTGGACGTGCTGGAATTATGTCCGGTTTGTCCCTTCCTGAAAGATATGCGGCCGGTAGTGCTTCCCAGTTCCTCGGTGATCACCATTAGAGTGGAAACTCCGTATCAAGGGGGATTCTTGACTTTGGACGGACAGACCGGTATGGATTTGGAATCCGGGGACTGGATTGTGATTGAAAAATCCAGCAAGCAAATGCAATTGATACAACTGTCAAAGAGCAGTTATGTACAAAAGCTCAAGTCCAAGGGTTATATAGATTCCGGAAAACACTAGCCGCGAATGCGCTGCAAAAAGACTTTACAAGATTTGCTTGCAAGTATATCGCAACATGGGTTAAGTTGGAAAGTTATGAATAAAATCGGATCGAAGAATTTTACCTTTTTTTTAGCAACATTTCTGGGACTATTGTTTGTGTTCAACTTTATTAATTGTTCCCGGGGAATCTTCACCGAGAAGGAAGGATTTATCAAGTTGTCTTCCTTTCAAGAAAAAAGACTGGTGAAAAGATTCGACTTGTCCAGTCAAAACATTGAGTCCTGGGAAGAGATGCAGGAGCCACTGCAAAGGAGTTTGGAGTATGTTTCCGCAAAGAAGCGGGATGCACTTGCCCTGGATAAATACGGTCTGAAGATAACCTGGGGAGAATTGCAAGATACAATAAAAAAGGTTTTGAGAATACTTCCAGAGTTGGATAGGCGTCCCGGGTTGTTGGCTAAAGAGTTTGATTGGTACGAATTAAGGCCCGAGCCTCTAATTACCGGATATTATGAACCCCAGATAAAAGCCAGTTTGTCTCCCAGAGAGGGATATGATTGTCCCATATACGGCTTGCCTGAGGATCTAAAGACCGTGGATCTGGGAATGTTCCATCCAAGATGGGAAGGGCAAACCCTTGTTTATAGATTAGAAAATGGTACTATAAACCCATACTATACCCGCGAAAAAATAAGGGACCAAAACGTGCTGGAAGAAGAGGCACCCGTGATCGCCTGGGCAAAAAAACCTCTGGATGTGTTTTACTTGCAGATTCAGGGGTCTGGAAGGCTTGTCCTCCCCGATGGTGATGAACAGTTTATCGGTTATGCGGGAAAGAATGGAAGGAAGTACGTATCCATAGGCCGTACACTGGTTGAAAATGAATACTTGGAATGGGAAGATTTGAGCATGCAGTCGATCCGGGATGTTTTAAACAAGAATCCGGAAATTAAGTCGGAAATCCTGAATCAGAACCCTAGTTTTGTTTTTTTCCAATTAAGGGAAGACGGACCATACGGGAGCATGGGGAGGAAGTTGACTCCTATGGCAAGTGTGGCCGTGGATCCGGATGTTTTGCCCTTGGGATCCTTATTGGCCCTGAATGTTGATTTGCCTGATAAAGAAGATTCAACACCCGAATTGAAGGGTTTCGGTCTGGCGCAGGACGAGGGGGGAGTTATTAAGGGCCATCATTTGGATCTTTTTTGCGGCACCGGAGAGGAAGCCAAAAATCTGGCCGGACGCATGAAAAAAAAGGGAAAAATATACCTAATGCTGGATGCTAGGGATTAGAGAATTGGATAATTGGATAATTAGAGAATTGGAGAATTGGATAATTGGATAATTAGAGAATTGGAGAATAGGGGAATTTGATAATTGGAAAATTGGTTATAGTGATTGGAGCTTGGGAATTAGTTTGTCGGTAGTCGGATTCAAATTTCCAGTTTCTAGTATCTAGAAAGTTGCAAGGAGTCTCAGATGTCAGAATACGAAGCAATTATCGGACTGGAAGTTCATGCCCAGTTGAAAACCGATTCCAAATTGTTTTGTGCCTGTTCCACTCAGTTCGGACAGGAAGCAAATACCAATGTTTGTCCAGTATGTACAGGAATGCCCGGAGCATTGCCGGTGATGAACCAGAAGGCTCTGGAATATGCCGCAAAACTCGGATTGGCACTGAATTGCCAATTGAATCGCAACTCGGTTTTTGCACGCAAGAATTACTTCTATCCGGATTTGCCCAAAGGGTATCAGATATCCCAATACGAGCATCCCCTGGCGGAGCACGGCTGCCTGAAAATAGTGCAGGACGGGCAAAAGAAAAACGTGGGTATAGTAAGGATACATATGGAGGATGACGCGGGAAAATCCATACATTCACCTGCGGATAACAAGAGTTACGTGGATTTGAACAGGACCGGGGTGCCCTTGATCGAGATAGTCAGCGGCCCGGATATCCATTCTGCAGAGGAAGCGGTTGCCTACTTGAAAAACTTGCGCAATATTTTGAGGTACTTGGATATCTGTGATGCAAATATGGAAGAGGGAAATTTCCGCTGTGATGCCAACGTCTCGGTAAAGCCCAAACAGGATAAAGAATTCGGTACGCGCACAGAATTAAAGAACTTGAATTCCTTTAGATATGTTCAAAAGGCGCTGGAATTTGAGATAAACAGACAACAGGATCTGCTGGAGGACGGAGAAGAGGTCGTTCAGCAAACCAGGCTGTTTGATGAACACAAGGGAAAAACCAGATCCATGCGGGGAAAGGAGGAAGCCCATGATTATAGGTATTTCCCGGATCCCGATCTGGTACAACTGCAATTGGGAGAAGAGGAAATTTTGGATTGGAACCAGAATATTCCGGAATTGCCGCTGGACCGTATTGAGCGCTTCATTTCCTCTTATAATCTACCTGAACAGGATGCTGTTGTCCTGACCGGAGAAAAGGACTTGGCGGATTTTTTTGAGGAAACTGTCAGTTTGTATAACGAGCCCAAAACAGTCAGCAACTGGATCATGTCCGAGATGCTCAGGGAACTCCGGGAGTTGGATATCGATGCCTCGGAGAGTCCTTTTGGACCCGGACAGTTGGCATCCTTGTTGGGTATGATCCATGAAGAAAAGATAAGCAGCAAAATCGGTAAGGAGATATTCCCGGAGATTTTCAGGGAAGGACTTGATCCGGAAACTTATGTCCAGGAAAAGGGACTTTTGCAAATATCTGATCAGAACTGGTTGGAAGATCTGGTAGGCCAGGTTCTGGAGGAGAATCCGGATGAAGTGCAGTCCTATAAGTCCGGAAAGAAGAAATTGCTTAGCTATTTTATGGGACAGGTGATGAAAAAGACCAAGGGTCAGGCCAACCCCCAAGTGGTGGATGATCTGCTCAAGCAAAAACTGCAGTGATTATATCCAAGTTGCCGGCTGTTCAACATGAAAAAGTTTTAAGTTTTAGGTTTTAAGTTTTAAGTGTAAGAACAAGAATTTTTCTCGCTACTTCGTAGACGAGATTGTTCATTATTCGTTGTGCCTACCCAAGGCATGGGAGTTAACATGAAAAAAACCAGGATCAAACAACATGAAAAGGCATATTAGATTCTTTCCCGAGGAGCAGGTACTTACCCTGCTGGATCAAAGATATCTCCCGGATCAGGAAAAATGGTATGTTTGCAGGAGATTGAGGGATGTTATCGAGGCAATGCAAAGGATGGTGGTGCGTGGTGCCCCGGCTATAGGGGTTGTTGCTGCCTATGGATGCTGCCTTTCTGCTGCTACCCTGGATCCTGGCGATCCGGAATGGCAGAGGGAATTGGACGAAAAACTGAAACGCTTGGCACAGGCAAGGCCCACTGCTGTCAATCTAAGCAACGTTGTAGGCAGAATGCGAGATGTATGGAAGTCGGATGCTGATATTAAACTGGATGATCTGCTTTGGCTGTGGATAAGGCTGGCCAGGGATATACATTCTGAGGATATAGCTACAAACAAGTCCATTGGGGAAAACGGCATGCAGTTGCTGGAAGACGGGGACAGTGTGATGACCCATTGTAATGCCGGGGCATTGGCTACCGGAGGATACGGCACTGCTCTGGGAGTTTTCAGGGCTGCTAAATCCGCAGGCAAGGAATTGTATGTAATTGCCAACGAAACCAGGCCACTGTTACAGGGATCCAGACTTACTGCCTATGAACTTGAACAGGATGGTTTTTCCGTCCGGATAGCCTGTGACAACGCAGCCGGATATTTGATGAGCAGGGGGTATGTAGACAAGTTGGTGGTGGGAGCGGACAGGATTACCCTGAATGGGGACACGGTCAACAAAATCGGGACCTATTCCCTGGCCCTGTTGGCTTTTTATCACCAGATACCGTTTTATGTGGCCGCACCTGCTTCCACTTTTGATCACGATATCTTGCAGGGAGAGGATGTCCCCATTGAAGAGCGTCCGGACAAGGAAGTGAACCGGATCGGGGAAATCAAGACAGTGCCGGACGGAGTGGGAGTCTTGAATCATGCATTCGATATTACCCCGAATAGTATAATAACCGGCATAATTACAGAGAAAGGTGTTCTGGGACATCCTTATGAAGAGAGTATAAGAGACACGATCTTTGCTTGAGATCGTTTTTTTCAGGCAGGGGAGCCGCACTTCGTCTTGGCAATTTGGCGTGGAAAAGTTTTCTGAGTTGTTTGTTTGAAGTCCTGTTTTGGATTTTTTTGCCAGCCTAAACATGCATAGCTTGCAAGTAATCCGGCAAATACTTTTTCAAGGAAAATTGTGCAAGATGGGGGAGATCCAGGAAATTTCGGGTTGCGTTTGGGAGTGGCCGCCAGTAACCAGACTGTACATGTTTAATATTTCGAATTGGCTAGTATATTATGTTACCAACAGTAGCTATCATCGGCAGGACCAATGTGGGAAAATCCACAATATTCAACAAACTGCTCAAGGAGAACAGGGTTGTTACCCACGATACCCCGGGAGTGACCCGTGACCGTGTTTACGGAAGGGTGAATCTCCCCACACATACATTTGATATTGTGGATACCGGGGGTTTGGATATTACCAGTTCCGGGAGCGAGGAAACCGAAATATTTGAACAAGCCCGGGAAGCGATAGAGGAAGCCAGCCTGTTGTTGATGGTAACAGACGGAAAAGTCGGCCTTACTCCGTTGGATCAAGAATTGGCCGGATTTGTAAGGAAGTCCAACAAACCCGTGCGCTTGGTGGTGAACAAGGTCGACGGTCCGGAATTGGAAGATAGATACCTGGCGGATTTTTACTCTCTGGGCTGGGAAGTAAGCCCTGTCTCTGCAGCTCATGGATACGGAGTCCGGGATCTGATTGAAGATTTGTGCAAGGATTTGCCTTCCAAAAAGGAATTGGATTTGGAGGCATCACCCCGGGATGGATTGAAAATAGCAATGTTGGGCAGGCCCAATGTGGGCAAGTCTTCTATTATAAATTCCCTGATTGGGGACAAGAGGCTGATAACCAGCGAAAATAGCGGTACAACCAGGGATAGTGTGGATGTTGAACTGGAAAAGGACGGTGCCAAGTATGTGTTTGTAGATACTCCCGGGGTGCGGCGCAGGACGCGTATCAGTAATTCCCTGGAGAGATTCAGTGTCCTGAGGTCCCTGAAAAGCAGCAGTAGGGCGCATGTGACCATTCACGTGGTTGATGCCGCGGAAGCTCTGACAAGCCAGGACAAAAAGTTGCTTGATTATCTGAACAAGGAGAAACCGCCTTTTATCCTGGCTGTAAACAAGGTGGACCTGGTTGCGCGCAAAGACAGGCCCAAGATGAAAAAGTTCTTTGAAATGGAGATGAAAATCTCTTCTCATGTCCCGATTATATACACTTCCGCTGTTACCAAGGCAGGCTTTGGGGGTTTGCTCCCATTGGCGGAGAAATTGTGGGATGAATGCCAAAAAAGAGTAGGCACCGGAGAACTGAACAGGGTGCTTACCGAAATAATACAGGCACATCAACCCCAGGTGATTAAGGGACAGAGGCCCAAATTCTACTATTTTACTCAAGCGGATACCACACCACCAACTTTTGTATTTTTCATGAATAATCATTTGTTGTTGAAAGCAGAATATGTCAGGTTCCTGGAAAAGCAGATCCGGAAGATGTTTGGATTCAAGATGGCACCTATCCGTCTGATATTCAGGACTTCTCAAGGGTGACAGAATGACAGGTGACAGGGGACGGAGGACGGAGGACAGAGAGGTGATACGGTTTTCGGGAGTTTGAAAAAAGAAGAGATCTGTTGTAATCTAATATAATATGTATGCAAAATTTTGTTTACGACTTACGTCAACCCACTGATAATCTGGAGACACGCAGTCGTTGGATTTTAAAAAATTAAAACAATCACAGGAGCTTTTTGCATGGACCAAAATTCGGGAAAAATCTGGTTTAATGGTCAGTTTGTACCCTGGGAAGATGCGCAGGTACATGTGTTAACCCATACGCTTCATTACGGAGCCGGGGTTTTTGAAGGAATTAGGTGCTATAAGTGTACCGATGGATCTTCGGAAGTTTTTCGCCTGGAAGAGCATGTGGAACGCTTGTTTGATTCGGCAAAGGTAATGCAGATGGAGATTCCTTTTTCCCAGGAGGAAGTATGCGAAGCCATTATTAACTCCTTGCGCGAGAACAAATTGAAGGAGGGCTACATTAGGCCGCTCGCATTTATTGGTGACGGCAAAATGGGAGTATATCCGGGTGATAATCCGATCAATCTGATTATCGCGGTATGGCCCTGGGGCGCCTATTTGGGTGAAGAAGCCCTTCAAAAGGGAATCAGGGTGAAAACTTCCAGTTACAGCAGGCACCATCCAAATGTTATGATGACCAAGGCCAAGATTGCGGGTAACTACGTTAATTCCATCCTGGCCAAGCGGGAAGCCTTTGCAGATAATTACGACGAGTGCCTGATGCTGGATGTTGACGGCTATGTAGCCGAAGCCACCGGGGAGAATATCTTTATAATCAAGAACAGTGTGCTCAAAACACCTCCTCTGGGTTCGGTTTTGCCCGGGCTTACTAGAGATACGGTTATTACCCTGGCCAGGGATATGGGATATACTGTAAAGGAACAGAGATTTACAAGGGATGAGATCTACATAGCGGACGAGGCCTTTTTAACCGGAACTGCTGCTGAGTTGACCCCGATACGGGAATTGGACAGCCGGAAGATTGGAGCAGGTGAGGCCGGTGCGGTGACAAAGTTGCTGCAAAACGAGTTCTTTAGTGTGGTTCTGGGAGAAAATCTGAAATATGCGGGATGGCTCTATAATTTTGAAACCTGATACAGGTCCGGAATTCTTTTTTCGGATGGGAACTAACTAAAAAGTTCGAAGTTCGAAACAAGTAGTTGTGGAATATGACTGGATTCAGCCAGTCATATTCAGATTGCATCATAGGATTAAGAAGGGATATGAGTCAGAAGCACCTCACCAGCATATACAGACCGCAGACTTTTGCCCAGGTAGTGGGACAAGGCCCTGTTGGCAGGATATTGTCCAGGGCCGCCCAGGAAGAAAAGATTGCTCCGGCATATATGTTCAGCGGTACCAGGGGGGTGGGCAAGACTTCTATCGCCCGGATATTGGCCAAGGCGATCAACTGCAAGCATGGCCCGGCAGCCGAGCCCTGCAATGAATGTGAATTTTGTTCCAGGATAACCCAGGGTATAAGCCTGGATGTTTATGAGATAGATGGGGCTTCGCACACCGGTGTTGACAATGTGCGCAAATTGAATGAAGAGGTGGGCTATGCCCCCATAGAACTCCGGTACAAGGTGATCATCATAGATGAAGCCCACATGCTGTCCAAGCCCGCTTTTAATGCCTTGTTAAAGACCCTGGAAGAACCACCTCCACATGTTACTTTTATTCTGGCAACTACGGAGCCGCACAAGTTCCCGGCCACTATTGTAAGCAGGTGTCAGCACTACGTGTTCAAAAGAGTTCCCCAGAAGGAACTGGAGGAATTTTTGGTCGAGATCCTGAACAGACAGGAAAAGGACTTTGAACAAAGTGCCGTGAGTGTGTTGGCCAAAAAGGGCGGAGGAAGTGTGCGGGACTGCCTTTCCCTGTTGTCCCAGATACTGGCCCTGGGGCAAGGAAAGGTCACGGTGGAGGGAGTTCGCGAACTTTTGGGAATAGCCGGACACGAGTTGATGTTCGAATTGGTACAATCGATCGCGGACAAGGATTGCCTTAGGATTGTGGAGTTGACCAGGCATCTTCTGAATACGGGTTTGGATCTGGGATTTTTCCTGCAGGAATTCACCAATGTCTGGCGCAATTTGTTTATTTTGAAGCAGGGCGGTGAAAGGGCCCTGGAACTATTGGAAATGCCCGGGGAAGAAGCACGCAATTGGCTCCAGGTCTCCGGGAACTTCCCTTTGTCCTATATCCATGCAGCCTGGCAAATGACCTTGGAAGGGCAGAAGAACGTGATGTTCAGTTTGGAACCCGGCTTGGCAATGGAACTGTTGTTTTTAAATATCTCTTATTTGAGCGATTTGATTCCGGTGCAAGATTTTAATAGCTTGCAAGGCCAAGGAGGCGAGGAAAAGGTTTCTGGAAAGAAAACTCCCGAGAACGCGCGCTTCGGCAAAACAGAAGCGACCACCCGCGAGTCCAGCGCAGAGTATTCTGCCAACAATCACGAGACTGCAGAGGATACCGCCAATGTTCCTGTTGAGGACAATAAAGATTGGCAGGGATTTTTGAACTACGTACAAACAAAGCGGGACGGATCCATCTCCTTGCCCAATTTGAATCTGGTGGACGGGAAAAGGGTCAATGACACCCTGGAGCTAAGCTGTCCCAAATTCTTGAGCGAACGCTTAAAGGACAAGGAAAAATTCAGTTGTTTACAATCCCTGGTGCAAGAGTATTTCCAGAAAGATATGCAGATAAATATCCAGGGAGCTGCTTCCTGTGGGAATAATGGCACTAATGGAGAACTGAAAAAAAAAGCCATGGAAGATCCAGTAGTTCGGGAGGTGATGGATGAATTCCAGGCCAAGGTAATAGATGTCTTTTCCAGGGACTAGAAACTGGATACTGGAATCTTGAGAGTTGAGACTGGAAATTGCAGTGGCGGGAAACCGATTATAAGTTATTACAAAAAAACCTGAAAAAACAGGAGGAGATAAAATGGATATGCAGGAAATGATGAAACAGGCCCAGGAAATGCAAAAGAAAATGTCGGAGACGCAGCAGGAATTGGCGAATCAAACAGTGGAAGCCAGTTCCGGGGGTGGAATGGTTTCAGCTACTGCCAACGGATCCCTGGAACTGACGGATTTGAAAATAGATCCTTCAGTAGTGGATTCCGACGACGTGGCAATGTTGCAGGATCTGGTGCTGGCTGCCACGAACGAGGCCATAAAAAAGGCCAGGGAAATGGTGCAAAATGAGATGTCCAAGATTACCGGGGGAATGAATATTCCGGGAATGGGACTTACCTAAACGTGTAAAGAGTTGTATACTGGAGGATCGCAGTGCAGAAGTTGCCCCGTGCTTTACAAACAGTTGTGGACAGGTTGTCCAAGCTTCCCGGTGTGGGACCCAAATCCGCTTTGCGTATGGGCCTAACACTTCTTAATTGGCCGGAAGATCAGGTTCGAAATCTGGGACATTCCATACAAACCCTGAGGGACAGTGTCTGCCTGTGCAGTCAATGCGGATGCCCCAGCGACGAGGAGCCTTGCTCTATTTGTTCCGATCCTTCCAGAAGGGAGGATTTATTGTGTCTGGTCTCGGATTGGGATGCACTTTTGACTATTGACGAAGCGGGATTCTATAAGGGAAAATTTTTGGTCCTGGGGGGACTGTTGAGCCCCCTGGACGGTAGCCAGGTACATGAATTGAATCTGGAACGCTTGAAAGATAGGTTGGATTCCGGCCTGGTAAATGAATTGATACTGGCTTTGGGTACTACCCGGGAAGGGGAAGCAACTGAGTCCTATATAGTCAACTTGGTGGAGAAAAATTTTCCCCATATCCATATTTCCCGCTTAGCCCAGGGAATACCGGTGGGTTCCGAGCTCAAATACATGGACAAGGAGACCCTGAAGCAGTCAGTGAACTATAGGCAGAGCCTTTCGGAAAAATAGGATCAGCTTGCACCCTAATATTGTTCTATTGACAATATCTTTTCTCGTGTTTAATTTCTCTATACATCAATCAGCGAGAGTGGCGGAACTGGTAGACGCACTGGATTTAGGATCCAGCGGCTCAGGCCGTGGGAGTTCGAGTCTCCCCTCTCGCATAAGGGTGAAAGAGGCGGAGGCCTGGATTCTTTCCAGGCTTTATTATTATATATAAGGAGGAATAAGTTTAATGGAGTATAATGTCGAAGATCTATCACCGGTCAAAAAGAAAGTAACAGTTACAGTTCCAGCAGAAGAGGTAAATGCCTCTCTGGAATCTACAACTGCATTCTTTAAAAAAGATTTGAAAATGTCTGGATTCCGCAAAGGCAAGGTGCCTTCTTCAGTAGTGGAGAACAAATTCAAGAAAGAGATCTCTCAACAGGCAGGCCAGGATCTTTTGAACGTACATTTTAATCAGATCTTTGGGGAGTTGGGACTGCAACCACTTGCCGGAGTGGATGTGGATGCCGGTACTATGGAAAGGGATCAGGATTACGAATACTCTTTCAGCTTCGAATTTTTGCCGGAGTTGGATTTGCCGGAGTATTACGGGCTTAAAGCCCAGCAGAAAAAAGTCGATATAGGAGAAGAGGCGGTAGAGAATACTATTCGCAAGATCCAGACTGAAAATTCCACCCTGCAGTTCGTGAAGGAAGATCGGACTCCCGAGGACGGAGATGTGGCTGTGATAGATTTTGCCGCCTATCAAAACGGCGAACAGATAGAAGGTATACAGGCTTCCGGTTTTGAACTTCCCTTGGGAGAAGGGCAGTCCCTTGAAGAATTCGAATCCCTGATCAAGGGAATGACTCCGGGAGCAAGCGGAGAACAGGAGATCACCCTGCCGGAAGATTTTATCAGTTCCGAGTTGGCCGGGCAGACTGTCACCATGAGTGTTACCCTGAATTCTATCAAGGAGAGGATCCTTCCGGAAGTTGACGCGGATCTTGCTCAACAGGTGGGAAATTTTTCTTCAGCAGAAGAAATGAAGGAAAAAATAAAAGAGAATATATATAATTATCTCCACGGAATGGAAAAATCCAAAACCCAAAATCAATTGCTGGAACAACTGAAATCCCAAGTAGAAGTAACTCCTCCTGAGTCACTGGTGGAATCGCAGTTGGACAGTTTGTTGCAAAACAAGAAGGAACGCCTGGAGAAACAAGGCAAAAGCCTGGAAGCAGAGGGCGGAGAAAACAAGGTTCGCGAGGAGTTGCGCGAGGAAGCCCGGGATATGGTGCGAAGTCACGTAATACTGCTCACTATAGCGAACAAGGAAGGTATGACTGTTTCGGATCAGGAGATTCAACAGCACATCGTCAACTTGGCCACCAAGAATAATCAGGATCCAAAGACCCTGATGGATTACTTTGAGAACAACAACATGATGTATGCCTTGAGGGATAGTTTGCTTGCTGACAAGGCCATGGAACATGTGTACAATCATGCGGATATTGAAGAAGTGGAAGGAGAGACACAGGGAGAAGAAACAGAGGCCGAAACTTCAGAGGACGACTGATCAAAATAACCGGATTTGAATTTTGCCTTTCAAATCCGGTAAAAGGACTTGAAAAAAAATTTCCAAGTAAATATCATTAACATGAAAAAGTTTTATGTTTTAGAGT
>JGI1684J13235_1000098_pt1 | contig 31053 bp, 36 predicted proteins | sample PonA232FremontCA_2_FD_13235 | JGI IMG/M metagenome (IMG submission 13235) | reverse complement strand
GAGACGACACGGACGAGGCTCTCGGCGCGGAGCGAGACGGAGCCGTCGGTGGTTTCGACGAAACCGGCGTCAGACAGATTACGTAGTGTTCTCGGAAGCGAATCGGGCTCGACAACCGAACGCAGTACGTCGCGCCCCACGGTTTCCTTCGAAAGGGCGACGCGGAGGGCGAAGGCGTCCTCGTAGCTCAGGTCGGCGTCCTCGTTCTCTTCGTCCCAAGACCGTTCTTCGAAGACGGAACGTGCGACGCCGGGGTTTCCGGACGACGCCGCGGATATCTTCTCAAAGATGTTGTCGGAGCTTTCTTCGAGCAGACGCCCGAGACCGAAAGGAAGGCTGTCGTGGAACGACGTCTTCCGGTCGGCGGTAACACGGTTGAGGTCATCGCCGAACTCGGAGACGTCGTACTCCGAGTCAAGGAGCCTTGCAATCTGAGAGGCATCGAGCTTAGGTACGCGAACCGTGTCGCCGAGAACGCCGAGGTCGACGGCGTGACGGACGTAGTCCCACGCGTACGCGTTCCACGACGTTACGAAGGTGGCNTCNGAGACAGCCACGTCTTCGGCGAACCGTTCAAGGGGTGCGAAGCCGCCGACACGCCGCGTGTAGAGGTAACGGGATCCCTCGACGACACAGACGCCGTCGTCGGGTATCTCGACGCCTTCGTCGGAGACGGAGGGTACGGAGACACGTCTCACACCGGCTTCCGTGACGGCTTCGTCGACGACCGTCCGGCGTCCGCCGAAAGGCTCGGAGGCGACGACGACGTTCTCACCGCTCTCGACCGCTTCCTTCGCCGCGTCTATCTCCTCGTCAAAGGCTTCGTCTAGCACGACGGTTTGTAACTCGACCGCCTTCGGAATATACCTTCCCCTGAGGTCTTCGACAGGTGAACCAGTACGGATATGTCCGTGTCGGTGGTATCCGTTGGCAGGTGAAGCCGAACAGAAGAGTCACGGTAGCCGTCGCCGTCTGTCTGGTGTTCGTAGTCGGTGTCTTCGTCGTCGACCCCGGAACGACACCGGAACCCGTGAGCTTTGAGGACACCGTACAGATAGGTATGTCGGACGCGGGTATGAGGGAGGCGGAGTTTGAGGGTTACGAGGTTCCGAGTGCTCAGGTGTTTTACTCGCAGTACAGCTTCGTCGTGGGCTATACAGGTCTCGAATCCTTCGCGCGTAACGTCGGCGAACGCCGTTACGAACGCGTCTGGGGTGTGCCGACCAAGGCGTACGTCACCGACTTCTCCGGTACCCAACCGTCGCCCGTCGGCACGGGCTTCGTCGAAACGTCGACGGATCCGGGGTGGACAGACGCGTCGGATGCGAGATACGTCGTCGGCGCGGGTCCCGTCGTCGCATTCTCCTCCGAGGACGACGCGCGCCTCTACGCCGACGAACACGGCGGGAATGTACGCGGATACGCGGAGGTTCTCGAAACCGAGTTTGAGGAGCCTGATATAGAGAAGGCGGCGGACGAGGTTATCGCCGGAAGGTCGCGCACAGCTGACGAGAAGGTACGGAAGACGCACCGTCTTCTCAGCCGTAACGTCTCCGTGGTGGTCGGAGAGGAGCACGAGACGGTGCAGTCGGCGGTCGACGCCGCACCGCCGAACAGCTCCGTACGCGTCCCTGAAGGTGTATACAGGGAGCATGTCGTCGTTGACAAGCCCGTAACGCTCGTCGGAGAGGATGACGCGCGTATCGTCGGATACGGCAACGGTACGGTCGTCACGGTTGAGTCNGACGGCGTCGCCGTTTCGTCGGTATCCATATCCGGTGTGGGTAACGCGACACGCGGCGAACCGATGCGCGGCGGAGGCTGGGACGAGACGATACAGGAGGCGTACGGTAGGTCGGACGCCGCCGTACTTTTTAACGAGACCGAGAGGGCGTTGGTACATCAAGTGACCGTCGATACGTCGACTACGGGGGTTCTGTTTTCGGAAGTGGACGACGGCGTCGTGGCAGGGACGACGGTGAACGGAACCGAGGAGTGGGTAAACGGATTCATGGGCGTTCTTGCGATACGGTCGCCCGTTGTCGTCCAGAACTCGACGTTCAACGAGGGACGTGACGGCGTATACTCCCACGCCTCCGACGGTCTCGTGGTACGCCGTAACGTTATGAGAGACGGGCGTTTTGGTGTCCATCTGATGTACACGTCCGAGACGTTGATACGCCGTAACGAGGCAAGCGGCGGGGCTATCGCAGGTATCGTGATCATGACGCGTCCAACTTCGAACTACATCGTCGGTAACGAGGTTCGGGACAGTCGGAACGGACTGTCGACCGTGGGTAGCCGTTCGTACTTCGCCGACAACGTCCTCGTAAACAACACGAATGGTCTACGTATGGGAGCGCGCGCCTCCGTCTTCACACGTAACGTCATGTTAGGAAACCGGTACGGCGCAAGCGCGTCTACGGTACTTCCGTCGAACGAGGTGACGAGAAACGACTTCGTTAGGAACGAGGTTCAAGTCACGTCCGCCGAGGGTGCTATGCGTGTCTGGGGTGGTAACGACGATGGCAACTACTGGAGCAACGCACCGCCGGGCGCTAACGTCTTCCGTCCGACCGATCGCGTCGACTCGTCGGTTACCTCGACCGACGGGATGGTGACGTTCCGCAGATCGACCGCGTACAGTCTCCTGCATGGTCTGGACACCGTGGTTCCGGGTATGCGTTCGGGCGGTGTTGTCGACGAGGATCCGCTTGGTAAGCCCGCGGTCTACGACAGAAACACGACGGAGGATACAGAATGAACAAGACCGAGTCAGCGGCGGTTCTCGAAGCAAACGACGTCTCGAAGACGTACGGCGAGCTGGAGGTTCTCAAGGACGTATCGATGGAAGCCGAACGGGGTAGGGTGTACGCCCTCATAGGTCCGAACGGCTCCGGCAAGACGACGTTTCTCAAGATACTCGCGGGTCTCCTACCCCCCGACTCCGGCGAGGTTCTTAGACGGACGGGCGGTGCGGAGCGCGCGGTGGGATACCTGCCCCAACAGCCGTCTTTCAGGGACGGCTTCACCGTTGCAGAGACGTTACGTTTCTACACGCGTCTGTTGGACGAGAAGATGGGTGACGGATACGTCAGCGAGGCGCTCGGTGATGTCGGTCTCTCCGACGCGAGCAACAGACGCGTATCGGGTCTTTCCGGAGGCATGACACGTCTCCTCGGTGTCGCGCAGTCAAGGGTCGGCGATCCGCCGATAATGGCGGTCGACGAACCGACGAGCGGTCTCGACCCTGAGATGACCGGACGTATCTTCGAGACGCTCAGCGGTGTCGCCGATAACGGAACGGCGGTGCTTCTGACGACACACGACCTCGACAAGGTTGGACGACACGCCGACAAGGTGGTTCTTATATACGACCGCCGTATTGCGGGGTCGGGATCGCCCGATGAGTTGGTGAACGAGCATGAGAGGGAGAGCCTCGCGTCCGTCTTCGACTCCGTCGTCCGTGGTGGTGGGAGAGGATGAGCAGAGCACAGGGGAGTAGGACGGTACTTAGACGCGAACTGCTCACGGTTCTACGTACACGCGCATACCTCGCACTCGGCGTCGGATACGCCGCGGTCGTCGTCGGCGCGGCGTGGTTCAGCGGCGGCGCGGAGAGCGGATACCTGCCTACAGCTTCGAGCCTGACGACGCCCACGGAGATCCTCGTACCCGTGGTAGCGTTCGCGCTCGGATACCGTGTCGTGCTTACCGACCGATCGACGGGTGAACTCGACGTTCTCAGGACGTACGGTCTCGGACGCGCCGAGTACGTCCTGAGCCTCTATGCAGGACGCCTCGTTGCGCTTTCCGTCGTACTCGTCGCGCCGCTTGTCGTCGTCGGCGGTCTCGTATGGACACAGAGCGGACCTACCATCACCGTGATAGCGTGGCACGGGGGCGTCGACTCGCCGTTGTTGCTCGCCCGTTTCGGCGTACTCACAGTGGCTTTCGGCGCGGCGGTACTGTCGGTCGCTGTCGCCGTCTCCGCCGTGTCGGGTACCGTCCGTACCGCGCTTGCGCTCGCCGTACTCGTCTGGGTCGCAGTCGCCCTCGGCGCTGACCTCGGCGTTATCGCGGGTGTCGTGACCGAAAGTCTGGGCGACGAAGCCGTCGTCTGGCTCACTTCACTCAGCCCGAACACGGCGTTCCGTGGTCTCGTTCTCGAAACAGTGGTAGGCGTCGCTTCGGGCGGTGTGCGCGCAACGTCGGTGCCCGCAAGCGTCCTCAGCCTCGTTCTGTGGACTGTCGCACCTCTCGTCGTGGCTGTCAGAAAAGTCTGGAAGTAGCTAAAGGGAGTCAACGATACGTTCTGTGACATCGCCGAAGCCGATAACGTCGCCGGCGTACTCGTCAGAGAAAGCCGTCGCGTCGTCACCGTCCGTGAACGGAATCAGGCTCGGTCCCATAGCCCCTAAGGCGTCGGAACCGACGACGACCGTGGTTCGGCTCGCGTCGGCGAAGTCCTCGGCGTTCAGATGTGCGGAAATATACTTCGACCGTCGTTCGGTACGTACCTCGTACTCGACCGACGAGTAGTCGGTAACGTAATGTACGAGAGGGTTCCAGTTTTGTCTGTTGCCCGCGTAGTAAAAGTCGAAGAGACAGACGGTGGAGCAGAAACATGCAGGCTCGTCCTCGTCGCGCCCCTCCGGCGTGTTGTCGCGGTAGTACGTCTGACCGACAGGACCCGGATGGTCGCGTACTATCATACCGCATGTTTCGCACGACCTTCCGGTGTCGAGCGAGATGGGCTGTGGTAGTTCCTCCGTACTACCTCCGAGGCATCCCGTTGCGAGAGCCGCGGACACAGCGAGGAAGCCTCTACGCGTCTTCGTTCGCATCCTCACCACTCGGTGTTAGCTGTCCGCGGTAGATGTCCGCCGTCTCGGCGTCGAGCTGTTCGTACCCTACTATATCGTCCTCGGTTAGGTACTCTACAGCGTCAACGTACTCGACGGCGTCGTTACGCTCCTCGAAAGGCGCGGGGTTGAGCATCATAACGTCGTCGACGCGTTCGGGGTCAGTTTCGAGAGCGTAGAACGCCTCCGCCCCGTCGATCAGCTCACGCGTCTCGTAGCCCGTGACCCAGACGGACGCGGTAGGCGCGGACGAGACAGCGAACTCATCGGGGTACGTCTTGTACGCGACGGTACAGCCCGACGAGCAGAGGTAGGCACGTTCGCCGTCGTCGTGCGCGACCTGAGCATTCCAGTCGGGGTAGTCGGCGGCGACCATGTTACAGACAGCGCAGTTGGCGTCCGCAGGGAAATCCACGGATTCTGTCGTCGCGGCTTCGTCGGCATCCGTCTCGTTCGCGCCTCCCCCGTCCGACACGTTGTTATCGGCTTCCTCACCGTCCTCCATCCCCTCGTCCGCGCCGAGACACCCCGTCGATACGCCCGCTCCGATAACGGTCGATGCACCGATATATCTGAGTAGTTCGCGTCTCCTTCTGTCGTTGGCTTCCGGCATAAGAGCGTCTACACACCGCACGAGAATATACCGTGTGGTTCGAACGTCCAACGGTTTCGGCGGACGTACCAGAACGGGTTACAGTCGCCGGACGGTATATACGGTGATGGAAAGACGAAGGTTTCTACGAACGGCGTTCGTAGCGGGGGCGACAGCCACGACGGGCTGTCTCTCCGCCCTCGGAGGCGGGAACGAGAACGTCGTCCTTCCGCCACAGGAGGATCAGCTGGGCGACAGCGAGGATCTCGCGTACCCGGCGTACGGTCAGGGTTTCCCTGAGTTTTCGCTCCCAAACCCTCTCACGGGCGAGACGGTCGAGTCGATCTCAGAAAACCACGTCACCGTAGCTACGCAGATATACGCGACATGCCCCGCCGAATGTATCGTCACGGGCAACCAGCTCGCTGGTGTGCAGGCGGCGCTCGACGAACGCGGTTTGGGCGACTCGGTTCGTTTCCTCGTGGTTACCTTTGACCCCAGAAACGATACAGCAGAGGTTCTGCGCGACTACGGTGAACGTATGGGTGTAGATCTCGACGCCGGTAACTGGGAGTTTCTGCGCCCCGAAGGACCAGAAGAAGCCGAACGCGTCGTAACCGACAGCCTCGGTATCGCTTTCCAGCGTCAGGGTGCCGAGTTCATACATCCGTCGGTGACCTTCCTCGTCAACCCCGACGGCTACACGGAGCGGGCTTACCAGGGCGAACGCCCTAAGGTGAGCCGCGTCGCGGACGACGCCGAAACCGTCGCCAACGCGCACAGCCTCTAATGGCGGCTACGTGCGCACCCGCCGACCCGACGTACGGCTCCGCGCCTGTCGGTCTCGTCGGCTTCTTTCTTCTGGGACTTCTCGGAGGGGCACACTGCGTTGGTATGTGCGGTCCGCTCGTGAGCATGTACTCGGAACGTATGAACACGGCGTCGAACCGTCCGGACGTACTCAGTCTCCGAGAGGTCAAACAACATTTTCTCTTCAACCTCGGAAGAGGGGCTAGCTACACGGCGATAGGTGCGGCGCTCGGACTCGCGGGCGAGGTCGTCTTTGTCACCGCAAGGGACGTGACGGCGTTCGTGACCGAGATCCGTGCGGTCGTAGGTCTAGCCGTCGGTGTCGCGGTTATAGGGGTCGGTATCGGCTACGTCTCATCAGGGACATCAAGGAGTCTCGTTCCCGCCTCATGGGTCTCACGGGGCACGAGGTATCTCCATAGCCACGTCACGCCCTATGTTGACGAATGGGTAGGTGACAGACGGATAGCCGGCCTTGGTGCCGTCCACGGGCTCCTTCCGTGCCCCCTTCTGTATCCAGCCTTCCTCTATGCCTTCGTACAGGGGTCGGCTATAGGGGGCGCGGTCTCGCTCGCCGCACTCGCCGCGGGAACGTTTCCGGCGGTGTTTCTGGTCGGGGCTATCATGAGCTCGGCGGACGTGAGACACAGGAGGAACCTACACCGCGTCCTCGGCGTCGTCTTCGTCCTCCTCGGGTACATACCCCTACAGCACGGTCTTGCGTCACTCGGGGTTCCCCTGCCGCACGTCCCTATACCTTACTACCAGCCGTGGTGACGTTCGTATCGCCGGTGATATACGTCCGGACAGCCTACTACGTAAGTAATACCATGTCAGAGACAGCCGACCCGCGGAAGACGATACTCGACTACGTCTCCGAGAACCCCGGTGTACATTTCAACGAACTCGTAAGGTCGGTCGAGATGGCGACGGGTCAGGTACAGTACCATATGTACCGTCTGACGAAGAGGGGCGATATAGACGGGGACAGCCTGTACGGTAGGACGCATTACTACCCCGCTGAGTATCCCGAAGACAGAAGAGGAGCGGTCGCGCTCCTGAGACGAGAGACGGCGCGCGAAGTCGTCGTATATATCGTCGAAAACGGCGAGACCAGACCCGACGAGTTAGCCGAGGCGCTCGACGTTGCCCGGAGCACCGTTGAGTGGCATCTTGGGCGTCTTGAGGAGCAGAGCCTCGTGAGTAAGAGCCGGGGTGACGGGGGAAGGGTAACCGTCTCGGCGGTCGACGAAGATAGGACGGTTGAGATGCTTTCCGACATATCTCCGTCGCTCGCCGACACGGTCGTCGACAGGTTCGTGACGATGGTCGACAGGATGCTCGAAGAGACGTAATGACGACCCCCGCGGCGAACCGGCTCGGTGTTGAAGGCTCCCCGTTCCTTCTTGCAGTGCTGGTACTCGCAGGTATAGGTACGACGGCTGTCTTCGCGCTTAGCCTCGTTGCGTACCGGAGAAGACGCGGGAAAAGCTACCTTCTGATATCCGTGGCTATCGGTCTCCTCGTGGTGCGCACGCTCGTAGGCTTCGGTACGGTTCAGGGTGTTATACCGATGCTGTACCACCATCTCGTCGAGCATACGCTCGACTTCCTTATAGCCGCGCTCGTTCTCACAGCGGCGTACGTCGGTGGCGCGGACGCGGAGACGTAGGAACTTTTATGTTAACATGACGAACGTCCGCCATGGGACACCATACGTTCGACCCGGAGAAGGCGGATCGCCTTGACGACGCCGAGAGGCGTTACAGATACGTCTCGATGGAGGAACTCGTCGGCGCTCTCGACCCCTCGCCGGAGGACGTAGTCGTCGATCTCGGGAGCGGAACGGGCTTCTATACCGACGACGTTGCGGGCTTCGCAGGTACTGTATACGCGGTCGACGTTCAGGAGGAGATGCACGACCGGTACCGTCAGAAAGGCTTGCCCGGAAACGTCGAACCCGTGACAGCGGGTGTCAGCGGGATGCCGTTCGGTGACGGTTCCGTCGACGCCGCGTACTCGACGATGACGTACCACGAGTTCGCGTCGCCTGAGGCGCTCGCGGAGATAAGACGTGTTCTGTCCCCGGACGGTCGTCTCGTCGTCGCCGACTGGTCTGCGAACGGTGACGGCGACCGGGGACCACCGACGGACGAACGTTACGACGCCGAGGAGGCGATCGGTGCCGTCGAGGACGCGGGGTTCGAGGTCGAACGCGCCGACGAACGTACGGAGACGTTCTTTACCGTCTCAGCCGTCGCGTAGCGCCGCCTTGTCGATCTTTCCGATGTCGGTTAACGGTATCTCGTCGACGAACTCGACCTCGTCGGGAACGGCGTGTTTGGCGACGCGGTCGGCGAGGAAGGACGTTATATCCTCCGGCGTGAGATCTGCTTCTTCCTCCGTCCGGACGAAGACCTTGACGCGTTCGCTACACGGACGTTCGGGGTCGGGTACACCGACCGTACCGCCGCGTTCGACATCGGGGTGGGCGTGAAGCTCCTCGTCAACCTCCTCCGTGTAGACCTTCAGACCCGATACGTTTACCATGTTCTTGACGCGGTCGACGACGTAGAAACGCCCGTCGGTATCGAGACGGACGAGATCGCCGGTGCGGACGTAGCCCTCACAGGAGCCGGAACGATCCTCGTGGGCAACTGAACCATTCGAGTCACGGAGTTTATCGAACCCTTCGTCGCCATCGACGTAGCCCTTCATACGCTGGGGTCCGTCGAGGAGCATCTCGGCGACCGTATCCTCCTCAGCCGCCTCTTCGAGAGGTATGTCTTCACCCGTCTCCGTGTCGCGTAGACGGACACGTGTTCCGGGTACGGGAACGCCGACCGTCGGATGGTCGTAGCCGGGTTCACGCCTGGAGACGCCCGCGATAGACTCGACGAGCCCCTCTATGTCGAAATGCGTGACAGGTGACATCTCAGACAGACCGTACCCCTGCGTCATACCGCGTGCGTCGTCCTCGAAGCCGTCGCGTGTCTCCGACGCGAGCGGCGCGGAACCCGATATACCGACAACGTCCATCTCACCGTCCGTCTCCATCTCCATGAACTGCGTGGGGACGCCGACGACTGCGGTCGGGTCGCGTTCGGAGACGTACCCTACGACGGAGTCAGTGTCGCGCGGGTCGGCGACGAGTATCTGTGTCACGCCCATACGTACGAAGGCGTGCGCCATCGAATGCCCGTAAGCGTGGTACAGCGGTAGTGCGTTGAGTACCTCGGCGTTCCCACTCATGACGGACGCGGCGCGCGACATCGAAGCCTCGATCTGCCCCGCGTTCGCGGTTACGTTTCTGTGGGTCAACATGCATCCCTTGGGCGTGCCCGTCGTCCCTCCGGTGAACAGTACGGTGTGAACATCCTCGGAAGGTTCAACGTCGACGGGTTCGAGCGGATCGGCTCCACGGACGACGGCTTCAAACCCCTCGCCCGCACTGTCGCCGACGGTGACCAAGGCGTCCGTACCCAGATCTTCTTCGACCGTCTCGGCGAGTCCGACGTATCTTCCGTCGGCGATCACCGCTTCGGGCGATAGCTTGCTCAGGTTCTCGACGAGTGTTTCCTCGTTTTCGAGAGGGGAGACGGGTGCATGCACACCGCCCGCCACGGAGACGGCGTAGCTCGTAACGAGAAACTCGACGCCCGTAGGTAGGAGCGATACGACGGCGTCGCCCCTTCCGACGCCGCGTTCACGCAGAGCGCCGGCGAGACGGCGCGCATCGTCCCACGCTTCGGGGTACGTCGTCTCCTCGCCGTTCTGAACGAGAGCCATGTCGCCGTACCCCTCCACAGCGTCGCGCAGGAGCGCGTGAACGGCTTCGTCACGGTGGTCGAGGCTCTTCTCAACCCCGTACTTTTGGTAGACGGATGACCAAGGTACGTTCACTTAGACGAAAGACGTGTCTGCTTCGATAGTGTCTTCTGCCGTGTATGGAAGGCTTTTATTTCAGGAACCCGTATCGGGTATATGCGGTACTACCGGTACGTACTCAAACCGCCCGGCGGCTACTTCCATCCGTTGGAGGAGGAGATACTCAAAGGACTCGACGTGGAGCGCGAGACGGTGTTGCACGTATCGCTTCTATCAAACCGCGACGGCGTCGTTGTCTACGGATGCGAGGGGGAGACAGACGAACTCGCCGAGAGGCTCGACGAGAACACGGAGATAGTCGAAAGCGAGATCTTCAGCGTCGACGGTGACGGCTTCAACCTGTACGTCCGTTTCAAGCCGGGGAGTCCGGCTACCGACCTTCTCGAAATAGCCGACGAGAACGGTCTGATCGTCGACACGCCTTTCGACTTTACGGACAACGGTATAGAGATGACCGTCGTAGGAAAGAACGAACGCGTACAGGAGTCACTCCCCGAGTTCATGCGTCTGACGGAGAACGCCGAGACGGTTCTGAGTCAGGTGGGTAGGTACGTTCCTGAGGAGAGCGAGTTCGAGCGCACCCTAACCGACAGACAGCGCGAGGTTATCCGTGCGGCTGTCGAGGTGGGCTACTACGACAACCCACGGCGCGCGACACACGAAGATGTCGCCGAACTTCTCGACTGCACAGCGAGTACGGCGGGGGAGCATCTGCGTAAGGCGGAGGCGAAGATAATGCCCCGGACGGTTACGAATAAGTAGCCTCTTATTCAGGGGACAACCGACTTCCGGTCTACACCGCTATGGAAAGTATGTGTCACGGTGATGTAGACAGACGCCTCGGTACCTGCCGACGAGGGAGGAGCTGAGGCATGAGGATAGACGAGGAGCGACGTTTCTTCCGCGACAGCCTCCGAGACTTTCTCGAAGAAGAGGTCGCGCCCGATGTGGACGAGAAGGACGACGAGGCGCTTTCGAAGGACGAGATCATAGGCTACCAGACGAAGATGAAGGAGGAGTTGGGGATCGGCTTCTCGCCCGACGTTGCCGACGACTACTTCGGAGACCTCGCCTTCTACGGAATCGGCTCCGAGGAGATCTCACGCGTCTGGCCCTCACTAAACGTCACTCTCAACATGTCGTTCCCTGCGATGTTCGTCGAGTTCGCCTCCGATGAGACGAAGGACGCCATGATGGGTAAGCTCGAAACGGGCGAGATCATCGGGGGTCTGGGCGTAAGCGAGCCTAAGAGCGGAACGGATACCGTTCATCTCGGTACGACGGCGCGTCCCGACGGCGACGAGTATGTGCTCAACGGACAGAAGACGTGGGTCTCGAACGCACCTGTTGCGGACGTTCTGCTCGTCGCGGCGCACAACGAGGAGACCGACGCGCGCGAGATGTTCCTCGTCGACAAGGAGAACTCACCGTTCGAGACGAGCGAGCTTCACAAGATGGGTTGGAAGGCTTCGCCGACGGGTGAGGTCTACCTCGACGATGTCCGCGTGCCGGAGGACAACAACCTGTCGAAGATGATATCCAACGCCGTTGTCGAGGGGAAGAGCCTCAACGAGATGCTTCCGTATCCCCAAAGCGTCGTCGACCTGTTCTTCGAACTCAAGCCCCTCAACGCTATCTTCGCGTTCATGCGTACAGGGATGGCGCTGATGGCGACGGGTATATCGCAGGCGGCGCTCGACGACTCGGTGGAGTACGCAAAGGACCGCGAGTCGTTCGGGAAGAAGATAGGCGAGCACCAGCTTATACAGGAGAAGCTGTACGGTATGAAGGCGAAGACGGAGGCTTCGCGGCGTCTGGCGTACCACGCCATCGACCTCCTGAGCGAGGCTGACGAGGACGCGCGTCTCATGTCGTCGCTCGCAAAGGGGTACGCGTGCGAGAAATGCAACGAGGTGACGTACGAGGGTATACAGGTTCACGGTGCGATGGGGCTTTCGGAGGAGTACCCGCTCGAAAGGTACCACCGCGACGCGCGCGTTATGACGATCCCGGACGGCACGACGGAGGTGCAGAAGCTCATCGTCGGTAACGAGATGCTGGGTATGTCGGCGTACTCCTGATCCGTCCGACGACATGGCTTGCGCCGAGGCTTCGGTGTGCTAAGCCGTGAGACCGTCGCGCAGAGAAACCGAAGAGACAAACACCGACTGATCCGTACCGGTGAAGGAGAGGCTACCGACCGTTCAGGAGGGATGTAAATGACAGACGAAGAACTCGAACGCGAGTTAGACACGGCGTACGACCCGGTTGGGGGTATGCTCGAAGGTCTTTCGGAGGAACAGAAGCAGGAGATAGTCGACGAGGTGGGCGAGCGCGTGGTTCAGAGCCTCAAGGAGGAGAACCGGGAGAGCTTTCTACGCGATCTCGAAGACGCCATTATAACCAACCTCCCCGTCGTAGGTATGTCGGAAGCCGTACAGGACTGTATACGCCGCGGCGTGCGCGCCGTCTTCGACGACCACACGGAGGAGATGATAGAGGACGCGGGCGATGTCGTGGTCGAACGTCTCTCCGAGTCGCATTCGGACGAGATAGTCGAGGACGTGGTACGTACGACGGCGGTTAAGATACGCCGCGAGTGAAACCGCGTAACCCCTCGGAAGAATACCTACCTGACGAAGACCTCGTCGACACGTCACCGTCACCGAACCCGTCGAATGCGCGATCGCTCGGAAGGCTGTCTACATAACGAAGACCTCGTCGACGTAGCCCTCGATCTCGTACGTTTCGAGCGCCTCCTCTGCGTGGACGTTTCTTCCGACGACCTCAGGAACGCCGTCGGGTCTGAGACGTTCGTAGCCGGCGACGGCGACGACCACGAGAAAGCCCAAGGCGGAGACGAGAAGCTCGCCGAGGTAGTAGCCCACGCCGGCGACGACGCCCGCGACGACGATACCGACGCCGAGTCTGCGTCTCCTGTGGCGCATAGCCTCACGTGAGTGCGCGCCCACGACCTTGGTTCCGTCGTCGCCCGGAACCATCATGTACGTAGGATCGGCACCGGGTTCGCCGTAACGGAGAACGTCTACCGTCGTCGGGAGTTCGTCGGTGTCTATACCCCCCATCTCAGGTTCCTTCGTCGGCGTCGGTGAGAGCACCGTCTTCGACACCCACCTCACGGCGTAGGTCTTCGGCGTCCTCGATACCGCCCTCGTTCCGGTCGTCGCGCCCTGCGAGTTCGGCGTCAAGGCTCGTCAACGCCTCGTCACGCGTACCGCCGTGCGCCGTTACGCCCGTTCCGACATCGATCGCTACCCAGACGCCCGCCTCGTGGACGAGACGTATCTCCTGTTCGCGCATAGACCTCTTAGAGACTCGTGGGTTAAATTCGCGTCGTTACCCCGCCCCGCACGACAACGGTTATTCTTCTCCGACATCCACCTCGCACACAGCACCGTCGGCGAGTCCTTCGTCGTCTATGTACGCCGACAGACACGCGTAGTTGCAGAATGCACCGGTTTCGACGCGTCTGAACTCACGCTCCTCCATGACGAAGACGGGTTCGTCTCCGTACACGTCGTTTCCGCAGTAGTCGCATTCGGTCATGGGCGTCGTACGTCACTCCACGGTAAGACTGTACGGGTCGTGAGACGGCTTCCCAAACCGGCTGTTTAACACAAGGGCTTTATAGATCCCCGCGGAAGATAGACTGCCGCATGACAGAAGGCACGATCGGCTTCTTCCATGATAGGAAGGGCTACGGTTTCATAGAACGTAACGACGACGACGACTCCGAGGACGTTTTCTTCCACATGGAAGACATAGAGGGTCCTGACCTAGAAGAGGGTCAGGACGTCCGTTTCGAGGTCGAGGAAGCAGACAAGGGTCCGCGCGCCACCAACCTAGAGCGCGTATAGACTACACCCGCGGCTGACGCGGGTTTCTATGTACTAACCACGTAGCGCGAGCTAAAACGAAACGTGTTCTTTAGGTTCGAGGTTGGGTCCACGGTCGTCGTAGCCCTTCCTGCCGACGTACGCCTCGCTCAGGTTACCGAGTATCGACTCGTAAAGTTCGACGGTCGTCCCGTACGTCTCCGTCCCGCCGCGTTCGAGCACCTGTGCGACCGTCTCGGACTCGCCGCCCGGCGCTTCGAGTTCCGTGTCACCCATACTGTCGAGTACCATGCTTTCCTCCACGGGGGGGTCGACGGAGTCCTCTATCTCGTTCCTCATCTCTCTTAGCCTCATCTTTCTACCTCGTCCGGTCGGTCATAACTAACGGTGGTTAATAAACCTTGGTGTGGTCTATAACTTAACCGGGCAGAATTAAACAACAAACAGACAGATAGATAGGACAGCTGTTCGGAGAAGTACGACGGACGGCTAAACGCGTCTCAGAGGGACGGTGGGTCTACGACGGCAGACCGCCCGCGAAAAGGTCGGTTTCGAAGCTGTCGGTGTAGCTACGTCCGCCGACATCGCGGCTGAGTCCGAGGGCTGTCACGGTACCGTCGAAGGTTATCTCCGTGCTGGTGCGCTCGTCCCTGCGGAGATGGCTCGCCCACCAGTCGGCGATACGTTGGTTGTCGAGGACGGCGCGCGACCCGACCGTTTTCGAACCGCGCGCGGGGAGCGTGAAGTCGTTGACGGTTCCGTCGCTGAGATCGATACCGTTCATGGTGACTGTGTAACCGAGATCCTCGAAGCCGACCGCGAACGGGTTGGGGTTTCGGAGCGAGACACGTACGTCAAGGGGCGTCTCGTCGTCGTCGGCGGTTCCCCACCAAGCGTCGACGTTCTGTACCGCGAAGACGGTCTTTCCGAGAACCTTGACGCGCATCGCCTCACGTGTCCGTACGGAGTCGGCGATACTCGTCGTGAACCCGCTCGTGTAGTTGGGTGTCTCGACGGAGAAGGAGTCGACGCCCGTACGCGTCGGGAGGACGCCCGCGAAGTCGATAGCCGAGAGGTCGACGGACGGAAGATCGACGGTGAGATGGGGACGTATGACGAGGTCGGTACGTTCGCCGTTGTTGACGTGGGTGCGCCACCATTCGAGTAGCCTGTCGCGGTGTATACGCGCGTTCAGATGTATGGTCGTGTTCCGACGGTTGAGTGAGACGCCCTTCTTCTGGGAGCGTGCGACCTCGATACCGTTCATCGTCGCGTCGTACCTCAGACCCACGCCCTTGACGTGCACGTCGACGAGGCTCGCGCCGTCGAGAACGACACGTGTCCGTATCTCGGAGTAGTCGTCGGTTATCTCGCCCCAGTCGTTGGTGATACGACGGACGAGGGGCGCGTCCAACGGGAGTTCCACGCCACGGATTATAGACGCGCCCACATCAATATTCGTGTTCCGCCGGCGCTGTGACTCGTACCTCACACGCGACACGGTTGAGGAACGGTATGGGTTGGACGCGGATTCGTCGTCCGTGAACGAACAGGAGATGGTACGACGCCCTAATTCTCGGATTCGTAGACGTAACGGACGCCGTCGACCATGACGACGTACCTGCCGTCTTCGACCTGTGTGACGCGCCGGTTGCTGTCGATGGCTACGTCAACTATATCTTCGAGGCTGTCGAGACGTACCTCGCCGTCGGCGTCGAACCGTGAGACGGAGCCACGGGATATCCAGTCGTCGAACTCGTCGCGTTCCTTGTCGGACTCCAGACGTTCGACTGTCTCCGTCGGGAGGTCGAAGACGCCCTGACGCCGTGCGACGAAGGTCGCCGAGGCTCCGAAGAGACAGACGAAGGCGACGATGAAAGAGACGTACGCTTCGAGGAACGACGGCTCAACCTCGTTTACGACCGTCTCCGTGGACGGATAGCTACGTCTACCGTCCGTCCGGGGTGCGACCGAGTAGGTACCTGCGCCGGGTTTGATTACGAGGGTTTCGTTCCTCGCCTCTGAGAAGTTCTCCCCGGCTACCCGTGTCTCCATCGCCGAGGTGGCGGAGACGAGAACCTGAACCTGACCGGGGGTAGCTCCGAGGTCGGTCTGTATCTCGTTTATGCTTTCGAGTAGCTCAGGGACGTCGGCTGAGAAGTTGACGGAGAGCGACTCGCCCGGCTGTAGCTGTTCCGCCTCGGCGGATCGGCTGTCCTCGATAGATGTCCAGTACTCCACGGTTCTACCGTCGTCGTTTCCGACGGCGCGTATCATGAGCGTTATGTCGGCTCTGGCTGTCGCGGGCTGAACCCCGTCCCCGCCGTGTCTCAGACGGTAGGTTCCGTTCAGCACGGGCGATACGCGTGTGAAGTAGAGCGTCCTGTCTTGGAGGACGACGCCTTGGTCAAAGACGGATGCGTCGCGCTGTACCGCGGCGCTATGCTCGAAGGAGGAGGATGTCGTCCACGTCGCCTTGACGTTCTGGGTCACTGTAGTCTCCGTCGTCGTGTGCGCGGTGTATCCGACGTATACGCCGCCGAGAGCGACAGCGATGAAGACGGCGACGACGACGGCGTAACGCCGGTGTAGAAGGTACTTGGTACTGTCGCTGAGCCTGTCGTCAAGTACGTCTGCGAGGCTGTACACGGTCAGACCTCAGGGGGTTTCTCGGTAGCACCGAGACGCATCCCCCGGCTCCTGTACACGTGGTAACCCGACGAGATACCGAAGATGGCGACGACGAGAGCCGCCCAGACGAACCCCGATACACGGGGGTAGACGCCAGCCCATGCTACTGCGATGACGAACGCCGAGACGACCGATACACCGAGGTAGTACTTGCTCCAAGGTATAGAGTCGTCCGAAACTATGTCCATGTATATCTCTATATCCTCACCCTCGTCGGTCAGCAGAACCTCACCGCCTTCGATTTCGATAACACCCGCGTTCACCATCGCAGGTATATGGTGCTGTTTCATCGCCGTGTAGACGCGTTTGCGTTCGTCTGAGCTAAGGGCTGTAGGTTTCTTTCCGTACTCCCAAGCCGCGACGGTTTCGATCAGCTCGGAGATAAGGAGCCTTTTTTCGGACTGACACGCGTGAAGCGCATAACGTCGACGTTGGTTGCTGAGGAGAGAAAATACCTGGTTCCTCTCTTCAGCCGTCATTACGTGTTCCCCTCGTACTTGTTAGTTGGAGGTGTTGCTATAAATAGCTTTACATTTCCATATTATACTTCGTCAGTATACCCAACCTACGCGGAACAGACGACGATACCAAAACAGGTATGAGTTTACGCCACGGAGATCCGGTGGAATTGAGAACAGCCAAGCTCATCGGGTTAGCGATGGTCATCTCCGGCGCGGTTCTGACAGCCATGGGTAGCGGAGCCTTCGACGCCAGCGAGGCGGGCAGGGCGGTGGCTATCGAAACCGCGGACGACCAAAACGGCTTCCTCGGTGTGGAGTATCCCCAAGGCGAACCCGTACAGCTGTCCAGCGGCGATGCCGACGGTGGTGGGTTTTGTTTCTTTGGAGCTTGTTCCCAGTACCGGTACAACGACCGCACCGTACTTTTACTGACCGACAACGCGGGTCTGTCGATCGAAAACGTGGATACGTCGGTCGACAACGGCGCTATCACAGGCGGGAGCGGCGTCCGCGATGAACCGACCCCCAACGGTCTGCGNGCCATCGTCGGCGACTTCCGGTGTCCGACAACCGGCTTCTTTGGTACGGGCGATCAGGGNGCNCGGACGGGTACGGTAACCGCGACCATCGACGCGCAGGAGAACGGGGGTTCGATGAGGGTCGAACTGGAGCGCCAAGTTCAGATCGAGTGTATACCCGACTAAACGGGCGACACGGGCGGGTGTATGCCACGGAAGTAACCAAGGCTTGCGACGTATCCTTCACAGGTAACCGGAGCTTATACATTCACGCCCGGCTTACGGGTTTTCAGGCGGCATATAACAAAGAGGGTAGGGGTACAACCCGTGGTTGTAGCATGAACAGAAAAACGATACTACTCGCACTCGGTGCGACCGCGGTCATGACGGGCTTAGCGTTCGGTACAGGCGCGTTCACGCAGGTTGAAGCGGAGAGAACGGTCGACGTACAGGTTGCGGATGACAGCACAGCGTTCCTACAGATACAGAGTATAGCAGACAACTACACGGACACGTCCGGAAACGCGTTGGCGGTGAACCTTGATGGTGCGTCCAGTGCCGCAGGAACAGGTGTCAACGACAACGCCGTCACGAAGGTCGACCCCTTGTTCAATATCACGAACCAGGGTACTCAGGAGATTGAGGTGACCGAAGACAGTAACATCGCCGGTGTTGAGCTACTCGGACTCCAAGGAGGTGCCACGCTCGGCGTCGGTGACACTGTCGAGGTGGGCATAAACGTCTCGACCAACTCGGATCGCCCGATAAACACTGGGACTGTAAGCGGTAGCCTCAGCGAAGACGTGGTCATAAACGCAGAAGCGACGCCGTAGACGTTTCCAAAGACGGGGTACGTTTAGATCCCCGGTCAGTATGAGATAAAGCTTGAACTACAGGGTCGCAACCGTTGGGTTCCTCGTCATAGTATTAGCGGTTGCTGTAGGGACGGGAGCGGTTACGCCGGAGGACGAGATCGGGTCAGAGGAGTCCGGCTCCGTTTACGTGATGCCGTACGACGGTCCTAACGGCGACGGCTACACGGAGATTGACGACGGCGGAATAAGGCTCGTAATCGACCGTATCAACCCGCAGGCGGAGACGGTGATCGAAGAGCTGTTTGTCGTCGGCTACGACGGCGAGGGAACCGCCGAGATCTGGATAGAGCACGGCTCCGACGCGGTTACGTTCTACGACACCAACGGCTTGCCGATAGAGAATAAGACGGAGACGGACAGGATACTCCTCTCCAACAACGAGACGGAGCCTGTGGGTATGTCGGTCAAGACAGGCTCCTCAGGAGTAGCCGTGGACGAGGTTACTCTGATCGCCTTGCTTCCCGAACAGGATGGATTGGAGGTCGATGTACCCGGAGGCGGTGGATCGCCCGCCACGGAGCCTGCTCCGCCCGAACCCGACACCCCTGAAACGGGGGACAGGGAACGTCTGTCGGTCGACATGGGCGAACTGAGCGTCAGCTTCAGACAGCCGGAGTTCGAGTTCACCACCTCCGTATCCGATACCAACGTAGATATAAGAGCCGCGGGTATCGCAGGACAGGTGGCTACGGTGGTGAACGAGAGAACGCCCGATACGGAGGAGGAGATCGTCGTCGAGTCGACGGTACGGAACACGGGCACGGCTTCGGGTACCGTTACGGCGGCGTTACGTCTCAACGGACGTGTTGCCGACAGACGCCAGCTTGAGGTCGGATCCGGACAGGTAAGAAACGTCTCTTTCAACGTCGGCTTCGACGAGCCGGGACGGTACGAGGTTGCTGTCGGGGATTCGGAGCCGGTTACGGTAACGGTTTCAGAGGTTGGCTCCGGCGTTCTGCCGTTAGCCGCCGTCGCTTTGCTCACCTCGATGTTCGCCGTCTACATGACGGTTCGCCGCCGGAGACAGGGGGATGAGTAGACGGTGCTAACGCCGAAGAGGATCGTTACAGCGATCTTCGTCGTCGCCGTAGCGGGGCTTCTCGCAGGACAGGTACTCGGATACCCTATCATACTGGGCTTCGTCGAGACGGGAAGCATGTCACCTTCCGTAGAGAAAGGAGACGGCTTCGTTGCCGTACCGTCCTTCGTGACAGGATCGCCGTCGGTCGGCGACGTCGTTGTCTTCGAGGCGGAGGAGGTTCAGGACGGGGGTCTTGTTACACACAGGATAGTCGGTGAGACGGAGGAGGGTTACGTAACCAAGGGCGACGCCAACCCGTTCACCGATCAGGACGGCGGCGAGCCGTACGTTACAGAAGACGACGTGCTAGCGGAGGCTCTGAGTATCGGCGGAACCGTCGTCGCAGTCCCACGTTTAGGTGTCGCGGTCAGAACGGCGCGTGGTACCGTGGCGGGTATCTTAGGCTTAGTCGGGATCGGTACCGCCGCGGGTACGCAGATAAGCGGCGTCGCTCTGTTCGTCTTCGGCGTCGCGCTCGTCGTGATCGCCTCCGTGGAGGAACGGGCTGGTGCGAGCGACAGGGACAGGAAGAGATCACGTAAACGCGGGTCGGTTATAGATTCGCGTCTGGTATTCCTCGGCTTCGCCGCCCTCATTCTCGTACCAGCCAACTTCGTGATGGTGGGTCAGAGCGGTGTACAGGAGATATCCACGGACGCGGGCGTGGAAGGTGTCGAACCGGGCGGAAGCCTCGACAGGGAGGTGACCGTACGTAACGACGGCTACATAGCGATGCTCGTGATCGTGGAGCCGACAGGGGAAGCCGAGGTTGAGAGGGGGTCGGTAGGTCTACCCGCGGGCGAAAAGACAACTGTGACCGTCACGACACCGGTTCCCGAATCCGGAGGTAAGAGAACCGACGGTATACGTGATAGCAGATACTTCCTACTGCTTCCCGAACCCGTGCTCCGGAGCCTCTACTCCGTAAACCCGTTGCTCGCACTCGTCGGTGTAAACGCCGTCCTCGTGGTCGGTATTGCGGGTCTCGTTGTCGGCTTACTCGGATACGGTAAGGTTCGTCTACGTGAGACCGAAAGCCCGAAGCCGTACGCAAAAGGTCTATGGAGCGTTCTGAGGTAGAACGTCAGTCTACAAGATTATAACAGAGCGTAACCTCCATACCGTATGCCGACCGTCACAGAGACGTACATAGAGAACCGCGACATCGTACAGCCTAACGACACGAACAACCACGACACGGCGCACGGCGGCGTCGTTATGCGTCTTATGGACGAGGCGGGCGCGATGAGCGCGATGAGGCACGCGGGTGAGACGTGTGTCACGGCGCACGTCGAAGGAATCGACTTCGCAAAGCCCGTTCCGCGCGGTAGTATCGCCGTCGTCGAATCGTGGGTGTACGACGTCGGCACGACGAGCGTACGTATCCGTCTCAAGGTCGACAAGGAGGAGCCGCGGACGGGTGAGAGGGAGCGCACCGCGGGTTCGCGTTTCACCTTCGTCGCCGTCAACGAGGACGGTAGACCCGTCGAGGTTCCGCGTCTTGGCGTTGAGACCGAACGCGACGAGGAACTCCGTGAACGCGGTCTCCCCGACTCAGAAAAGACGGCGTAGAGCCATGTCACGTACCTTCGAAGGTAGGTATCCCGACGCAACCAGAGGCTTCGACGCCGGACCGACGGTGTAACGCGCGTCGGGGTCGTCCGCCTCCGCCGCCTCTACGACCGTCTCGGCGACATCCTCAGGCGACGACGCGAGTGTACCGCTCATAAGGTCGTTGGCGCGCTCCTTCAGACGGTCGTGTAGATCGGCGTACGGTTCATCGGTATCGAGGCTCTCCTCAACGCCTTCCTCAAACCCCGTCTCTACGCCGCCGGGTTCGACGAGGACAACGTCGACGCCGAAGGGTGCGACCTCTACACGGAGGGCGTCGCTCAACGCTTCGACGGCGCTCTTCGACGCGCAGTAGGTTCCGACGCCGGGGAGTGATACGCGTCCGAGTACGCTCGACATGTTTACGATCGTACCGTCGCCCTGTTCACGCATGTACGGTAACGCCGACCGTACCAGCCTGTGAGGTCCGTGGAGGTTGACGTCGAACTGGTCGCGTGCGTCCTCAACGTCGATCGTCTCGACAGCGCCCGCGAGCGGATCGCCGGCGTTGTTGACGATACAGTCGAGGCGTCGCGTGTCGTCGGCGATACGGTCGACGGCTTTGTTCGCGTCGCCCTGTTTGGTAACGTCGAGTGAAAACGAAACGTCGCCCGCATCGACCTCGTCGGCGTCAAGATCGGTCGCGTAGACGCGCCATCCACGGCGGTCGAAGAGGCGCGCCGTCGCATCGCCTATACCCGACGCCGCGCCGGTCACGAGAACGGTGGGTTCCATACGGTTTCAGGGACGGCGCGCGACAAGAAGCTGTCTACTCCCAGTGGTCGTCGAGATGCGGGTTCCGTATACTGTCGCCGTTGGACACCTCCCCCGCGTCGTCCAAACCGTCGCCGAATGACCCGCCTTCGTCGTCGCCCCGGTTCCCGTCTCCGTTTCCGTTGGCACGATCCTGAGGAGGATGGTAGACGCTCGAAGCGTCGTCGGAGACAACGCCGAGGGGGAGACAGAAACGGCAGAAGTCGACGCCGAAGGGCGTAAGATGTATGCTCCTACGTACTACCTTAGGACGCGTGCATTCGTCGCGCGCCTCCATCACCTTCGGCTGAGCCTCGACGAGCTGGTAACGTCGTACGTCGTCGACCTGCTCGTCGGAGAACCAGACGAGTCCGAGACGTTGGAGGTTGTTGAGGTACGCCTGTGTCCTGTCCTCGTACCGACATCCCGCCTCTGTGCCGACCATCGAAAGACCCGCACCGACGAGTTCGGAGGTGACAGGTAGCCATCCGGAGTCACGTACATCGACGACGGGCTGGGGTCCTTCGGTAGCGAGGTAACGGAGCATACGCGCCTCGTCGGGCGAAAGCTGATCGAGTATGTCGGGGTACGCGGGATGTACCGACTCCTCGTACTCGACATCCGCCGAGAGTTCGAGGAGATGTTCGCCCCTCTCACGGAGGTCGGTGACATCCACGGTACCCTCTTGCCTACCGTTCTTCGCCCTCCGTTCCTCGGAGAAGTCGACGCCGACGCGATCCATCTCTTCGAGAGCGACGCGTTGCGACTCGGCGAGGAACTCGTCGAGCGAACGCGACGTGCCTACAGCTTGGAGCATACGCGCCCCTGTACGCACACCCGAACGGAGCGAGTAGCCCGCGAGACGCCGCGTGGTCGAGACGGCGATACGCGCGACCCACAGGGCGTCCCTGACGACATCGAGCAAGGACGGCGCTTCATCGACCTCCGACGGTTCGCGCGCGGGTTCGACAAGCGCCGCGCCGAAAGCCGAAAGGCTTCCGTCGATACGATCCGGTTCGACAGCGACGGGGAAGGTATCGGCGTTCCGTGCGACGGAGACGAGCGCCTCGGACTCTTCGTCCCCAAGCGGCGGTTCACCGCCTGCGAGGACGGCTTCGACGACAGACCGTGCGCGTTCCGTCAGGTCTGCGCCGCTGTCGATGGCGTCGTGCCCGGAACCCCGCTCGGACTCCCGTGTGCGCGAACCGACGCGCCGGACGCGCACGTCAACGCCTTCCGCGCCGTCCGCGTCGCCTTCGCCGTCGGCGGCTTCCGTCGGCACGTCCTCGTTCCCTTCGGTCATAGACCGGTCACCACGAGTAGCTGTATCCATCCCGCGACGAATCCAAGGACTGCGCCGACCGCTATAAGCAACCATTCGTCCTCCTCGAAGGCGGGGCGTAGCATCAGGACGTACTCTTCGGGCGGAAGCTTCTTCATCTCTTTGGCGATCAGCTCCTTCATACGTATGCTCCTTTCGCGGTTGAACTCGGGATCCTTGAGGAGTTCGTAGCCGTACTCTATGGGTTCGGTGGCGAGCGCCTCACGCATCGCCTCGTAGCTCTCATCGCCCGTCGTTGCGCGGACGATCGGCTGTGCCGCGCCGACCGAACGGTCTATCTCAGGACGTAGAGAGTCACGTATCATCTTACGCGTCCTGTCCGACTTAGGACCGTACAGGAGATGGCGCGCTATGTTGCCGACGGTCAGAACCTCCTTGGCGACGATGGAGGCGTACTTGTCGACGCTCTCGTCCTGACGTTTGATAAACAGACCCTGTATACGGAAAGGTCCGACCTTGTACTCGTTTACGGGGTTGAATATAGCCTTGATAGCGATGAAGTTGGTCATATATCCGACGAGAGCGCCTGAGACGGGAAGAACCCACCACTGGTCGATATAGACGAACAGCGGTATGGATATACATCCGAGAAGTGTACCGAAGATGAGACCCGAGTTGATGAGGAACTTAAGTTCCCTGTCACCGACCTCCAGAAACATCCTGTTGAGAAGCTTGGGGTTGGCTTCGAGATGGTTGATTATCATCATCTTGACGTTCATCAGCTCGTTGATGTTCTTACCCGTCTTCTCGAAAAGACGGCTGGAGATCTCGGGCAGACGCGACTGTGTGTGTTCGTGTATCACGCGTTTGACGGATTCGGGTGCTTCGTCCCACAGGTCGGGGTACTCGGTTCTGAGTATGTCGTCTACGAGGGAGTGTATGTCCTCCCTCCCTTCCTGAACGACGTACTGGGCGACGACATCCGGATCGAACTGCTCGTAGAACTCGCGCTGACTCGCCACCTTCTCAACGCTGTTGTCGTAGGCTATACTACCCATCTTGGCGGCGCGCGAGGGGACGATACCCTGCCATCCGAACTTCCCCTCCATCATACCGGGTATCTGCTGTATCTTCCGCGGCATGAACTGCGAGATCTGATCCATTCCGGGTACCTTGAACCCGCGGAACTCTATAGGGTTGAACATCAGACGTATACCGACCCAGTTGGTGATGTAGCCGATGATACCCGTGATAGGAGGTATGAGGAGGAGACGTAGGTTGAGACCTGAGACAAAGGAGGTTATGTCCTCGACACCCGGAACCGACAGAGGAACGGTGTACGCGAGGCTGTCGACGACGGCGGACAGAGCCGGTTCGATAGTTTGCATCAACATACGACCACCCGATCCTTCGGCTACGAGCCTTCGAGCGCGCCGACGTTCGGTAAACGACCCCTGCCCCGTCCCCCGCCCGTGTGGGTTCGTCGTCCGTCGACATCCTGCCCGATTCCTGTCCGGGACATCCTCTCGTTGGAGCATAAAGCCTTTGATGTAGGTGGCGTGTTCCGCGCCGAGGTTAGATGTTTGTCGATATGACATTACCCCGCATTATCGTACGTTACAAGTAGACGCGGGGCTTATCCGGGGGCATGAAGCCTTTTGTCGTAATCGGCGGGGATGCCGCGGGTCTGAGCGCCGCGAGCAAGCTTAGACGTGACGACCCCGACCGCGACGTGATCGTCTTCGAGAAGGGTAGGTGGGTTTCGTACGCGCACTGCGGAACGCCGTACTTCGTCAAGGGTGACGTGGATCACCTTGTCGATCTACAGTCGCTGTCGCCTGAGGAGATAGACGGACGTGGTGTCGACCTGCGCAGGGAGCACGAGGTCATCGATGTCACGACCGACGACAAGACGGTGACTGTCGAGGGATCCGACGGCAGGTTCGTTCAGGAGTACGGCGACCTTCTGGTTGCGACGGGTGCGCGCGCTTTCGTACCTTTCGATGGCGCGGAACTCGACCGTGTCTTTACGCTCCACGGTCTCGGCTCCGCGGCGAGGGTGCGCGCACTCCTCGAAGAGCCTGAGGGGTTCGACGTCGGTTCGTTAGGCGGTGGCGGCTACATCGACGAGGAGGAGGTGGCGCGGTACGGGAACGCCGAACCGCCTGAGACGGTCGCCGTGGTCGGCGGGGGTTACGTCGGTGTCGAGATGTGTGAGGCGTTCCGCGCCTATGACGTCGACGTAGATCTGTTCCAGCGCTCCGGTGAGGTTCTACCAGACTTCNGCGACGCCGTCGCCCAACGCGTGGAGGGGGTTATGCGGGAGAACGGCGTCACCGTACATACCGACACCGAGGTCGAAGCCCTCGTAGACGACGGCGAAGGCGGTGTCGGTGGGGTGGAGACGCCGGAGGGCACCGTGGGTACCGACGCGGCGCTCGTCGGTGTGGGTATACGTCCCAACTCCGAACCCGTCNCCGACGAGGTCGAGACAGGGGAAAGCGGTGCGATCGCCGTAGACAGGTACGGAAGAACGTCCGCCGAGGATGTCTACGCCGCGGGCGACTGCGCCGAGGCGCATCACGTCGTGACGGGAGGGACGACATGGGTACCGCTCGGTCTGACCGCGAACCGCGCAGGTCGTGCGGTCGGCGCGACCGTAGCGGGCGAACCGACGCCTACCGGGGGCGTCGCAGGCACGGCGACGGTCAAGGCGTTCGAACTCGAATGCGGACGTACAGGGCTGGTAGATGAGGAGGAGGCGCGCGCCGCGGGGTACGAACCCGTCGTCGAAACCGTCGACACGCGTTCGCGTGCGGGATACTACCCCGGCGGTTCGGAGATAACCGTACGTCTCGTCGCTGACCGCGGTACAGAACGTCTGTTAGGCGGCGCTACCGTGGGCGAGGATCGGTCGGCGATCCGTATCGACACGGTTGCGACCGCCGTCGAGGCGGGTATGTCGGTCGAGGAGGTCGAACGTCTCGATCTTGGGTACGCTCCGCCGTTTAGCCCCGTCTGGGATCCGGTTCTCGTCGCCGCGAAGGTACTCAACGGGAGGCTCCAAGGATGACCGTCGTATGGCTCGCCGAACGTACGTACTCCGACGACGAGGATCTCGCGTCCATGATAGACGACGAGACACGTCAGAGGTACGCCGCCGAGGCGAAACGTATGAAGAAGAAACACGAACCGGGGGAGGTCGTATGACGTTTTCCCCCGAACGTCTGAGCCTCGGAAACGAGGAGTTCGAGGGCGACAACTCGTCGTACGTCGTACGCGGAGAAGGCGAGACTGCGCTGATCGACACGGGTGTCTCGACGCCTGAGACGAAACGCGGTTTCGTGGGGAGTCTCGATGCCGTCGGCGTTGATGTCGCCGAGATCGACGACGTCTTCCTTACGCACTGGCACGCCGACCACACGGGTCTCGCGGGCTACGTTCAGGACGAAAGCGGCGCGACGGTGCATGTCCACGAGAACGACGCGCCGATAGTGGAGCAGGACGACGAGGCGTGGGACTCGATGTACGACGAACAGCGCCGTCTCATCGACGACTGGGGTATACCCGACGGTAAGAGCGAGGAGCTTCTGAGCTTCATGGAAGCTATGGAGCCTGCGTACGGCGAACCGCCGTCGGTCGAGACGTTCACTGACGGCGACCGTTTCGGTGTCGCGGGCGTCGAACTCGAAGCCTTAGGTGCGCCGGGTCACACGGCGGGTCTGACGTGTTTCGCGGTCGGCGAGACGGTCTTTACGGGCGACGCACTCCTCCCCGTCTACACACCCAACGTCGGGGGTGCGGACGTACGTGTCGAGAAGCCGTTGGAGAAGTACCTCGGTACGCTCGTACGTATCGCCGAACGCGGATTCGACCGCGCGTATCCGGGACACCGCGACGTTATAGAGAACCCGACGGGACGAGCGGGCGAGATACTCCGGCACCACAGGGAGCGCGCCGAACGCGTCGCCGGTGTTCTAAACGACCACGGGGCGCTCGATGCTTGGGAGGTCGGTGCGCATCTTTTCGGCGAACTCGAAAAGATACATATACTCCATGGACCCGGCGAGTCGTACGCGCATCTCGAACATATGGAGGACGCGGGTGCTGTAACGTCGTTCCGCGACGGAACCGTCAGGTACCGTCTGGACGACGACGGGGCGGTTGAGGACAGCTTCCCCGGTATCTGACGGTTACCGGGGAAAACATGTCGGTGCGCTCGTCTTATCAACCATGGTAGACAACGGTACGGAGGAAGCCCTTATCGACGAACTCCGGCGTCTGCACGACGCGCTCGGCGTTCCGCCTCGAACNGTCGACATGGGGAGGCACGGACGTTTCAGCCCCGCGCTCTACGCCGACCTGTTCGGTTCGTGGGACGAGGCGCTGGAGGCGGCGGGTATAGACGGCGAACCACGGCGTCCGTCCGAGGACACCGCCGAGAACGCGGGGGTTGCCTAGCGTCCGTCCGAGGACACCGCCGAGAACGCGGGGGTTGCCGGGACGGTGTCGGACGACGGTTCGGTACACGACGGGAGGAGAGAGCGAGATGGTGCGGAAGGGGAAGACGGAGAGAGAGAAGTCGATGAAGGGGAGACGGAGGACGAAGGGAACTGGGTCGGTGAAAGAGGGACGAAGGAAGAGGAGGGTGAAGATGATGGGACGGAAGGAAAGAACGGGGCGGGCGAAGCCGGTGAGGGGGGAAGAGGGAATGAGAGAGACGAGGCTGACGAGAGGGACAAAAAGGACGAGGGCTTAGACGCGGTACGGAGATGCAACGACCGCGTCGAAGGCGATCCGACACCCGACGACCTCAGGGAACGCGGCTACTCGGTCAACGCCGTCCTCGAAGAACACGGGACGTGGAAGGAGGTTCTCGAAGCCGCGGGTCTGGAGACGGAGTACGTCGACCGATCGCCGACGCGTCGACGTGGTGAGGAGGAGAAGCTTCTCGACGACGTACGCCGGTACAGTAACCTCTACGATCGGAGACCGTCGGAGGAAGACCTGCGCGGTACCGAATGGATGCCTTCCCCGGAGGAGTACCGCGAAGCCTTCGGGGGTGTCGGCAAAGCTGTCGCCGAGGCGGTCGACGGAGACGACCGTAAACCCGACACCGAAGCCGACGAACTCGTCTCGGAGGTCAGACGTTACTACCTGAGACAGGGCGACTTACCCGACGCCGACGACGTACGTGCGACCGAATGGATGTCGTCGGTGGAGGAGTACCGCGAAGCCTTCGGGGACATGAGGGGCGCTGTCGAAGCCTCCGGTGTAGACGGCGGGTAACGCCGAGACAGTCTTTTTACGCGCGGCTACGTAGCCGTAACATGACCGACGAAGACCTAAGCTTCTGGGGATGGGGGTACGCGTCCAAGCTTCCCAACGACGACGAACGACGGAGGCTCGCCGAGATGGCAGAAACCTACCTCGGGTTTCCGGAGAGAACCTTGCTCGAAACACCGAAGCTCGAGGACGTAACCGTGCCGGCTTCGGGTATCGAACCGCCGTTTTCGTTCTGCACGACCGACGACGAGGAACGCGCGCGTCATACGTACGGAAAGGGGTCACCGCGACCTCGTACGCGGCTTCCACGGCGACTTCTCGCCCGCACCCGATGCCGTCGCCCGTCCGGAGAGCGAGGAGGATACCNTAGAACTACTCTCATGGGCTTCGTCGAACCGTGTGGCTGTGGTTCCGTTCGGTGGCGGTACGAGCGTTGTAGGCGGTGTTGAATGCGACGGATCCGGATACAGGGGCGTCGTCTCTCTCGACACCCGCTCGCTCGACGAGGTGGTTGAGGTCGATCCCGTTTCGAGATCAGCGCGTATACAAGCCGGTGCGACGGGTCCGCGTCTACAGGAACAGTTAGACGAACACGGTCTACAGCTACGCCACTACCCGCAGTCGTACGAGTTCTCGACGATCGGAGGCTGGTTAGCGACGCACGCGGGCGGACATTTCGCCACCGTCTACACCCATATAGACGACTTTGTGGAGAGCGTACGTATGGTCACGCCGTCGGGTGTCGTGGAGACACGCCGGCTTCCGCGTTCGGGTGCGGGTCCGGATCCGAACGCGTTTCTTCTCGGCTCCGAGGGGGCTTTCGGCGTCTTTACCGAGGCATGGATGCGCGTACAGCCGCGTCCCGAGTACCGCGCGAAGGCGACCGTAGCGTTTGACGACTTCGGTGACGGTGTGGGCGCAACACGCGAGATAGCGCAGGCGCGTCTCTATCCGGCAAACTGCCGTCTTCTCGACAGGAACGAGGCGGTGCTGAATCAGGTCGCGTCGACCAACCTTCTCGTCCTCGGCTTCGAATCGACCGACTCACCCGTTGACGAACGGCTCAGACGCGGTGTCGAGATAGCCGAGGAGNACGGCGGCGAGGTACGTGAGACGACGGTCGGTGACGACGACGAAGAGCACGGCGGTGCGGAGGGTGACTGGCGTAACTCTTTCTTCGAAGCCCCTTACCTGTTCAACGGTCTGGTCAGCATCGGCGTTCTGGTCGATACCTTCGAAACATCGGTAACGTGGGAAGGGTTCGACGCGTTACACGACGATGTTCGCTCCGAGGTCGTCGGCACCGCCGAGGATCTCTGTGGAGGCGGCTTTCTTTCGTGCCGTTTTACGCACGTCTACGAGGACGGTCCCGCACCGTACTACACCATACTCGCGCCCGCCGACGTGGGGAACGAACTCGAAGGGTGGCGGGAGATAAAGAAGGTGGCGTCGGACGTTCTCGACAGACACGGTGCGGCGACCACACACCACCACGCCATCGGGCGTCTACACCGTGACGCGTACGAGAAAGAGACGCCCGATGAGTTCCGCGACGCGCTCCGTGCCGCAAAGGACGTTTTCGACCCCGACGGTATAATGAATCCGGGCGCTCTTCTGAGCCGGGAGGGTTGAGAGGCGTCTGCGTATCCATTCCACGTCTCTCTGCTTCCTCAGTCAGCGACAGCCGCGAGGTTGGCGGCGAGACCGCTGAAGACGAGTAGGACGGTGACGCCAAGGTTGGCTGTCTGACTGTTAAAGACGACGGGAACGGCGTCTATCGAGCCGCTGAAACCGTTTAGGACGCCCGCGACCACCAGCGTTACGCCGACAAGACCGAGTACGAGGCTACCGATTGTACCGAGACGGCTTCCGCCTCGGCTTTTCATAACCTCGGAGACCGCCTCCTCGACGTTCTCACGTACGCTGTCACCGACGTATTCGCGGAGAACCTCCTCCTTCTCGTCGAGTTCGTCGGCGCGCTCCGAGAGCTCTCGTTCGCGCTCCTCGATAGCCACCTCCCTGTCGTCGAGTTCCTCCTCGCGCTCCTGTATAACTGACTCCCTCTTGTCGAGGCTCTCCTTACGTTCGTCGAGTTCGCCTCGTGTCTCACGGAGTTCGCGTTCACGTTCCTCGATCTCCTCCTCCCTCCCATCGAGTTCGTCGGAGAAGTCGTCGAGTCCGCGTTTGCGCTGTTCGAGTTCCTTCCGTTTCTTCCTTACCTCCTCCTCGGTCTCAGGCTGATCGTCACCGGGGAACGGGGTTTCGTCTTCTCTCATGGGCGTTTATCTCTTCGGACAGCATAAAACTGTATGGGTGGGGTGACCGAAACCGATTTACACCGGAAAGGGTTAGACAGTTAGGAGATAGATCATGACTGTTTCTGACGATACCGAACTCGTGACGTTACAGCCGGATCAGGCGTTGTTCGAGACTGTGTACACGCCGGCACCGCTGGTGATAGTCGGCACACGCGAACCCGACGG
>JGI1684J13235_1000097_pt1 | contig 31432 bp, 28 predicted proteins | sample PonA232FremontCA_2_FD_13235 | JGI IMG/M metagenome (IMG submission 13235) | reverse complement strand
AGATGAAATAGAAGATGGTAAAGAAGAATGGCAGCAGATATTAAAGGACTTCTATGGAGAATTTGAAGAACGTTTAGAAGAAGCATATGAAAACATGGAAAAAGTTAATATGGATATAGAAACCGATATTAAATGTGATAAATGTGGAAGACCGATGGTAATAAAACACGGTAGATACGGTAAATTTCTAGCATGTACTGGTTTTCCTGAATGTAAAAATACTAAACCATATCTTGATAAAATTGGTATCGAATGTCCTAAATGTGAAGATGGAGAAATAGTAAAAAGAAAATCTAAAAAAGGTAAGACGTTTTATGGTTGTAGCAATTATCCTGATTGTGATTTTGTTTCATGGGATAAACCAACCGAGAAAAAGTGTCCTGAATGTGGCAGCATGATGGTAGAAAAATATAGCAAGAAAAAAGGTAAGTATTATAAATGTACCAATAAAGAATGTAAACACACTATAACTGAATAATACAACATTTGACACAAATTAATTTATTGTGTTAAACTGAAAACATTAGAAGATTTATAATTTTGCATAAATTATAGGAGGTACACTTAATGGAGAAAATAAAAGCAACGACTATAGTTGCTGTTAAATACAATAGTAAAGTAGCTTTGGCTGGTGATGGCCAGGTTACAATGGGTGACACAGTTATGAAGTCCAGTGCACGTAAAGTTAGAAGGTTATATAATGAAGAAGTGATAGCTGGATTTGCAGGTACTTCTGCTGATGCCTTTACACTTTTTGAAAAGTTTGAAGGTAAACTTGAAGAATATCACGGTAATTTAGAACGTGCAGCAGTAGAATTAGCAAAAGAGTGGCGCACTGATAAAATGTTAAGAAAATTAGAAGCATTATTACTTGTTGCTGATAAAAATAAAATATTATTAATTTCAGGTACTGGTGATGTTATAGAACCAGATGATGAAATTATGGCAATTGGTTCAGGTGGAGCTTATGCTAAAGCAGCTGCGAGAGCTCTACTGGAAAATAATAATGACTTGTCAGCAAGAGATATTGCTGAGAAGTCACTAAATATTGCAGCTGATATTTGTATTTATACTAATAATAATATTGTGGTTGAAGACTTATAAGTTTTAAGGAGGTTGTTTATGGAGTTAACACCGAGTCAAATAGTTGAAAGACTTAATCAATATATAATTGGACAAAATGATGCTAAGAAATCTGTAGCGATTGCATTAAGAAATAGGTATAGAAGAAGATTAGTCGATGAAGATTTACAGGAAGAAATTATCCCCAAAAACATCTTAATGATAGGACCAACTGGCGTAGGTAAAACAGAAATAGCTAGGAGATTAGCAAATATTGCCGAAGCTCCTTTTAGTAAAATAGAAGTTACAAAGTTTACTGAAGTTGGTTATGTTGGTAGGGATGTTGAATCTATGGTTAGAGATTTATTGGAAAGTGCCATTAGAATGGTTAAAGAGAAAAGAATTGAAGATGTTCAGGCAGAAGCGTTACAGGCCGCTCACGAAAGAATCATTGATAATCTTTTACCAACGCCTGGTAAAAAAGAGAAAAAAGGCCCTTTCCAATTTCTTTCAGATGAAGAAGAAAAAGAAGAGTCATCAGAAAGTTATCAAAGAATTCAAAGACGAAAAGATAAATTAATGGAGAAACTTAAAGAGGGTGAATTAGACGATAGAAAGATAGAAATATCCGTAGAAAAAGATTCACCACAAATGATGGAACTTTTCACCGGCCAGGGAGTAGAAGAAATGGGTATTAACTTCCAGGACATGTTTGGTGATATGTTTCCTAAGAAAAAGAAAACCAGAAAAGTAAAAATTAAAGAAGCAATTGAAATTCTTAAAGATGAAGAAGCAAAAAAACTTATTGATAATGAAGAAGTGAAGTCGGAAGCAATAGATCTTGTAGAAAATGAAGGTATTATATTTTTAGATGAAATTGATAAGATAGCTGGAAATGATCAGGGTTCTGGTCCAGATGTTTCTAGAGAAGGTGTTCAACGTGACATTTTACCTATTGTTGAAGGTTCTACGATTATGACTAAACATGGTGCAGTAAAAACTGATCATATTCTCTTTATTGCAGCTGGAGCATTTCATATGTCCAAACCTTCTGATCTTATTCCGGAATTACAAGGCCGCTTTCCACTAAGAGTAGAGTTAAGTAGCCTATCAGTGGATGATTTTGAGCAGATTTTATTACAACCTAAAAATGCTTTAACCCGTCAGTATAGAGCTTTATTAGAAACTGAAGGTTTAAATATCACATTTACAGATGAAGCTATTAGAGAAATTGCTGAATTTGCTTTTGAGGTAAATGAACAAACAGAAAATATCGGTGCTAGAAGATTACACACTATTATGGAAAAATTACTTGAAAAATTATCATATAGTGCACCTGATAATATTGAAAATACAGAAGTTACAATAGATGTAGAATATGTAAATGAGCAATTATCTGAAGTAGTAAAAGACAAAGACTTAAGTAAATATATTTTATAATACATTAAAATAAAATTAACGGAGGTAATTATGATGAGTGAAATATTAGAAAAAAGTCGAAAAATTAATAGATTGTTACAAAGGTCAGGTGGTCAACCTGTAGATTTTGAAAAAATGGCCCCTGTTTTATCTGAAGCTATTGAGTCTAATACTTATATTTCGAGTAAAAAAGGTAAAATATTAGGACATTCATTTATGGAAGATTTCGAATGTGAAATCATGGATGATATCGTTTCTGAAGACAATCGTTTTCCTGAAGATTATAATAATAGCCTATTGGAAGTTTCAGGTACTAAAGCAAATATAAATCAAGAAGACAAAGTATGTGTTTTTGATCCTGAAAATAAATGTATGTATTCAGATAAATTAACAACAATTGTTCCTGTTATTGGTGGGGGAGATCGGTTGGGCACCCTTGTCTTATCAAGATATGGTAATGAATTTAGTGATACTGATCTTGTATTAGCAGAATATGGTGCTTCAGTAGTAGGTATGGAAATATTAAGAAAAAGAAATAATGAGTTTGAAAAGGAAGCTCGCAAAAGAGCAGCAGTACAGGTTGCTATTGATACATTATCATATTCTGAACTTGAAGCTATTGAACATATTTTTGATGAGTTAGATGGAGAAGAAGGTTTATTAGTAGCAAGTAAAGTTGCTGATCGTGTAGGAATAACTAGATCAGTTATAGTAAATGCCTTACGGAAATTTGAAAGTGCCGGTGTAATTGAATCACGGTCATTAGGTATGAAAGGTACTTACATTAAGATATTAAATGATTATTTACTTGAAGACCTAGAAAAATTAAAGCTTTAATAGGATATAAATCAAACTTCTATAAATATTTTATTGATTAAAAGATATTATTATGTTATACTATCTATTGGTAATTAATAAACACATCTTGTGGACTCTGTCACTGGTGCTGTTCATAAGAACAGTAGTGGTATCGAGGTTTAATCCTCTTCGATAATTTAACAGGGGAAGAAACAGATGGAAGTTTAAAACCAGAGAGGAGGTGGCAATATTGTCTGTAGTAAACATGAAACAATTACTTGAAGCTGGTGTCCATTTCGGTCACCAAACAAGAAGATGGAATCCAAAGATGAAGGACTACATCTTTACAGAAAGAAACGGTATCTATATCGTTGATTTACAGCAAACAGTTAAGTTAATGGATAAGGCTTATGAGTTTGTTAAAGAAGAAGCAGAAAAAGGAAGTGAAATTCTTTTTGTAGGTACAAAAAGACAAGCTCAAGAAACAATTAAAAAAGAAGCCGAACGCTGTGGAATGCCTTATGTAAATCAACGCTGGTTAGGTGGTATGTTAACCAACTATCAAACTATTAGTAAGCGTATAGACCGTTTAAATGAACTTGAAGAGATGGAAGATGAAGGTCTTTTCGAAGTCTTACCAAACAAAGAAGTTATCGAGTTAGAACGTGAAAGAGACAAATTGCAAAGAAACCTAGGTGGTATCCGCCATATGGACGGATTACCTGATGTAGTCTATATAACAGATCCTAGGAAAGAATCAATTGCTGTAGCTGAAGCTAGAAAACTTGATATACCAATCGTTTCTATCTTAGATACCAATTGTGATCCTGATCTAATAGATTACGAAATACCTGGTAACGATGACGCCATTAGAGCGGTTAAATTAATAAGTAGAATAATTGCTGATGCTGTCTTAGCGGGCAAGCAGGGAGAACAGCTTAAAAATGAACAAGTTCAGGATGAAAAAGTAAATGAAGATCTTGAAGTTGTAGAAGAACAATAGAACTTATTTAAGGCGTTGATTAAAGGGCTCCCTTTTTCAACGTCTTTTTTATTAAATTAAGGAGTGGATAAAATGTCTTTATCGATGAAAGATGTTAAAGAATTAAGAGAAAGAACTGGTGCAGGAGTACTTGATTGTAAAAAAGCTTTAGATGAAACTGATGGGGATATTGAAGCTGCAATAGATTATCTGAGAGAAAAAGGAATGTCAGAAGCAGCAGAGAAGTCTGGAAGAGTTGCAGCAGAAGGATTAGTTAATGTCTTGATCAATGATGATAGAAACAAAGGTCTTATTGTGGAAGTTAATAGTGAAACTGACTTTGTAGCTAAAAATGAAAGATTTCAAGATCTTATAAAAAATATTTCAGAACACATTATGCAAAGTGATGTTGAAGATGTTGAAAAATTAAATGAAGAAAAATGGTTTGAAGACGAAAGTAAAACTGTTGATACAATAATTAAAGAAGCAATTGCAGGAATTGGAGAAAATATTAATTTAAGAAGGTTTGAAAAAATAGAAACCAATGGTTTTCTATATGGATATATTCACCTTGGTGGTAAAATTGGTGTTTTAGCAGAATTCGATGGTGAAAAAACTGAAGAAGATTTAAATACTGCTAAAAATATTTGTATGCATATTGCTGCAAGTAATCCTGAATTTTTAGATAGAGATTCAGTAGATGAAGCAATTGTTAATAAAGAAAAGAAAATCATTAAAAAACAGCTGGAAAACGAAGGAAAACCTGAACACATTTTAGACCAAATCGTAGAAGGCAAGATAAATAAATTCTATAACCAAATTTGTTTATTAGAACAAGATTATATCAGAGACACTGATTTACAGGTACAAGAGGTATTAGAAGATTCTGATATTTCTATAAGCCAATTTGTTAGGTATGAACTTGGTGAAGGAATTGAAAAGAAAGAAGAAGATTTTGCAGAAGAAGTAATGTCTGAAGTAAATAAAAATGACTAATTTATGGTAATTAAAAGAGAGCACCTTGTGTGTTCTCTTTTTCAATGTTAATAGAAATAAAGGATTTTTATATGGAATCGAGAATATATTTCTTGGAGGTAGAGTAATGACTCGAACACCCAAATATTCTAGAGTTTTATTAAAATTAAGCGGAGCTGCCCTGGCTGGAAACCGTGAATATGGTATTGACCCAATAACTATCCAAAATGTTGCCGGCAAAATCAACGAAATTGTAAGTGATACTGATGTTGAGTTGGCAATAGTTGTAGGTGGGGGCAATATATTCCGCGGTGTAGCTGGTTCGGCTAAAGGTATGGACCGTGGTACGGCTGATTATATGGGAATGTTAGCAACTGTCATTAATGCCTTAGCCTTACAAGATGCTATTGAAAAATATGGATTAGAGACAAGAGTACAGTCTGCGATTGAAATGAGACAAATTGCAGAGCCATATATTAGAAGAAAAGCTATTAGACATCTAGAAAAGGGCCGAGTCGTAATTTTTGCAGCAGGTACTGGGAATCCATTTTTCACCACTGATACCACTGCCGCTTTGAGAGCAGCGGAAATATCTGCTGAAGCAATATTAATGGCAAAAAATGTAGATGGAGTTTACGATGATGATCCCGTTAAAAATGACAATGCAGTAAAATATAAAGAACTAACATATATCGAAGTATTAAATAAATCTTTAAAAGTTATGGATTCAACAGCAATTTCATTATGTATGGACAATGATATCCCATTAATTGTTTTTGGTTTAGATGATTATGATAATATTGAACGTGCTATTATTGGTGAAGATGTGGGTACTGTGGTTAAATAACTTATATTAAGGATATTTAAGGGGGAAATAAAATGATAGCTGAAATTACAAAAAAAGCTGAAAAAAGAATGAAGAAATCTCTTGATTCAACTAAAGAAGATTTAGATAGCATCAGAACAGGTAGAGCAAGACCATCACTGGTAGAAAATATTATTGTGGATTATTATGGTTCTGCTACTCCTCTTCAACAAATGGCTAAAATAGTTGCTCCTGAACCTAGACAGTTGGTTATTGAACCCTATGATAAAAATGTTATAGAAAATATTGAAAAAGCAATCATGAAAGAAAATCTTGGATTAACTCCTAATAATGATGGAAATGTTATTAGAATTAATATTCCTAAATTAACTGAAGAAAGAAGAAAAGAACTTGTTAAAATATTACATGAAAAATCTGAAAAAGGAAAAGTTAACATAAGAAATATTAGACAAAATATAAAAGAAGAACTTGAAGATCTAGAAGATGAAGGCGAAATTTCTGAAGATAATTATTATAGAGGTTTAGATAATCTACAGGAATTAACAGATGAATATTGTGATAAAATTGATGATATAGTTGATAAAAAAGAAGAAGAAATAATGAAAGTGTAAGCAATAGATGAGCAAAAATGATCAGTATTTATTAGAAGAACCTAAACATTATATAGAAAACCTTGATCCTGAATGCAATTATGAAATTAAAGAATACCCTCCACTTAATAATAAAAGTGGAAGAGGGAACAAAATTATTTTAAGGATTTTATGTAAAGAGGATAAGGATATAATTATATATTCTTATGAAGAGTATGTTTAATTCCCCTCTATGAAGGTATAGAGGGGTTCTTTATTATTGAGGAGGTCAAAAATGCAAAATTATCCTTCACATATAGCTATAATAATGGATGGAAATGGTCGTTGGGCAGAAAATAAAAATATGCCAAGGACCTACGGTCATAAAAAAGGAGTCGAAACCCTAAAAGAAATAGTAAAAGCATTCATAGAGTTCGGGATTCCAAGTTTAACTGTATATGCTTTTTCAACCGAGAATTGGAAAAGACCTCCTAAAGAAGTAAAATATCTTATGTCATTATTTAGTAGAACTATTGAAAATGAAGCAGAGGAATTAAACCAACAAGATGTAGAAATAAATATAATAGGTCGTAGAAATAGTTTAGATGAGAGAATATTGAAAAATATTGAATGGATAGAAGAACTTACAGAAAATAATAATAAATTAGAATTAAATATTGCATTTAATTATGGAGGCAGAGCTGAAATAATAGATGCAGTTAAGACTATTATGAATAAACCAAATCTGGATGTAGAAGATCTAAATCAAGAATTAATAAGTGATAATTTATATAATCCCAAGATATCAAATATAGAATATATAATTAGAACCGGTGGAGATCGAAGAATTAGTAATTTTCTTTTGTGGGAATCTGCATATGCAGAATTATATTTCACCGATACTTACTGGCCTGATTTTTCAAAAAGTGATTTGAAGAAGGCTTTAGAAGAATTTACTAACAGGAAGAGAAAATTTGGGGCACTTGATAATGGAGATGATATATAATATGTTGCTTAAAAGAATTATAAGTAGTATTATAGGAATACTAGTTTTTATTTTAATAGTTACTTGGGGACATTTTCCATTTTTTCTCTTGATATCTCTTATTACAGCTGTGGCTCTTTATGAATTTAACAAAATGACTAAAAACGATACGTTAATACCATTATTAATTAGTAGTGTGCTCTTTTTAATAGTTTCATATCTAAACTTAATTTTTAGTTTAAAATTTCCTATCGAATATCTATTTGTTTTAGTAATCTTAATCTTTTTTTATGATAGTTATAGAAAAAATAACTTGGAAAATATTATTCAATCAATTTCTGGAAATTTATTAGCAATTATATATATTGTATTTGGTCTTATTTATTTTATATATCTTAGAAATATTGATTTTAAATTCGGTTTATGGATCGCATTAGTTGCGACCTGGTTAACTGATATTGGTGCTTATTTTGTAGGGAAATACTATGGTAAAATAAAAATGGCTCCTAGAATTAGCCCTAATAAAACTATGGAAGGGGCTTTAGGGGGTATAATAGTATCTTTTATCTTTGTAGTGGCATTTACCCTTTATCTAAATGTTTTTTCCGGCATATGGCTTATATATGCAGCTTTACTACCGTTTATAGCAATTGTTGGTGATTTATTTGAGTCAGCTATAAAAAGAGCTGCTGGTGTGAAAGATTCGGGTAATGTAATTCCTGGTCATGGAGGAATTTTAGATAGATTTGACAGCCTCCTTTTTACAATTCCATTTACATATTTTTTCTTGACTTTATTTTTAAGCTAGGGGGCATGTATTAATGAAGAATTTAATATTACTTGGTTCGACTGGTTCGATCGGAACTCAAGCTTTAGATGTGATTGATTATATAGAAGAAGATTGGAACATTGAAGTTTTAACTGCAAATAAAAGTGTTGAAAAGATCACTAAACAGGCTATTAAATATAAACCAAATTATGTAGTGATGAGTGACAAAAATAGTGCAGATATGGTAAAATTGAATTTGAGAGATTATAATATTAAAGTATTAGGTGGTCAAAAAAAGTTAAACGAAATAGTTAAACTTGATAATATTGATCTAGTGATAAATGGATTAGTCGGAGCTGCTGGATTAATTCCCACTTTAAACACTATTGATAATAAGACTAAGTTAGGTTTAGCAAACAAAGAGAGTTTAGTTATCGGAGGTCATTTAGTAAAAAATAAACTAAAACAAATTGACAAAAATGAACTATTATTACCGATAGATAGTGAACACAATGCAATATTTAGATTACTTAAGGAACATTCAAAAAGAGAATTGAAAACAATTTTATTAACCGCTTCAGGAGGTCCTTTTGTAAACAAAGACCGTTCTGAATTAAAAAAGGTAACCGTAGAAGAAGCTTTAGATCACCCTAATTGGGATATGGGTAGTAAAATAACTATTGATTCTGCAACAATGATGAATAAAGGACTTGAAGTTATAGAAGCACATTGGTTATTCGATGTGGAATATGATAAAATAGATGTAGTTGTTCATCCTCAAAGTATAATTCATTCTATGATAGAATTAATAGATAATTCTATCTATGCAGAGATGAGTGTAGCTGATATGAAAATGCCAATTCAATATGTTTTGCAATATCCGAATGTAAAAAAGGGAATTGGTAACCAACTTAACTTAATAAAGCAAGGCAAGTTAGAATTTATGGATCCAGATTATGATAGTTTTGAATGTCTTTCTCTTGCTTATCAAGCTGGAAGAAAAGGTGGCAGTCATCCTGTGGTCCTAAATGCAGCAAATGAAGTTGCTGTTGAGAAATTTTTAACAAAAAAAATAGAATTTCTTGAAATTCCAAAGCTTATTAAAAAAGCTTTAGATTCACATAAATATGTTAGTAACCCAAATATTAATCAGATTAATGAACTAGATAAATGGGCTAGAAAATTTATAGAGGAGGTAGTTTAATATGTTTGTTACCATTCTCAGTTTTATAATTGTACTGGGAATATTAATTTTCATACATGAGTTTGGACATTATATAACCGCAAAATTAAGTGATATTAGAGTTGAAGAATTTGCATTAGGTTTTGGACCGAAATTGATTTCAAAAAAATGGGGAGAAACTGTTTATTCTATAAGAATAATTCCATTAGGTGGATTTTGTAACATGACTGGTGAATTTGTACCTGATGAGGATGATGATAGTGAAAGTTTAGAAATATATAACGAAGCAAAGGAAAATGGTAGATGTTTTCATCAGAAACCAATGTGGAAAAGGTTTGCCGTTATTTTCATGGGGCCTTTAATGAATTTTTTACTTGCAGTAGTTATCTTCTTTTTAATATTTAACATTTCTGGAGTACCAGTTAATACTTCTAATCAACCAATTATCGGTGAATTAGATCCAAGTCGTCCTGCTTCAGAAGCAGGACTATTACCTGGAGATGAAATTGTAGAAATTGGAGAAACTCAGGTAGATTCTTGGGAAGGAATGACTGAAATAATCCATAACTCTGAAATTGAGCCACTTGAAGTTACTGTTAGAAGAGGTAATGAAAATTTAACTTATAATATTACTCCTGAAAGAAATGAAGAAATGGGAGTTAATATTATAGGAATTTATCCCAAAGTAGTAAGAGAAAATATAGGATTTTTCAGTTCGATTCAAAGGTCTGTAATACAAACCTGGAGAGTTATTACATTAACAATCTCTGGTTTTGCCCAAATGATTTCCAATAGGTCAATGGAAGGCCTAGGTGGACCTGTAATGATTGCATCAATTATTGGCCAAGCGGCTCGTAATGGTTTAGTAAATGTAATGAATTGGATGGCTATTATTTCGATTAATTTAGGTATTATTAATCTTCTTCCTATTCCTGCATTAGATGGTGGAAGAATCCTATTCATAGGAATTGAATGGGTCCGAGGAAAACCGATTGATCCTAAAAAAGAAGGATTTGTACATTTAGTTGGATTTGTTTTATTAATGATTTTAATGTTATTTATTATATATAATGATATAGTAACCAGTTTTTTCTAAAGGAGTATTTTTATGGTGACTAGAAGAAATACTAAAAATATATATTATGGAGATGTAGGAGTAGGTAGTGATCATCCTATATCTGTGCAATCTATGACAAATACAAAAACTCATCAAGTTAAAAAAACTGTTGAACAAATTCATGAATTAGAAAAAGCTGGCTGTGAAATTATTAGGGTTGCAGTCCCTGATGAAAAGTCTGCTTTAGTTTTATCAGAAATTAAAAGTAAAATTAATATACCACTTATTGCTGACATCCATTTCAATCATAAATTAGCTCTTGAGTCTCTAGAACAGGGTATAGATGGACTTAGAATTAATCCGGGGAATATTGGTACTAAAGAAAAAATTAAAGCTGTTGTAGAGGCTGCTAAACAAAAAGACATTCCAATGAGAATTGGTGTTAATTCTGGCTCTATTGAAAAAGAAATTTTAGAGAAATATGGTAAACCTACTGCTGAAGGAATGGTTGAAAGTGCACTTAAACATGTAAAAATATTAGAGGAATTTGAGTTTTATGATATTATAATATCTATGAAGTCTACAGATGTTTTGATGACACTTAAAGCTCACGAAATTTTAGCTGATAAGGTTGATTATCCATTTCATATTGGTATTACAGAGGCAGGCAGTGGTGAAGAAGGAATAATCAAAACATCAATTGGTTTGGGGTTATTATTAAATAAAGGTTATGGAGATACAATCAGGGTTTCTTTAACCGGTAATCCTGTAAAAGAAGTATATACCGGTTTTGAAATACTAAAAAATTTAAAACTAAGAAACCGCGGTATCTCAATAATTTCCTGTCCAACTTGTGGTAGAACTGAAGTTGATTTAGAGCAAATTTCTAAAAAAATCAAAAATGAAATTAAAAAATATCACAAAGATTTTACAGAAGGCTTAACTGTAGCTGTAATGGGGTGTCCCGTAAATGGACCCGGTGAAGCTCGCGAAGCAGATTTAGGTCTTGCCTGTGGTAAAAAATCTGGTTTATTATTTAAAAATGGAAAAGTAATAAAAAAGGTTAAAGAAGAAGAAATGATAAATACTTTAATGCAAGAAATAAAAAAGATGAGGAGTGAGTAAGAATGAGAATGTCAAAACTATATCTACCAACTTTAAAAGAAGATCCTGCAGAGGCTGATATTAAAAGCCACCAATTGATGTTAAGAGCAGGAATGATGAGAAAATTAAATCCTGGAATTTTTTCTTATTTACCTCTGGGTTATAGAGTTATTAGAAAGATAGAAAATATTGTACGAGAGGAAATGAACAAGACAACTTCTCAAGAAGTATTACTTCCAGTTATGCAGACAGCAAATATATGGAAAGAATCAAATAGATGGGATAAATTTGGTCCTTTAATGATCAAATTTAAGGATAGGAAAGACCATGAGTACTGCTTAGGACCTACTCATGAAGAAGTCATAACTGATTTAATAAAAGATGAAGTTAGGTCCTATAAGGATTTACCTTTAAACTTATATCAGATTCAGACTAAAGTAAGGGATGAAATTCGTCCTCGTTTTGGAGTTATGCGGGGAAGAGAGTTCATTATGAAAGATGCATATAGTATGGATGCTGATTATGAAGGTTTAGATGATAGTTATCAAGAAATGTATGAGGCCTATGTTAATATTTTTAACCGTTTGGGGTTAGAAACAAGAGTTGTAAAAGCAGATTCAGGAGCTATGGGTGGTAAAGATTCCCATGAATTTATGGTTATAGCTGAATCTGGGGAAGATGATATAGCTGTTTGTGATAGTTGTGATTATGCTGCTAATACTGAATTAGCAAAATCATATGAAGAAGAAAAAAATATAGATAAAGATTTAAAAGAAAGAAAACTAATTGATACACCTGATACTAAAACAATTGAAGGTTTAGAATCATTTTTAGAAATTGATGGTTCTAAAATGATCAAAACAATGTTAATGAAAGCTGATGATGAGTTAGTTGTAGTTTTATTAAGAGGCGATGATCAATTAAATGAAGTTAAGTTAACTAACTATCTTCAAGCTGCAAATCTTGAACCTGCAACTGAAGAAGATATAATTGAAGTTTTTGGTGTTAAACCAGGTTTTATAGGTCCTATAAATATAAGTGATTATAAAATAATTGCCGATCATAGAATTAAAAATATGAGAAATGCTATTTGTGGAGCTAATATTGAAGATAAACACTATGGTAATGTGAGTCCTGTAAGAGATTTTAATGTAGATGAATATACTGATCTAAGAACTGTTAAAGTAGGAGATCTTTGTCCTGAATGTGAAGAAGGAAAATTAGAAATTGAACCTGGCATAGAAGTAGGACATATTTTCAAATTAGGAACTAAATATAGTGAAAGTATGGGAGCTACATACTTAGATGAAAACGGCAAAGCAAAACCAATAGTAATGGGTAGTTATGGAATTGGTATTACAAGAATAGTAGCTGCTGCCATAGAACAAAGTAATGATCAAAATGGAATAATTTGGACAAAAGATTTAGCCCCCTATAAGATTATAATACTGCCTCTTGGAAGAAGTGATGAAGTTAATAAAACTTCTGAAGAATTATATGATACATTTCAAGAAATGGGTATTGAGGTTTTATTAGATGATCGTAATGAAAGGGCAGGAGTTAAATTTAATGATGCAGATCTTATTGGAATTCCATTAAGAATTACAGTGGGTAGCAGATCTTTAGAGAATAATGTATTAGAAGTTAGAAATAGACAGACTGGAGAAGATTTCGAAATTAACATAGACAATTACAAAGAAGAAATCAAAAAATTACTTTCTGAATTAAAATAAGAAAGGGGCACTCCAGATGAGAATTAAGGCATTAATTCCTGCTTTTAATGAAGAAAAAACAATAGGAAATATAATAGATATCCTAAATACCATTCCTCGTGTTGAGGAGGTAATAGTAGTCGATGATGGTTCAGAGGATAATACTTATCAAGAAGCAGATTCAAGAGGAGCAAAAGTTATAAAGTTAGATGAAAACAAAGGTAAAGGTGCTGCTCTGCAGGAAGGGATTTCTAAGATAGATACAGAAATTATCTTACTATTGGATGGAGATCTAATCGGATTAAATGATACACACATATATAAATTAATAAATCCTCTATTAGCTGATGAAGCAGATATGACAATAGGTATTTTCACAAAAGGCAGAGGATTAACTGATCTTGCTCAAGTGGTGTCACCTAATTTATCTGGGCAAAGAGCTATCAAACTTTCTGAACTAAGAAAGATAAAAAGTTTAGATCAAAAAGGATTTGGTGTAGAAGTAACTTTGAACAAACATTTTAAAGACAAAAATAGGGTAAAAAAGGTGCCTTTAAAAGAGTTGACACATGTTATGAAAGAAGAAAAAATGGGATTTATTAAAGGTGCAAAAGCAAGATCAAAAATGTATTTAGATATTTTAAAATCAATATTTACTAATATAACATAATGAATTTAGAACTGTCTTAGGAGGGATTCTGGATTGAAAGTCATTCAACCCGGGGAAGAGTTTAAAAACAAAATAAAATATATATTAATAAATTCTGATAAAAAAATCTGTAATGTCATTTTAAATAAAGAAAATAAAGAAAAAGAGGTATTAAATCAGTTTCAAGATATATTACCCAATTTTTCTGTGGACTGTAAAATTGCTTTATCTACCAAAGAAGAGGTTGAAATGATTTGGCCCCAGTTAACAAAGGAATTTAATGAGAAGTTTTCTTATAGTAAATCATGGTTTGAAAGAGCTAAGTTATTCTTTGAAGATGAAAAACTCATTATTTCTTTAGAAACGAAGTTAGCGGCCAAAAAAATGAATAATCCTAAGGTAGTTAACTTTATAAAAAATAGAATATATTATTATTTAGATCGTGAACTAAGTATTGAAGTTAAAAATGGGGATTTTTTCAAAAATGATGAATCTTTAAAGAAAGACCTAGAAAAACAATTAAAGAAAAAAGATAAGAGCAGAAAAGAAAACCGCTCAAGAAAAAACAAGATAATTTATGGTAGGAAAATTAATAATACAAAAAATAAAATTGATATAGATAATATAAATTCTGAACAAAGAAATGTTGTGATTAGTGGAATCCTTTTTGACCAAGAGGTAAAANAAATTAAAAAAAATTTAACTCTCCACACTTTTCATATTACAAATTATAAAGATTCTATTACCTGCAAAGCTTTTTTAAGGAATAGAAAAAAGTTAAATTTAAAAGAAGATATGAAAGTATTAGTTAGAGGCGAAGTCCAGTATGATAGATACAGCAAAGATCTAATCCTAATGTCAAATGATATTAATAAAATTGGTGAACGAGAAAAAAGAAAAGATGAAGCTGAAGATAAAAGAATTGAACTTCATCTTCATACGAAAATGAGTGCAATGGATTCTACAGTAGAAGTAGAAGATGTTGTTAAACAGGCTGCTGATTGGGGCCATGATGCTATTGCTATCACAGACCATGGAGTGGTTCAAGCTTATCCTGATGCATATCAAGCAGGACAAAAGTATGGAGTAGATATTATCTTTGGTCTTGAGGCCTATCTTATTGATAACGGTAAACCTATTGTTGAAAATCCAATAAATAAGCAAATAGACGAAACAGAATTTGTAGTTTTTGATTTAGAAACTACAGGGTTAAATCCAGTTCAAAATGAAATCATTGAAATTGGAGCAGTTAAAATTAAAAATGGCGAAGTAGTAGACGATTTTTCCTCTCTAGTAAAGCCCGAACAGAATATTTCTGGTAAAATTACAGAAATTACCGGAATAGATAACAACATGGTAAAAGATGCACCTTCATTCGAAAAAGTATTTACTTCTTTTATTGAATTTATTGATGGTTGTCCCTTAGTAGCTCATAATATGGATTTTGATTATAGTTTTATTAGGAAACCTTTAAGTGAGTATAAAAATAATTCAGAAATTACTTTGATTGATACTTTAACTCTTGCGAGAGCTGTTTTACCAGAGTTGAAAAACCATAAACTTGCAACTTTAGTTAACTATTATGATATTTCATTGGATAGTCATCATAGAGCACTTGATGATTCGAAGGCAACCGCTTTATTATTCAATGAATTATTAAATGAAGATCATGAATTTGAAATCTCTACTATTAAAGATATAAATGAATTAACCAAAAATATTGATTGGAAAAAATCTCGACCTTATCATGCTATAGTTCTAGCAAAGAATCAAGAAGGTTTAAAGGAAATATATAAACTCGTTTCTGAATCTCATTTAAATAATTTTTATCGTAAACCTAGAATTCTAAAAAGTGATTTAATGGCTAATCGGGAAAACCTACTAATTGGTTCAGCTTGTGAATCAGGTCAACTGTTTAATTATATTTTAAATAATAGAAGTAATAAAGAAATTAATGAAATAGTTGAATTTTATGATTTTCTAGAAATTCAACCACTAGGCAATAATGAATTTTTAATTCCGAAACAAGTTGAAAATCGTGAAGAACTGAAAAAAATTAATAAGAGAATATATAATTTAGGGAAAAAACATGATAAACCTGTTGTAGGTTCAGGAGATGTGCATTTCTTTGAACCTAAAGATAAAATTTATAGAAAAGTTTTACAAGCTGGACAGGGATTTGATGATTATGATAATCAAGCTCCCTTATACTTCAGGACTACTGATGAAATGCTTGAAGAGTTTGATTATTTTAATGATAAANAAGCTCGTGAGATAGTAATTGAAAATACTAATAAAATTTATAAAAGGATTGAAGATATTCAACCTATTCCTGATGGGTTATATACCCCTGAAATTGAAGGAGCAGATGAAACAATAAGGGAAATGAGTTATAACAAAGCTCAAAAATTATATGGTAAGAATTTACCACAAGAAATAGAAGATAGGTTGGAAAAAGAATTAAATTCAATAATTGATAATGGTTATTCAGTAATATATCTTATCGCACATAAATTAGTTAAAAGATCTTTAGAAGATGGATATCTTGTTGGTTCAAGGGGATCAGTAGGATCTTCATTTGTAGCCACAATGTGTGATATTACAGAAGTAAATCCACTTCCTCCTCATTATAGATGTGGAAAGTGTAATAAAGTAGAAATAATTAAAGATGAGGAAGTTAGTACAGGGGTAGATTTGGAAGATAAAGAATGCCCCGAATGTGGACACCAGTATGAAAAAGATGGGTTCGACATTCCCTTCGAAGTATTTATGGGTTTTGAGGGAGATAAAGTTCCTGATATTGATTTGAATTTTTCTGGTGAATATCAAAATAAGATCCACGAAGTGACAGAGGAATATTTCGGGAGAGATTATGTTTTTAGAGCAGGTACAATTTCTACAATTGCTTCTAGGACTGCCTTTGGATTTGTTAGAAATTATCTAGATGATAATGAAATTAATGTAAAAAAAGCAGAGGTAAATAGATTGGTAGATGGGTGTACTGGTATAAAAAGAACTACTGGACAACATCCTGGGGGATTAATGGTAGTACCTAAAAATATGGATATTTATGATTTTTCTCCTATTCAACATCCTGCTAATGATCAAAATACTAGAGTTAGAACTACTCATTTTGATTATCATTCAATAAGCGGAAGGATTTTGAAACTTGATTTACTAGGCCATGATGATCCTACTTCTCTTAGAATGCTGCAGGACCTTACAGGAGTAGATCCAGAGACAATACCTTTAGATGATCCTGAAACAATGAAGATCTTTTCTTCAACAGAAAGTATAAATGTCAGTAAAAAAGATATTAAATCCGAAGTTGGTACTTATGGAATTCCTGAATTTGGAACTAGTTTTGTTCGCCAAATGCTTATTGAAACAAGACCATCAACTTTCGCAGAACTAGTTCGAATAAGTGGCTTGTCTCATGGGACAGATGTTTGGTTAAATAATGCAAGAGAATTGATTAAAGATGATATTGCAAATTTATCAGAAGTTATATCAGTAAGAGATGATATAATGAATTTTTTACTACAAAAAGGTATGGAGCCGATTGATGCTTTCTGGATTATGGAACATGTTAGAAAAGGTAAAGGATTAACTGATGAAGAAGAAAGCAAAATGCGACAAAATAATATTCCAGATTGGTATATAGAATCATGTAAAAAAATAAAATATATGTTTCCCAAAGCTCATGCAGCAGCATATGTAATGATGGCTTATAGAATAGCTTATTTTAAAGTTCATCATCCAAAAGCTTTTTACCTAACATATTTTTCAACTAAAGCTAGTTCCTTTGATGCTCAGATAGTTGATAAAGGTTTGGAATTTGTCAATGATCATTTAAATAAACTGAACAACCAAGATAAGTTAACTGCTAAAGATAAAGAAACTATAACGATCTTAGAAGTTGTAATCGAAGCCATGCACCGTGGGATTGAATTTGGTAAGGTTGATTTATATAATTCTAAAATGAGTACCTTTATTTTAAAGGATGATAAATTAGTACCTCCATTAATTTGTTTAGAAGGATTAGGTACAAGTGCAGCTGGAAGTATTATAGAAGCTAGGAAAGATGGAGATTTCATTTCAGTGGAGGATCTATCTAATAGAACAAAGTTAAGTAAAACAGTTATAGAAAAGATGAAAGATCATGGTACTTTAAAAGGACTACCTGAAAAGAATCAGTTATCACTATTTACAAGTTCTTGAAAATGAGCCCTTTTTATGATACTCTTAAATATGGTATATGTTGGATTTTATTAAGGAGTGGGCCTGTCCCACTCTTTAATTTATGAAAGTGAGGTTTTAAAGATGAGTGTTGTAGACAAATTGAGAGAATTAATAGAACCCATAGTTAAGGTTAATAATCTTGACTTTGTTGATATAGAATATATAAAAGAGGGAGATAATTGGATACTGAGAGTTTTTGTAGAAAATCCTGAGGGAGAATTAACAATTGATCATTTAAGTAATTTGAGCCGGTTGATTAGTAGAAAACTAGATGAAGTAGACCCTATTGATAAGAGTTATTTCCTAGAAGTTTCTTCACCGGGGGTGGAAAGGCCTTTAAGAAAGATAAAGGACTATGAAAGATTTGCTGGTGAGGAGATTAAAATTAGTACTTATCGAAAAATCAATGAGACAAAAGAGTTCATTGGCAAACTGATTGGTATTGATGAAAATAAAGTTATTACAATTAAGTTAAGGGATACTGACGAAGAGATGGAAATAGATTATTCCGATGTAGCGAAAGCAAATTTATATGAGAATTTTAATTTTTAGTTGAATTAGAAGGAGGAATAAAATGAATCTGGACTTTTTGAATGCTCTTGAAGATATAGAAAGTGATAAAGGTATTTCAAAGGATGTTTTATTAGAAGCAATTGAAGTAGCTTTGCTTTCTGCTTATAAAAAAGATTTTGGTTCAAAAGAAAATGTAAGTGTAGAAATTGATGATGAAGCTGGTGCAGTAAATGTTTTTTCTAGAAAAAAGGTAGTTGAAGAAGTAACCAATAAGCATTACGAGATAAATCTTGAAAGAGCTAAAGAAATTGACTCTTCAATTGAAGTAGGAGATTATATTGATGTTGAAGTCACACCAAAAAACTTTGGAAGGATAGCTGCACAAACAGCTAAACAAGTTGTTATGCAGAGGATCAGAGAAGCCGAAAGAGATGTACTATACGAAGAATATAAACGTAAAGAAGGCGAAATAATTACTGGGACAATTCAAAGATTTCATAAGGATAATGTCTTAATAGATATGGGTAAAACTGAAGCACTATTACCTGTTTCAGAACAAATGCCTAGTGAAGAATATAGAGTTGGTTCAAGATTAAAACTTTATGTAGTAGAAGTTTCTTCTACCACTAAAGGTCCTAGAATTTTAGTTTCAAGAACACATCCTGCTCTGTTAAAGAGACTTTTTGAAGTAGAAGTACCTGAAATATTTGATGGAATAGTAGAAATTCGTTCTGTTGCAAGAGAAGCAGGTTTTAGATCTAAAGTTGCTGTTTCATCATATGATAGTAAAGTCGATCCTGTTGGTGCATGTGTAGGTCCTCAAGGTATGCGAGTGAAATCTGTAGTTGAACAGTTAAATGGAGAAAAAATAGATATAGTTCAATTTAATGAAAATCCCAAACAATTTGTTTCGAATGCTTTAAACCCGGCAGAAGTTGTAGATGTAATGTTAGATGAAGATGAACAAAGTGCTACTGTCGTAGTTCCCGATTTTCAATTATCTTTAGCTATTGGTAAAGAGGGACAAAATGCAAGATTAGCAGCTAAATTAACGGGTTGGAAAATAGATATAAAGAAAGAAAGTGAATTTGAAGAACAAGATGAAGAAATAGAAGAAGATAATACTGAAGATGATGAAATTAATGAAGCAACCGATCAAGAGGAAAAACCTGTAGACACTGAACAAGTTCAAGTAGAAAAAGATACAGAGCAATAAGCTACAATTTAATATGGAGGTGGTTAGTATGAGTAAAATTAGAGTATATAAGTTGGCTGATGAGTTAGAAATGGAAAGCAAAGAATTAATTGATATTCTTAATAACTTAGGAATAGAAGTATCTTCTCATATGAGTACTGTAGAAGATGACACAGCCAAACTAGTTAGAGAAATGGTAGAAGAAGAAAAAAGAAAAAATAGTGAAGAAACTGAAGTAGCTGAAGAAACAAAAGAAGAAACTCAAGAAGTTTCTGAAAAACCGGAGTTAACTGAAAAAGAAATAGACGAAGAGAAAGAAGGGGAAGATGAGACTGACTATGTGGCAGTTAATGAAGGAATTACAATTAGAGAACTAGCAGATAAAATGAATATATCTGCAAATAATATAATCAAAGAGATGATGCAATTAGGAATTATGACTAACGTTAATTATTCTCTTGATGAAGATGAAATAGAAATATTAAAAGAAGAACTTGGATTAGAAGTTAAATTAACAGATGAAGTAGAGGAAGAAGAAGATACTGAATTACAGTTAGAAGAAATTGTTGATAGACCTGAGGATTTAGAACCCAGGCCACCTATTGTAACCGTAATGGGTCATGTTGATCACGGGAAAACAACTCTATTAGATCATATAAGAAGGGCAAGAGTTGCAGAAGGTGAAGCAGGTGGAATAACACAACATATTGGTGCTTATCAAGCCAAATATAACAGTAATAAGATTACCTTTATTGATACCCCAGGTCATGAAGCCTTTTCTGCAATGAGAGCTCGTGGGGCACAATTAACTGATATTGTAATATTAGTTGTTGCAGCTGATGATGGTATAATGCCACAGACTATAGAGGCCATTAACCATGCTCAGGCAGCAGGTATACCAATTATAGTAGCAATTAATAAAATTGATAAAAATAATGCTCAACCTGATAGAGTAAAACAGGAATTAACTGAACATGGATTAGTACCTGAAGAATGGGGTGGAGAAACTATCTGTGTACCTATTTCAGCTCTAAAAGGTGAAAACATTGATGAACTTTTAGAAATGGTTAATTTAGTGGCTGAATTAGAAGAACTTCAAGCAAATCCAAATAGAGTTGCTGATGGAGTAATCATTGAATCTGAATTAGACAGAGGTCGTGGACCAATTGCTACCGTCTTAGTTAAAAACGGTACTTTAAAAATAGGGGATTATATTATTGCTGGTTCAATAACTGGCCGTGTTAGAGCTTTACTTGATGAACATGGTGAAAGAGTTGAAAAAGCAGATCCTGGGACTCCTGTAATAGTACTTGGTTTTAATGATGTACCATCTGCTGGAGATTATTTAAGAGTAATGGAAGATGAAAGAAAAGCCAAAGAATTAGCTGATAAAAGACAGGAGAAAAAGAAAGAAGAAAGACTTCAAAAAGATACTAAAGTTTCTTTAGAAGACTTATATAGAAATATTCAAGAAGGTGAAATTAAAGAATTAAATGTTATAATAAAAGCAGATGTGCAAGGTTCTATTGCAGCACTTGAAAGTTCTTTAATGAATATTAAGTCCGATGAAGTAAGTGTAAATGTCATTCACACTGGAGTAGGCTCTATTAATGAAACTGATGTAAACTTAGCGAGTGCTTCAAATGCAATAATTATCGGGTTTAATGTTAGACCAGGTACAAATGCACGTAAAGCAGCTGAAAAAGAAAAAGTTGAAATAAAGACATATCGAGTAATTTATAAGGTTATAGAGGATATTAGAGACGCTATGTCAGGTCTTTTAGAACCAGAATATAAAGAAATAGTTGTTGGTAGAGTTGAAGTTAGAGATACTTTCAAAGTACCGGATGTTGGTATCATTGCTGGTGCTTATGTAAAAGAAGGAGAAGTTAACAGAAATGACTATGTAAGGCTTATTAGAAATGGTGTAGTTAAACATGAAGGTAATATAAGTTCTCTTAAAAGATTCGAAGATGATGTTAGAGAAGTAAAAGAAGGTTATGAATGTGGTATTGGAATAGAAGATTATAATGATGTTAAAGTAGATGATATTTTAGAAATATATAGGTATAAGGAAATCGAAAGATCCTTATAGAGGTGAAAAATTATGGCTAATGAAAAACGAGTAAGACAAATGAGTCAATTGTTAAAAGAAGAAGTAAGTAAAATACTGTTAAATGAAATAAAAGATCCTAGAATTGGATTTGCTTCAATTACAAAAGTTGAGGTTTCCAGTGACTTAAAACATGCAAAAGTAATGGTAAGTGTTATTGGTAGTGAACAAGAAAAAAAAGAAACAATGGAAGGACTTCACCAGGCAAGAAACTATATTAGAAAACTAATCGGTGAAAGACTTTCTACCTATCATACACCAAAAGTCATATTTAGATATGATAACTCCATTGAAAAAGGGGTTCATATCTCTAATTTAATTGATGATGTAATCGAAGAAGATGAAAAGAGGAAAGAAGACAGTGAAGAATAAATCTTTAGGAAAAATTGCAGATTATATACAAAATAATGATAATTATCTAATAATAGGTCATATAGACCCTGATGGTGATGCTATTGGGTCTATTATGGCCTTTAAGTTTCTATTAGATAATTTAAATAAAAATTCTATTATATTATTACATGCTGATTTAAGAAAAGAATATGAGATACTATTCAAATATTTAAAGCCACAAGACTATCACATTTATCAAAATCAAGATAAATTATCAGATCTTGCAAAATACTCTAATGCTATAGTTTTGGATTCGGCAAATATTGATAGGTTAGGTAACTTCAAAGAATTTATTCAAAGCTGTTTTAAAGTAAATATAGACCATCACAATGATAATAGTGAATTTGGTGACATAAATTATGTTAATTCAAACGAATCTGCTGTTGGAAAGATTGTTTATGATCTGACAAAATTAATGTCAATAAATATTGATGAACAGTTAGGTACAGCAATAGCACTTGCAGTACTTGCAGATACTGGTTCTTTAAAATATCCTAATAGTGATCCAGCTAGTTTTAGATTAATTGCAAATTTAAAAGAAAACAAGATAGATATTGTTGAAATTAACAGATTTTTACAAAGTTTTTCATCTTTAGAATATTTAAAATTACTTTCAAAAGGTCTTGCAAATATAAAAACAGATAAAACCGGTAAAATTGCCTGGTTAGTTTTAAGTAATTCTGAAATTAAAGACCTCGGAATTGAAGAACAGGAAATAAAAAACCTAGTCAATTATCCACGAGACATTAGAGGTGTAGAAGTAGGCATTTCTTTTGTAGAAAAAGAAGAAAATTTTATAGATATTAGTTTTCGTTCTTTAAACTATGTTGATGTAAGTGATATCGCACACAAATTTAATGGTGGGGGACATCCGAGAGCATCAGGTACAAAGGTTGAAGGAAATTTAAATCAAATTATCAATAGAGTTTTATCTGAGGTGAAGAAAAATGTCTAATCAGCCTGCTATTATTAATGTGCTTAAACCTCCGGGGATGACTTCATTTGATGTTGTGGGTTATACCAAAAAGGTTTTAAAAATAAGTAAGTGCGGACATACCGGAACTTTAGATCCTGCTGCAGCTGGTGTTTTACCACTTTGTATCAATAGAGGAACTAAAGTAATTCCATTTTTACCAGAAGAGGAAAAAGAATATATAGCTTTGATCAGATTAGGCATAATTACAGATACCCTTGATATAGATGGTAAAGTTTTAGAAACTGATGATAANTGGAAATCATTGAGNGTAGAAGATATTATAAAAACAATAGATAGCTTTAAAGGTGAATATAAACAAAAGCCACCTATTTATTCAGCTATTAAAAAAAATGGTAAAAGGCTTTATCATTATGCTAGAAATGATGAAAATGTAGAGATTGAGAAAAGAAAGATTGAAATTAAAAATATTAAGATATTAAATATTGATTTACCAATTATTAAGATAAAGGTAAATTGTTCGAAGGGTACTTATATTAGATCACTAGCACGAGATATTGGTGAAAAGCTAGGTACAAATTCTTATTTAAAAAATTTACTTAGAACTAAATCTGGACCATTTAAGCTTGAAGATACTATTTTAGTTGATGAAATTAGTAAAAATAATTTAGATAATATAACAATATCTATAGATGAACCTTTTGACTATAGAAAATTAGAAGTAAAGGATTATGCTTTTAAATATGCAATTAATGGAACAAAATTACTTGAAAAAAATTTCAAAGACTGGCCTTCTGATTTAGAAATTGGTGAAAGGTTTCTAATATATTGTAAGGAGCAGTTTATTTCAATAAGTGAAGTTAAATTAAATGAAGATGAAATCATATATATTCAACCGTTAAGGGTATTTTATAATGGAGGCTAAAAATGAATATTATAAGAAGCAATACATTTGATCAATATGAATTAGATAAAAATATAATTGCCATAGGTTCTTTTGATGGTATCCATAAAGGGCATAAAAAAATATTAGATAAAACATTAAAATTAGCAGATGAAAAAGGATTGAAAAGTGGTCTCTTAACTTTCGAGCCTCACCCCCAAGAAATTGTTGGTGGAGACAATTCTCATTTTTATATATATTCGAAGGCACAAAAAAGAAAGATAATAAAAGAGATGGGTTTTGATTATTATTTTGAAATGAATTTTAGTAAGGATTTAGCTCAAACTCCATTTGATGATTTTGTAAAAAAGATTATAGTAAATAATTTAAATACTAGACATATCGTCGTAGGATCAGATTTTACTCTAGGGTATAAAGGAGACGGAAATATAAAAAAGCTAAAAAGATTAGGAAAAAAGTATAAATTTCAGGTTACAGCTGTTGAACCTAAAAAGATTGGAGAACATAAGATATCTAGCAGTGTAATAAGAGACTTAATAAAAGCTGGAAGGTTGGATGAACTAAAAGAACATTTAGGTAATAATTTCAAAATTGAAGGAAAAGTTGTAGAGGGATTTGGTAGAGGTCGGAAATTAGGTATACCTACAGCAAATATAAAACCGAGTACTAAATATGTATTGCCACCAGATGGTGTATATGCTGTATATTTTTATGTTAATAATGATAAATATAAAGGTGTAGTTAATTTTGGACATAAACCGACTTTCAATGATGAAAATTTTACAATTGAAGTACATCTTCCTAATTTTGAAGGAGACTTATATGAAGAATATGTTGAAATAGAGTTGGTTAAATTCATTAGGGGAGAGAAAGAATTTGATGATGTAGATGAGCTTGTTGAAACAATAAAACAGGATATTCTTTACATGGAAGAATTACTATGATATAATTTTCTTTGTGAATTAATACCTTATACTAGGGAATAGAGTCCTCAACTTTTCACTTGGTATAGGGCGCATAAATTAATCAGGAGGTGAAGTATTATGATTTCTAAAGAAAGAAAACAGGAAATTGTTCAAAAATATCAAAGAGATGAAAAAGACACAGGTTCTCCAGAAGTTCAAATTGCTCTTTTAACTGAAAGGATTTCTCAGTTGACTGAACACTTAAAAGAACATAAGCAGGACCATTCTTCTCGTAGAGGTTTACTTAAAATGGTAGGACAGAGAAGAAAACTTTTGAGATATTTACAAAATAAAGATGTTGAAAGATATCGTGAGCTAATTTCGAGTTTAGGAATTAGACGATAAATCTTATATGTATCCAAAAAGAGCGGGAGGACTCCCGCTCTTTATTTTAAGAAATAATAATTTAGGGAAAAAATAAGGAGGATATAAACGAATGACCAAAAATTGGAAAACACAATTTGCCGGTTCAGAAATAGAATTTGAAACCGGTAAAGTAGCCAAACAGGCTAATGGAGCAGTCACCGTTAAATATGGTGATTCTATGGTTTTAGTTACTGCTACCATGTCAGGTCCTAGAGAAGGAATTAGTTACTTTCCTTTGATGGTAAATTATGAAGAAAGAATATATTCAATTGGTAAGATACCAGGAAGTGTGAACAGAAGAGAAGGTCGCCCACGTGATTTTGCAACCTTATCAGCGCGTTTAATTGATAGACCGCTACGTCCACTTTTTCCTGATGGAATGAGACATGATGTACAGGTGATAGCGACAGTATTATCTGTTGATAAAGACCATGAACCTGACATAATTGCTATGAATGGTGCGTCAGCTGCTTTAATGTTATCAGATATTCCTTTTGATGGACCAATCGGGGGAGTTAAAGTTGGTTTAGTTGATGATGAATTTGTAATTAATCCAACTGAAGAGCAAAGAGAAAATTCAAAATTAGACCTAACTGTTGCTGGAACAGAAGAAGCAGTAATGATGGTAGAAGCTGGAGCAGATGAAGTTAGTGAAGATATCATCCTCGATGCTATTGAAAAAGCACATGAAGAAATAAAAGAAATAGTTAAAACTCAGAAAAAAATGAGAGAAGAAGCAGGTAAGGAAAAAACTGATGTACCATTAGTTAATGATGTTGAGGATGAAGTTAATGAAATGGTGAAGGAGTTTGTTTCTGATAAGTTAAAAGATGCAATCGATACAGAAGATAAACTCGAAAGATCAGAAAAAATGGATCTGCTTAAAGAAAATGCTAAAGAATATTTAGCTGATAATTTAGAAGAATATGAAGAAAATGAAAGTTATTATAATAAAATGGTTGGAACTATCTTTGATAATCTAACCAAAAAACAAGTTCGAGAAATGATTTTAGAAGATGAAAAAAGACCTGATGGTAGATCTTATGATGAGATTAGACCCATTTGGTGTGAAGTAGGTAATTTACCTCGGGCTCATGGTTCAGCTATATTTACAAGAGGTGAAACTCAAGCCTTAAGTGTTGTAACATTGGGAGCAAGTAGTGATGAAAAAACCATTTTTGGTTTAGGTGAAAATGAAAGTAAACGTTATATGCATCATTATAATTTCCCACCATATAGTGTAGGAGAAACCAACCCACTAAGATCTCCGGGTCGGAGAGAAATTGGCCATGGTCACTTGGGTGAAAGAGCTTTAAAACCCATGATTCCATCTAAGGATAAATTTCCTTATACAATAAGAGTAGTTTCTGAAGTCCTTGAATCCAATGGTTCTTCTTCCCAGGCTAGTATCTGTGGTAGTACTTTATCATTAATGGATGCAGGTGTAAATATCAAAAATCCTGTTTCAGGTATAGCGATGGGACTTATTAAAGAAGGCGATGATTATGCTGTTCTTTCAGATATCCAGGGTATGGAAGATCATTATGGAGATATGGATTTTAAAGTTGCAGGTACTCCTAATGGTATAACCGCTTTACAGATGGATATTAAAGCTAGTGGCTTATCTAAAGATATACTGAGNAATGCTTTAAATAAAGCACGTAAAGGTAGATTACACATTTTAGATAAGATGCTTGAAGTTATTAATGAACCTCGTGAAGAACTTTCTGAACATGCACCACTAATTATGACAATGAATATTAATCCAGAAAAAATTAGATATGTCATTGGTCCTGGTGGTAAAATGATATTGGTCCTGGTGGTAAAATGATCAACAAGATAATTGATGAAACAGATGCTAGTATCGATATTGAAGATGATGGAACAATCTTTATTCTAGCAGAGGATCAGGAAAAAGGTAAACAAGCCAGAAAAATGATTGATGATTTAACAAGAGAAGTAGAAGTTGGCGAAGAATATAACGGTAAAGTTAAAAAGATTATGAACTTCGGTGCCTTTGTTGAAATTCTACCTGGCAAAGAAGGATTAGTTCATATTTCAAATATTGCTGATCGACATGTTGATGAAGTTAGTGATGTATTGAGCGAAGGTGATGAAATCAAAGTTAAAGTAATTAAAATTGATGATAAAGATAGAATAAATTTATCAATGAAAGATGTTGAACAAGATAAAGAATAATAAATTAATATAAAAAATAAAAAAATGATTATTAAACTCACCTCAAGTAAACTCCTACTAAATTTCTTGATTTAGTTGGGGATGAATTGAGGTTGTTTTTTTACATAATAATTAATTATTTAAGGAGATGTTATTAATGAAATTAGGCAGACATCTTTCTATAAGTGGTGGTATTGATAAAGCTATTGATGAGGCAGTAAGAATTAATACAAATTCAGTACAAATTTTCACTAAATCACCACGTAGCTGGAAAAAGAAAACTATAGATAAAAAAGAAATTAATAAAACAAAAGAAAAAATAGATAAATATGATATTAAAAAATTAGTTGTACATTCCAGTTATCTTGTTAATTTAGCTTCTCCAGATGATGAATTATATGAAAAATCAAAACGAGAATTAAAAGAAGATTATTATCAAGCAGGTCTGCTTGATACTGATTTTTATGTATTTCATCCTGGAAATTATGTAAAATCTTCTAAAAAAGAAGGAATTAAAAGGATTATAGATGCTGTTAAAGAAGTATTTAATGAAGTAGATAATAACACTAAATTGTTGATTGAAAATACTTCGGGAGCTGGCACTGAGATCGGTAGTAATTTAGATGAGTTAAAAAATATCATGGATAAAGTCGATAATTATAATAGAATGGGGCTTTGTTTAGACCTCTGTCATCTTTTTGCAGCAGGTTATGATATTTCGAAAAATGATGGAATAGATAATTTAATTAAAAAAATTGAAGATAAGATTCGTTTGAAAAATCTAAAATTAATACACCTTAATGATTCTGAGTTTGGATTAAATACAAATAAAGATAGACATGCCCATATTGGAGAAGGAAAAATTGGGTTAGATAATTTCAAATACCTCATAAANCATGAAAAATTAAAAGATTTATTATATATAATAGAAACTCCTCCATATGACGGAGAAGATGAAGATGTCAAAACAATATTAAAATTAAAAGGTGAATAATTTGAAAACATTAGATATTTTAACAAAGGAAATAAAAAACAAAATAAAGACAGAGATAAATAATGCGGATGGAAATGAAGTGTTTTTTCTTCTTGAAATAGATTTTGATAATGAAGTTGTCAAAAATATAGAAGTTTTAGCAAGGGGTAATAAAAATATGGCTCCTGCAATAATCAATACTCTACCAAAAAATTCGATGGTTCTTCACAATCACCCGTCAGGTGATACTACTCCTTCAGGAGCAGATATTAGAGTGGCTTCAAATATTGGTAACAAGGGAATTGGTTTTGCTATTTCTGATAATAATGTCGATAATATTTATGTATTAGTTGAACCAAAAGATATTGGAGAAGTTAAGGAAATAAATAAAAAGGAGATCTTAAATTATTTTAAAGATGATGGACCATTATCAAAAATAATGGATGACTTTGAATATAGAAACCAACAACTTGAAATCACGGAAAATATTATCAATAATTTCAACAATGCTGAAATTTCATTAATAGAAGCAGGTACTGGAATAGGTAAATCCTTGGCATATTTAATTCCAGCCTTATATTGGGCAAACAAAAATGACCAACCTGTAGTTATTTCTACAAATACTATTAATTTACAACAACAAATTATAGATAAAGATGTTGAATTTTTAAAGAAAGTATTACCTTTTAATTTCAAAGCTGATTTAGCAATTGGAAGAAAAAATTATTTGTGTCTTCGAAAGCTTAAAAACATTGGTAATTCCTTTAATAATAAGGATAATAATAGTTTTAAAAAAATAGTTGATTGGGCTGAAAAGACCAAAACTGGAGTCAGGAATGAAATAAAGTTTAATTTGAAATCTTCTGTTTGGGATGAAGTTGCTTCTGATAGTGATTATTGTATTGGAAGTTTATGTCCTTATTATGATGATTGCTACTTTATGAAAGCAAGAAATGAATTATTCAACTCAGATTTAATTGTAGTTAATCATTATTTACTACTTTCTGATGCTTTGATAAAAAATTCGGGCTATTCAACTTTGCCAAAATATAAGAGTTTAATAATTGATGAGGCTCATAATTTTCATGATGTAGCTACTTATCATCTTGGTAAAACAAGTTCTTTTCAACTTAACAAACAAATTTTAAAAAAATTATATGATAAAAAATACTCAATAATTCCTAGGATAAGAAATAAAATTGGCAAACTAGATGTAAAAAATAAAAAGGAGATATATCAAATTATTGATCAAAATATAATTCCAAAAATAAAAACTTTAGAAGAAAATAATAAAGAATACTTTTTTATCTTAGATAAATTTTATCAAAATCAAGAACAAAGCAGTATTATTATTTCTGATGAAATAAAAGAAGATGAAACTTATAAAGAAATAAATGATAAAGGATTTAAATTTCATAAAAATTATGATGATTTGATGAATCATATTAAAAGATTGATAAATCAATTAAAAATAATTGAAAAATATGATAAAATAGAAGCTGAACTGCAGGAATTAAAACAAAATTTGAATACTGTCAATGAATTAGCATTTAATATGCTCTTCAATTTAGAAGCTGATGATAATGATTATGTATTTTGGTTGGAAAAATATAGGTATAATGACAAATACATTAGTCATATGAGCGCTCTACTTAATGTAGAAGGTCATCTTCCTGAAATGTTATGGGAAAACCTAAGAAATGCCTTATTGACATCTGCTACATTAACAGTTAATGAATCCTTTAAATTTTTCGTAGATGCTTTGGGAATTTCAAATTATAATGAAAAAATTGTTAATTCTCCTTTTGACTATGAAAAACAAAGTAGACTTATAATACCAGATGATATATATACACCATCTAATAATGCTTTCACTAGCCAAATTGCAGACGATTTAAGTGATATATTAAGAACTTTTCGTGGTTCAACAATGGTTCTTTTTACTTCCTATAGCATGCTTGATAACTTATATAAAAAAATCAATTATAAATTAGAAGAAGATAATATAAATGTGTTATCTCAAAGTAAATATTCGAGAAAATATATTATGGATAAATTTAAAGCAGGAAAAAATCAAATAATATTTGGGACTCAAAGTTTTTGGGAGGGTGTAGATATTGTTGGTAATGATCTTAAATATCTAATAATAATGCGCTTACCGTTTCCGGTACCTAATGACCCTGTAAATGCAGCACGTGTTAAATTAATGCAGGAAGAAGGTAAAAATTACTTTTTTGAATATTTTATTCCAAAAGCAGTAATCAAGTTTAAACAAGGATTTGGTCGTTTAATAAGATCCAAAAATGATAAAGGTATTGTAATTTGCATGGATAATAGAGTTATTAATAAAAGATATGGGAAAGTATTTTTGAATTCTATTCCTGATAGATGCCCGGTTTTAGAAATGAACTTAAGAGAAATAATAGATTATGTGGCTGGAGAGGGTTAAAAATGAGCGTTAAATCAAAACATATATTATTAACAATATTATTAATATTATTAGCTTCGACGGGTGTAAAGGCCCAACCCCAATTTACTTTAATTTATGTTGTACAAAATGGGGATA
>JGI1684J13235_1000095_pt1 | contig 31542 bp, 25 predicted proteins | sample PonA232FremontCA_2_FD_13235 | JGI IMG/M metagenome (IMG submission 13235) | reverse complement strand
TTTTTGTATCAAACCATAGTCTAGGGAGCCGTCTTTTTTCTGAATCCCGAAGGGCCCGTCGGTACCAAAAAGACATTTTTCTGCACCCAGGGATTGCACAGCCTGGCCAATGGTCCTCTCGTTAACATAAGAAGTCTGGGACAGATCCACATAAAGATTTTTATTTTTTCTTATCTTGTCCCAATAATCCTTGTAAAAGGGGAAAGCGGCGTGGGCCAGAATAATCTTGGCTTTCGGGACTTCCTTGATCAATGGGTCCAGATTTCCATGTTCGCCAAACCCCAAGTGCAGAAGCAAGGGTTTGTCCATACTGGCCGCCAGTTCTGCAGCCGGAGCCAACTTTACCGGAGGATACCGGTGCCAGAAAGGATGGGCCTTTATACCAACAAGACCCGGCTGATCTTGATAGTTCAGTATCTCTTCGCACTGATCCTGAGCACTGTTTGGATTCACGAAAACCCAGCCCCAAAAATGGTTCGGATAAGAGCTTACCACTTGGAAAACTTCCCTGTTATCTGGTTCTGAGTAGATTCGACACGCACCTCCCGGCAGTTTGATGGCTCCCTGAGCGGTAAAATCAGCGCAAAATCTCTCTCCAATCCCTCTAAGGGACTTTCGCTTGAGCAGAAATTGCAGGAAATTGGTCAAGAATTTTGGCGGATCCGGGAAAGGTTCCACACAACCGGGCATGAGAGCGATCCTATCCACCCCGTAATTGTCCATATGGGAAACCAGAGAATCTACCGCAATTATATCTTCTTCCAAATGGAAATGGCAATCTATTATCATGAAGTCCCCTACAAGCTAAACCCAGGATTAAATCAATTCTAAAGCATCTTGCTGAAACTTTGAAGCTTGAATTTCAGAAACCCAAAATGGGGTAAGCGGATGCAAAAATTATGATTCCCGGATCAAAGCATATTTGATATAATCACCCGCCCTGAATTTTTCTGTTTCAAAGCTTCTGCTCCAGATAGTTCTCCATTTTGCTTTGATCAGTTGCAACATCCAGGGGGACCATCTCTTCATCCAAAAGCACGTTGGTAGCACTCTTGAAATTGTACTTTTTTGCTTCCTCGGAATCAGAATTGTAAATATTCAAATCTATCTTGTCCCCGAACTTGTCCTTTACCTTTTCGGCTACATCCATAGCCTTCCTGCAAGTCATTCAAGCCGGATTTCCGCTCTGAAACACTTTTAACTGTGCCATGTAACACCTCCTGTATATATTAACAAAAAAATAAACTGATCAGTCCGGTGCTAGCCCATATTTCTCTCGCAATTTCCCGGAGAGATTGTTGATCATCTCGAAACCCTTTTCCACTGTAGTGCTACCGTCCGGGTTAACCAGGCAACAGGTGGCAGGAGATAGCAGGCTTCTGGAAAGAAGCCACTGTTTGTCTATATGCTTTTTCTCGAGCTGATTCCAGAGGTCATCCAGCTTCGCAACCAGAGAATCCAGATTTTGCTGTTCAAAGGGCTCTATGTTGGTGGGGACAATACCCCATGAAATAACACCTCCCCGCTCCAGGAACCTCTTGATCGAAGGGGCATAGGAAACAAATCGTTCCGCATTGCTAAAGATGTCCAGGGAGAGTATGTCCAGGTCCAAGTTGAGCAGGAAATCCCAGTCCGGATTCCCGCAAAGATGTATTCCCCGGGGCCGATCTATCATGTCAAAGAACGCTTCCATGTCCTGTTTTGCCTTGTGGTCGTCGTATCCGGACATAGCGTTGAACACGAATTGCAGGCCGGGCTCGTCTATAAACATAAAAGCATTGCGGTTTTTCTCCTGCAATCTGGCCAGTTGGGAGTTGACTCTCTTGGCCATGAACTCGTACAAAAAAGGCCTTACAGTATCGTCGAACAGTATGGGGCGTTCATCCTGATCCAGTATGCTGAAGCCGAAACTGACCGGACCCTCGAGTTGTCCCCTGATTGCCGGGCATTTTTCCAGATCCATGGAAAGAAAGGAGTGATAAACAGCGGAGAACTCCTCTCCTATGTCGAAGAATGTAGGATCCTCGAACCTGGACAAGGCTGTTTCCAGTTCCTCCATGAACTTTTCATTGGAAAAACTGAGCTTGCGGTTGGGGACATCCAGGACGATGCCGGGGAAATTTTCCGAGGCCTGGACGTACATGTCCTCGTAATAGCTAAGCAGGGGCAATTGAGGCCAGAAAGGAATGTCCAGGCTGAGGGCGGTCTGCAGTGCTTTGTCCGCATCCTGGTGCGGCATAACAGCCATTGCGGTGGTCAAAAGGTTTCCCGGTATAGAGGACATATTTTCTCCCGGAATTTTAAAATTATATGGTTACGTTATTATGTTATTACGTGGTTACGTAAGAATAAGAGTTTAATCTTGATATTCAACAATCAAGAGAGTTTTCTCGCTACTTCGTAGTCGAGATTGCCCTTGCTACAAACGCGTTCGTTGAGGAAATTCCCCATGCTTCGTTGTATCCGCAAAGGCTCGAGGCTTAACATATTCCGAGATCAAAATTTTCTGTAACTACGGTGAACCCATTAACAAACACAAGCATACTAAGTCTTGAGGAGAAGGTCAAAGTAGAGATTATTTTTCACCCTGACTGCAGAAACTTGCCCAATACACAGGCAGAGGTTGCACCTGCGACAAAATCTATGAGTTCCGGAAGGGAAAATCTCTGGTTGAACGCGCCCAAATGAGGTCCGGTATTCAGGGAGATCTCCCGGACTCCCCTGGACTGCCTTTGGGCAGTATCTTGCTCCACTCCCCTGCTGGTGAGGAAGGCAAAAAATTCCCTGTCACTCATGGATAATTGGTCCTCGATCCGGAGCATCTCTGCCATATTCCTATCCACCCCCATTTCTTGGATCATTCTGTCCACCAATGTACGTACATTCTGTAATGGAGGCTCCTCGGGATTTCGGGAACGTACAAATCCCTGATAATAATTGTTGAATATCTCCAGGATCATTTGCTCCAACAGATCCGGGTCGAACAGGTCCCTGGCATCCACGGGACTGTCATTGGCATCCAGGCCCATTCTCTCGGGCTGCAGGGACCGGAAACAACTCCCTGCAACCAGTAAAAGGCTCAGAAAGTGCTCTCCCATCACCCGGAAGAGCTCCTGGGCATTCCCCCCGTGGCTCTGCATGTGCTCGAAATCCCGCAGGCCGGAAAGAGCCAGGTTGGGAAACATGCAGGAATGATACCACTTGTCCAGACGGCCAGCTCTTGTCCAGATATACGCCCCGCTGTCATTCCTTCTGTATTCCTGAACCCGGTTATGCAACAAGGGGATGGGGGCAGTATGTAAAATACCCTGGGAACAAAGCCTGCCCAAGAGATAGCTATTCCTGGACAGGATCTCCAACAGCTCCTGCTGGGAGCAGTGCTGCACAGTGTCGGGATGGTTGGGATAGACGAAATAATCTGAATGTACTAGATATGCCAGGGCTGCACCTTGCGGGTGAGGTGTGAAGTTGCAGGAAAACGGCAAAGTGGCTGTGTCCAGTGAAAAGACAGCATTCCCCTGCACAGGGACGGGTTGAGGCAGATCGAACCTGACTGCAGGATCCAGGAAGTGCTCCTGCAGATATTGCATCCAGGCAGCCTCTTTCGCCAAGTCCTGCATGCGGTCATTCTCCCGCGCGAGCTTGAGGACCAGGAGGTTCTCCGAATCCCGGTCCCTGAGCACCAGGCTCCGCCCTAACCAATCCCCTTGCTCAGGAACTGTCCCGGCCCAATCCAGTACCTGGTTCCAGGAAACCGGTTCCTGCATCCGGTAAGAGACTTCCGGTACTTCCGGGCCCTTCAGGTCCAGGGGAAGAGTCCCCAGTGCCTGGGATGTGGCAAAGCATCCCTGATCCAGATTCTCCAGGGAAAAGGAGCGCAGGGTCAAGCAGGAAGCTTCAACCAGTTCCGGGTTTTCGGAGCGCGAAATTATGGACTTCAGGCCCATGGCTGCCTGTCGATACAGGAAATAGGCGCATTTCTGCCCGGAATGGCTCTTGTCCCTTAACACCCCGGAGAAAAATGCAATACTGTCCCAGTCCGCAATATGGGGCGACTGCTCCAGAGACCTGCTAAGCCTCTCCACTTGCATGTACAAGTTGCTAAACCGCGATATCCGGTCCTGAAAAGAATGTGTCTGCAATACTGAAAACTCCTTTAACCCCATGCCCTGCCGGGCAAAATGAAGCATGAAATGAGGAAAGTTCTTCGGCCATGTATTTAGGATTTGCGGACAGGGTTATGTTGGGCAGCCTATCAGCCCTGGCAGCAGCTACACTCCAATCACTGGCCTTTATCCGCATCCATGCCGCCTTGATATCCGGGCGATTGTAAAGTATCCCCGCCTTTAGTCCCTCCTGGGGCACTTTCGGTATCCGGGGGAGTTCGGAATTAATCTCCCCCAGCTCTGCTCCAGGGGATTTGCCCAAAAGTACGGCCAAAGCGTGCCTGTTTTCTTGTTCTCTGGATACCAGTTTTGGCAACTGAGAACGTGTCCGTGACAGGGTCTGTCTAATGTCCAAGACTTCCGTTCCGGGTGAGATGGCATTTAGATATCGCTCTCTGGTTAACCTCAGCAGCTTTTCATAAACCTGCAACTTGGAGTTTAAAACTTGTTGCCTCTTTTGAAGGGACCGGATGGTGATCCAGTACTTGACAGCCTGAGCACTCAAGGAAAGCGCGGTTGCGTACAGATCCTGCCTGCTCGCTCGATATTCGTAGGACCCGGACCTTGCCTGAGAACGGATTTTGCCCCACAGGTCCAGTTCGTAGTTCAGGGCCAGCCCTAGGGAAAAACTTTTTGAATTTGTATCAGAATCCACCCTGGGTGAGGTACTTTCCCGGTGTTCCCTTGTATAGCTATATCCAGCCTGAGCATTGAGCCCCGGATAAAAGGAGGACTTAGATTTTTTTGCAGTCTGCCTGGCCTGTTCCATCCTGGCCCATGCCTGTTCCAGTTTGAGATTGCCCTGCCAGAGACTTTTTAGCAATGTATTTATTTCAGTGCTGTTGAATGTATGCCACCACTTTTCAGGCATCTCTACACTGGTATTATTGCTAACCACATAATCCGAGGGGAGAACTTGCGGGACTTTCTCCCTGGAAGAAGGGGCAAACGGCATACAAGAACAGAAAGAGAACAAAAAAACGATCAACGGGACAAAACACTTTATTTTTGCATCCACACCGGACAGATTACTCATAATCCATATCATTCCTGAATATTATATTTTTCAAACTTAACCAACCCTTCAAAGGGTTTTAGTTCCAGGTTCACGGTCCTGGGGTCACTCCCTTGCCATAACGGACACAGCATGAAAGCTCTGTCAATTGTTGAATAATTGGGACTCCTCCGCCGCTTTTTTACCCCTTTGCTGATTAACCTTGAACAAGAGAACAATCCCGACTATAAAAAACAGGTTCAAGGCCAGTATGGAGTATCTGGTGGAGTCTGTCATATGCGCGATAAATGCAAATATGAATGGCCCGAAGATGGAGGCGAACTTGGAGCTCATGGCATAAAATCCGTACAACTCCGCATTCTTGCCACTGGGGACCATGGATCCAAACAAGGAGCGGGATGCTGCCTGGCTCCCTCCCAGCACCAGGGCCACGCAAAAACCCAGGATAAAGAACTCGGTATTGGATTCCACAAACCCTGCATATACGGTAACCCCGATAAACACGACCAGGGATATTATCAGACTTCGCTTGGCACCCCAACTCTCAGCCAGTTTACTGAAGATTAATGCCCCGGGCATGGCCACGAACTGGATCATCAACAGGCAGCCCAGAATAGCCGCCTGGGACAGTTCCAGCACATCCTTGGCATAAATCGCTGAGACAGTAATGATTGTCTGTATCCCGTCGTTGTAAAACAAAAACGCGATCAAGAAATAGAAAAGATCATGATAGTTCCGAATATCAGAGAAGATCTTCAAATAACCCTTGAGTCCCGAAGGGAGCGAAACCAGCCGCTTGGGGATCTGAATACTCCTCAGGGAAAAATAAACCGGAATTCCGAACAGGGCCCACCAGAGGCCGGTAAACAGGAACCCGGTCCTGATAGCCGCATCCCTGCTTTCCAGGCCCAGAAAAGAATGGAAATGTATGATAACTACCACCAGGACCAAGCAAAGGCCGCCACCCACATAACCCAGGGCAAACCCGTAGCCGGAAAGCCTGTCTATTTCCCTGTCCCCTGCCAACATGGGCAGAAAGGCATTATAGAATATGTTTGCGGTTGCAAAGCAAAAATTGGCCAAAATGAAGATCGACGCAGCATACAGATAATTCCCGGTTTTTGCGAAATAAAGCAAACAAGTGGCACTTGCACCCAAAAGACAGAAAAGCGTGAGCAACTGTATGTGGTTGCCCTTCCTGTCAGCAAGTGATCCTATATAAGGGGCTACTACTACCACAAAGAACATGGAACAGGCCACTGCGTAACTCCAGAGCACGGAAGCAGCCACCGGATCCCCCAATAGCGGGAGGTTTGCACCTTGCTCCGGGACAATATATTCAAAATACACAGGGAGCAAAGATGCCAATATAATAGTAGCAAAAGCAGAATTCGCCCAATCGTAAAGGCACCATCCCAACCAATTCTTTTTGCTAATCCCTGCCTTGTCTTGCATGGGCAAAATCCCCTGTACAGTACTCCAAGTTATTTGTCAGGACAAATTGGTATTGAGCAGATCTGAAAAAAACTTACTTGCAGTGTTGATATTCAACCACTTGACTCCCAAAATGAAAAATGACACATTAAAAATACTGCAATTCAATTTCCATCAGCCTGTCTCGATTCACGAAGTCAACAACAATCAACTCACTCACAAATACTATTTTTATCTTTTCTTATTTGATTTCTCAAACAAAAATATAAGGGAGTCAATTTATGAACAACGGCAAAAAACAATTATACCACACTTTCTACCAGGTGGTTAGAGATGTGAATTCCAGTCTGGATCCGGAAACAGTCCTGCATAAGATTGCAGAAAAAGTTAGCTGGGCCATGGATGTAAAAGCCTGTACCATAAGACTGCTTAGCAGGGACGAAAAATACTTGCTTGCCAGCGGTCAGTACGGGCTGAGCAAGGGATACATGATCAAGGGCAAGGTGGAAGTGTCCAAGAGCGCTATTGATCAGGAAGTGTTGTCCGGTAAAACCGTTTATGTCAAGGACGCCCGCTCGGACAACAGATTCCAATACCCGGAGAATGCTCAAGAGGAAGGCATCGTATCAGTAATAGTACTCCCACTGATAAAAGAAGGGGAAAAAACCATAGGTGTGTTAAGGGCCTACTCAGGTACAGAACGGGAATTCAGCGAAGAAGAGGTGGAATTCTTGAACGCCATGGCGGATATTTGCGCAATAGCAATCGAAAACGCCCATTTGCACGCCAAGCTGAAGTCGGATTACGAACTGCTTGCCGCATATGAATTCCAACTCTTCGAAGATTAACAAGGAGGTAACTAGGTATATGGAACCTATCAAAATAGGAATAAACGGTTTCGGGCGTATAGGACGCCAGGTATTGAAGGCGATATGGACACGCCATTCCGATGTAATGCAAGTAGTCGCGATCAACGATCTCTTTGATTCGGAAAAGAATTCCAACCTCTTGAAACACGACAGTACCTATGGTCGATTTCCAGGCAAAATACAATTAAAAGACGGGGATATGCTGGTGGACGACTGGAGGATAAAGAGCTTTTCGGAACGGGACCCCAAGATGATACCCTGGCAGGATATGGGAGTGGATATAGTAATAGAAGCCACCGGAATATTCAAGGAAGGCCCTTTGGCAGAGGGTCACAGGCAGGCGGGAGCGAAAAAGGTTATTATCACCGCCCCGGCCCAACAGGAAGATGTCACCGTGGTTCTGGGGATAAACGAACAAGACTACGACCCGGAGAAACATCATATTATTTCCAACGCATCCTGTACCACCAACTGCCTTGCTCCGGTAGCATCTGTTATTCACAAGAAATTCGGGATCCAAAAGGGCAAGATGTGTACAGTACATGCCTATACCAACGATCAGCGCATCCTGGATCAACCCCACAAGGATCCCAGGCGAAGCCGGGCTGCTCCCAACAACATAATACCCACCACCACGGGTGCTGCCAAAGCCGTAGGGACGGTGCTTCCGGAGCTAGCCGGGAAAATCGACGGCTACTCGGTAAGGGTGCCAGTACCCACGGTCTCCAGTATAGATTTTACTGCAGTGTTGGAAAGGGACACCAGCGTGGAGGAACTAAACAGCGAACTCAAAAGGGCTTCAGAGGAGGAACAAAAAGGTATCCTGGCATACAATCAAGAGCCGTTGGTTTCCTCTGATTTTATATCTGATCCGCATTCCGCGATAATAGATCCGGAATTCAACAGTATCCAGGATGGCAACCTGGCCGGTATCATGGCATGGTACGACAACGAATGGGGGTACTCCTGCAGGATAGCCGACTTGGCTAAACACATAATAGACAAGGGTATATAAGATGAAAAGTTTTAAGTTTTAAGGTATCAGGTTTTAAGGTGTAAGAATAAGAATTTCCACCATTTGTTGTGCCCGTCAGGGCATGAGAGTTAAAATGAAAGACAGTTATCTGTTAACTTTTTTATACTTCATTGTTCCCGTGACAAGGAAATCAAGAGATCACGAGGAGGCGTATCTAAATACCTCGACGAGTAATTTTGCAGATTGACGAAATCAAACTTCAATCTGGCAATTTCCGTATGAAAACTAAATACATTTTTACGTCTAATCAGGGAGAAAGAATGAATATACTGTTTTTATGCACCGCCAACTCTGAAAGGAGTCCCACAGCGGAAAAACTGTTCGAATATTCTCAAGGATACGAAGCCAGATCCGCTGGAGTACACCCCGCAGCGTACAGGGTTGTAAATCAGGATCTGGTGGATTGGGCGGACAAGATATTCGTGATGTCGGAAAAAGAAGACGGCCATCTTACTTTTTTGAAACAACAGGCAGACATATCCGGCAAAAGCGTTTACGATCTGGACATACCGGACATATTCCCCAGAGGGGATCCGGAACTGGTAAACCTGTTGTACGAACGCCTGTCCTATTATCTGGATCTAGACATCTAAAGCGTAACCGTGCACGGTTCACCGTTCATCGTTCACGGTTCCGAGTTAAAAAGGACACTAACACTACTGAGACAGTTTTTTTAACACCAAGATAGCTTGGATCAATTTAAGTCGCAGCCGGGTGGTCCACTGTGCGACTTGATTATCCAGGCCTCTTGAGGGCTGGACAAAAGTGGGCTACCCGGCAAGGCTTGTATGTCGCTGCAGGTCTAGAACAATCCAAACAAGCCCTTCCTGGAATAAAATCATTGCAGTATGTTCAAATTTTTCAACCGTGAGCTTTAAACAATGAGCCTGTGAATGATTACTGTTCACAACACCCTTTTTCGCTTGGGAAGCGGTATCTCCTGCAAGTCCCTGGCCGCAGTAACATCTGGATGAATTGCCCCCGCTTCCCGTACAAAGGGTTTTAAACTCTTATAACGCTGCGAATAGTGGGCCAGAACCAACTTCTTCACTCCCGCCTGTTTGGCTATCTCTGCAGCCTGTTCGGCGGTAAGGTGAAAATACTGTTCAGCCTGCATGCTTTCCGAGACCAGATAGGTGGCTTCCGAAACAAGCATATCCGCATTACTGGCCAGCAACCTGGCACTGTCGCAAGGCCGGGTATCCAGGATATAGGCGAAGCTCTGCCCTATCCTGGGCTCACTCACTTCTTCCAGGGTGATTATCCTTCCCTGGCATTCTATGCTTCCGTTATCCTTGAGTTTCCCGATGGCTTGCCCCTGTAGCCCACTGGGCAGTCTATCCGGAACTAGGGTCCTTGTATCCGGCTCCTTGATCCTGTAGCCCCAGGTATCCGCCCGGTGTTCCAGTTGCCTGGCAGTTACAGTAAAGTTGTCTGTTTCCAGGACCGTACCTGGTGAACTTATCGGATGGAGCTTAAGCTTCACGTTCCTGTAAAACACTGCTGCATCCAATAAATGATTCAAGTATTTCTGTCCCGAGGCAGGGTAAAAGATATCAACCTCCTGCTCAGCACCAGCCAGGGAGAGGCGCTGAACCACACCAGGCAATCCCAGGCAGTGATCCCCGTGAAAATGGGATATAAAGATCCTGGTAATCCTGGAGGCGGAGATCCCGGCCATCAAGAGCTGCCGCTGAGTTCCCTCCCCGGGATCAATCAATATGCCTTCCTTGTCCCAACGCAAAAAAAATCCTATATGGTTTCTGACCGGAGTAGGCACCTGGCTTGCCGTGCCCAGTACAGTCAAGGTCCTTTCAGTCATTTGCAGATTCCCTTTTGCTTTAAGATTCGTCCATATAATGCTTGTGTACCAAGCACCCGTCGGCGCACTTGGCAGTACAATTGCCATCGCAGGGCTCCACGTGTATGGTGAGACTCGCGTCGTATAATTGCTTCTTGATCAAATCGGACACTTCTTCAGTCATTTTATGGGAATCCCGAACAGAAATCTCCGGATCCATCATGAGATGGAATTCAATAAATCTACTGGAACCGGACTTCCTGGTACGTAGATTGTGATATCCCCTTACCGCTGGACTGAACATCTCAATGCTTTCCTTTATAATCGCTTCTTCACTTTCCGGAAGTCCTACGTCCAGCAAATCAGCAACCGTTTGTCTGGTTAATTGAAAAGCTGCCTTTAATATCAGTAGTGCCACGAAAATTGCCACTGCTGGATCTATCCACCGCAGATCCATTTGAGAACCCGTCAGATCACCGGCCCAGATAATCAACATTGCAAGCAATACACCGCCGGAAGTATATACATCCGTGCGCAAATGCCAGGCATCTGCCTTCAGGGCCATGGATTCTGTTTCATTCCCCACTTTAAACAAGATATTGGAAACAAAGATATTTACCAATACTGAAAAAAGCATTACCAGCGCACCCCATCCGGCATGCCCTATCACCGTAGGATGCATGAACTTGTGTATGGACTCGTAAATAATCCAGCCCGCAGCAACAAAAATAAGCAGGGCCTCTATCGCACCCGAGACATTCTCCACTTTACCGTGGCCGAAGGGATGATCCGAATCAGCGGGTTTGGCGGACTTTTTCACTGCAAACAGGGCGATCAAAGCCGCCAAAAGGTCCACACCGGAATGTATGGCTTCCGAAATTATGGAGATGGAACCGATTAATAATCCAACCACCAGTTTGAACAGGATCAAACTGGTGTTGGAAATCACTGACAAAAAAGCGGTTTTTGACTTTTTGTCTGCAAAAAACACTATATCGCTCCCAAGATAAAAAAATCGCAGGTCAATCTTGCAAAGCCTTGAAAACGGAAATCAGATCTATAGTTGGACGAATCCCGGGGAGGCTTCCTGCGAGGCGGTATAACTTCCGGACTTATCACCAGCGAAAATACACGAAGGTGCGCCCGGAATTTTTAAAATCCTTTTTAACCCTGTTATAAATCTGCTTGATGTCCTTGCGGTCCAGAAAACGCATAACCCGCTTTTTGAGCTGTCCACTGCCCTTCCCGTGAATAATCTCCACTTCGCGCGCCTTTTTCTCTCTGGCTTCACTGATGATCCGCTCCAGTTCCTGGTCTATAAGATCCCCTTTATTATAGATCGGATGCAAATCCAGAACCAATTTTCTAGTGGACATAACTAAAGACAAATGACTAAATCCGAAATTCCAAAAACTCAGCCTGCGCAACGAAGCATGGGCAATCTCGTCAACGAATCTTTTCGTTGCGAGAAAACGTACTCAACTTGTTTAATAAACAAGCTATTAGTTCTTTTTCTTACTTAAAACCATAAAACTTTAAACCATAAAACTTTTTTATATTAACTATCCAGTACTTCCCGGATCTTGTTAGTCATCGTGGCAATAGTAAAGGGTTTTTGAATATAATACACCCCCCGATCCAAAACACCCTGATTTACAATCGCCTCCTCGGTATATCCGGACATGTAAAGTACTTTTATTCCGGGAAAATATTCGGAGACTTGTTCAAAAAGCTCTTTCCCGTTCATATCCGGCATAACCACGTCAGTAAGGAGAAGGTCCAATTTTTCCGTGAGTCCCTGCAATTTTTCAAGGCTCTCTCCACCGCTCTTGGCGGAAAACACAGTATAGCCCTGCTCTACAAGAATAGTTTCAGTAAGTTCCCGAACCATCTCGTTGTCTTCCACCACCATCACGACCTCGGAACCCTGACTGTATTCTCTCGCCTGAGAGACTGGCTCAGTGTTCTTTTCCTCATCCTGGGAGATTGGAAGGTAGATATTGAAAGTCGTTCCCTGTCCCGGCTCGCTGTATACAGTAACATGTCCCTCGTGCTGCTTAACTATCCCATAGACGGTTGCCAGTCCAAGTCCGGTTCCCTTGGCCTGTCCCTTGGTGGTAAAGAAGGGATCAAATACTTTTGTACGAATATCTTCGTCCATGCCCTCACCAGTATCGCTTACAGTCAATCTTATGTAATAGCCGGGAGACACCTCGTGATATTTCAGCGTATAGTCATTGTCCAAATAAGTCTCAGCAGTTTCGATGATTATATCACCGCCTTCGGGCATGGCATCCTGGGCATTCACCGCCATATTTATTAGCACTTGCTCCATCTGCCCTTCATCCGCTCTTACATTAGAGGTTAGCGAGGATAAATTCAAATGTATTTCTATATCTTCCCGTATGGTTTTGCGCATTAAATTATCCAAGTTCCGGATAACTTGATTGATATTCAAGTTTTTAATCTCCAGGGCCTGTTTTCTGCCAAATGCCAACAGCTGGCTCACCAGATCCTTGGCCCTCAAACTCGCGCTGTGTATGTGTTCCACCTGCTTTTTTCTCTTTCCCTCGAGATCACTTTCCTTCAAAAGCATCTCGGAATAATTGAGCATGGGGGTCAACAAGTTGTTCAAGTCGTGGGCCACCCCGCCGGCCAATCTGCCTATTGCCTGAATTTTCTGGGATTGCTGGTACTGTTCCTCTATCCTCTTTTTTTCCTGCCTCAACCTCATCTGTTCCGTAACGTCCCTGGATATAGCACAAATACTTATCACCTCACCCTGATCATCCTTGACCGGTGCCTTGATGGTATCGAAGATTATCTCCTCCCCAGCTACGGTTCTTTTATATGTATCCCTGATAATTTCCCCATTTTCACGCACCTTTTCATCTGCTTCCTGAATCTCTTTGGCATCGGTATCCAGGAACAATTCACCCTCTGTCCTTCCAATTATGTTATTTTGTGACATACCAAACAGCTTTTCCATGGCAAAATTGCAGTGCGTATACCTACCCTCAATGTCCTTGAGCAGCACTATATCCGGGATGGAATCAAATATCACCCTCAAACGGCCTTCGCTTTCCCGCAGCTCCTCTTCTGCCTTTTTCCGCTCGGTTACATCCAGGAGAGTTTCTATTGCTCCTATCATATTACCTTGTTCATCCCGCAATGAGGATGCGGTAAAATAGAGCCACTTCCCTTCCTGTCCCAGATGGGGAAAGAAATCTTCCACTGCATAGGTTTCATAAAAGATACTGGATTTTATATACCTATTACCGTAATAGGTAGCTATTTCCTGGTCCAGTGCTTCATCCACCACCAAATTCGCCATTACCGGACGCGGATGCTTATAAAATCCACGCCAGGCGTCCTTGCCGCCCTCTTTTTCACTCGCCGGAATCCCGGTCAATGTTGCACAGGCATTATTCCAATGGGTTATATAATGATCCTTATCTATCACAAAAGTGGCAACAGGCGTTCCCTCCAGGATTTGCGCCAATTCGTGCCTGCTCTTATGCAGTTCTCTCTCTGCTTCCTTTAAATCGCTAATATCTATCAGGGATGCCAAACTCCGGCTTGTTCCCGGTATAATATCTATATTCAAATATATGTTTATATATCGCCCGTACCTGTTAATGAGACGGAATTCATAGGCCTTGTATGCTGCATTAGGATCCTTTCTTCTCAAATAGTGCTGCTCGAGCATAAATTCCAGATCATCCGGATGTATTAACTGTGTCCAACTCATCTCGTTTTCAACTTCTTGCTTGGAATATCCGGTATAGACCTCAAACTGCCTGTTCACCATGACTACCGTAGTATCCTCTTCCATTATCAACAGCCCGGTGCCGGTACTCTCAAAAATCGCCTGGTAGTAATTCCTGCTCGCCCGCAGAACCTCCGTGGGTTCAATATCCTTGGTTACTTCTTCCATCAAATCATGTTCGCCTTCAAATAAAGCATATTGGTGTTCAGGGGCCTCGGACAAAGTAACCACGACATGTCTGAGCCTGCCATCCTGGTCGAAAAGGGGTTGGGCAGCTAGTAGCACCCAAACTATATTCCGGGTTGGAGCGGGTCTAATCCCCAGAAAAAGATGGTTCAGGGATTTTAACTGGTTTATTACACTATTAACAGGCAACTCTTCCTCCGGGATCCTACTGCCGTCCCGGTAAAAAAATTCAAAATTCCTACCCAGTTCATCGGTCAGATTGGAATGGTTTTCGCCCAGTCCCAACAACCGGCTTGCATATGAGTTGCTTTGAGCAATACTTAAATCCGGCCTGTAAACAAGCACCCCAGCCTGAATACTGTTTATCAAATCCAACAGGAAAGCATCATTCATCTTTTCTTGCATCTCAACTCCATAAAAAAAATCTCAAGCTTGCGATACTAATTTAATCCCGGCTCAATTTGTCAACAACAATACTTATTATGCCAGGGTGATTTTATTCTCAAACAAATAACAATTATTATCAATGAGTTAACTTCTCAGCCCAGCTTTTGCTTTGAACATCAAATAACAATTTAAACTCTTGATGTTGAATGTTTTATCAACTCTTTGATTTTATTGTCGAATTTCGAAATTCGAATTTCGAATTTTATATTAGTATGGATCAAAAAATCACATAGATACAGTAAATTGAACTCTAAAACAAAATAGCCCTGCTTATTATGCTATTTAATAACATTGTTTATTCTTCACGACAACACTTCTCACTTGGTCAATCAAGGCAAATTTGATAAAGAATTCTAAATAGTAAAATGTTATATCAATCTTATTCGAAAACGGGGCGGAAGGCACCTGTTTGAAAGTTAACAATTTGATTCAATTTGTATTTAACAGTAGGATAAAATAGCCGTACTTGGTCAATTCCAGAACCCAATTCGCTTCATTGTTTCAATTCAGAAAAAGGCTTTTGTATTCAGGGCTGAGCTCCTTCCAGGAAAACATATCCAAATTTGGAAGAGGCAGTTCCTTCTTGGACAAATTTTCTTTCAAAAAATTTGCCAAGGCTTCTGCACTCTGTCCGAAACGATACTCGCCCGGAAAGAATTCCGGATAGCTCAAACGGTCTGGTACAACAGGAATATTACCGGCCCGCACCGCCTCCATAAGAGCCACTCCCTGAAACTCGTGATAGGCTGTGGAGACCGTCCACTCACCCCTGCACAGCCAATACAGATAATCCTCTCTGCTCTGCTCTCCCCAAACCAGTATATGATCATCCAATTCCTGTCTTGCATAATCAAAATCCCCAGGATGCTGACGAAACTGCTGTCCCATAACAATAAGTTTAAATGGTATATCCCAGGATTTTAAAAGATAACAGGCTTGAAAGAAATCCCTCGGATTCTTGTCGTATTCCCAGCGGTGATTCCAGACCAGGCTATTTTGTATCCTTGGGTTGTCGGAAGAGTCGAGTTCAAAGTCCTGTATTGGAACAGGAATCACCCGGGATTTTTTCTCCACTTTTTTCATAATAGTATCCGGAAAACTGAAATCCGGCATACTTTTCAACAAATCCCTTGCCCCGCGCAAAAAAGTATCCTGGTTGAACTCGCTGTTGAACACTACTTTGTCCGCAGAAACAGCTGCATATAGATTCACCATCCTGGGTTCCACTGTTCCTCGTTTGGGTGATTTGGACAAAGGATAGGCAAACTGGTTCTCGTGGAAATAGACTATCTTACGTGCCCGGGCCAAATTTGGGTATATCCCGCACAGTGTAGCCAAGTCCACCATGGAAGTCGCAAGCACGATATCGTGGGAATCTTCCAGCTCCTGGCTGCAGGTGGCATACCAGCTTATGGGATTACCCCTGATCCTCCAGGGGAAATGTCTGGGTGGAAGGGTGAGATAATTCCAGTACAATTCCGGCAGGTGTTGTTGCAAGCCTTTGCACCAGTTGGAGTGGCTGGGAGTGTCGTAGGCGGAAAGCAGTAGTATGCGCATAGGGGATTGCCAAAAAAACTGTCGCTATACTGTTATTGTTGCAATATAAAATACTACCTGGCGTCTGACCGAAAATCGTGATTGGACGTAAACTTGCCTAGATACGAGGAGTAAAACATTTTGAAACCGCAGTGTATATTAATACATGAGGATTTCAAAATTTTGCAACGACGAAGTAGATGGGTAAGTTTACGTCCAATCATTACCTGGTTAGTTTGCGGTACTTGATCCGCTTGGGCTGATCCGCTTCCCTGCCCAGACGCTTCTTCTTGTCCTCCAGGTATTCGGTGAAATTCCCGTCGAACCAGATTACCTGACTGTCACCCTCAAATGCGAGTATATGAGTAGCAATCCGATCCAGAAACCAGCGGTCGTGGCTTATCACCATGGCGGATCCGGCAAAACCTAGCAGGGCCTCTTCCAGCGCTCGCATAGTGTTGACATCCAGATCATTGGTGGGTTCGTCCAAAAGCAGGAGATTGGCCCCCTGTTTCAGCATCATTGCCAGATGTACCCGGTTGCGCTCCCCGCCGGAGAGTTCTCCCACCTTTTTTTGCTGTTCCGAGCCGGTGAGATTGAAACGGGCAACATAAGCCCGGGAATTAACTTCCCGGTTGCCCAATTTTATAGTCTCACTACCCTCGCTTATCGCCTCCCAGACAGTATCCTCAGGGTTCAAACGCTCCCGGCTCTGTTCCACGTAAGCCATCTGCACACTGGGACCCAGCCGCAGAGTACCTGCATCTGGTTGCTCCTCTCCTGTAAGCATCCTGAACAATGTGGACTTGCCGGATCCGTTGGGTCCGACAATACCTACTATAGCACCGGGTGGTACCTGAAAGCTCAAATTATCCATGAGCAGGATGTCCTGAAATCCCTTGCGCACCGAGTCGGATTCCACCACCACGTCTCCCAGGCGCGGTCCGGGAGGTATAACTATCTCCTGTTCCTCTTCCCTCTTGTCCATCCCTTTTTGAAGAAGCTGATCGTAGTTGTTTATCCTGGACTTGCTTTTGGCGTGCCGATCCTGAGGGGTCATACCGATCCACTCCAGTTCTCTCTCCAGGGTCTTGCTCCACTTCTTATCAGCTCTTTTCTCCTTCTCCAACCTGGACTTTTTCTGATCCAGCCAGGATGAATAATTCCCCTTCCAGGGCACCCCGTAACCCTTGTCCAGTTCCAGTATCCAGCCAGCTACATTGTTCAGGAAATACCTGTCGTGAGTCACTGCAATTACAGTACCCTGGTAGGTGTGCAGGTGATGTTCCAACCAGGCCAGGGTTTCCGCGTCCAGGTGGTTGGTGGGCTCGTCCAGGAGCAAGATGTCCGGTTGCTGGATCAATAACCTGCAAAGGGCAACACGCCTTCGCTCTCCCCCGGAAATGACTTCTATGGGAGTATCTCCGGGAGGGCAGCGCAGGGACTCCATTGCCATTTCCAATTTGCTGTCGATCTCCCAGGCATCAGCTGCATCCAGCTTCTCCTGCACTTCAGACTGACGATCGATCAATTTCTGCATTTCATCATCTTCCATGGGCTCGGCAAACTTGGCGTTAATCCGCTCGAACTCGCTCAAGAGCTCAAAGGTCTCTGCCGCTCCTTCCGCAACCACGTCCCGGACGGTTTTGGACTCATCCAGTTCTGGCTCCTGTTCCAGGTATCCCACGCTGTATCCGGGTGTAACATGGATTTCACCCTCAAAATCCTGATCCGCCCCAGCCATAATCCGCAAAAGTGAACTTTTACCGGAACCGTTCAGACCGATGACTCCGATTTTGGCCCCGTAGAAATAGGAAAGGGAAATATCCTTGAGCACCGGCTGGTAGTTATAATATTTACTCACATTCACCATGGAATAGATGATCTTTTCTTGCTCCTGCTGACTCATAAAAACCTCTTTATTGTATATCTTCGAATACTATTGACTGTTTTCTTCCTGGCTATTGAATTGTATGGAGATTATCTCGTAGTCAATTCTGCCCTTGGGGGCATCTATCTCTGCCACATCTCCCACCTCCTTGTTCAAAAGACCCTGGGCCAAGGGAGAATAGACCGAAATGGTACCCTGTTTGAAATCAGCTTCGTCCGGACCGAGCAGGGTATAGCGTTTCACCTCTCCGCTGTCCAGGTCTTCGATTTCCACAGTCGCACCAAAGACAACCTTTTCTCCCTCCATCTCGCTGATATCTATCACATTGCACTTGGGCAGGCGGGATTCCAAATGGGAAATACGGGCTTCCAACATACTCTGGCGTTCCCGCGCGGCTTCATAACCAGCGTTCTCCCTTAAATCTCCTTCTTCCCTGGCCTCCTTGATAGCCTGAATAACTTCTGGTCTCTCCCTTTTGAGGTCATCCAACTCCTTTTTCAATTTTTCGAACCCATTCTTTGAAATAGGGATATTGTTTTCATCCATATATATCTTCCTTTTGATTAGATTTTAGCAATTCATTATTATTGGAATTTTCCAGTAAATCCGGGGGTAAGTACAGGTGTTGTCATCGCTTTTTAAGCGGAGACACAAAGGTTGTGGAATAAGTTAACCCGAACAGTGAAAATGTAGATCAAGAACAAAGATACTTATTATTTTTTGGCACAAATGTAAAGTTACAAATTGCAACATTACGGGTCAAAAAGCTATGATCCCGCACTTGAGCTTATGTGCGACCCTTCACAGGGGATCGATCCATCCAGGGCAGATTTTTTCTTAATAATTCGATATATCAAAATGTTATAACAAGTTATCTCAAAACGGCGATATAGCACATCAAATTGTTTAGTTTCAAACTGCTACAGCGGATGACTTCTATAGTGGAATTGATTTCAAAGTCACTCCGCAAACCGTACAACTATTAAAACAGGGTTGAATTGATTGTGCATACCGAAATAAAATAAACCAAGTAATTTCTTACTTGGTTTATTTTATTGATTTTAAAGGGTTGGGCCGAGCAACCACTTGAGATTAAAATTTTTTCGGTTTTTAGGGCAGTGAAATTCCTATGGCCCCGGTAAAAGCCATAGCTGTAAACACGAACGCATCTGCAAAGGCAGCTGCGCCGGCTATTTTGGCACCCATGGGCTTTTCCTTGTAATGAGCAATTCCGGCTCCCCAGAGGACGAATACCAGGAGTCCCAGTGCGATGGTCAGGAACACATGTCCGGTTGAAGCGGAATAAATCGTGAATAAAAGGAACAACAAACCTGTTAGCATATTTGCATGGATCATTACTTCCCGGTTGGTTCGGTTCAGCAAAAAGGCAATTCCCAGATACCAGAGGGCCAAAATAAATGCCGCTGCAATGGTAGCTTCGAAGGCCGCACCATTGGCCAATACAAAAACAAGGGCGATGGTTTCCAAAAAAGCACCTGCAACAAGTACTATTCCCAGGTCCCTGGGATCATTCTTGCCCCAACCCAGATCTACGCAACCGATACATATAGTCATGATTGCCGCTTCCCACAGCAGTGTATTCATGGATGCATGAACTATTTGTGAAGGATCTGCCATAATAATTACCTCCGTATTTATTGGTTTCGGATTGTATTAACCTTGCAACGGCCCAACCATTTTTCCGTAAGTTCAGTTCAATATCAGATCTCAAGATCCCACTTGATACTGACTAGCAGGTACTGCACTTTTAGATTAATCTACCCCGGTTTTTGGCAGGGCCAAAAACCGGGGAGAACGCAAGCTATTTTTTGGAACTCAGTTCAGGAAAATCCTGGTAAAAATATTCAAATTCACCTTGTTCCTGCTTTTGCTCCTGCTTGTTGTTTTCCTTTTCCCTCAATTCCACCCGCCTGATTTTGCCACTGATAGTCTTGGGGAGTTCGGAGGTAAACTCTATAATTCTGGGTATCTTGAACTTGGCCAGTATGTCGATGCTGTGCTTGAACAGCTCCAATGCCAGATCCCTGGAAGGCTCATAGTCCTGACTCAATATCACATAAGCCTTTACCAGTTGATACCTTTGGGGATCCGGCACACCTACTACTGCCGACTCCGCTACAGCCGGATGTTCAACCATTACGCTCTCCACTTCGAACGGTCCTACCCTGAAGTCGGAAGATTTGATAACGTCGTCTGCTCTGCCCACGAACCACCAATAACCGTCCTCGTCGAAATACGCCCTGTCTCCGGTGTAGTAATAATCACCCACAAAGGATTGGGCCATTTTTTCAGGATTGCCGATATACTCTGTAAACAGTCCGATTGCCCTCCTTTTGTCCAACTTGACCACGATGTGGCCGGTTTCTTCGGTCTTGGTGATTTCCGTTCCCTGGTCGTCCACCACCCCCATATCGTACATGTAAGAGGGATATCCAAAGGAACCGTAGCGCATCCTGCCTTCCATCCAAGGGGGGTTGCCGATCATGGCAGTGGATTCGGTTTGACCGTAAAAATCCCTGATCTTGGTTCCGGTATGTTTCTCCCATTTCTCAATAGCTTCCGGATTCAACGGCTCTCCGGCACTGACCGCATACCGGATGGAAGAAAAATCGAATTTGCCCAGGTCCAATCCCACAAACAGTCTCCAGGCAGTGGGCGGGCCGCAAAAAGTATTAACATTGTATTTGGAGACATAGCTAAGGTACTTTTCCCCGTCCAGGGCCTTGAAGTAGAACCCGGCCACAGTCGCTCCCATGTTCAGGGGGGCGAAGAAACTGCTCCAGGCCCATTTTGCCCATCCCGGAGCACTGAGATTGTGGTGGATATCTCCCGGCTGGATCCCTATCATATTGGCTGTGGAGAGATGTCCCACCGGATAGGATATTGCAGTATGTCCGACTCGTTTGGGCATTCCTGTTGTCCCGGAGGTAAAAAAGCAAAATATGAGGTCGGTTTTGTGCAGTTTGGCAGGCTCCGCATCACCGGACTCGCTATCCAAACTCGTATAACTGGTCCATCCTTGCTTTTCTCCCAGAACTATCTTGACCTTGGGCTGGGTACCAGCATTTTCCAGGGCTTCATCAATGGTATCTACAGCAGATTGTTCCGCTATCATAACATCCGGAGGGTAGGTCTCGAACCTGAACTTGAGTTCCCTGACTGTCATGGAGGTGGCTGTGGGTACGGCTACCAATCCCCCCTTAACTCCGGCATAGTGTGCAAACCATGTCTCAGGCACAATCGGAGACATCAGATAGAGATTGTGACCCTTTTCGATGCCTTGCTTGCGTAAGTAATTCAAACACTTGTTCCCGTTTTCCGCAAATTCCTTGTAGGTATAGCTCTTTTCCTCCCCTGTTTCCATACTCGCCCAAATCAGGGCCTTTTGATCCCCCCTTTCCTTGACGTGCATACCCTCGAATATTTCTTCCGCCCAGTTGAAATATTCCGGAATATCGTCATTTTTTAACTCCCCCAACATTTCCTTGGACCTGTTTTTCTGCTCCTCCTTGTCTTGTAACCCATTGATTTCCATGACCTGTTTGTACAATTTTTGCATGTCTGTCATAAAACCTCCCCTTTGAATAAAAAATAGACATCTTTACCACCATTGATAATATATATAAACATTGTTTACATATCCTTGATTAACCGCAAAAACAACTACATTACTAATCTAAACACCCAAGGATTCAATCTTTATATTGTGCATAAATATCTTCAGCCAGGCTATAGGGATCAATGTCTTTACAAACCAACTGCTCCAGCATGGATTCAATCCTGCCAGAATCCTGCAATTCCTGCATCATAGGCGCCAACACCACCTTTTGCAGACAGGTCCTTAGTTTGACCATTGCTTTCCGCTTTTCCCTTCTCTCCAGTAGGCCCTTTTCCACCAGCACCTGGTAGTGCTCGTCTATCTTTTCCTTGATTTCCCCGATCTTGGTAAAGAACCGGTCCGAATCCTGGATGTTTTCCAAGAGCATTATCGGAGGCTTCCAGCCGGCTTCTGCAAAATCCGACATTTCCAAAAGCTTTTGCAGTTCCTGGTACAGTTTGGAACTCCCCTGCTGGTCCGCCTTGTTGATCACAAACAGATCAGCGATTTCCATGATACCTGCTTTTATGGTCTGCACTTCATCTCCCAGACCGGGAGTTAACAACAAGACCACCGTATGGGAGTTATTCATGATATCCACTTCAGATTGTCCGGTCCCCACGGTCTCCACCAGGATTACGTCCTTTCCCATGGCATCCAGGGCGTAAATCGCATCGTCGACAGCTTCAGCCAATCCTCCCAGGGCTCCCCTGGAGGCCAGACTGCGTATAAAAACCCCGGAATCCTGGGCATGTTTCTGCATCCGTATCCGATCACCCAGGATTGCTCCGCCGGTAAACGGGCTGGTGGGATCCACAGCCAAGACTCCTACTTGCAGCCCCTGGTTCCTGTAGTGGGTTATCAGGGAATCGGTAAAAGTGCTCTTTCCCGCTCCCGGAGCACCTGTTAATCCCACTATGCGCGCATTCCCGGTATAGGGATACAACTCCTTGATCACCTCCCTGACCTGGGGATTTTGATCCTCTATATTCCGGATCACCCTGGAAACGGCCCTTATATCTCCCGCCTTTATATTTTCCACAATTTTCATTTCTATTTGATCCTAGCTAAGTTCTTGGTCTCTGGGAGTTACATGATTATCGATCCAACTTACAATATCCTCCAGTGGAGTCCCCGGGGTAAACACTTCCTGCACTCCGGCCTTGTACAGCTTGTCAAAATCCTGCTCCGGTATGATTCCTCCACCGATTACAGTGATATCCTCTGCATTATTTTCCTTCAACATCTCTATCACCCTGGGGAAGAGTATCTTGTGCGCACCGGACAAACAACTGAGTCCTATGCAATCGACATCCTCCTGGATAGCTGCAGATACTATGTCCTCGGGAGTTTGGTGACATCCGGTATACACAACCTCGTAACCCGCGTCCCTAAAAGCCCTGGCCAGGACCCTGGCTCCCCTGTCATGGCCGTCCAGTCCAGGCTTGGCCACCATTATTCTCAATTTGTTTTCGCTCATATACTTGCCTCCTGCAAAACGTGGTTCTTTTTTCTAAAACAACCCCGGATCCTTGTATTCGCCGTAGACCTCCCTGTACACGTCACATATCTCCTGCTCTGTCACCAGGTTCTTCACTGCCTCTATACAACGGGGCATTACATTCTCCCCTTTTTCACAGGCAGACTTCAAGTCTTTCAAGGAACTCTTCACAGCCTTGTCGTCCCGCCGCCTCTTAACCTCATTTAGCCGTTTCACCTGATTGCGTTCCACTTCCTCGTCTATATCCAGGATCGGACACTCTTCCTTTTCCTCGGTGACGTACTTGTTAACACCCACCAGTGCTCTCTCCCCGGATTCCAGCTGCTGCTGGTAATTAAACGCCGCGTCCGCTATCTCCATCTGGGGATACCCCTGCTCGATAGCAGAGAGCATACCCCCCATGTCCTCTATCTTTTCAATATATTCCCAGGCCTCTTGTTCCAACTCGTTGGTCAATTTCTCCACAAAATAGGAACCGGCCAAGGGATCCACGGTATTGGCCACACCGGTTTCCTCTGCGATAATCTGCTGCGTGCGCAAGGCTATCTGCACCGAGTGCTCCGTGGGCAGGCACCATACCTCGTCCAGGGAATTGGTATGCAGGGACTGGGTGCCGCCCAAAACAGCCGCCAAAGCCTCGGTTGCAGTGCGAATAACGTTGTTGTAGGGCTGCTGGGCTGTCAAGGAACACCCCGCGGTCTGGGTGTGGAACCTCATCCACATGGAACGCTCGTCCTTGGCATTGAACCTGTCCCGCATGATCTTGGCCCACATCCTTCTGGCGGCTCGCATTTTGCACAGTTCCTCGAAGAAGTCTATGTGGGAATTAAAGAAAAACGACAGCCTGGGCGCGAATTCGTCCGGGTGCATTCCCTTCCTTTTGATCACGTCCTCCACGTATTCGATACCGTCCCTCAGGGTAAAGGCGAGTTCCTGCACCGCAGTGGAACCTGCTTCCCGGATATGATATCCGCTTATACTGATGGGATTCCACTTGGGCGCATATTTGGCCCCGAACTCGATTGTATCGCTGATTAGCTTTATTGAGGGATCCGGGGGCAGCATGAAGGTCTTTTGGGCAATAAACTCCTTCAACATATCGTTTTGTGTCGTGCCTCCGATCTTGTCCAGTGGGACACCCTGCCTCTCGGCACTGGCGCAGTACATGGCCCACATCACCGTAGCAGGGGGATTAATAGTCATTGAGGTAGTCACTTCCCCCAGGGGGATCTTGTCCACCAGTATCTCGAAATCCTCCAGGGTGTCTATTGCCACCCCGCACCTGCCGCACTCACCCAGCGCCTTGGGGCTGTCAGTGTCAAAGCCCATGAGCGTCGGAAAGTCGAAAGCGGTGCTGAGCCCTGTCTGGCCTTGATCCAAAAGCATACGCCAACGATTGTTTGTATCCTCGGCAGTGCCCATCCCGGAAAACATGCGATAGGTCCAGAGCCTGCCCCGATAGGCAGTGGGATGGATACCCCGGGTAAAGGGAAATTCCCCAGGGAAACCAACATCCCTTTCAAAGTCCAGATCCTGGATATCCTCCGGGGTGTAGAGCCTGTTGATCTCCTTGTCAGAGACCGTAGTAAAGCGCTCTTTCCTCTCCCCTTTTTTCTCCAACACACTTCTTACCTTGTCTTCCCATTTTTTCCTGAGTTCACTACATTTATCCAAAAGTTCCTTGGCAAAATACATGCTAATCCTCCCCATATAATGCGGAATTTGTTCTTCGTTTTCTCGTTTTTTCGTTCTTCGTTCCTCGTTCTCGGTTCGAGGTTCGAAGTTCTACGTATTTTAAGTGTCAGGGTTTTCTCTCCCCGCCCCTGCCAAGACAAGAACGGAGTCGAAATTGCCGCCGCCAAAATTTTAAGGTTTTCTCCCTTCTTGCTCTAAGCTTTAAGCTTTCAGCTTCGTACTCTTCTCTTATCCAATTCTCAAATTCTCCAATTTTCTAACTTTCTAATTATCCAATTCTCTAGTCTCTAGTTTCCAGCCTCTAGTCTCTAGAATCTAGACCTTGATCAACATCGCATCCCCCTGAGCCAGGCCGGAGCATATTCCGCATACACCAATGCCGCCACCCCTGCGCCTTAGTTCGTAGCCCAGGGTCATGAGTATCCTGGCCCCAGTAGCACCTATGGGGTGCCCGTAAGCTATAGCTCCTCCGTTAACATTTACCTTGGCCTTCATCTCTTCCTTGGAAAGTCCCAGGATACTGCGCGCGCTTATCAGGGCCACTGCGGAAAAGGCCTCGTTTATCTCTATCAAATCCACATCCCGGACGCTCATATCGTTTTGCTCCAGCACCTTGCTGATAGCCAAGCCGGGTACAGTGGCAATATCCTTGGTGGGCTGGGATACTTCAGCATAATCCAGAATCCTGAACAAAGGGCTAACACCCAGATCATCCGCCTTCTCAGTACTCATGATCAGGCAAACATCACCTCCGTCGTTCACCCCGGGTGCATTTCCCGCAGTGATGCTACCCTGCTCTCCTGTTACGCTGCTTAAGTGATTAAAGACCGGGGGAAGCTTGCCCAGCCCTTCCATACTGGTATCCGGCCTGGGATTTTCGTCCCGTTCCACGACTTCGCTCTTTCTCCCTTTCCTGACTTCCACTGCAAACACCTCATCATCCAACCTACCCTGTTCTATAGCCTCGCAGGCAGACTGCTGGGAATGCAGGGCCCATTCGTCGTTGTCTTCCCGGGTGAATCCGAATTCGTCGCTGGTTTCCGAGCCGTGCACTGCCATGTGCCGGTTGTAAAAGGGATCCCACAGCCCGTCGTAAACCATCAGGTCGTACATCCTGGCATCAGGAAGGCCCATTTTCTTTCCCTCCCGCATTTCCGGAACCGAATAGGGGCAATTGGACATGCTCTCCTGTCCACCGGCAACAACCACTTCAGCCCTGCCCAACTGGATCATTTGGGCTCCCTGGTCCACGGTCTTGATCCCGGAGGAACAGACCTTGTTGACAGTAATACAGGGCACGCTCTCCGGAAGTCCGGCCAATATCGCTGCCTGCCTTCCGGGAATTTGCCCGCTACCGGCAGTTACCACCTGCCCCATGAATACGTAGTCCACATCCTCGGGCTTCAGGGTGTCGCCCATCCTGTCCATAATTTCCTTTATGGCAAGGGCTCCCAACTGCGGTGCATTATATGATTTGAGAACGCCTCCCACTCTTCCGTAGGGAGTCCTGCAGGCCTCAACACAGACAACTTCCCGATGGTTCGCATACTGATTACTTATGCTCTTACCCATTCCGCTGAAATCGACCTCGCGCTCCCCGAAACCGGAAATCTTTGCATCCTGGTAAAATCCGTCCCTGGTCAGTTCCAACTTCTGTGCCCTTTTTTCGGACATAAATTCTCTCCTATACTATTAAACAACGATTACAATAACATACAATGTTTATAAATTCAATTACTTTTAATAAAAAAACACCCAACAAAATAGCTTGCCTTTGGAACACTTATAGCAGTAAAATCAAGAGTAGATTCACACAAACACCTGGCTGCACATATCCCCGAAGCTGCCCAAATCTTCGCACACTTCTATTCCTCCCTTTCTCATGGCCTCTATCTTGGCCTGGGCGGTACCGCTGCCTCCGCTAATTATGGCTCCGGCGTGTCCCATTCTTTTACCCGGGGGAGCGGTCAATCCGGCTATAAATCCCACCACCGGCTTACTAACTTTGGTGTGCACATATTCCGCCGCCTTTTCTTCCGCGTCTCCGCCGATCTCTCCCACCATAACTATACCCCGGGTTTCGGGATCGTTTTCAAACGCGTGCAGGCAATCCAGATAGTTCACACCGGTTACCGGATCTCCGCCGATACCCAGACAGGTACTTTGCCCGATTCCCTGCTGGGTTAGCTGATAGACCACTTCGTAGGTAAGTGTCCCGGACCTGGAGATCACACCGATTTTGCCCCTTTGATGAATAGCCCCGGGCATTATTCCCACTTTCGCCTCCCCGGGGGTGATTATTCCCGGGCAGTTGGGACCGATCAAGACCACATCCGTACCCTGCAGGTAGTTCTTTACCTTGAGCATATCCATCACCGGTATACCTTCGGTAATAGTAACTATGGTCTTTATTCCCGCATCCACCGCCTCCAAAATGGCGTCTGCAGCAAACGGCGGCGGCACGAAGATAAGACTGCAATTGGCGCTGTATTCGCTAACAGCTTCCTGCACGGTATTTACCACCGGGACCCCTTCGATCTCCTGGCCACCTTTTCCAGGAGTACTTCCGGCCACTACATTGGTCCCGTAGGAAATACATTGGGCAGCGTGAAATTGGCCCTCCCTGCCGGTAATTCCCTGTACCACCACTCTAGTATCGTTATTCACGAAAATACTCATATATAAAACCTCTTTTTATCTATCCTGAAAGAGTAGTTAACTTGTTGAATAAATGGGCCCTCAACTCTTATTCTCACCTAAACTCATATCAACTTGTTTAATTGGCAAACTCGGATATCTTTTGACTGGCTTCGTTCAAGTCCTTGGCCAATCTGAAATCCAGTCCGGAATCAGCCAAAATCCTTCTGCCTTCCTCCACATTGGTTCCTTCCATCCTGATTACCACCGGAACGTTTAAGCCTGTCCTTTCCGCGGCCTGAACCACTCCGTTTGCCAAGACATCACAGCGCAGGATGCCACCGAAAATATTTACCAGTACACACTTGACGTTTTCATCCTGCAGGATAATCCTGAAGCCGTTTTCCACCATTTCCGCATTTGCACCGCCTCCTACATCCAGGAAATTCGCAGGGTTCGCCCCCACTTGCTTGATCATGTCCATAGTGGCCATGGCCAGGCCGGCACCGTTGACCATGTTCCCGACATTTCCCTCCATCTTGATATAGTTGAGCCCATATTTGTTCGCCTCAACTTCCAGGGGATGCTCTTGGGAAGTCTCTTGATATTCACTTAGTTCCTTCTGCCTGAACAGTGCGCTATCATCGAAATTCACCTTGGCGTCCATTGCCAGCAATTCTTCCTGCTTGGTCAAAACCAGGGGATTTATTTCCAGCAGGTTGCAATCCTTTTCCTGGTAGAACTTGTACAATTTGTTCAATATGGAGATAAGTTCCTTCCTCGCTCCTGAAGGCAGATCCAGGCCAAAGGCCACCTGCCTGGCGTGATAGGGCTGAATCCCCAACAAGGGATTGATCCTTACCTTGACTATCTTTTCCGGGTATTTCTCTGCAACCTCTTCAATATCCATTCCACCGGCCATGCTGGCTATAATCGCCACTTTGGAGGAACTGCGGTCAAAGACCAGGCTCAAGTACAACTCCTTGTCTATATCCACCCCCTGTTCCACCAGGACTTTTCCCACCCTCTCACCTTGTTTTTCAGTTTGCGGGGTAATCAAATTCATACCCAGGATCTGTTTAGTCTTCTCTTTAAACTCCTCCGAGGAATGTGCGATTTTGACTCCACCGCCTTTACCCCTGCCCCCGGCCAGAATCTGGGCCTTTATCGCCACCGGGAACCCCTTCATTTTCTCGGCTATGGAAACAGCTTCATCTATGCTTTCCGCTACCTTTCCCTCAGGGACTGGAACATCGTATGCAGAGAACAATTCCTTGGCTTGATACTCCTGTATTTTCATGGGATAACTCCTATTGGTCCTCTTGGGTGCAAAGTTCGGTCAAAACCCCGAAGGTGGACTTGGGATGCAGGAATGCCACCTTTTTTCCTCCTGCACCTGGTACTGGTTCCGGATTTATCAATTTGCACCCCGCTTCTTTTGCCTGGTTCAACTGACCGTCGATATCGTCGGTGTAATAGGCAACATGATGCAGTCCATCACCGTTTTTCTCCAAAAACTTGTTTATGGGGCTGTCTTCTGATGTTGGCTGCAAAAGTTCTATATGGGTCTCCCCCACTTCAAAGAATGCAGTACGTACCTGCTGGGACTGCACTTCCTCTATATGCTGGCACTGCAACCCCAGGGCATTTTCATAGAACTTCACCGCATCATCCAAAGATTTAACCGCAATCCCCAAATGATCGACTTTACTGAGCATAATACTCACCTCTTTTGGTTATTTGTTAATTGTTATTCGTTTTTTGGTTCTTGGTTCTTCGTTCTTGCCTTGCCCCCAGGGTTCTCACCCTGGGCTGTAATGAGCCACCCCTTCGGGGTTCTCAAGAAATCTCTTCTCTTACCCAATTCTCCAATTCTCTAATTATCCAATTCTCTCACCCCCAGGGTTCTCACCCTGGGCTGTAATGAGCCACCCCTTCGGGGTTCTCAAGGAATTTCTTCTCTTACCTAATTCTCCAATTGTCCAATTCTCTAATTCTCTTCTCTTCTCTTAACCAATTCTCCAATTATCTTCTCTTCTCTTAACCAATTCTCTAATTCTCCAATTATCTAGTCTCTAGTTTCCAGTCTCTAGTCTCTAGACTGGTATATTCCCGTGCTTCTTCGGCGACCTGGCCTCGCGCTTGGTTTTCAGGATCTTCAGCGCGGATATGAGCCTGGGCCTGGTTTCCTTGGGCCTAATCACCGCATCTATATATCCCCGATTTGCCGCCCTGTACGGATTGGAGAACAGTTCTTCGTACTCCTGGATCTTTTCCTTGCGCTTTTGTTCCGGATCCTCGGCAGATTTTATCTCCTTGCTGTGGATCACGTTTGCTGCCCCGCTTGCACCCATGACAGCGATTTCCGAACTAGGCCAGGCAAAGACCATGTCCGCACCCAGATCCTTGGAACACATGGCCAAGTACGCTCCGCCGTAGGACTTCCTGGTAACCAACAGCATCTTGGGTACCGTAGCCTCGGAGTAGCACCACAACAGCTTGGCCCCGTGCCTGATGATTCCGCCCCATTCCTGCTGGGTTCCGGGGAGGTAGCCGGGGACGTCCGCCATGGTGAGCAAGGGGATGTTAAAGGCATCGCAAAAACGGATGAACCGGGTAGCCTTGTCAGAGGCGTCTATATCCAGGCATCCGGCATAAACCTGCGGCTGGTTGGCTATTATTCCCACCGACATGCCGTTCAACCTGGCAAAGCCCACTATCATATTTGTGGCGTACATGGCGTGGGGCTCCAAAAACTCCCCGTCATCCACGATACTATATATAACCTTTTTCATGTCGTAGGCCTGATTGGGATTGTCCGGTACTATCTCTTCCAGTTCCTTGTCCTGCCTGTTTACGTAATCACTGGGCATCTGCGGCGGTGGATCCTCCATGTTGTTCAGCGGGAGGTAGGAAAGCAGCAATTTTATCTGATCCAATGCATCTTCATCGCTTTCACAGGCAAAATGGGCCACCCCACTCTTCTGGTTGTGCACTTCCGCACCACCCAGTTCCTCGAAAGTGACTTCCTCGCCGGTGACTGACTTGATCACTTCCGGTCCGGTGATAAACATGTGACTGGTTTTCTTGACCATAAACACCCAGTCAGTCATTGCCGGGGAATAAACCGCTCCACCGGCTGTGGGACCCATTATCGCGGAGATTTGGGGTATTACTCCGGATGCGTTGGAATTTCTAAAGAATATCTGCCCGTAACCGGAAAGCGCATCCACTCCTTCCTGGATCCTGGCGCCCCCGGAATCGTTCAGTCCCACAACCGGCACTCCGGATTTAAGTGCCAGATCCATTATCTTGCATATTTTCTTGGCGTGCATCTCACCCAGGGTTCCCGCCCTGGCGGTAAAGTCCTGGGAATAAGCGCATACGTGCCGTCCGTTGACCAGTCCGTGTCCGGTGACAACCCCTTCCGCGGGTATGTCCACATCCTCCATGCCGAAATTGTGGCAGCGATGCTTTACGAACATGTCCGTTTCCTGAAAGGTTCCCGGATCGAACAAATACTCCAGGCGCTCCCTGGCGGTTAGCTTGCCCTTCTCCTTCTGCTTGGAGATACCTTTCTCTCCGCCCATTTGCAGCATCTTGCCCTGATAGTCCTCTAGTTCCTTTATCTTATCCTGCATTGACATGATTAACTTCCTTTTTTATACCTGATCAAAAATTTACCTTTGAACAAAGGCCTGCCCATTTAATAGTAAATTCTGTAACCTTTTGAGCCTGAGCAAATGTTTTTCACTAACCTTTTTTTTTCCACTTAGTGTATAACCCAAAGTGTGATTGGACAAAAACTTGCCCAGGTACAAGGAGCAAAATTTTGCAGCTTTGATGTAGATGGGTGAGTTTTCGTCCAATCACCATTTATGAGCTTATTTCCTTGTGCTCCCCAAAGACATTTCTCAAAACTTGGCAAATCTCACCTATG
>JGI1684J13235_1000093_pt1 | contig 31674 bp, 32 predicted proteins | sample PonA232FremontCA_2_FD_13235 | JGI IMG/M metagenome (IMG submission 13235) | reverse complement strand
CCTGTAGTGATATCTTGGATATCTATGTCAGGCAAAAACCTGTTCCGGACAATTTCTGCAGTATCCACAGCTCTACTGATTGCTCTTCCACGAGCTTTCAATACGACTTCGTCACTGCCTTCATTAAACTGAGTGGTCACTGCTAGCACATAGTTCATCACTTCTTTATTTCCGACATACACAATATTATCGTCAGCCATTGGTTCACCTCCTCATTGTTTTTTGTTAGTTTTAAATCGATTCTGAATTATTGTATTCGCTTTCTTTTGTTTTGGTTTAATCAATATGATGGTTTAGTCTAATTTTTTTAAATCTGTTTGTGTTCGTTGTGTGAATTCGTTCGATTATTTCTATTCCAATTACCTCTCCATTTTATTTAATTCTGTTCACCTATTTTTTGGAGGCAAAAACCTAAAAAACCGGAAACGTTTAAGTAGTAGCGCGTGTACATACGTAAACTGCCCATACCGTTGAATAATGGCGTCGATCTGAGCAAGGGCATTTTTGCCTTGCTATGAAAGATTGTTTGCTCTAGGTATGGGGACATTGAATGTGGACCTGAACATGCCGGGCTACCGGAACAGCTCGGGTCCAGTGTAAGTTTGACACCCTTAATCACTCCTCTACATAGCGGCAATATTCTCCGTCATGTAGGTTTATCGGCCATAATAGCCAATTCCGGTTGATTCTGCCGGAGGCTACCGCTTTGGGAGTCGGATTAAGCCATGCTAGCAGAGAGCAGTTTGGCTGCTCTGCGGAAAGCTCAGTAACACGTGGTCAATCTACCCTTAGGACTGAGATAACCCCGGGAAACTGGGGATAATCTTAGATAGGCGGGGGTTCTGGAATGTCCCTCGCTTAAACGCTCTGGCGCCTAAGGATGAGACTGCGTCCTATTAGGTAGTTGGTGAGGTAATGGCTCACCAAGCCTCAGATGGGTACGGGCCCTGAGAGGGGGAGCCCGGAGATGGGGACTGAGACAAGGCCCCAGGCCCTACGGGGCGCAGCAGGTGCGGAAATTCTGCAATGCGTGGAAGCGCGACAGAGTGACTCCCAGTGCCGATGGTCTACCGACCGTCGGCTTTTCTGGAACGTAAAAAGTTTCGGGTAATAAGGGCCGGGTAAGACTGGTGCCAGCCGCCGCGGTAACACCAGCGGCCCGAGTGGTAGCCGATTTTATTGGGCTTAAAGTGTCCGTAGCCGGGTTGTCAAGTCCTTTGTGAAATCGAGCAGCTTAACTGCTCGGCTTGCAAGGGAAACTGATGACCTTGGGACCGGTAGGCGCTGAGGGTACTCCAGGGGTAGCGGTGAAATGCTATAATCCCTGGGGGACCGCCAGTGGCGAAAGCGCTCTGCGATGCCGGATCCGACGGTGAGGGACGAAAGCCAGGGGCGCAAACCGGATTAGATACCCGGGTAGTCCTGGCTGCAAAGGATGTGGGCTAGGTGCTTGGCGTTCCTCGAGAACGTTAGGTGCCGAAGGAAAACCGTTAAGCTCACCGCCTGGGAATTATGGCCGCAAGGCTTAAACTTAAAGAAATTGGCGGGGGAGCACCACAAGGGGTGGAGCCTGCGGTTTAATTGGATTCAACGCCGGACATCTCACCGGGGGCGACGGCAGAGTGAAGGCCAAGTTGACGACTTTGCCGGACTCGCCGAGAGGTGGTGCATGGCCGCCGTCAGCTCGTGTTGTGAAATGTCCTGTCAAGTCAGGCAACGAGCGAGACCCTCACCTTTAGTTGCCATCGGATCTTTACGGATGCCGGGCACTCTAAGGGGACCGCTGGCGATAAGCCAGAGGAAGGAGAGGGCGACGGTAGGTCCGTATGCCCCGAATCCCCCGGGCAACACGCGGGCTACAATGCACAGGACAGAGGGCTGCGACCCCGAAAGGGGGAGCCAATCCCTAAACCTGTGCTCAGTTCGGATCGAGGGCTGTAACCCGCCCTCGTGAAGCTGGAATCCCTAGTAACTGCGTGTCACTATCGCGCGGTGAATACGTCCCTGCTCCTTGCACACACCGCCCGTCAAGCCATCCGAGTGGGACTTGGATGAGGCTTATTCTTTTTGAATGGGTCAAATCCGGGTTTCGCAAGGAGGGCTAAGTCGTAACAAGGTAGCTGTAGGGGAATCTGCGGCTCGATCACCTCCTTTGAATATATAAAGGGAGCCTGGGTGTCAAACTCAGGGCCCGTAGCTCAACTGGAAGAGCGTCGCCTTTGCAAGGCGAAGGCTCCGGGTTCAAGTCCCGGCGGGTCCACTTTCATATTCACAAAAACGTGTCAAATTATATCATATTCAAATGCAACTCGTGAATTCAAAATTCATGAGTGAAGGGCATATGCGCATTTAGCGCTGATGATTGCCGTGCATAAATCTGCTCTAGCGCTAACTAGACTTAGTAGTTAGTAAGACAGACACGCCAAGCCGTTTAGTGGATGGCTCGGCTCGTGCGCTGAAGAAGGTCGTGGTAAGCTGCGATAAGCCTGGGCGAGGTGCATGCAGCCTTTGAACCCAGGATTGCCTAATGGGACATCCTGTTATGGTAAACCCATAACGTTCGCGTTAGCGAACGGGAACCCCGTGAAATGAAACATCTTAGTAATGGGAGGAAGAGAAAGCAATTGCGATGCCCTTAGTAACGGCGAGTAAAAAGGGTATAGGGCAAACTGAATCTGGTCAGGAAACTGACTGGAAATGTGGATTTGTAGGACCCGGTCGCCTCCTAATCAGTGAAATTGAAGTCCTCTGGAATGTGGTGCCAAAGAAGGTGAAAGCCCTGTAAATGTAAGCTGAAAGGAGTTGGACTGGGATTCCTGAGTACTGTGCCTTGGATATGGCGCGGGAAGCTGGGAGGAACAACTCCCAACCCTAAATACGTCACGAGACCGATAGCGAACGTAGTACCGTGAGGGAAAGCTGAAAAGCATCTCGAAAGGGAGATGAAAAGAGCCTCAAACTAGACGGTGTTAAAAGGACGAGGCCTAAAAGGAACGACCCTTCTCTAAGGAAGTCGTGGCAACGCGATATTACGAGAGAAGGCGACCAGGGTCGCGTTCCTCCGTTTGGAAATACGGACCAGGGATTTCTTCTCTGTGGCGAGGTTAAGGAGTTAACCTCCGTAGCCATAGCGAAAGCAATATGCCCGCAGTTCCGCTTTGCGGAATTAGGGGCAGGGTGTTAAAGCGCCCGGAGTCACAGGGAAAAGACCCGAAACCAAGCGATCTAGCCCGGACTAGGGTGAAGCCGATCATCAGATTGGTGGAGGCCCGAACCGATCCTGCCGTACAATGCGGTCGGATGATTTTGGGCTAGGGGTGAAAGGCCCATCTAGCTTGGCGACAGCTGGTTCCTCTCGAAATTGGTCGAAGCCATGCCTATCACGAGGTAGCTTTGGGTGTAGAGCACTGATTGTTAAGCTTGGAAGGAGACTTCCAACTTAACTGTCAAACTCCGAAGCCTGGAGCGCCGTAAACTGATGGAGTGAGGGCGCAGGGGGTAAGCTCCTGCTCCGAGAAGGAAACAACCAAGACTGAGGTTAAGGCCCCTAAATGCCGGCTAAGTGTTACTCATAAAAGGAGTCTCCGTCCCGAGACAGTGGGAAGGTAGGCTTAGAAGCAGCCATCCTTTAAACAGCGCGTAACAGCGAACCCATTAAGGGTGGAGGCCCTTAAAATGGACGGGACTAAGCCGGCTGCCGATACCCCAGGACAAGTAAAGTTAAAGTAGCTTGATTCTTTAGAGAGGCATTCGGCGAGGATGGAAGTATGGCTGAGAAGTCGTATGGACCTCGTTGGATAGCAAACCCTGGAAGTAGTAGCAGCAAAGTAGGGTAAGAATCCCTACCGCCGAAAGGGCGCGGGTTCCTCATCAATGTTCGTCAACTGAGGGTTAGCCGGTCCTAAACCTTTCCTTAACAAGAGGAATGTGAAAGGGAAACAGGTTAATATTCCTGTGCCATCTAGGTACCTGCCGTAAGGCAACGCTCTGATCTTGACGCTTCGGGATATGTTGAGCAGTGCTATCGCACTGTTTAACCTGTAAAGTCCGGGGAGAGCCGTAATGGCGAGAACCGGATGAAGCGGGCAATAGCTTACCTATATGGTGAGTTCAGCAGAGTCTTGGAGCCCATGAAAAAAGATCAGAGATTTGGGATCCTAGATGTCCGTACCTAGAACCAACACAGGTGCCCCTAGGTGAGTAGCCTAAGGCGTGTCGGAGGATTCCAGGCCAGGGAAATCGGCAAATTAGCCCCGTAAGTTCGCGAGAAGGGGTGCCTGCCCTATGAAAGGGCAGGTCGCAGAGACCAAGGGGGGCCGACTGTTTAATAAAAACATAGTTAACCGCCAGTCCGCAAGGATTAGTACGGTTGGTGAATCCTGCCCAGTAGCGGCTTGTCAAGCGGAGTTACAACTTCGTGAAGCGCCGCGAAACGGCGGGGGTAACTATAACCCTCTTAAGGTAACGAAGTACCTTGCCGCTGAATTAGCGGCCTGCATGAAAGGATCAACGAGCTCCCCACTGTCCCGGCCCGGATTCCGGTGAAACTACAGTCTGGCGCAGAGACCAGACACTTCCGTAGGGAAGCGAAGACCCCGTGGAGCTTAACTGCAGGCTGCTGTTGGAGTTTGGTCAACAATGTAAAGTGTAGGTGGGAGCTGTCGAAACCAGGCCGCCAGGTCTGGCGGAGGCGACCATGTAACACCACCCGTTGTTGACCGAGTTCCTAACTACGCCCGTGGAACAGCAGCAGTTGGGCAGTTTCGCTGGGGCGGCAGCCCCTCGAAAATTTATCGAGGGGGTCCAATGGTCGGCTCAGGCGGGTCAGAAATCCGCCGTAGAGTACAAGGATATAAGCCGGCCTAACTGTGTTCTCACCCTATGAGAACTCAGGGGCGAAAGCCAGGCCTAGCGAACCCCAATGTCCTCCTTGTTGGGGGCTTGGGATGACAGAAAAGCTACCCCGGGGATAACAGAGTTGTCTCCCCCAAGAGCCCGTATCGACGGGGAGGCTTGCGACCTCGATGTCGGTTCTTCGCATCCTGGCCGTGCAGCAGCGGCCAAGGGTAGGGTTGTTCGCCCGTTAAAGCGGATCGTGAGCTGGGTTTAGACCGTCGTGAGACAGGTCGGACGCTAACTTGCGGAAGTGTCGGTTGCCTGAGGGGAAGGTAGCTTCAGTACGAGAGGAACGAGTTGCCGGCGCCACTAGTGTACCGGTTGTCCGAGAGGGCATAGCCGGGTAGCCACGCGCCAGTCAATAAGGCCTGAAAGCATCTAAGGCTGAAGTGACGCCCGAAAATAGGCAACCACTCCTGGTATTATATCCAAACCCGGGGCTGGTGACAGTCACGGTGCGCCAGGACAAAGACAGGGGCAAGAAGACCCCGTAGATGGACCGGGGGTGTAAGCACGAAGCTTCGGCGACGTGTTCAGCCTACCGGCCCCAATAGTCTGAGGTGTCATGTCCGAAAACTTCTAAGTCTGGGCGATTTTAGAGCAGATTTGTGTACGGCAATTTAGTCCTTCTTTTTTTATCGTTGATTGATGGATTTAGAAATAGTTATTCCGATTTTAATCAATTATAAATCAGTTATAAGACTCTTCTTCGGAACATTCTACCAGCATACTCGTCGCAGTTTCCGAAAACTCCATCTATTGCGATAAGCCTACTTTGTCCGTCTCTGACAAATTTAGCAATCCAATAGGGGTAATAATAGAGCTTTTCCTCTATAACCTCTATATCTCCAAATGAATCGAGTATCTCAAGGGCTTTCTCACTATCTATCACTTCTTCTTTTTTCTGCTCTTCTCTGACCATCTTGGGTTTTGGATCCGGGATTGATTCTGCAGCTAAAAAGGGTTTTTGAGAAAGTTTTCTTGGAATGTCAACATTTTTTTGTAAGTCTATACTCACTTCTGTTTCATTTTCAGTACATTTGACCAGGTTTTGTTCTTCCAATCTAGAAACAGAGGATTTGACTTTGGATTTGCTGTCGAAAAAGTTTTCCAAACTTTCGAAAGTTGTAGGGTGTGTTTCTAATATTCTAAACAATAATTTTTTTTCAAAAGAGCTTAGTCGAGGAATTGATCTCACTCCTCTCGTTCTCCTAATCTTCCCATTGCCTTTTTTGATTATTTCTCCGCTTATTCCGTCTATTTGGACTCTCAAGTTCATTTGTTTCTCGTTTTTAGGATAGTAGTCTACCAGAAAACTCCAGAACGGGTAATAATGTCTTGAAACACGACGAATATTTTCGATAGGCCAGAGAAATTTTAATCTTCTTTTTCTGGCCGCTTCGGCTACTTCGTTTGCTTCTTTCATACTAGTTCTAAATGGGACTGTTAGAATCTCTTCTTTATCCTCGTCCTCGTCAGGTTTTATATCTATATCATTGGGATTGTCCTCTTCTTTTTCTTCTTCTCCGATTTGATCATCAGGTTCTATCTCTATTCTTTCAAACGTTTCTTCAATATCTTCAGAGGTTGTTTCATCTTTTACAGGTGGGCTGGATTCAGAATCCTTTTCGTCTTCCGTAGACTCAATAACTCTTTCTCTCCCCTCGTGTTGGCTTAGTCTAGGTCTTATAGAGACGAAAAAACCTTGATTAATCTCCTTATCCGCTACTATCGCGGTACCTTCCGGCAATTTTTTTAAGGATTCAGAATTTTTGAGATCATCCGGTAGGGAAGTAGGCATCCTTTTCCATACTTCTTTGATATCCTTTTCAAAGGACAGTTGATGGGATAGTAAGATATCTAATTGGGAAATAATTTTGGAATCTAATGCACTTGGTTGCTGGGTTGATAGAACTGCGGACAATCCGGGTCTTCGACCCTCTTTAACATATTCCACGAGAGGATTTGTAGCCGCTGTTTTACCCGAAGAGGGAGCGAAACTATGAGCCTCATCAATCATCAGCCAAGTTGGGGGAATCGATTGATCTTCATCTCTCTTTTCGCCTTTTAGGTCTTTGACAGCCTCTTTTCTCGCCGTCTTTTTTCTCGCAGCGAGTATCTTTCTAGCTAAAATACCCAGTACTAAGGAGCCAATGTTTTCCGGAAGAAAGCTAATGTCAAAAACGTTGATGGTTCCTTTCCTGATAATGTCGGATAATTTTTTTTCTTTACCAAATATACCCCATTCTTTAGCAGTACTTAACCGTGAAGTAAGTGCTCTTCTGGTGCTTGCTTTGAAACCTTTTTTCTTGGATAGCAGCTCTTTATCATGATTTATGCAATCGAGAAGGTCTTCGATAGAAAAATTGGCGTTAGAATCGACATCCCGACTTCCTCTATCTCCTTTATCTCCCAATTGTCGAGTGTAGCCTGTTTTGACCTTTTCTATAGCCCTTTCCAGAAGCAGTCCTTGGGGACTATACCGGTCTATCCCAAAGGTTAAACACCAGTCGTCTGCTGTTAGACTGCTCGGTTGAAAAGAAAAAGAACCCTCAAATGTTTCATCAGGTATATTTGAGGCATAGCCTGAAGGTATTAAAACTTCTACATTTTCCATTCCTTCAGGTTTTAGATTATTTTCCCTTAGTAATTCTAACTCTTCTTCTTCCTTATTGGGATATTTCATGCTCCAGAATATTCCAATAGGGTCTACTATTACAGCTCCTATATCTGAGTTTTTTCTTGAAATTTCTTCTGCCAAAACACCTAATGTGTAAGATTTTCCAGATCCTCTTGCTCCACAGACAAATATTACGTGAGGGTTCGAACTGTCTAGTTTTACCGGAGTATCATTTTTGTTTTTTGCATTTCCAATCGACAACAGCCAGTCGTTTTCGAGAGGCGTTCCTGATTTGTTTCCAAGGACTAAATCTTTATTTCCATTATTATTCAATATTTAACCTCGCTCCACCTATCTCAGTGATAAAGGAACTATGAGCTTTATTATTTATGGAATTCTGTATTTCTTTTTCATTCCCATCTCCTATTGCTATCATACATCCTCCACCCCCGGATCCAGTTATTTTGGCTCCTAAGGCCCCTGAATCACGGGCTTTTCTTATCAGAGTTTCGAGTTTTCTTGTGCTAACACCTAATCCTTCTAGGAGATTTTGATTTACATTCATCAATAGACCTACCTTTTCTATATCTGTTTTTTTGAAAGCTTCTATTCCGGTTCTTGTATTTTGTCCGATAGCTTCGATGATTGGATTGTAAATATTAGGCTGGGATTCTTTCTCATTTTTAACTTTCTCGATAATTTTTTTGGTTTGTGAGTGTGTTCCTGTATCTCCTATGACTATTTTTGTTGGTGGGAATTGGTCTATAGGTTTTATTTCGTTTTCTTCTATAGATAAACATCCTCCGATTGCAGCGGCGCTTACTCCAGCTTTGCTGGCGAATCCCTGAATCTCCTTTTCAGTTTTATAAGAGAGGTTAATTATTTCATCTTGGTCTAATTCTTTTTCAAGTATACTTGATGTTCCGGCTATCGTTGCAGTTGTAACGGCAGAAGAGCTTCCTAATCCGGAAGAAGGAGGAATATCTGATTTTATGGAGATTTTTAACCCGTTTGCTTTACTAATGTAGTTGAAAGTTTTTTCTACAGCGGAAAATACGTACTTGAGATTTTCGCTATTNCCTTTTTTTTCAGTAATTTTCCATTTTCCATNGTTATTCTTTTCTATAGCTCCCTTTGCTTTTCCTAGANTCTCGGATTTAATTATGAATTTGGAGTTTTTCGTTTTTCTTAAATCTACTCTNACTAGTAGATCTGTAGAAGCTATTAGTGCAGGTTGATTATATACTACTCCATGTTCTCCAAATAAGAAAAATTGACCTGGAGAAGTGACAGTCTTCATTTTTTCCTTCATTTAGTTTTCTCCGGTCTGATACATTACTATTGGGTGGGATATTTTACATGAGAAATTCGTCGTCTTCGTTTTCTTCAACGCCATCCATGTACTCATCATCGTAATTCATCATATCGGTTGCAGGTTCTTCCAGGTCGTTTGGATTCATTTCACACTTTTTGCAGAGAGTGGCACCTTCTCTTATCCTTTCGGCGCTAATCCGTTTCGAACAGGACTCGCATAAGTGCATTTTAGCAGCTTCACAACTGGAACAAACAGAAATGTTTTTATCGATTTGACTGTCCTCGAGCGTATTATCGCATCCCGGAACGGCACAAATTGCATCTTCTACCATTTTTTACCATCTCCTTCATGATGGAAATTTTTTTAAATTCAACCTATTTATTGGTTTCCTTTTTTCAATACTATTGAACCCTTCAAGTTTGTTTAGGCTTTTAACTTTAGAATGGAGCTTATTTCTTACTCTTCTTCTTTTAGAATTTCAAGAATTTCTTTTAGGTATCTTTTCATTTCTTTAGTTTCTGTCCGTAGTTCATTAATCGCTCTTATCAAAGCCTTCGTTTCTCGACCACCTTTTTGCCCCCCTTGCATACTAGCCATCCTATTCATCAATGAAGCTTGACCCATACCTCTAGGGCCGGGAGAGCTTTGACCTTCGCCTTTATTACCGTACATTTCCTTTACTTTTTCCTTCATTTCTTTCATTTTTTCTTCGCGCGTTTTGGGTTCTTTTGAAGATTCTTTCTCTTCTTCTGACATAATACCACAAAGTAAGAAAAAAGCATAACTTAAATGTGTTTTTTATTTAATAGTCAGATGAGTTTTTTTAGCGCAAGTAAATATATTGATTGAGTTCTGGGGCAAAAACTCCGTTTTCTTCGGATTCTGAGTGTTTTTTGAAAGTTTCAATAACTTTACTAATTTTTGAGTCCAGGTATTCGATCTCGTGTAAGATTATTGCTTCTTTTATTCTAGGTTCGACAGCAGACCCCCATTCTTTTTGACCGTGATGGCTCAGGATAAGGTGTCTTACTTTTCTAGAGAGATCATTAGGGAAACCTTCAATTTCATTCATTGCTTCCATAACCATTTGATCTCCTATTGGGATGTGACCTAATAGACGTCCATCATCAGTGAAATCTATACCTGCTTCATATTCGTACTCGTGAATCTTACCAATATCATGAAGGAATACACCGGTCAACAATAATTCCCTATCTATGACGTCATATTGACCGCAGAATGTTTCTGCTAGTTCTGTAGTTTCGTGTATGTGTTCAATATATCCTCCTATCTTGTTATGGTGATAGCTTTTAGCTGCGGGTAATTTTTTAAGTTCAGGAGCTATTTTTTTATCCCCATAAAATTTCATACACAATTTTTTCAGATATTCATTATCCATAGCTCTGATTTTTTTGCTTATTTCGCTGAATAAATGCTCAGGATTGTTATCTATAGATTTAATAAAATCCTTGGAATCATATTTTGCAGGAACTGCTTCCTTAATGTAGTGTCCACCGCTCGGGTCTAAAGCTATTTCTGGCTGACCTTGGTAATCGCTCACTTTACCCTTTATTTTAACTATATCGCCGACGGAAAACTTATCGTGTAGTTTTTGTGCCTTTCCATTTCCTCCGCCCCAATATTTTGCATTAATTTCACCAGTTTTATTCCCTAGTTTTAGCGTGAAAAACTCTCCATTCTTGTAGGATTGGACGCCTTGTTTATCTTTCACAGCTAGAACCGTTTCAATATTTTCCCCTGTTTCCACTTCATTCAAGTTTATTAGATTATATCCCATTTTATCTTCCAATTGATTATGTGCTTAATTCCTTTTTTAGCTGGTCATCTTTGAACTTTATTAATACGCAGCTTTTTTCTCATGGCTTTGTGAATTATTATGAGCTAAAATCTCAAAGGGGATTAAAGGGGGGACATAAGAGAGATCTAATGGGATAAAGATGTATGATAGTCAGGCGAAAAAAGTTTTGGAAATGTTAGAAGAGGAATATCCAAATGAGAATGGCACTGATTTGTACTATGAATCACCCGTCCAGTTGTTGGTAGCTACTATATTGTCAGCTCAAACTACTGACGAAAGAGTCAATGAGATAGTTACCGATATTTTTCAAAACTATAGAACTGCTGAAGATTTTGCCAGCATTGATAAAGAAAAGTTGGAAGATTTGATTTACTCATCTGGTTACTATCGAAATAAAGCGAAATGGATAAAGAATAGTTGTAAAATCTTGGTTGACGAATATTCTTCAAAAGTTCCCGAAGATATCGATGAGCTAACGGAACTACCAGGTGTGGGACGTAAAACTGCAAATATCGTGCTATCGGAATATTTTGGAAAAAATCAGGGGCTACCTGTGGACACCCACGTTAAAAGATTATCTCAAAGGATAGGCCTCACAAACCATAAAGATAGAGAAAAAATAGAGAAAGAGTTGATGGACAAATTTGAGAAGGATGAGTGGTACGAACTATCTACTTTACTTATCAGGCATGGTCGAGATATTTGTAACTCTAAAAGTCCTCGATGTGAAAAGTGTGTTATAAATCAACTTTGTTCATCTTATCCTTTTGACGATGATTAAGAAGGAGAATTTAGGTTTCCTTATTTATCCATAATCTTAACAAGAAATTTACGCGATCTTGGCCCGTCGAACTCGCAAAAATAGATTTTTTGCCATTTTCCTAACTGGATTTCACCGTCTTCTAAAAGTACTTTCTCTGTAGGACCCACAAGAGAACATTTTAGATGAGCGTCAGAATTACCCTCCTCGTGTTTGAAATCTAATTCAGGGACAAGCTCATTTAATGAATCTGTAAGATCAGTTCTAACGTCAGGGTCGTCCCCTTCGTTAATAGTTATCGCTGCTGTCGTATGGGGTGAACAAATATGGCAAACGCCGTCTTCTTTTTCGGTTTGTTCAATTATCTTTTCTATTTTTGGAGTGATATTTATGAACTCTTTTCTTTCTTCCGTTTCTAGTTCGACTTCTTCTATCATTTTTTCCCTCTTTGCGCTCTGATATTTGGTAAATTTTTCTGAAAGTTATTTGAATCTTTTGCCACCAATCGGGCTATTGCAGATGTTTCTCCGTCACCAAACTGTTCAAATCCTTCCTCATAAAATAGCACCTGAAGGTCGGCAAACTTTTCTAAAAGCTCATTTGGATCAAATCTGAATTTTGAATCATTTTTGGGCCCTTTGATATTTACCTTTTCGGTTTTGATATGGTGTTCTAATATGATATGACCCTCTTCTGAGAGTGATTTTTTTATTTCGGATAATTTTTCTAAAGGGTTGAAGAAAGAAAGTATTATTAAATCGTATTTGTCTTTAGGAAAATTGTGTTTTTGAACATCTTTTTTTATCCAATTTACTTCGAGGTTTCTTTCTTTTGCTTTTGATTGTGCTATTTTTAGAGCTTCTTCCGAAAAGTCGATGGCATCAACCTCGTACCCCTTATCCGATAAAAATATGGCATTTCTACCATTTCCGCACCCGATGTCCAAAGCTTTTTTATTTGGGATCTGCGATATCCATCTTTTTAACAAGTGAGAGGGCTCTTTAAGCGTATGATGATTCCCTTCTCTATATCTTTTGTTCCAAGCTTCTTTTGGATTCTTCATTTTGTTCACAAATTGTTTATTTCTAACTAAAACCTTTAGTTCTTGAGAATGTATGAGACTTTTTTCAATCTACTCGTGTTCTATGAAATTGGTAAAAAAAAAGAATAAAGAAAGAGGTTTGGAGAGGTTTAACTTTTTATTCCTCCCAGCTAATCGCATCAACGGGACAACTACTGATTGCTGATTCAATCGTTCCTTCGTCGGCACCCTCAGGGTCTACAACTTCTGAAACTCCCTCATCATTCATTTCAAAGACGTTGGGAGCCATACTTGTACAAACTCCGCAACCAGTGCATAAATCTTCATCAACTACAGGTTTTTTAGACATAAGTCCACCTCCTTTCCAAGTCGTTAATATTCAATTATTATTTCGATACCTTGTTTGATAAGTTTTTTTCAATTTATTAAGAGAGTGGTTTTAGCGAGTTAGTCAACTTTCACAATTTACTCATTTTTATTTTTGATTTGTTTTACGGAATCTTTTATCTCTTCAGGCTCTTCTAACACCCAAATATCATCCATTCGCTTAATTTTTTCAACATTTTTTACGTCCTCTTCGCGCACTCGAACCTCCATAGTTTCCCCGGTTGGAAGTTCTGTTTTGTGAGTGCCAGTTTCATAATCTGTTGGCAGTACATATACTGGTTTAAGGGCCTTTATCGCCATTATCGCAGAATTTGTGAGGAGTGTATCTCCTATTCCATTGGATATCTTTGCTATAGAATTGGATGTCGTTGGAGCGATAATCAATCCATCATAGACTCCTGTTTGTAAACTTCCGGCTAAGAACGGAGCATTAGAATTTTCTTCAATCGAGAACTTTTCGAAGGACTTTTTCAGCTCATCTATTATTTGATACATTTCTAAGACTTTCTTTCCGGATTCTGATACAAATATGTGGATTTCCAGATTATCTTCTTCGTTTAATTCTTCAAATTGATTTTTAATATCTAATATCTTGTCTCCTGCTCCGGTAATACCCCAAGCTATTCTGGTTTTAGACATACGTATCTAAAAACTCCATAAATCTGTTGATTGTTTTCACTAGAGTTTTTTTGCCTTCCTCATCCTTTTTTACATTTTCTTTAGTATCCTTGCTCCAGTAAGTAGATCCCAAATTCGCTCCAAATGTCCCTCCACTGACCGGGATCATTCCATTCAAAATATAGAAATTGTGTATTTGACTCAACGCAATCTCTTGGCCCCCCATCCTATCTCCGCCGATTGCTATACCGGCTCCGATTTTTCCCTTTAGAGCATTTTCATTTCTGGCCATTAAGGATCTTGTACGATCCATCATTGTTTTCAATTGGCCGTTGATACCACTTGTGTATACAGGAGTGGCCAAAATGATTCCTTCAGATTTTTCTAAAAGAGAATTTATTTCTTCCATATCGTCTTTTTGTATACATTCTTGGTTTTCGAGGCAGTAATCACAGTGTTTGCAGAAATTTATCTCTTTTTGACGTAATTTTAAGATTTTTGTCTCGAAGTCATTTTTTTGCAAAATTCTGTTTGCTACAGAGATTACATAACTTGTTGATTTTTTTCTCGGACTGCTATTTATTATTAGGATCAAATTTATCCTCTAAAATTAATTATTTATTTAGACCAAATAATAGTAATCCTCTGAAGAAAATTTTTGAAAAACTGTATTTTACTCCATTTTAACGTTGAGAATCGTCGGAGCATTTTAAAAGATGCATTGTAAACTTTTGAAGGTGAGAAAAATGAAGATTCATACAGTTGGTGGATACGAGAAAGTTGGCGCAAATATGACTGCTGTAGAGGTAGATGGAAAAATAGTAATTTTGGATATGGGGGCGGATATCGAGAGAGTCGTAGATCATGGGCAGAATGTCGAAGAAATGAAGACTATTGAAACTATAGAAACAGGGATAGTTCCTGATGATTCGAAGATTAAAGAGAGAAGGGAAGATGTCGAAGCCATTGTCATAGGCCATGGACATCAGGACCATTGCCGTGGAATTCCAAAATTAGCGAATGCTTACGATTGCCCTATAATAACTGCTCCGTATACCGCCGATATAATTGAAAGGTTTATTGAAAATGATAGAGAAAATGTAAAAAACGAAATAAAACGGTTGGAACCTGGCAGTGAATTTCAGATTTCTGATAATTTTCACCTGGAGCTTGTTCCGATAACTCATAGTATACCTCATGCTTGCATGATTGTTCTAAGAACTACTGACGGTAATGTTGCTTACTCTCTTGATTTTAAGTTGGATGAAAATCCCACTTTGGGTGATCCAATTGATTATGATAAATTGAACGATTTGGGGGATGTAGGAATAGATGCCTATATAGCTGATTGCACGAGGGCCGATCAGTCGGGGGAAACCGATTCGGAATTAGATGCGAAGAAGGAATTAATCGACATACTTTCGTCGGCCAAACATCACCATGATGGTATTATTGTCACCATGTTTTCCTCTCATATAGCTAGGTTAAGAAATGTTATTGAAGCGAATAATTGGGAGAGGGACATTGTACTATTGGGCCGTTCTTTAAAAGAATATACTGCTGACGCAGAGAGGAATGATTTGATTGATTTATCTAGAATAAAAGTTGGAAGTTATAGAGACGAAGTTGAGAGTATTTTAAAAGATATTTCTAGAAATAAATCAGATTATCTTTTGGTAACAACGGGAAATCAAGGAGAACCAAATGCTATGCTATCTAGAATAGCAGATCAACAGTATCCATTTCAGGTTAGTCCAAGAGATCTTGTAATTTTTTCTAGTGTGACCATCCCTACCCCAGTTAACGAATTGAATAGAGAGTATTTGAAAAATCGCCTAAAACAGGAGGGAGCAAATTTAAAATTAGATGTTCATTCTCATGGCCACGCTAAAAGTGAAGGTCATAAAAAGATGATTAATCTATTGGATCCAAATTGTATTGTTCCTGCTCATGGAGGGGGAGAAAAGTTGAGTTCTTTGGCTAATCTAGCGAGAGAAGAGGGTGTTGACGAAGTTAAGGTTTCTAAAAACGGCGGAGAGATTCGAATTAATTAGTAATTCATTCAGCAACAAAACCTATGTCGGATGGATTTTTGAGAAATTTAATTTCTTTTACCTCTTTTTCGTAACCGAGTTCTCTTAGTACCTGGGGCAAATTGTCTTTCCATTTTTTGGGAATATCTCTTCTTGTTGAGATAAAGAGAGTAGCTTCTCTAGGAATTAACTCGTTTGTTTCTAATGATGTGAAAATTTCTTCAAATAGTCGGTAAAAAGTTTTTTCAGAAAGTTTGGCCAAACTGGCTAGACCATAAGATTTTGCTTTCCTTCCGATTTTCTTTAATTTGTTTATCTTTGAACCGTTTTTTCCAACATCACATCCTAATATTTTGATATGATTGTCGTAAGACCGACCAACATCTATAGGGGTTTTGCCTATAGATTTCTGTCCTGAAGGAACTTCTTTTACGTCAATTAATTTGCTGATTTTAGAGGCAAAATTAGATATCTCCTCTTGGTAAATCTTTCCGTTTTCTGTAAGGGAAGCTTGATAGACCTCCTGAAAATTTAAATTTTTGTAAGGTTTGACTAGATTGTCAATTATATTTAGCCCAAATCCGCAAAAGAGTCCTGATCCTGAGTTTTTAGGACTTCTTTTCCTAACTATTCCTGAAAGAAAAGTAGACAGATCGAGGAGAATATCGTTCGATTTGTCCTTATTATCGCTTTTTTTCTTGATTAAGATGTTCTTTCCTTTCTCTATTTTTCTACATTTTAATTCATTTGCTGTAATAAGAGGGGTTCTTTTCCGTTCTAAAGCTTTAACTTTCTCTAAATTGTTTTGCAGGTGATTTTCAATTTTCTCATTAAGTTCGTATATCTCTGAAGTTGTTTCTAGTTCTGAATAATCTGACCAATAACAGCTGATATAGTCGATCTGGGTTTTAGTTATTTTAATTCTTTCAAACAACCTTTTCAGTACAGTAGTGACTATTTGGTTTATCATTTCCTTGGATTTTTTCCTTTTTGAGGCTATCCTACTTGAAGCGTAGGCAAAAATATCCTTGTTGAGAAGAGAGACATCTCCTAATAATCGAAATTCGTTTTCATTTACAATTTTGCCCACTAATATTGCATTAGAGTATAGTTTACCTATTTCGAGATGAAGAAAACGTTTTGATTCGGATGGGAGATCTTTTGATTTTAATTCTTTGAGTGAAATTGGTTTGGATGAGATATTACAGCACCTTTTCTATTTGGGGGTATTGATTTTTAACAGATTATCATAAGTTAAAAACTTCAATAATGGTAAGGTAAAACGATGGAAATTATAACCGCTAACTTTGGGAGTTACCCTCGAGTTGGGGAAGGTCCGCAAGAAAATAGGTTAAGAAAAAAATATCAGGAAAAAGAGGAAGAGAAAATAGGTCAAGAGGAGTTAGAGGAAGTGTATAGAGACTATTCTCGAAAAATAATAAAAGAACAAGAATCTATAGGGATTGATATTGTGACTGATGGGTTAATTCGTTGGTATGACCCTATTTCTCACTTTGGGAAAAATGTCAAAAATTGCAAGATTGATGGTTTGAAACGTTTTTTTGATACAAATTTTTACTATAGACAGCCATTGATCAAGGGTTCAATTGATAGGGACGGGCCAACAGTTTTGGATGAATTCCAAATAGCCAGAAGATATACTTCTAATGAACTCAAGCCTGTATTGACTGGTCCATTTACTCTTTCTGACTTATCGATAAACGAACATTATGAAGACTTTGAGTCTTTAGTTTATGATTGGGGAAAAATATTGGCGGAGGAAGTCCGTGATTTGTCTAGTAGTGGAGCTAAAAAAATACAGATTAATGAGCCAAAAATTTTGAAAAAATCAGAATATTTTGACCTCTTTAATAGTGTGATGGAAGATATCGAAAAAGCAAATGAGGGCTCTGACCTTTTTTTATATACCTATTTTGGAGATTCATCAAATATTTATAGCGATTTGCAAGATTTGCCGGTCGATTTGTTGGGCTTTGACTTTTTTTACGGCTCTAATATTTCAGAAAAAATAGAAGAGTATGGGACTGAAAAATATCTTGGTTTAGGATTGATAAATGGCCGAACTACAGTAATGGAAGAAAAAGAAAAAGTTATTTCTAAAGTAGAGAATTTGATGAGTTTCATAGATAAGGATAAAATTTATCTTAATCCTTCATGTGGAATGGAATATTTACCAAGAAATGTAGCTTTTAAAAAATTGAAAAATATGGTTGAGATTTCAAAAGAGTTGAGAAGAAAGATAAAATGAGAAAAAAATTTTCGAAATATGGATTGGACCTTCCGATTCTCCCTACAACTACTGTAGGTAGTTTACCAAAACCGCCGAAATTAAAGAAGTTAAGGAAGGAGCATCTGAAAGGAGAGCTAAACAAGCAAGATTTACGAGCGATTGAAGATGAAGCCACAGAGAAGTGGGTGGAAATTCAAGAAGATATAGATTTAGACATTCTCGTTGATGGCGAGATGTATCGGGGCGATATGGTCAGTTTCTTTGCAAGGAATCTGAACGGTTTAGAAATTGGAGGTTTAGTCCGCTCTTATGGTAATAGATATTATAGAAAACCTAAGATTATTGAGGAAATTATATGGGATCAGCCAGTTACACTTGATTATTGGAAATTTGCAGATTCTTTGACCGATAAGCCGGTCAAGGCAATTATAACTGGGCCTTATACTATGATGGATTGGTCCTTTGACGAGTATTATCATTCTAGAAAAGAGGCTTGTCTATCTTTTGCGAAAGTTCTCAGAAATGAAGTGGAATCTTTGGTAGATTCAGGAGCTAAGATTATTCAGATAGATGAACCGGCAATCGCTGTTAGGCCTGGAGAACTGATGGATTTTGTTGATGATGCGATTAATATTCTTACTCGGGATTTGGATGCCTATTTTATTATTCATGCTTGTTATGGGACTTTTAATGAAATATACCCTGGAATTTTAGACTTGGACTGTGATAATTTAGATTTGGAACTTTCGAATGATGATTTCAGACTGGCTGATGAGTTTGATGAGAGGGTTCATACCAAAGATATATCTGCTGGAGTGATAGACGTTCACACTCGAGAAATAGAGGATATCAAAGTTGTAAAATCTAGAATTGAAAATTTACTGGAAATTTTGGATTCTAAGAAAGTTTGGATAGATCCGGATTGTGGACTTAAAACCCGAAAAGAGAATGAAGCAAGGGAGAAATTGGCTAATATGGTTGAGGCTACTAAGATAATCCGTAAAGAGTTACTTAAGTCGTAAAAAATAGTATTTTCCTTTTTTTGATTATTATTCGTCGTTAAGTTGTTGTATTCTCTTATCCAATTTTGCGTCTGCTCTGATTACACTATCTTCGGAACTGAGTATTTCTTTCCATTTATCTATGATTTCTTTCTTTTCGATTGGTATGGAGTTATAGTTTTTGGTAAAAGCTTTTATTCCTTCCTTCTCTGAAGAAATCTCTTGAACTTTTATTTCGGATATATTGAATCCTATCAGGTCTGACAATTCTCGCAGGGATTTTTTCAGCTCTTTAGTTGTTTCCCCTTTCCAGGCTATAATCCAAGCAATCAAGAATTTTTTTTCTTCTTTTCTTCTCTTGATATTTTTTAACAGGATGTTTCCAATTTTTGTAATTCTCTTAGTTGGATTCTGAGTTTTTATGAAATAACCATTGGCACCGAGTTTCAATGCATCCTGTGAAGTTTTTTCTCCTCCCTTTCCCGTAAAAAGGTAGTAAAGTGTTCCTATACCTCTACTTCTAACTTCTTTTAAAAGGTCTAATCCGTCCATTTTTGGCATTTTGTAGTCTGCTAGTATTGCGTCGTAACTATTCTCTTCAATCAGTTCTAATGCTTTTTCACTAGATTGGGCGGTTTCCACTTCCAGAGCTTCATTGCTCCTTTCAAGGTGTAATTTGAGCAATTCAAGGATGTCCCTTTCGTCATCTATGGCTAAAATTTTATATTTCCCTTTTTCACTGTCTTCTGTGGATTTGCTCAATATACCCATCAAATCACGATTACCTATTTGTCGTCCTAATTTTAAAAATAAACCATAGAACATTTCTTCTGACAATCAGTCTTTGAGTCCTACAGGCTTTAGGTGGAGATTGTTGAAGTTAAAAATGGAAGAAGTTTTTTCTATCAGGAAGAAGACCATTAATTAGAGGAATATGTCGGAGATAATAGGATTATTAGGGATTGGATTAATCGTAGCAGGATTCGGCTATGAGATGATCCGGACAATTAGCGTCAAAAGATGTGATATGAATAGGTATGTGATAAGTATATTTATAGCAGCATCGTTGTTGTTGCTTTTTTACGCTTATAGTCTGGGCGATCATATCTTTATGGCATTAAATGCTATATTAGTAGGTATAAATATCGTAAATTTCTATTATGCTTAATATTGAAATAGGTGCGGATGATTATGACCAATGTACTAATCAGTTATTTTTCTAAAACCGGGACTACAGAAGCCATGGCCAAAGAAATAGCTGAAGGGGCCTCAGAGGAGGATTCAGATGTTGAACTGGTTCTGAAGAATGTAGAAGAAGTAGGTTTGAAAGAAGTTCTTAAATATGATGCCATTGTTCTTGGCTCACCGACTTATTATGGTTCTCCCGCTGCGGAGATTGAAAAATTTATAGATGAAAGCGTAGCCCACCACGGGAAGTTAGAAGGTGTTATAGGAGGGGCATTTGCTTCCAGTGCGAATAAAGCGGGTGGAAATGAAACTACGATACTTTCAATCCTAAAGAGCATGCTCGTCCATGGGATGATAATTAAAGGAACACCGGATGGGGACCATTACGGGCCGGTCGTAGTAGGAGATCCGACGGAAGAGGATTTAGAGCAATGCAGATTATATGGTAGAGAAATAGTTAGTTTAGTAAAGTCAGTAAGAGGTTAATTAGTCTTTTTTCTTAGATGCGGAGGATAATTTGAACTGGAATAATTGGAAAAATAAATATCGAGAGATAAGTGAGAGATTGTCTCTAGATGAGAACGGAGATAGGAAAGCAGCTAATGTTTTAAACAGATTATTACCCGAAGAAGCCCTGGTTATTCCAAAAAATATGGTAAAAAATGAGAGTATTATAGTATTTGGTGCAGGCCCCTCGCTGGATGATGATTTGGAAAAGATAAGTCAAGACGATTTTTCGGATAAAATTTTAATAACTGCTGACGGAGCAACTTCGGCCTTATTGGATTATACGATTCCAGATATAGTAGTAACGGACCTTGACGGAAAGGTCAAAGACCAGATAAAAGCTTGGAAAAGGGGAGCTTGGATATTTGTCCATGCGCATGGTGACAATATAGATAAATTGAAAAAGTTCGTTCCAAATTTCGACGAAAGGATTATCGGAACGACCCAGATTAAAGCCTCGTCAGAACTTTACAATTTCGGTGGATTCACCGATGGTGATAGAGCAGCGTTCATAGCGAACGAATTAGGCGCTTCACAAATATACTTGGCAGGGATGGATTTGGGGATAGAGGTCGGAAAATATAGTCAGACGGAAAAATCCGAACAGAAAATCGAAAAACTACAAATTTGTAAAGAATTACTCTCTTGGCTATCCGGTGAACTGGATGCGAACCTGGTCGACATCACTTCTAGTGGGAATACCATACCCCAAGTTCCGAAAAAAGAACTATAAGAGCATTCCGTATCCTCTAACATGTGAGGTGGAGAGCTGCAACGACCTCCTTCTCATTACAGATCTCATTGTATTTTTGGCAAGCCTCTTCGGTATTTTTGGCTATTGTCTCTATCCCTTGCTCTTTCAATATATGCACAGTTTTTTTAGGTACCTCGACCCTGCCATAGGCCCCGGTCCCAATGATTAATACCTCCGGAGAAAATTCCAGAATCTCTTCAATATCCTCAGGATGGATTTTGTGCCCCTCTCTTCGCCACCAATCATCAATTATCTTTTCTGGAAAAATCTTCAAATCACTGGAATAACCCTCACCATCCACAACTATATTGCCGAAAGAATAGGAATCTATCAAAAGATAATTCCTCCAACTAGAATTAAAAATTTCTAATTATAAATAGTTCAATAGCCCAATGCTTCCATCATCGAATCAAAAGAGTCCTTAGTTTTGCTTTTTACACTACGTCTAGCTATCAATCCATATCCGGCCCCAACCAGCAGGCCGACAAAGTGGGCTAAATGAGCTATACCGCTTCCTGAACTTGTAAATGCCAAAATGGCCTCCAACAAACCATAGCCCAGAGTGAAAGTCCAGAGTGGAAGAGGGACAATAAAGAATAGAAAAATAGGCATCCTGGGGGATAGGATGGTCAAAGTCCCTAATATTCCAAAGATAGCTCCGCTTGCCCCTAAAACCACGCCTACAGGCTGGGTGATTAGGACTTGAGCGAGTGTGGCAATAACACCAGCTCCAATGAACAGCATCAAAAATTTTGAACTTCCTATCCTCCGTTCAAGAGCAGGTCCTATGAAGAATAATACAATTCCATTGATCAACATATGGCCAAAACTTCCATGGGCAAAAATCGAAGTTATCAGGGTCCAGGGTCTCTGTAAAAAAGTGCTATAAGATGGGGCTAAGAATTCAATGTAGCTTTGACCCATGAAAGCTTCTACTATTAATTGCCCTATGAATACGAGAATTATCGCAAGCAGCAGTTTTGATGTCGTATCTTTCAGAAAAAAGTGTTTGAGGAATGTAAGAAAACCTGACCCACTACTAGTATCTCTGCGATAAGGATGTGTATTATTTTTTTCTCTACGGTTAAGAGGTGGAGTGGTGAATCTTTCTCTAGGATTTCTTTCAACACTAGCCGGGTCTGTTTTTAGATCTTCACTTACACCTCGATATATCTCTCCTTTCTCTTTAGACTCTTTATCTAATTCGTCAAGACCTTCACAATCATGATTTTCTGGCAACCTATGCTCAGGACAGAAAGAACCATTGCAATACCCGCAAGTATAAGGCATGGTCACTTCTTTTTCGCAAAAATCGCATTTTGCCATGGAAAACCTCAGTTTGTTCAGAAATAATTGTGTTTTCATTGTAAAAAGAAATAGGGTTGCTAATTAGGTAGGCTTATTGGGCGAAAAACACCAATGAAATAGAGTTTTGTTTTTGGCGTAAATCAGAGTTCGACTCCTCCATAAAGAGAGACCTTAGCCCCACAACTACTTGCTAACTCCTTAACTCTTAACGCATCTTCTAAGTTTTGGAAAACAATTTCGGAGTCAGTTTTTCTAGAACCATCTTCAATATTTTTTATCTTACGGTAGAACATTCTGACCTTGGCAGAGTTATTTTTTACTTCTGTAAAATCGTAGATCAATAACCAAACTAAACTGTCCCCCTTGGTTACTTCTTTTTTTACTTCTTCTTTGATAGCCTTTTCAATTTCCAAATTATTCACCTTTATGAATTGGATGTATTTGTCATACGTACGACGGTTATGTCATACGTGTGACGTATTTGTCATACGTGTGACGTATTTGTCATACGTGTGACGTATTTGTCATACGTGTGACGTATTTGTCATACGTGTGACGTATTTGTCATACGTTGGACGNATTTGTCATACGTTGGACGTATTTGTCATACGTTGGACGCATTTGTCATACGTTGGACGTATTTGTCATACGTTGGACGCATTTGTCATACGTTGGACGCATTTGTCATACGTTGGACGCATTTGTCATACGTACGACAATAATGTCACACGTGTGACATCTACTATTGAATAGGCGGACTCATTAAAGAGCAAAAACAGATTAATAGCCTATAATTATTCTTAATTCATTTCTTAGATCTCAATTTACAGTTTTTGATTATCCTTTTTTTTGTATTTAGCCTACTTGATTACCTTGGTAAATTAATCGAGAAGGTTTTTTCTCTTGTACTTACGCTGATAGAAAAATAATTGAGGATAATTCACTTTAAGGCTGGAAAAATAAGGGTTTAATTCGATAAACCATATTTTGTAAACTCTTCCTAAAAATAATAATTTAGGTATAAATAATTTTACTTAATAATAATTAGTTTAGAAATATATAATAATAAGTATATTTAATTAAACTAATAGAAATAGGTTTAAATAATTATACTATTAGGAAAAAGGTTATTATTGATAACCTAACTTTTTGATAATTATAGTTATCAAAAGGTTTACCATGTGATAATATTTATTAGGAATGGGCTAAAAATAGAAAAATAGAAAAGTAGGAAAGAGGTAAATTAAATTAAACCTAAAGGGTGAATTAGCTTGAAAAATGATTGGTTGGAACAATTTTCAAATGAAAATACGAAAAGGCAATATGAAAATGCGCTGGATCAGTTCGAAAAATTCGTTAGTAAACCGTTGGAAACCTATGTAAAAGAAGTGGATAAGGTAGGGTTTTGGAAGGATTTACGTAAGTTTTGGAAGAGTCTGTCCGATAAAGCTCCAAAGACACAGAACAGTCGTGTAAGAGTTGTTAAACTTTTCTTCCAGGATCATGATATAGAGATTTCTGGCAATGAGTGGAGTAAATTTAGAAGAAGAAAGATGAGAGCTTCACGACCCCAAACCCAAGATAAAGCTGGGACCAAAGATGAGTGGCGTAAGATAATACTAAATATGTCATCTCCCCAGGGGCAAGCCTTGTATCTGAGTCTACTTTCTACCGGAGCAAGGGTTGGGGAACTCCTCCAGATTCATGAAGAAGATTTAGATTTGGAGTCAGATCCTGCAAGGATCACTTTTAGAGCGGAATACACGAAGGGTGGTGTGGGTGATAGGATTGTCTTTCTAACTGATGAGGCAAAGGTGGCAGTGAAGGATTATTTAGAGTGGAGTGAGGGTAAAGAGACTTCCTCGGGTGTAAGTTATGAAAACTCCAGTGAGGTCTTTCCCTTCAGTAGTCAAAACGCAAGACAGATGCTGTATAATGCTTTAGATCGAGCAGGTTTAGATGAGCGTGACAGAAATACTGGAAGGAGAAAAATACACACACATAGTACGAGAAAGTTTTTCAGATCTAACTGTCGATTAGGAGAAGCGTTGACCCATGCAATAATGGGGCATAGAAAATACTTAGACCAGAGCTACCTTAGGATGGATCCGGACCGTGCTGCTCGGGAGTTCAAAGAGAATATGAAAAATTTAGAACTGTTTGGTTCGAATGAGAATGAAAAAGTTTCAAAAAAATTGAAGGTAAACACACTGAAATCCTTGTTAGAAGAATCCGGCGTTTTAGACGGAGATTTCGATGAATTAGGTAGGCTTCTTCAAGAAGAAGATTAGAGTTCTCAAGGTTAGAACGAGTTTTCAGAGAATTAATCTCGAAATCTTTGTAAGTATAAGAATTTTCAGTAATTGAGTCAAATTTTTGAGTTCTAAGAAAGTCATGAAAATATTTGGATAGACTTTGAGAGTTCTCCCTGCATGATTTATTAATACTTGGCGTTCAAATCGTTAAGTGATTACTATGGTCTCTGAGGAAATGAAAGAATTTGCCAAGGCCGTAAAGGAGAAAAAATACAAAAAGGCTAGAAGTCTGGTTCGGGATCTTGCAAGTGATAAGAAAGATATTTCTAAAGGGATCGAAGATGTTCCTGAAATAGATAGTGACCTCGTCGATAATATCAAAATGAGAGGATTTGAATCTTTAGAAAAATTAGCCAAAGCTCCGATTCAAAAATTGGTGAAGATACCTGAGTTTTCAGAAGGTAGAGCAAAAAATGTTCTTGATTCTGCTAGGGATTATGTAGCGGACGATCTCACTAAGTTGCCGAATGTAGGTGGGGAAACAGCTATGGAGATGATAAAGAATGGGCTTACCTCATTTGCGGATGTTTCTAGGAGCACGGTGGACGATCTTAAAGAGATTCAGGGGATTGGGAAAAAAGGTGCTGAGAAAATTATCGAGAAAGCTAAAGAGGAATCTATTACCAGTTTGGAAGAATTGCCTGGTGTAGGTGGGGGAACTGTGGAAAAAATGAAAGAGGAAGGATTTACACCCTTAGGATATATAGCTGAGTCGACACCTCAAGAACTTTCGAGAATTCCAAATGTAGGTAAGAAAGGTGCTGAAAAGATTATAGAATTCGCAAAAGATAATCCGAAGGAGTCGGTAAAGGACTTACCCGGTGTGGGTGAAGAAACTGCTGAAGAGATCATAAAGCATGGTTACACAGCTATAAATTTCATAACGGAAAAATCTGCCAAGGAGCTTTCCGAAGTTCCAAATATCGGCAAGAAAGGTGCTCAAGAGATATTGGAGGTTGTTAGGGAAAAAACAGGAGGAAAACTAGAGGACTTGGATGTGTTAGTGGAGGAAGAAATTAGCTTGTTGAGAGACCATGGTTTTCACGATATTGGAGACATTGCTTCTTCTAAGTTGGAAGAATTGATTAAAGTTCCAAAATTGCAAGGAGGCAAGGCTAATGACGTGAAAAAGTCCGCTGAAAAGATATTGAGGGATTGTGGTGGAGATGCTGATGGTTATGAGAGAGCATTAAGGGGAGTTATTACTTCTCTAAAGGATGATAAAATACTCACTTTACCCCATCATATTCTAGATAAAAAATATTCCTCAGAAAAATTAGAAGAAATTCAAAATGATATTCGGACCAAATCCACTAATGATTTTCGTCCAGCCAATGAACAAGGGTATTTTGACGCTTGGAACGATCTGATTGATGCTTTTATATCCCTAGACGAAGAGGATAATTAGAGGATAATTGATCTTTTTTCATAAGATGTAGAGCATAGCTCCGAATATTTTCTCTAGGTAGTCCTTTTTAGATCTATTAACGTCCTGAAAATCGATATTTCTTTCTATTAAAGGAGCCTTATGGGTAGTTTCATCCTTGAATATTGAAATCATCCTATTATTTCCTGATAAAAGAATGTAGTCCAAATTCTCAGTATACTCGTCCTGCTTTTCGATTACTTTATCGATATGTTCTTCTATCTGTTTCTTTCTATTCCTTTCGAATCTGCCCTGACTAAAACCGCCTTTTGAATGTTGGTTCTTGATATTAGATTTTACCGATTTAAAATTCTCAAATTTTCCTTTTTTCAGAGACCCAATAACTGATTTTCCTGCATGGAAATCTATAAATTTCATAATAAGGTCGTTCGATAGCTGTTTTTTTAGGGGTTTAAGTTTGAACTTATTCCCTAAGTGATTTGAGTTCTCTATAGGTAAAGGCGGAATCAAAACACAATTGAAAACTCCGAGTTCATCGTTTAGATATACAAACCCGGTTTTTGAGTCTATATTTTTTAGTTTAGTCTTGGCAGTTTCTGATTCTATTTTTTCCTTGTCCGTCACGTACTGAGTTTTTAATCCTTCATTTTCTAATTCGACTGTTGACATCATGGATAGGAAGGATGAATACTTTTTTCTAGGAAGATTTTTCACTTGTTTTAACGATTCTACTTCGTCTTTTTCATTCTGGATTCGTTGAACTTTATCTTTTAGAGATTCTAGCTTGTTTTCGAGTTTCTTCAAATTCTTGTCCGCTTTTTGTTTTTCGGTAATGGCTTCCTTTGCTCTCTTTTTTTCCTTTTCTAGATTCTTCTCGATGTTTTCTATTCTTTTCTTTTTTTCCTCTATTTCTGATTTAAGTTCCTTGATTTTGTCCTCTTTTTCCGAGCCAAATAGATTACCAAACATAAACTACACTTCTATTCTTATCCAATTATAATGTGGAAACAAAACTCGAATATAGCATAACTGGGGACTTTTTTCCAATTGAGGGCATTATTTATTCTTCGACCTGCATTCTTCTAATTGTGTTTTCAGATCATCTATCTCTCTTTTGTGGAGGGCTTCTTGCACTGAAGCTTGTAATAGAGACCTGTATTGAGAATCGGGGTCTCCGGACTTTTCTAGATACATATTTGCTCCTTTTTCCAATGCTTCTAGAGCTATATCCTCATTACCTTTACCTGTAAAAAGTATGAAAGGAATCTCACTATCTCTCTCCTCTCTGACAATCCTCAAAAATTCTATTCCGTTTTTATCCGGCATTTTAAAATCCGAGATAATCACTTCGTAATCCTCTTCGCTATCCAACTTATCTAGGGCCTCTTCTACGGAATTGGCGGTGACTGTATTCAGGGATTCTTCTGAGTCCAAAATAGCTTCGGCAAAAACTTCCCCTCTGGAAAGAAATATCGAAGATTGTTCTAAAAATGTGGCTTCATCGTCGACTAATAATATATTCATATCTCTAATCTCCTTCTAATCTTTAGTTTTTAAACCATTTTTATCTTTGTAGTTATTGTTTATTCTCCTACTTTACTCGAGGTTTTCAAAGTTGATCTCTAGATAGTGATAGTAATCCTCTTCAATCTCATCTACATTTATGATGATCAAATCCGATTCAGGAGAGTTTAGATCCGATTTTTGAGTATATTTATCTCTGGCTTCGTCTTTATCTGATGCTTCGATGATAGCAAAATTATAGAAAACCGATTCTGGACCGGACGGTTCTTCTACCAATAAAAACTTAGACATATTTATTAACCTCCATTAGTAAATTCTGGGTAATCGATTTTTAACTTTATCGGAATTTTTCAGTTAGATTTTTTTACATTTCCTAATCTGGTCAAATATTAAAGAAATTTTATGAATGAACTAGGATTAATTCAAGTAGTGATATCTTGAAATTCATAGAAGCCAGAACGATACCGGATGCCTGGTTTAGAGTGAATAAAAAAATTTTGAAAGAGGGAAAGGATTACAAAGTCGAAAGGGGAAGTGAAGAGACTCAAACGAAGAAGATTGCAGTATCTTTGAAAATTTCGAACCCTGAAGAACGCCCTTTGGTCGATGAAAGAGCTCCCGTTTCTAACGTGAACAAATATGCTCTTGAACATCTATTTAGTCCAGATAAACAGGATTATGAATATACTTATGGATATAGGCTGAGGGATGGTTATGATCAGATTCAGAAGGTTATTGATAAGTTCAAAGAAGAAAAGCATGACAGACAAAATATAGTTACGACTAGGGTCCCGGAAGATTTGGAAAATGAAAATCCACCCTGTCTCACTATTATAGATTTTGAAATCATCGAAGATAAGTTATATAATTACTCTTATTGGCGAAGCTGGGATGCTCATGCAGGTCTCCCCTCAAATCTTGCAGGGATACAGCTTTTGAGTGAACACATCGCTAAAGAGATTGGAGTTGAAACTGGAGAGATGTGTGCTTTTAGCAAAAATTTGCATTTGTATAAAAGGCAATTTAGCTTTGTAGAAGACTTAATCACTGACAGTTCTGAGGATAGAGACAAATACTCCGCTGGGTTTGATGAAGAGGACTCTGAGGACTTACAGTAAAGACTAGACTTTTGGTTTGGTTATTTCAACAACTTCCAACACTTTCTGATTTCATCTGCAGCATTAGTTAGAACAGGAGACATATGTCCTGAATATAAACCTTCCAAGTCATCCCCCACTATTTCGTTAACCTTTTCTACGGACTTGACGAGTTCTTCACGATTGCCACCCGATAAATCAGTCCTCCCGTAGCTTCCTCCTGGAAAAATTAGATCTCCACTGAACAGTACTCCACTGCCATAGAAAACCATATGAGAAGGGTGATGACCAGGGGTATGAAAAGCGGTTAGTTCACCGTCTCCTGCAGCGACCGTTTCTTCGTCTTCAATTTTCTCGTCCACCCAACTTTCCTCCTTCTGAAAGGCTAAAACCTTAGAATCAAATCTATCTTTAATATCCTCAACCTGTCCAATATGATCAGGATGAAAATGGGTCAATAATATTTTTTTCAATTCATCGGTCTCATTGGCTAAGTTCTCTACAATTTTGGGATTATTTCCGGTATCTATAAGTGTCGGAGTTTTTCCTTTGAGGAGATAGGCGTTGCTTGTGAAAGTCTGTATCCCCTCTGCTAAATTTATTATCTTTGATTGTTCCAATTGTTACACCTGGTTCGTCTTATCGTTCAAAATATTAAATCCTTCTTATGTCTGGTTTGTAGTGTTTTAAAGCGAACTAGTAAACCTCGTAAAGTTATTCCCCTTCTACTACTTCTTTTAATGGTTCGACCATTTTGTCCAGCATTTTTTCTTGAAACATTCTATCTGTTTCTGGAATTTTAGAAATTAGGTCAAAGAAGAAGTTTCGGATTCATTCCGTTCGCCTCGATGCTATCGGAACTTTAGTATTTCAGACTAGTAATCTAGAATTTTTCACTAACATCGAGTTGCCTAGCAACCATTTAGATTAAGAAATTGGAAGATTTTCTAACTTTGAGGAACTTGGAAATAAATAAATGTTTTGAGCATATACTTAAACCGGATTAAAGGATTTGATAAAATTAAGAAAAGAAAGGCATTAGGATTCGTAATCGCTACTATCTTAATGGTTCTGTTGTTCTTTCATTTCTTAGACATAGGCGAGATTGCTTCCACTATCCTATCTGCTAATCCACTCCTTTACGGTTTAGCGGTTCTTTGTATAGTTATCTCGATCGTGAGCTGGGGGTATCGATGGAAAGTCTTCATCAATGGTCAGGGGTATTCGGTGAAGACTAGGGATATTTTGGGTAGTCTGATGGTTGGACTGGCGATAAACAACATCACCCCGATCGCTAAACTGGGTGGAGAACCGGTGAGAGCATATCTACTTAAGAAAAACAATGGCGTCTCCTATAGCGATGGATTAGCATCTGTCGTGGCGGACGGTTCAATTTTTCTAGTCGGGACTGTATTTTATGTTCTCTTATCCATCATCGTTCTACCTTTAGCGATCAGTCCGCCTTCTTGGCTTCTGGGAGCTATAATCGCATTTGCATGTGTGATGGGGCTATTCTTGTTGGCTCTGTCTGGTGTTTATCGTGGGTCCGACTACATAGTGCGGTTTATAGAGTTCATCTCGTCAAAGATTAAGTACCTCAGAGAGAGAAAGGATAAGATTCTTGACAAGTATTTGGAATTTAGGAAATCTTTCAGAAATTGTTTGAAGAATAAAAAATCTCTGGCGAAAACTTTGTCAGCTCTCGGTTTGGCAAAAGTTTTGAATATCGCAGCTTATTTCTTCATATTCATGTCNTTAGGACACCCAGTTTCCATCTTGCACATCTTCATCGTAACTGGAATATCGCAACTCGTTCTTGCTTTGCCTGCAACTCCCGGTTCTCTGGGCGTTTATGAAGGCGCTTTTGTATCCCTTTATGCATTGTTAGGGGTTAATCCTGCCATCGCGGGGTCGGCGGTTCTACTTCAGAGATTGATATGGTTCTGGTCCACTACGGCCGTTGGAGGATATCTCGGTACTTATTATGGAGTTAGCATGTTTGATTGAGTCGTTTGAATCTAATTTGATAGGACAGTTTGAGTATCGTAGGTCAAGAGCTGTTAACTTTGTAGTCTTTTGCTTCCCAGCACAAGATTTCCGACGGTTACCAGGATGATACCGATTAACTTGATAGTGGAGAGGGGTTCTGAAAATATCGTCAGTCCTAGGATCACCGGTACCATTACCATAAACCCGGAGATTACGGGTGTAACTATGGAGGCCCTACCCTTGCTAAGGGCCCAGAACCAGGTGATCATCCCTACGATAGAAGTGAATACCATTCCTATGAATGCGGGATTGATAATCAGTGCTATCCAGTTTTCGATTGAGAAGATGTTGAATATTTCGATTCCTTGAACTGCGGTTTTGGTGAAAACCCCTCCAAGTCCGAATAACAGTCCGGTAATTATGGCGAGGGGTAGTTCTGAAGCTAATCTTTTGCTTTTATCTTTTTCCATAGTTTAGGCCGCCATGTTGAGTAGAAATATTCCAGCTATCGTGATTATGATGCCGATGTATTCCGATTTTTCGAGTTTTTCGTGGAGCCAGAACAATCCTAACAGGATGGTCCAAAAATTACCTACGGTTAGCAGGGGTTGAACCACTGTGATCTGTCCAATAGATATTGAGGTTAGATATGCTAACCAGCCGATGAAAAAGAGTACTATTCCGACGATGAAATACTTGTTCAAGAGATTGTGGAGTACTTTTCGTATTTTGACAAAATCTATTTTTCCTTCGGCGATCCACCAATCATCGTCCATGTTCGGCAGTTTATCCAGACCTTTTTTCTGGATGGGTTTTGAAACCCCTATCAATAATGATGCTAGGAGAGCGAGTAGGACGTAAAA
>JGI1684J13235_1000085_pt1 | contig 32524 bp, 37 predicted proteins | sample PonA232FremontCA_2_FD_13235 | JGI IMG/M metagenome (IMG submission 13235) | reverse complement strand
CGCGCGTCCGTCAGGCGCGACGGCAAGGTTGCCCTGATGGGGGTCGGCGTGGAATACATCGTGCCTGAACGCCATATGCAGGTACGCGTCGGCGATGGCGTCGACGATCTCCTCTGGGTCGTGTCCCTCACGTTTGAGCTTCTCGTCGTGCTTGACGGCGATGCCTTCCTCGTACCTCATCACAATGACCTTCTCCGTCGAGTACTCGTGGAAGACGTACGGTATGATCACGCGGTCGTCGAGGTTGTCGCGTTCGATGTTCTCGCGTATCTCCGTCATTATCTGCGCCTCGCGCCCGAAGTTCATCTCCTCCTGTATCGTCTTCTTAAGCTCCTTCGCTATCCCCTCCGCCGACTCTGCGTGCGACTCCTGACCCATGTACAGGAGGAAACGGCGCGCGAGGGGTAGGAAGAAGCTCAGTACGGCGAGATCCGCCTGAACCACCTTTTCGAGACCCGGACGCCGTACCTTGACCGCAACATCCTCGCCGTCGATACCCGCGAAATGCACCTGCGCGATCGACGCACCTGACACCGCCTCCTCGTTGAAGTACTCGAAAACCTCGTCGGTGGGTCTTCCGAGTTCCTCCTCAAGAAGCGCCTCGACCTTTTCGTAGTCCTCAGGCGGAACCTCGTCCTGTAGACGTTCCATCGCACGGACGTACAGAGGCGGTACGAGGTCGGGACGCGTCGTCATGAACTGCGCCAGCTTAATGTACGTCGTACCGAGTTCCTCGAAGGCGTCCGCCATCCTCTCGGCGCGCGCCTTCCGCTGTTCGTAGCTAAGCTCGCGTCTGCCTCCGAACAGAAGGAACCTCCGTCTGTCACGTATATGGGTTATCATCAACGGCGTGAGGACACGGGTCGCCTGTATGAGACGCAGAACCACCCTTATCTTTGACATATGAGTAGGATGGGATAGAAGATGACGATAAATAAAACTCCCGCCTGTCTTCGACGACCGACGTAACGCACCGCGTACCGAATGGGTTCGGCGTGTACGGCGTCCGGCGTGGGTGCGGAGCCAATACAAAAGGAATATACCCGGCGTCGACAACGGTTTGGGTATGCCGGAACCACGCATACACGGACGCGAGTTCGTCCGAACGTTCTTTACGACGCCGACCGCAGAGCAAGGCGTCGACGACTCGGCGAAGAAGCTAAGAAAGGCAATACAGCTGAGAGGGATGCAGGCTCCCGACGTCTGGGTGCCCGACAACGAGGACGCGACCGCGCCGAACATGCGCGACGAGGGCGCGGAGAACATCGCTGAGGTCGTCGCCGATGACGGCGCGGGGTTCCCCGGAGAGATACATCCGCGCGTCGTCTGGCACCGCGACGACCCGAGTACGCGTTACAAAGGTCTTCAGCACATGCTCGAAATCGCCGACCCTGAAAAGGGAGCTGTCGACGACATCGACGGCTTCGTCATCCCGGAGGTAGGCGACATCGACGACTGGAAGAAGGCAGACGAGTTCATAACCATCGTCGAGAACGAGTACGGTCTTGAGGAAGGTTCGCTCAAGATGTCGGTCATTATCGAGAGCGGACAGGCGGAACTGGCGATGGGCGAACTCCGCGACGAGATGGGGAAGCCGACGAACAACCTCGAACGTCTGTTCCTCCTCGTCGACGGCGAGGTCGACTACACGAAGGACATGCGCGCGATTACGCCGACGGGCGGTCTCCCCGAGTGGAAGGAACTCAGGCACAACACGTCGCGGGGTGCGAGCGCCGCGGGGCTTATTTCTGTCGACGGTCCGTTCGACGACATACGTGACGTAGAGGGCTACAAGGATCGTATCACGGCGAACGCCGCGATGGGTATGCTCGGCATCTGGTCGCTCACGCCCGGACAGGTCGAGGTCGCAAACAAGACGCCCCTTCCGCCGCAGGAAGGCTACTGGACCGTAGAGGCGGACGGACGGACGGTCGAACTCGACGACGAAGGCGACGCGCAGGTCTACAACGGCGAACGTATCGATCTCGAAAAGGAGGGCGAGACGTACGAGCTTGAGGTCGGCGGCGACGAACTCGTTCTCGACGAGGACGAGCTACGCGAGGAACTCGTCGACCTTACTGCGTACGTCCCCAGTATGGACGATATCGTCGACTCGATGGAGGAGTTCGAGTCAGCCAAGGAAGCCGGAAAGGGCGCTATAGCGATGTCGCGCTCCGCAACCGTCCGTATAGACGGCGTCGAGATCGATATACAGAGCGACCGTATGTGGGACGAAGCGACGTATCAGGCGATGATGACGCCCGTCAAGCTGTTCAAGGATGTCTACAGCAACCGTCCCGATCAGCACGACGCACTCGCAGAGATGTACGGCGAGGGCGTCGTCGAACGCGCCCTCGACGTCGGTCTGTAGGTAGACGCAACCCTTCGTTTTTTGTACGAGCGCGTCTGTCTTCCCGTATGCGTACAACGAGACGTTCTTTCGTCGCGTTCGTAGCCGCCGAGGTGGGGAACATACCCGGAGGCGTACGCCCCGAACCGACCGTGGGGGCGCTCGGCGGGGCGCGTCAAGGAACCAACGACGCCGGCGAGATGGGTTACACGGCTCCCTGTCCGCCGGAGGGCGACGGGAAGCATACGTACAGGTTCGTCGTCCATGCCGTTGAGGACGAACTCGACCTCGAACCGGGCGCGGGGCGCGACGAACTCGGGGCGGCGCTCGACGGTTCGACGGTGGCGACGGCGCATCTCGAAGCGACGTACGAGAGGTGAGGCTTAGACGTAGAACTCGGTTTCTACAGGAGCGTCTTCGAAGTCGCGGTCGCGCGTTACGAGGGTGTATCCCTTCGTCCACGCGTGGGAAGCGACGAGCGTATCGCGGGCGGACAGGGGCGAACCGTCGTCGTGAAGACGCGAGTCGAACTCGGCGGCGTCGACGGCGTTCGAAAGACCTGAGTGCGGCACGTCGACGCTCCGGTTACGTAGGAAAGACTCGACCTTCTCGTAGCTATCGCCGCGAACCGCGCCACGAAGAACCTCGAAGGCGCAGATGTACGGCACCACGAGAGGTTCGTCCGCGTGTCGCCGCATCCATTCCTTCGCCTCGGCGTGGTGTTCGCCATCCGGGTCGAGGAAGTCGATTACGAAGCTACTGTCCAAACAGTTCATTCTCCTTTTCCTCAAGGTCGTCTTCGAGTTCTGAGCGCGTCGCCTCGGCGGTCTCTGCGAGACCGGAACACGAACCCGCGTACTCCATCACGTCGGCACCCTCCGTGAGACGGCGGATAGTGTCGCTGAAGCTCTCGTCGTCGCGTTTGTGCGCCTTGAGTAGTTCGTAGGCGTCCTCGGCTACAGTGATGTTCTTTGTCGCCATACACGTACACGTACTTGTCCCCACCGGATAAGAGCTTCGCACCTTAACTCAGGTCGAACCTCTCCGCCGCGGTCGCCATATCCTTGTCGCCGCGTCCCGACAGGCTGACGAGTAACGTACCGTGGTCGTCGGCGACGCTCTTAGCGAGCGCCAGACCGTGTGCGGTTTCAAGCGCGGGTATGATCCCCTCGGCGCGCGACAGATCGCGGAACGCCTCCAACGCCTCGTCGTCGGTCACGGCGCGGTACTCGGCGCGCCCCGTCTCGCGGAACATAGCGTGTTCGGGTCCGACACCGGGGTAGTCGAGACCCGCACTGACCGAATGTACATCGGTACCGTCGTCGATAACGCGCGTCTTCATACCATGGAGAACGCCGTCCTCGCCCGCCGTGAGGGGCGCGGCGTGTTCGCCGCTGTCCGCGCCCTTGCCGCCGCCCTCCGCACCGTAGAAAGCCACGTCGTTGTCGTCGCGGAAGGCGTCGAACAGTCCCATGGCGTTCGAGCCTCCGCCTACGCAGGCGACGCAGGCGTCCGGGAGCGCGCCGGTGTGCTCCAGAATCTGCTCGCGCGCCTCGTCGCCGATTACGCTCTGGAACTCACGCACCATACGCGGGAAAGGGTCGGGACCCACCACACTACCGACGAGGTAGTGTGTGTCCTCGACGTTCTCAACGAGGTCTTCGAGAGCCGTCATCAGACTACGTCTGATGGACAGTCAGAACGCGGACGGCGTTCTGACGACGGTGTCGACGGAGTCGGAAAGACCTGCGCCCCCGCGCGTCACCTCGTTCACCTCCGCGCCCATGAGACGCATACGGAAGACGTTCATACGCTGGCGCTCGATGTCCTTCGCGCCCATGTATATCTCCGTATCGAGACCGAGGAGAGCACCGACCATCGCCGTCGCGGTTCCGTGCTGTCCCGCGCCCGTCTCGGCGATCAGACGTGTCTTTCCGGCTTCGTCGGCGAGGAGCGCCTGACCGAGAGCGTTGTTTATCTTATGAGCGCCCCCATGCAGGAGATCCTCGCGTTTGAGGTATATCTCAGCGCCGTACCGATCCGAGAGCGTCTCTGCGTGGTAGAGAGGCGTCGGGCGTCCGGCGTAGTCACGTAGGAGCGCACTCGTACCTCTCGCGGAACGCATCGCTGTCCTTGTGTGCGTCAAAAGCCTCTGCGAGCCTTTCGAGAGCCTCTTCGAGTTCGTCGGGGACATGTCTACCGCCGTAGCCGTCGAAGTCTTCTTGGGGCATACGGTAGGCGTCGCGCTCGTGGTACAAAACAGTTACAGTCGTTCCTCAGCCTCGTTGGCGAGATGCTCTCCGAACGGAAGCGAGCACGTCAGACCGGGTGAGACGGCGTTGAGGACGTGCGTCGACGCCTCGGCGTGCTCCACGAGAGGCTGTTTGACGAGTTCGCCGTCGGGTGAGACGAGCTGGGCGCGGACACCTGCGTACGACCGTGCGAAGTCATCGGCGGTCGCTTCGGGGACGAGACGTTGCGCGGCTTTGACGAAACGGCTCTTGCGGTACGACTTGTTTAGCTCGTCCCACGCGACACCGAGCATCTTGCGCGACGAGATTAGACGCCAGAATCCGGTGTAGGACAGTGTCCCGAAAAGTTCGCGGAACGAGACGGAGCGGTTGGTGTACGCCTCGCGCCCGAATGCGAGAACGGCGTTGGGTCCGACGATGACCTTTCCGTCGGTTCTGCGCGTGTAATGGACGCCGAGGAAAGGTAGTTCGGGGTCGGGTGTGGGGTATATCATCGTCCTACACAGGTCTGTGGCGTCGGGTTCGAGTTCGTAGTACTCGCCACGGAACGGCACCACGCGGTGTTTGGTTGGCGCGCCCATCTTACGCGCGAGCGTATCGGCGTAAAGCCCCGCGGCGTTTACGACGTACTCGGCATCGAGTTCGCCCTTGTCGGTACGGACGCGCCATCCGTCACCGTCGCGCGTCGCGTCACGTACCTCGTGTCCCATGTAGAACCCCGCGCCATCCGCCTCGGCGTCGCCCGCGAGGGCATGGACGTACTTGCGCGAGTCGACCGAAGCCGCTCCGGGTGCGTGGAGAGCCGCGACCCCTTCGGCGTGTGGTTCGCGCTCCTTGAGGAAGTCGCCGTCGACGATACGTGCCTCCGCGCCGTTCTCGTCCGCCTGTTCCTTCAGGTCATATAGACGATCCGTCTCGTCGTCGTTCTGAGCGACGACGAGAACACCGCATTCGTCGACGGGGACGCCACGTTCGGCGCAGTACGTCTTCATACGGCGTGTACCCTCGACTGCGAAACGAGCCTTGAGCGTACCGGGTTCGTAGTTGAAGCCGGGATGGAGAACGCCTGAGTTCCTACCGCTCTGGTGCTGAGCGAGGGCGTACTCCTTCTCAACGACGGCTACGTCGACGCCGCGTTGTGCGAGATGACGCGCGGTCGATACGCCCACACAGCCGCCACCGACGACCACGACTTCGTGACCTGTCATCGGTGTTTCTTTGCGAGCGAGGTGTAAAAACACCCCGTTACACCAAAGAGTGATACGTAGGGCATCCGTTTTTGCTTGTCATGGTCCGTCTCATAAAGAGATGGTCGCTTACAGCCGTAGGTCTCGGTACGGTGGCTGTCGTCGTTGTCTACGGTCTGGTATCGCCCGAAACGGCGATCTCGACGATCGTCAACACGAGCGCGCCGCTCGCGCTCGCACTCCTCGTCGCAGGGGCAGGTGTGGGTATAGGACGTAGACGCGACCCGGAGTTCGTCGCCTCCGTCGCCCTATGGGCTGTCGTCTCGGCGACGATGGGGGTGGCTATCAACCAGTGGTACGTCTTGCTTCTCGGCGGTGTCTTTCCCGAACAGGCTTTCCATTTTACGATAAGTAGCGTCTCGCTCACGGCGTCTTTCGGCACCGCAACAGGCTACTACTACACGGCTCTGGTTCGGAAGGCTGACGAACTCGAACGCACCAACCGTCTTCTGCGCGACAGAAACAGACGTCTCGACGAGTTCGCAAGCATCGTATCGCACGACCTGCGTAACCCGCTTAACGTCGCTCAGGGGCAGTTAGATCTTGCGCGGGAGGCGGAAGCGGAGGAGGCTGAAGAGAGGTTCGGTAAGGTCGAGAACGCCCATGGGAGGATGGAACGCCTCATAAACGAGGTTCTGTCTTTCACGCGTCAAGGCGACGAGGTCTACGAACCCGAACGTCTACGTCTGTCCGAGGTCGTAGAGGAAGCCGTCGATGGGGTGCCCGTGTCCGAGGAAGCTGTCGATGTCGAAACCGAGGTAGAACTCCGGGGTGACAGGGACAGGCTCAGAACCGTCTTGGAGAACCTTTTCAGGAACGCCATCGAGCATACCGACGGGGCGGATATCAAGATAGGTACGGACGAGGACTGCGTCTTCTACGTCGAGGACGACGGAGCCGGCATACCGTCCGAAGACCGTGAACAGGTCTTTGAAGGCGGATACAGCACCAAGGAGGGAGGCGGGGGATTCGGTCTGTCCACGGTACGCCGTACCGCAGAGGTTCACGGCTGGTCGGTGAACGTCACCGACGCCGACGCCGGCGGCGCACGTTTCGGGTTCGTCGACAGGGACGAGGGCTAACCGCGGTCTTTTTTGTGGACGCGACGTATCCCAACGTATGGAAGAACTCGACGACGGCTTTCTCGAACGCGCACACGACTGCGCCGGCTTCCTGCGCGACGCCGACGACCTCCTCCTCATATCGCATATCGACGCCGACGGTCTGACGAGCGCAGGCGTGGCTTCGACAGCGCTCGACCGTGCCGGGGTAGAGCACGAGACGCGTTTCTCGAAGCAGTTGGACGACGAAGATCTCGACGGTATAGAGGAAGCGGGTCACGACGCCGTTCTTTTCACCGACTTCGGAAGCGGTATACTCGACGAGGTACTGACGCGCAACTTCACGCCCGTGGTGGCGGATCACCACCAGCCGGCAACCGACGCCGAGGCGGAGTACCATCTCAACCCTCTTCTTTTCGACATAGACGGCTCGTCCGAACTGTCGGGCGCAGGTACGGCGTACGTCCTCGGCAGGGCGCTTGAGGGAGAAGACGGCGACAACCGCGACCTAGCGGCGCTCGCCGTCGTAGGCGCTGTCGGCGACATGCAGAACCAAGGCGGCGGTCTGAGCGGCGCGAACAAGGTCGTCGTACGTGAAGGTGTCGAGGCGGGCGTCCTCGAAGCCAAGCAGGATCTGCTCCTTTTCGGCAGGCAGACGCGCGCGCTCCCGAAGCTACTCGAATACTCGACAGACGTCTTCATACCCGGTGTGTCGAAGAACTCGGCGGGTGCGAAGGAGCTACTCGAAGAGGCGGGTGTTGAGGCGAAGGAGGACGGCAACTGGCGTCGGTGGGTCGATCTCTCGGAGGACGAACGCCGGCTCCTGACGAACGCGCTGTTCAGTAAATGCGTCGAGAACGGCGTCGACTCGTCGGAGATAGAGGAACTCGTCGGCGAGACGTACACGTTGCTCGAAGAGAAACCGGGTACGGAGTTACGTGACGCAAGCGAGTTCTCGACACTCCTCAACTCGACGGCGCGGTACGACCGCGCCGATGTCGGCTTCTCCGTCTGCAAGGGCGACAGGGATGAGGCGCTCGCCGAGGCGCGCGAGCTACTCCGTGGGCACAGACGCAACCTGCGTAACGGCGTCGAGTACGTCGGCGATAACGGGGTGACGGAGATGGACAACGTCCAGTACTTCGACGCGGGCGACGAGATACAGGATACGATCGTCGGTATCATCGCAGGTATGAGCTACTCGAAGTCGTGTGTCAACAGAGGGAAGCCCGTCATAGCCTTCGCCGATGTCGAGGAGGACGGCGAAAAGAAGGTTTCGTCGCGCGCCACCAAGTCGCTCGTACGTCGCGGACTCAACCTCGCAGAGGTTATGAGCGAATGCTCGTCGGCGGTCGGAGGCGACGGCGGCGGTCACGACATAGCCGCGGGCGCGACGATACCCGAAGGCTCCGTCAAGGAGTTCGTCGACGAGGTCGATGCTGTGGTTGAGGAACAGATCTCTTAGCTTCTCAGGTTTGCACGTTGAAGTAGAGGCGTGACGTAGAGGATGGCAGACGGATGATGTCGGTTACGACGCCCTTGCCGTGTACGCGTGTCTTCGACGGGCTCGTCCGTCAGACTCTGGGGTACGATCCGGAGAACGTGTACGTGAACCGGGTGTTCCGACAGTCCCTGACGAAGCGTTCCGTGACTCGATGGACGAACCGGACGCGCGGCGGCGGGCGTTACTCAGGGTCGTGGAAGCCGATGCGCGTCGGTGGCAGGGAACACGGGGGACGAATGCGATACCTCTGTTGAAACTACCCGGCTACACGCCACCCGGCTCGTTCTCAAGGCGCTCGTATAGAACGTACGAGTAGACAAACGTGATGCCGGCCGTCAGAAGCGCCGGAACGATTATGAAGTAGATCGCGTACCCCTCAAAGAGCAACCCCACCAGTGCTACAGCCGCAGTGAGTTTGAAGAGTTTCGCACCGAGATCGTGAGTCCGCTCCCAGACCTCGGTACTACTCATCGTCCACGGCGTCCGGATGCCGACGAACCAGTTGCGTTCCGCATGGTTGAGGAGGACACCGACAAAATAGAAGAGGCTGACCACAGCAACCAGCACCAACTGTATGAAGTCGAACTCGTAGCCGAGGTTGAACGCGACGATTCCCACGTGGAGTATCGTCATGAACGCCGTGAAGCCAACGACGAACCGGTCGTAGAGCGGGCGGAACTCGTCGATGTTCTCGCTAAGCGGATCAATGCGAGGAATGACGGCGAACATACCGAGGAGGAGAGCCGTCAGCGTGGGAAAGAGAGCGAGTGCAACCGACTTCGGCATCGTGCCGTCCGGTTCGCCCGTAGCGTTCCAATGAGTCACCATCCGTTCGGGTAGTTCCGGCGCAACAAGGACGCTTACGGCACCCGAGACTGCGACCAAGCCAGCCGCCAGCACGAACCGGTGCGTCGGTTTCACATCGAATAGTACTGACTTCATCAATATAAATAATTATACCGGTCGATAATATCATAGGCGAACTGCTCGCGGGTATGTCGGGTGTTAGCCCCTTATCGGTATCTCGCGCTCGGCGGGTTCCATCGCGTAGTAATGGAGGAAGACCTCCGTACCGCCGACGCGTAGGTACGCCTTACCGAGGTAGAGACCGTCGACGCATCGGACGCGTTCCTTGAGACGACGGAGCGCGTACGGGTTCTCGCGTACGTCGTAGTCGAGTACGAGCGCGCCGTCGTCCCTGTCGCTCTCGACGTACGACTCAAAGCCGTACCTCTCGAACGTCAGAGATCCGTAGCCGAGACGGTTTATGCCGTCCTCGTCGGGCGCACCCGCCGTATCTCCGAGGCGCATACCCGACCAAGGCGCGTACCTCACCGTGCGCTTCCAGAGAGGGGTACGTGCGGGTCCGCGTCCGGCGAGTACGGCACCCCGCATACCGCCTTCGGGCGTCTCTTCGGGAAGATCGGCGTCTTCGTACAGTACGTTTAGGTCGTCGAGGTCGGCGTTACGTAGGTCTCGTAGACGCATACGGTACGGTTCGTCGGGTACCGTATGAATCTGGCGGCGACGGTCGCGGTAAGACTTTACTTCCCGTCGGTACTACGGGGAACGGATGGCTAAGAAAGTCGCGTTCGTCGCCCACGGATTCGCCGACGACTACTTCACGCCGTGGTGGAGACCCGTACGTGAGAAGTTCGAGTACTGGGGCTACGACATCATCGAGGTGAACTTCGACGGTCTGGCGCGTACCGTCGACTCGCCGCGTAAGTACGCTGAGAAGGTCGAGGTACGTGTACAGGATATGTACGACACGCTCGAACAGGAGTACGAGGGGGCTGAGATAGTCGTCGTAGGTCACTCTATGGGCGGTATGGTGGCGCGGTACTTCGTCGAAAAGCTCGGGTACGAGGAACAGGTCGACAGTATACTCACGTTTGGCTCCCCGCATCAGGGTACGTTGGTAGGTGTACCGTTCGGTATCCCCGTGCTCGGTAGCAAGGGCGCGCGCGACCTGTCGCCGGGAAGCCAGTTCCTACGGACGCTCAACGACCCGGGTCTCGCCGACGGTGTCGACTACTGCGCCGTCTACACGCTCAACGACCCTCTCGTCATACCGCGTAAGAACGCAAGGCTTCCAGAGACGCGCGAGGGCGACACCAACGTCCGTGTCGGAAGGAGCGTTTCGGAGATAGCCGACGGCTGTCTGTCGGAGCTAACAGGAGGAACGGGAAACTGTGTGAGACGCGCTGACTTCCTGACGGGACACGTCACGATGTTCTACAACGACGAGACGTGGGAAGGCGTCGCCGGTTTTCTCGGCGAGGACGACGCGGGCGAAAGCGTACGCGGCGAGCTTCTGAGGGATGTCAGGGACGATGCCACATGGGTAGCCGAAGGCGTCGGTGACCGCGCGCGCTCCGTCTACAGACGTATCTCAGGAGCCTAACGTACGACGACGACCGGAACGGGCGACCTGCGTACGACGTTCTCGGCTACGCTTCCGAGTACGACGCGCGAAACGCCGGTACGTCCGTGGCTTCCCATGACAACGGTATCGGCATCGCTGTCCTTGACGTAACGCACGATAGCGTCGCCTTCGTTTCTACCGACGGTGAGCTTTCTTTCTATACCGACGCCCTCGCGTTCGGCGTCGAAGCCGTCGAGAACATCAACCGCCCCGCTCATCAGCACCTTCGCAACATCGACAGTCTCGCCTTCGTCCCGGCTCGTGTCCGAGGGATGGACGACATGGAGAACCGTGACGCGTTGCGCGTCGAACTCGTCGAGCGCCCATTCGAAAGCCTTCTTCGACCCCGGAGAGCCGTCGACAGGTACGAGTACGTGTTCGACCATGTCCCAGAGTCGGACGCACGGAACATAACCGTGTCGCCGACGCGCGCTCAGTTGCTCTCGCCCGCCAGCCCTAGCTGACTGCGCTCGTCACGCACCTTCTTTATGGTACCGTGGCACAGGACACGTGTGACGACGAGCGACACGAGGTAGAAGCCCGAAAGCGGCGTCGCGACGACTATCATCGTAAACGGATCGGGCGAGGTTACGAGAGCGCCGACGACGAAGACGACGACCGTAAAGTGCTTCCACTTGGACTTGAGCGTCTCGTAACGTACGAGCTTCGACGAGATGAGGAAGTACATCGCCGCGGGCATCTCAGCCATGACGCCGACGAGTACGGTGACTATGAAGACGAAGTCGATGAACTCGCCGACGGTGAAAGTCGCCTCCATTCCGCTCTCCACGATCGAGTTGGACAGTACGCTGACGAGCACGGGTATGGTGCCGTAGTAGGCGTACGCCGCGCCGGCGAGGAAGAGTGAGACGACGACCGCCGCGCGTGAGACGTAGTAGAGGGGTGAGCCGTCGCCGCCTATGACGTTCTCGGAGATGAGGGTTTCGCGCGAGTAGTAGACGACGAACGGAACCGTCGCAACCGCACCCGCAAGCGCGCTGTACTTGACGACGAGGAAGACGAACTCGAATATCTCAAGCTGTACGGTCTCGACCTGTGAGGCGAGTTCGGGAGGCATCTGAGAGACCGTCTGCCGGCGTATGGCGTCGACACCGTGGTAGATGAGCCAGTAGAAGGAGACGGACGCGACGACGAGGAAGACACCTCCGAGCTTCTTCGAATGGGAACGCATGTCCTTGAAAACCGCGCCCGCAACGTCGATAGCACCGCGATCCATAACGGCGTCGACACCCGCCTCCGCCGCGGACCGCGTCGCCGCCTTCGCACCCTCGGCGGTTGCGTTTGAAGGTCGACCTTCTCTGTCCTGATCCGTTTCGGCTGTCTCATCGACCGCTATAGCCGTCTCCTCGTCGAGGTTCTCACTCGCGAAGACACGGACGGCACCGAGACCGAGGAAGTAGACGGCTACGAGGGGACCGAGGACGACGACCTGTGTCATAGGATCGGGTGAGGTTACGAGAGCGGAGATGACGGCGGCGACGAGTACGAAATGCCTCCATTTGTCGCGGTAGAAGCTGTAAGAGACGACGCCCGAACGTACGGTAAAGACCATGAGGAGAGGTAGCTGTGCCGCGACGCCGAAGATAACCGAGTAGACGAGGACGAAGTCGATAAAGCTCGATATACGGAAAAAGGGACGTACACCCGCACGTACGGCGATGGCGGCTACGAACCTCATTATGTACGGGATCATGACGACGTAGGCGTACGCGACGCCGACGGCGAAAAGACCGGCGACGCCGATCAGGAAGCCCGCGACACGGGGACGTGACGACGACGGAAACCATACGCCGCGTCTCTTCAACGAGCCACGCGCGAGGTAGACGGCGACAGGAACGACGACCAGAACCCCCGCGATGACGCCTATCTTCGCCTGTAGGAGTATCACCTCAAACGGGTTGACGAACGAGGTTTCAACGTCGTACCCCTGCGCCGCGGCGCGTGCAAGCGTCTGTTCCTGTATCTTGTCGAACAGATAGAGGCGTAAGAAAAGAACGGTTGATACGAGACCGAGAAGGAACGACACGAGAACCGTCACGAGGTTCTCGCGCGCCGCGTCGAGTATGTCGTAGGCTCCGCGCACGAAGCCGCCGGTATCGGTCATCGTCGGTGGTTGGTCGGCATCGCGTATCAACCTTTCCGCTTACGCGCGCCCAACACAGGCTTTATGCGCCGAGCGGGCATACCGCCGGTGTGTCGATTCAGACAGACGAAGAGATGCCGCTGACGGCGCATATAGAGGAACTCGTGCGCCGCGTCATGGTGGTTGTAATAGCCTCGACGGTCGTAATGGCTGTCGTCTTTGTCATGTCAGAGGGTCTGCTACAGACGATATGGTACAACTTCGTCGAATCCGACCCGCATGTCTACCAGCCTTTCGGTGAGATACTGACGCGTCTGAAGCTAAGCGCGGTTGCGGGTCTGGCGGTCGCTACACCGGTTCTGGTCTACGAGACGTTCGAGTTCATGAAGCCGGGTCTGTACCCGAACGAGCGGCGGTACTTCATCTCCGTCGTTCCCGCGTCGCTGATACTCACGGCGCTGGGTCTCGCATTCGCGTACTTCTTCGCGTTACCCCTGCTTTTCCGTTACTTCATCTTCTACTCCGAGGGCGTAGCTACTGCGGGTCTGGGTCTAAGCGAGACTTTCAACATAATACTTCTCGTCGCTCTCGCCTTCGGTATCGTCTTCCAGATACCGCTTCTGATGACGTTCGGCGTCAAGATGGGTGTAGCCTCCGTACGTTGGTTCGAGGACAAACGCCTCTACGTCTGGGGAGGATGCATAACCGCCGCCGCGCTCCTCGCGGGTTCGCTCGACCCGACGGGCTTTGCGGGTCTGATGGTGGCGCTGACGATGGTGACGTTGTTCGAGACGACGCTCATCGGTCTGAAGATAGCGCGTTAGGTTTAACCGTCGCCCCGACACGGGTTCGGCATGGAAGAGGATACGGACGATCTGTACAAACGGCTTACGCGCGAGTTCCACGACGCCGCGGGGATAGACCACGAGGGTACGAAGGAGGACGAACTCCTCTGGATCTCCATGCTTACCGAAGAGTTAGGCGAACTCGCCGAGGCGGTCAACAAGGACAAGGAGGACGCCGTGGGCGAGGAACTCGCAGACGTTGCGATCGTAGCCTTCGGTATGGCTCGTATCTGCGGTATCGACATGCGCGAGGAGTTCGTAGAGAAGATGGAGTACAACGTAGAGAAGAGCGGCGCGAAGACAGAGGGCGGTAAGGTCGTCGACGACGCCGACAGCTAAGGCGTCGCCTTTTCCTCGGCGTCGGTATCCGTCTCGCCGACATCGAATATGTAACGCGTCTCTACGTCGTGGCGCGTCTCGCCCATCTCGTTTAGTGCGTCGGCGTACTCCATAAGCGTCAGCATCTGACCCTCCGGCTTCAGAACCTCGTCCATGACGACGCCTATGACGGTTTCGTCACTCTTCATAAAGTACTCCCAGTCGTCGTAGTCTCCGTAGAGATGGAACCCCGCGTCTATATTCTCAACCTCGTCGGGTTCGAGAGCGCGCGCCTCAGAAACCTCACCGTCGTCGATATCGAGGTAGGCGTACGCACCGTGGTCGTCGGTGACGAAGTTCTCCAGCTGATGAACAAGGCTGTCGAGATGCGGCGGTAGGAAGTCACGTAGCTCTTCGGAGATCTCGTCGACAGCCTCGACGTACGTCGGGTCGGCGTCGAAAAGCTCCTCCGACTCTTCGAGGAGCGCGCGAATCTCATCCGAGAGGGCATCGCGGACGCTCTCGTCGAGGAGGCTGAACGACCTGTAGACGGGCTTGTCGATGCCCTCACGTTTTATCTCGGTTTCGAGGGCTTCGGGTAGGTCGTCCCAGATCTCGTCGGGCATCCTGTCGACGCCGAGCATCTCGTCGGGGGGGGGGGGGGGGGGGGGGGAGCCGTTGAACCCCTCGCCCCAGTCACGTATGAGGTTGCGGAAACGCGGGTTGTTGTTCAGAACCTCGCGGTACTCGTCGTACCATTCGACCGTCGGGAACCAAGGCATGGACGAAGGTCGGAGCGCGGACGTATATATCTTAGTCCGTCGGAAACCCGCGCGTTTTTGTNCGNTCCGCGCGAAGGGTGACCGTGATAGCCGTAATCGACAACGGAGGGCAGTTTACGCATCTCGAAGGGCGCGCGCTCCGCGAACTCGGTGTCGAATGCGAGGTCGTCGACAACGAGGCGCCCGTCGACGACGTTCTCGCCGACGCCGACGGCGTCGTCCTCAGCGGCGGTCCGTCGCGTGACGAGGCGGGGAACAGCGCCGAGTACCTCGAAAGGGACGTGCCGGTGCTTGGAATCTGTCTCGGTCACCAGATAGTCGCGGATCGTTTCGGCGGGCGTGTAGAGGCTGGCGAGTACGGCGGATACGCAGACGTTGAGGTAGAGATACTCGACGACTCGGGTGTGCTCGCGGGTCTGGGTGAGACGGTTTCGGTCTGGGCGTCGCACGCCGACGAGGTAAAGGAGGTTCCCGACGGCTTCGTCCGAACCGCGCGGAGCGACGTCTGCGAGGTCGAGGCGATGCGTCACGAGACACGTCCCGTCTACGGCGTCCAGTGGCATCCGGAGGTGTCTCATACCGAAGGCGGAGACCGTATCTTCAAGAACTTCGTAGAGATTGCTTCGGTGTAACACGCCCGCATCAGGTATATCCGTGGGCGCGGGGTAATCTCCGCATGGACAGACGTAGATTTATGGCTTCGGTCGCCGCCGCGGGTGCGGTCGGTGTGACGGGCTGTCTAGGCGGAAACAACGATGAAGGCGACACCGTACCCCTCGACTCCCACCCTATCTCCGACGGACTCGAAGAACAGCCGAGTTTGGGAGCGTCGGACGCGCCGACTGCGGTCGTCGCCTTCGAAGACCCTTCGTGCCATTCGTGCCATAGCTTCGAGACCAACGTCCTCCCGACGATGCGCGAGGAGATGATAGAGATGGGTGACACGCGTTTCTACTACCGTCTGTTTACCCAGCCCGTCCAGCCTTGGGGCACGGACGCGTCGAAGGCTCTCGAAGCGACGTACGCGAGCGACGAGGACGTATTCTGGGAACTCAAGAGCTTCTACTACGACGAGTTCGACTTCACGACGGACGACGTCCTGCCGAGGACGCGTGAGTTCCTCGGGGACACGTCCGTCGACGCGGACGGTATAGTTGAGAGCGCGCGGAACGGCGAGTACGACGACGAGGTGGATTCGGACATGAGCGTCGGCGAGCGCGCCGGTGTCCGCGGAACGCCGACGTTCTTCCTCGTAGACGGCGACGAGGTGGTTGCACAGGTCGTCGGACCACAGTCGACGTCGGTCTTCAGAAACGCGCTCGGACTATGAGGCTACCGACTAACACGGACGACGCACGACTCGTCGCACGGACGGTGCGTCTGGTCAACTCGTCGCCCGCGTACGCGGCGCTGTCCGCCGTCACCGGATTCGTCGGTCTTAACCTGTTCGTCGTCTCGCAGAACATCAACCTGTTCATAAACGTGGTTGTGTCGGGGACCCTCGCGCTCGATGCGCGCCTCGCCGTCCTGTTCGGACTCTACCCGTTCGTCGGGACGGCGTTCACGGCGACGGAGGGCGTCGTGCTTCTCGTAGTCGCCGCTTTCTTTGGAGTCAACCTGTCGATGCTGACGTACCAGTTGCGTGAGAACCGCGTCTCTCTGCGCGAAGGTTCGGGTAGCGCCGCGGGCATGGCTCTCGGCGTCCTCGGCGCGGGATGCGCCGCGTGCGGCACCGCGGTTCTCGCGGGCATCCTGTCGCTGTTCGGTGCGGCGGGCGCTCTAACGCTACTTCCGTTCAACGGCTTGGAGTTCTCGCTCGTCGCGCTCGTACTGCTCGCGCTCTCGGTCTACTGGCTCGCCGACGGTATGCGCGGCGGCGAGGTACGTGGCTGTCCCGTCGGCTACTAAAGCCTGTACGTAGCGCCGTCGTCGGTATCCTGTACCTCTGCACCCGCGTCTTCGAGGGCGTCGCGTAACGCGTCCGCTGTCTCGTACTCACCTTCGTCACGCATATCCTCACGGAGAGCGAGAACCGACCCAACGACGCGTGCGGTGTCGCCGTCGCGCGAGAAGTCGAATCCGAGAACATCGCCCGCGAGTTCGTCGAGCGCGCGCCAAGCGCAAAAAAGACCGGCGTAGTCGTACGGCGGTTCCTCAACTTCAGCGTTTACGGCGTCTACGATACCGTCGAGCGCCGCGAGCGCTTCGGGCGTGTTGAGGTCGTCGTCCATCGCCTCCACGAAGGCTTCGCGTGCCTCCTCCGTCGCATCGCGTAACGCGCCGTCGGTCTCCTTCGCACGCGCCTCCTCCGAGTCCATGGCTTCCTCGCACGTCCTGTAGCCGTTCCGTAGGCGTTCCCACCGCGCCGCGCCGTCGTCGAGAGCATCGCGCGTGAACCGCTGAGGCTTCGTGTACCGTGTCCCTAACAGAAAGCCGCGTATCTCGTTGGCGTCGTACTCCTCAAGCGCCTCGTGGACAGTCCAGAAGTTTCCGAGCGACGAAGACATCTTCTCGTCGTCGACACGGAGAGAGCCGACGTGTAGCCAGTAACGCGTAAACTCCTCGCCCGTCGCCGCCTCCGTCTGTGCTATCTCGTTCTCGTGGTGAGGGAAGACGAGGTCACGCCCGCCGCCGTGTATATCGATCGTCTCGCCGAGATGGGTCGTCGACATCGCGCTACACTCTATATGCCATCCCGGACGCCCTTCGCCCCACGGGGACTCCCACGTCGGCTCCTCGTCGGGCGCGTCGCCGTCGGCGAGCTTCCAGAGTGCGAAGTCCTCAGGCGCTTCCTTCGCGGTTCCCTCCTCGCCCTGTTCGAGTTGATCGACACGCTGTCCCGACAGCTTACCGTAGGCGTCGAACTCGGAGACGTCGAAGTAGACGCCGTCCTCGGCTTCGTACGCGTAGCCTCGTTCGACGAGCCGTTCAACCATACGTACGATGTCGTCGACGTGTTCCGTGACATGAGGACGTACGTCGACACGCCGGAGGTTCAGGGCGACCATGTCGTCGTAGACCTGTTCGGCGTACCGCGCCGCAACCTCCCCGGCTGTCTTACCTTCCTCCTCTGCGCGCCGTATTATCTTGTCGTCAACGTCGGTGACGTTCTCAACGTGTTCGACATCGTAGCCCTTGTACTCCAGATAACGGTGGAGCACATCGAACGAGACCCACGTGCGTGCGTGTCCGAGATGCGGGTCGTCGCTCACCGTAAGACCGCAGACGTAGAGCAGAACGCGGTCGTCGTCCAAAGGCTCGAAGACCTCCGTGTCACCCGACAGCGTGTTGGAGAGCCTGAGTTGGGTCATCGTTCTTTAATCCGTTTATCCGCTCAAAAGGTTTCTGATGGAGTAACGAAACGTCCCTGTTAAGCCGACCGTACGGGAGCAAAGACGACCTTCCGGCTCGGTAAAGGCTTATTACTCGCCGGCGCTTACCGTCGTTGGGTGGAACGGTGGTTAGCAACTCTACGTTAGCGTTACCCACAACGGGGGCGGCTCTCATGGTGGTAGGGATCTCCGGCGTAGCGGGGAGGGAGATAAGCATGATGTCGTTCGTTCTCGGATTCGGGCTGACAGTGACGGGTCTCGCGCTCGGTGTGAAAGAGGCAACGAGCGCCGACGCCAAGACGGGGAGCAAGGACAGGACGACTGACAAACCCGCGCTTATACGCGCCGTCGGGGTAGGCGTAGGGCTTGCCTCTCTCATAACGCCGTACTTCCGCACGCCTATCACACCCGGAGCGACCGAAACAGCGGAGTCGGTCGTCGATGTCTTGGCGACAGCGGCGGCGGGCGTTGAGGCTCATATAAGCTTCGTCGTACTGATACTCGTCGTCGTCGTTCTCGCGGGTTCGTTCCTCGCCGTCTTTCACCACGCAGGCGGGTACGTCATGTTACTCGGCGGTATGACGACCGTCTTTATACTCGTGGAGAGGTCGGACAGCTTCGGTGCTGTGACGACAGAGGTCGGATACGGTGTGTACCTGATGCTGTTCGCGGCTTTCATCATAATCTCGTCTTCGCTTTCGGATACGACCGACGCCTTCGACTCGGACACGGACTGGGGTTCGGGGCTTCTGGTTCTGAGATAGACGGTACCGCGTCTACTCCTGTCCTATCCCCTCGGCGAGCTGGCGCAGGTCTTCGTCCGAAAGGTTCTGCTCGCAAGCGTCGGCGACGGCGGTAACGAACTCGTCGGAAGCCCCTTCGTTGACGTACCTCTCGGCGAGCGCGCCCACGGCGTCCTCGACGACCTCCTCCGAAGCCTCCTGTCGGGCTATCTCCGTCGCCGCCATCATAACGAGCGCGTCGACGAGTTCGTGTGAGTCACCTCCTTCGATCACCTCGCCGCCCGCGATGTTGAGCGTGTTCTCAACCATCTCGTCGGCGTGACCCTCGTTGACTATCTTGTCTACGATGACGTCACCCACGTCCGCAACGACGAGGTCGGCGCGTTTTCCGAGTAGTCTGTCGGCTATCTTTTTGATCGCGCGTTTGAGCATACCGACGCGTCGGACGCCGGGTAGGCGCGCGATGATTATGTCAGCAACGTCCTGCACGATCTCGTCCGACTTGGGTCCTTGCAGAAGGCGCACTATCTCGTCACCGACGCGATCTACCATCTCGTCGGCGTGGTCGTTCTCGGAGATGGTTTGGGAGATAGTGTCCGCGCCCTCGTCAACGAGGTCGTCGGAGAAGCCAGCCTCGTCTACCGAGTCGCTGACCGAAGCCGCTACGTCAACGACAACCTTGTCCGAGAAGCCTTCCTCGCGTGCGACACGCGCGATCCCGTCGGTGGTGTCACGCACGAAGCCGTCCGCCTTCTGCCCCGATAACGTTTCCTCAACCGCGGCACGTACCTCCTCCGCAACCTCGTCCGCCTCGTCCGTCTCAAACCTCACGGTTACCTCCTGCGTTTCTGTCGACATGTTTAGTAGTTGTAAGAGCGCTGATACAAAAATCTATCCCGCTACACGGTCTGTCTCAGCCCGTAGGGTTCGAATGCGAGACGCGTATCGCACTCACCGACCTCATGTGGTCAGCGTACGTCGTACCGTCTCAGTCTGTCGCCTCCTCGTCGGCGTACTTGTTAAGGCGCTCGTGTACAGGGGTCATCACGGAAGCAAGCTCCATTCCGGTGTCGACATCGCCGTCCATCTCGAACTCGCCCGCCATGAACCCCTGCACGGGGTCGGTCGAGCCTGTAAGCATGCCCGCGAGGGTGTTCGACGGTCCTGTGATATGCAGATCCGCGCCGTCGACGTGTCCCGCACCGCCTTCGAGCGTACCGGCTTCGTCTTCGACACGGAGGTGCCCGCGCATCGGCGAGTCGTCCGCCTCAAAGTTGACCGTCGCGTTCTGCGTGATGTTCTCCTGTAGCTCCTCGTCGCGGTCGACGAGCGCGCTCGTCGCATCCCAGAGGAAGTCCTGAAACTCCTCGGCGACCTCGGGCGCGTCGTTGGCGAACTCCTCGACATCCGTGCCGTCGAGACGGCTGAGGAGACGCGGAACGTCCTCGGAGCGCTGTTCGACGAGCGCCTCAACATCGTCGATGTCGTTAAGGAGCGACGTTAGGTTGTTCTTTAGCTCTTCGTCGGACATCTCGAAGTAACGGTCTATCTCGCCGGGTACTGACATACAGTATAATTCGTTATCGTACACAAGTCGGTTTCTCCCACGATACGGGGCAGTTTAAGTCTCGTCTGAAACAAGGTGGGCCGACCGCCGGAGCGAACGGCTTGGCGGCGCCAGCGGAACGTCTGGTTCAGAACGGTACCTGACAGATACGGTTGGTTAGACGATAGCGAGTGGACCCACCGGGATTTGAACCCGGGGCCTCTTCCTTGCGAAGGAAGCGATCTACCACTGATCTATGGGCCCACGTTAACACGTAGAGGATGCGCCGTAATCCGTCTTACGCTCCTTGTCGCGCTCTCAGTTCTCCAGCTCTATCTCTATCGAGACGTCTTCGGGAACCTGCACGCGCATGAGCTGTCGCAGGGTGCGCTCGTCGGCATCGAGGTCGACGAGGCGTTTGTGGACGCGTAGCTCCCAGTGCTCCCAAGTCGCCGAGCCTTCGCCGTCGGGCGACTTGCGAACGGGTATTTCGAGGTTCTTCGTCGGTAGAGGCACCGGACCCGAGAAGTTCACACCGGTGCGCTCTGCGATCTCTTTGATACGGCTCGTGATGTTTTCCAGCTCGTCAGGGCTGGTGCCGGACAGGCGTACACGCGCTGTCTGCATTATCGCTCGTCTACGGTGAGAACCTTACCCGCCGCGATGGTCTGTCCCATGTCGCGGATGGCGAAGCTCCCTAACTGCGGAATCTCGCTTGCGGGTTCGATGGAGAGCGGCTTCTGGGGACGAACCGTGACGACCGCGGCGTCGCCCGCCTGTATGTAGTCGGGGTTCTCCTCCTCGACATCGCCGCTCGACGGATCGAGCTTCTGGTCGATGCTTTCTATTGTGCACGCAACCTGCGCCGTGTGTGCGTGGAAGACGGGCGTGTAGCCCGCGGTGATGACGCTGGGGTGTTGCATCACGACGATCTGGGCTTGGAACGACTCGGCGACCGTGGGCGGGTTCTCTGCGGGACCACATACGTCGCCCCTGCGGATGTCGTCCTGACCGACGCCGCGTACGTTGAAGCCGACGTTGTCGCCGGGTCCCGCGTAGTCGACCTCCTCGTGGTGCATCTCTATCGTCTTACACTCCCCACCAACATCGCTCGGCTGGAAGGTCACGTTGTCGCCCGGCTCCATCTCGCCGGTTTCGATACGTCCGACGGGGACTGTACCGATACCCGAAATCGAGTAAACGTCCTGTATGGGGAGGCGGAGCGGAAGGTCGGTCGGCTCCGAAGGCTCCGCGAGGTTGTTAAGCGCCTTGAGGAGCGTCGGACCGTCGTACCAGTCGGTGTTGTCGCTCGGCTCCGCGACGTTGTCGCCCTCGAAAGCCGAGACGGGGATGAACGTCGTGTCGTCGGTGTTGAACTGCACCTGCTTGAGGAGTTCCTTGACCTCCTCGATCGTCTGGTTGTAGTCGGACTCGTCGTAGTCGACGGTGTCCATCTTGTTGATGGCGATTATGAGTTCGTCGATACCGAGCGTCTTGGCGAGGAAGACATGTTCCTTCGTCTGCGGCTGGACGCCGTCGCCGACATCAACGACGAGTACGGCGTTGTCAGCCTGCGAAGCGCCCGTAATCATGTTCTTGACGAAGTCGCGGTGCCCGGGCGCGTCGATGATGGTGAAGTAGTACTCGTCGGTGTCGAACTCCTGATGCGCGATATCGATGGTAACGCCGCGTTCGCGCTCCTCGTCGAGCGAGTCCATCACGTACGCGAACTCGAACCCGCTCTTGCCTTTCTCCTCTGCTTCTTCGCGGTACTGTTCAATCACGTGCTCGGGGACGTTCTCCGTCTCGAAAAGGAGGCGTCCTACGAGCGTGCTCTTTCCGTGGTCGACGTGGCCTATTACAGCCAAGTTCATGTGGGGTTTGTCAGCCATTCTTGCACCTCTTTCTCCTGAGTAGATGTTGTTCGGCGCGTACGGTTATTAACGATTACGGAAAAACTCCGTCAGGGAGTTTTTCCTAATCAGGGAAATCTCCGATTTCCCGTGATTACGGAAACGCGCTGTCACAGCGCGTTTCCTCATCAGGGAAGCTATGCTTCCCGTGATTACGGAAAACGCCTGTTGGCGTTTTCCTAATGAGAGAACTCTGCGAGTTCTCGTAATTACGGAAACGCGCCAGCGACGTACACAGTCAGCCTGAACCGGCGTAGGATTTACACGTTAGGTCACGTACGGTAGGTATGGCGCAGGCACCACCCGACGAAGATGACGCGGAAGGGGGCGAGATAGCCGGAGATATAGCAGACGAACGCTCCGACTTTCTGTCGATGATGGCGCATCTGTACCGCGGTGAACTCGGACGTACGACGGCTTGGCGTACACGTATCGACAGGACGACCAACTGGGCTGTCGTGCTAACGGCGACGCTCCTAACATGGGCTTTCTCGTCGGAGACGCGTCCCCATTACGTCGTACTCGTCGGCGTGGCGACCGTAACCGTGTTCCTCGGTATAGAGGCGCGCCGGTACCGTGTCTACGATATATGGAGGTCACGTGTACGTCTGCTGGAGGAGAACGTCTTCGCCAACGCGCTCGAAGCCGACGGTGCGGAGCAGTTGAACTGGCGCGAGCTACTGAGCGACGACCTGCGCGAACCCGCGGTGAAGACGCCCGCGGTCGAGGCGGTTTCGAGGCGTCTACGGCGTGTCTATCTACCTCTCATTACGGTGCTCGTAGGTGCGTGGGTGATACGCCTCACCGCGTTCGCCGACGGCGCGGGACCCGTCGAGACGGCTTCGGTGGGGAACGTACACGGAAGCTACGTCGTCGGCGGCGTCTCAGTCTTCTACGCGGCGCTCGTCGCCGTCGCTCTGAGACGCGGGCGTAGGGCGAAAGGGGAGCTTAAGCAGAAAGGCTCCGAGGACTGGAAGTAAGCCCGCGGGAAGACAAAACCGTTATCTCAGGTAGCCGTTTTTCTGTTGTATGATCTCGGCGCTCGTTCTGCTTGGGGTACTGGTCGCCGTCTTCGTTGGCTTCAATATAGGCGGCTCTTCGACGGGTATCGCATGGGGTCCGGCTGTGGGGGCGAACGTGGTTAGCAAGACCACCGCGGCGGGTCTGATGTCGGTTTTCTTCGTCGTCGGAGGATGGACGGTCGGACGTAACGTCATAGAGACGCTCGGCGGACGTATCGTACCACAGGACGAGTTCACGCTCGTGGCGAGCACCGCCGTCCTGTTCTTTATAGGACTCGGTATGCTCATAGCCAACCTTTTCGGGGTTCCTGTACCGACATCGATGGTCGCAACAGGCTCGATCGCCGGACTCGGCGCGGCGGTGGACGCACTCAACTGGGAGGTGCTCGGACGTATCTTCATGTGGTGGATGATGACGCCCGCGGTAGCCTTCTGGATAGGTATGGTGATAGGCCGGTACTTCTACCCGTACCTCGACCTATACTTCCGTCTGAGACAGTCCCACGGTCGGCTTCTGAGACTCGACAGGTCGGGTAGGATACCGAAGCCTGCGAAGGGTCAGAACACCACGAACCGTGAGCTTCTGGGTGTCTTTCTGATACTCGTCATAGGATGTTACATGTCGTTTAGTGCGGGCGCGAGCAACACCGCGAACGCCGTCGCACCGCTCGTGGGCGGCGGTACGCTCGACGAAAACCCGGCGATACTCCTCGCGGCTCTGTCGGTCAGCATAGGCGGGTTTACCATAGCGAGACGGACGATGAGTTCGGTCGGCGACGACCTGACGGAGCTTCCGTTGCTCGGCGCGCTTATAGTCGCTATCGTCGCTTCGAGCATAACCACATTCCTCTCTTGGCTGGGGGTTCCGATATCCCTCGTCATGGCTACCGTTATGAGTATCGTGGGACTCGGCTGGGGACGCGCGACGCGCACGGCGACCGCGGCAGAGTACGCGCGTAGGGAAGCCGATGTAGAGCTATCAATCTCGGCACTGACGGCGGAGACGCCCGAAATGGTACCGTCGATGGGCGAGGAGGAGCCGTCTGATATAGTATCGGGTAAGAACCTCGTCAACCCGCGCGCAGTCGGACGTTTCGTATCGATGTGGATTATCAGCCCGACAGTAGCCGCGGGTCTTTCGTACGTCTTCTTCGCGTACGTTCCGATCTTCTAACTCGTCTCACCCACGAGGGTGACGGGTATGTCGGCGTGGCGCGCGACCTTCTCCGCGGCGCTTCCAAGGAGGACGCGCGACAGACCCGTCTCGCCCTGTCTCCCCATCACGATAACGTCTACGTCACCGTTCTGTACGAGGTCGAGTATCTCCTCCGAGGGCTTTCCCGTACGGTATTCGGTCGTAACGGCTTCGTGTCCCTCAACCGTCTCACGCGCCTCTTCGAGAAGGCTCTCGGCGTGCTTCTCACGATCCTCGTACCACATGTTCCACCAAGCCGCCTTAGGCTGTTTCCTCCCGCCTCTGCCCACGGGGTCGATTACGTGGAGGACGTGAACCTCCGCGTCGGTGTACGTGTCGACAGCGTGTTGGAGCGCGTCCTTGGAGTATTCGGAGCCGTCGTAAGGGACGAGTACCTTCATGCTCAACGTATATCCCCGACGGTCAAGTATTCACCGCCGTTGGAGCGGAAACCGAACGGCTTTCGACGGTGTAACGTCTATTCCATACATGTTCACGGGCATCGTCAAGGAGACGGGACGTATCGATGGGATCGAGACCGACGAGGACGGCGTCCGTATGCGGTTAGAAGCGTCGTTTGTACCCGACCGCGGCGGTTCGGTAGCCGTCAACGGCGCGTGCCTAACAGCCGAGAGCACGGACGACGAAGGCTTCGATGTCTTCGTCGCAGAGGAGACGCTCGACAAGACATGGCTCGGCGAACTCGACGAGGGCGACGAGGTAAACCTCGAACGCGCGATGCGCGCCGACGGTAGGTTCGACGGACATATAGTTCAGGGACACGTCGACACGACGACGCGTGTGGTGGATACGCGTCGGATAGGAGAGGACTGGGAGTACGTCTTTGAGGTGCCCGAAGGCTTCGAGAGGTACGTCGTCGGAAAAGGCTCCGTGACGCTCGACGGCGTTTCCCTTACGGTCGCCGAACTCGACGGCGGCGAGTTCACTGTCGCGGTCGTTCCTGAGACGTATAGCGTTACCAACTTCTCGGAGAAGGGGTCGGGCGATCCGGTCAACTTCGAGGTAGATATAGTCGCAAAGTACGTCGAGAGTACGTTAGACGGACGCGGCGATGTATACGGTGGCGTCGGCGACGAGAGCGGCGGCGGTCAGTAGACAGTCACGTAGTGACCGTCGGGATCGCGTAGACGGACGCCGTCGCGCGTCGTCTCGGAGGAAAGAGCGTCGTCCTCGACGGCTTCAACCGTGCCACCGATGTCGTCAACCTCGAAGCCAACGTCCATATGTACGCCGCCCTGTCCGTCGGCGATACCCAACCCCGGCTCCCAGAGTTCGATGTCGAACCCTCCGCCGTCGAGACGCGCGCGTCTGCGTCCGTCGCCCCTGTCTGTGACCGTCGCGCCGAGCGAGGTGTAGAAGTCGAGGGCGCGGTCAAGATCCTCGACCTCGAAGACTATCTCGAAGACACCGACGATACCGTCACCCGACGCGTCCGACTCACCTATCTCGACGCAGTGACCGTCCGGGTCGTAGAAGTAGAGCGACGAGTAACCACCGAAGTCGCGTTCCTCGGCGATGTCTATACGCTCCTTCCATCCGTCGTAGTCGTCACGCGGCGTCGAGAACGCGTAATGGACGTGCGTACCCCCACGGGGTACCGTACTCGGCGCGCGGAGGACGAGTTCCGTGTCACCTGCGGCGAGCGCGCACTCCGTCTCGGACTCGCGTACCGGATCGAGACCGAGGCGGTCGGTGTAGAACGACCGTGCGCGCCCGAGATACTTGGTTTCAACCGCGAGCCATCCGAGGTTCATCCGACCTCAACCACCTCAACGTCGTCTATCCCGCCGCCCTCCGCCTCAACGAGCATGTAGGTCGCGCGCGACGCGGGCATCGCCCCCGTACAGCTACCCGGATTGAGAATACGGATGCCTTCGTACGTTTCGTCCGTAACTTCGTGGGTGTGTCCAGAAACGGCGACGGCGTCGTCGCCGACCTCGTCGCGCGCCGTCTCTGTGACGCGTTCCTCGTAGTTTATGGGCGAGCCGGTTCCGTGTATGACGACGAACCCGACACCGCCCGCGGCGAACGAATCGACGCGCGGGAGGTCGAGAACCTCGTCCATGTTACCGTACACGGCGACGAGTTCGCCCGTCTCATCGAAGGCTTCGTACGCGTCGGGGGAAGTGAAGTCGCCCGCATGGACGGTCATATCCGCGTCCTCGCACGCGTTCAGAACCTCGTCGGGTACGTCGTCGGCGCGTTCGGGTACGTGACTGTCGCTTACAAGCGCTACCTGCATGCGGTGGGGTACGGACGCGGGCGGTAAGAGTCTTACCCGTGCAGGGACGACGGGAGACATGGACAAGGTCGTAACGTGTTTCGTACGTGACCCGCGTAGGGGCGAACTCCTCCTTCTACGGAGGAGCGACGAGACGGGTTCGTACACCGGAAGATGGGGCGGCGTGTCGGGGTACGTCGAATGCGACGACGAGCGCAAGGACACAGAACGTGAGATACGTGAGGAGACGGGTATACGTGACGCGTCGTTCGTACGCCGGGGCGAGGCGTTCGTCGTCGAGGACGACGAACACGGGGACTGGCGCGTCCACCCGTTCCTGTACGACACGGAGGCACGTGACATCGATACGAACTACGAAACCGAACGTGCCGACCGGTGCGCTCCGACCGAGATTCTACGCCGCGATACGGTGCCGCGTCTCTGGGACTCGTACGCGCGCGTCGCGCCGTCGGTAGAGACGGTGGCAGAAGACGACGTACACGGCTCATCGTACGTCGCGGCGAGGGCGCTTGAGGTTCTGCGCGACACGGCGGCGGTAGACGGATTCGGTGAGGCGTGCGAGACGGCGCGCAGGCTTATAGACGCGCGCCCTTCGATGGCTGTCGTGGGTAACCGCGTCGCGCGAGCGGCGGACGCCGGGTCGACGGACGGGATAGAGGAGAAGGCGCACGCGGCTATCGCCGATGGCTACCGCGCAGACCGACGCACCGCGTCGGGCGTTGCGGAAAGGCTCGACGACGCCGACCGTGTCGTTACACTGTCGCGTTCGGGAACGGTCGCGGAGGCGCTCGGAGACGTGACCGCGTCGGTAACCGTCGCCGAGTCGTTACCCGGCGGTGAGGGCGTCGTCTTTGCGGACGAGATCGACGCCGACCGCGTCGTGCCGGACGCGTGCGTCGCGGGCGAGGTACGTAACTCCGACGCCGTGGTGGTCGGCGCGGACGCCGTTCTGAGGGACGGAGCCGTGGTTAACAAGGTCGGAAGCCTCGCGGTCGCCCTCACCGCCGAACGTTTCGGCGTTCCGTTTCTGGTCGTCGCGTCAACAGACAAGGTGTCGCCCGACGACGGCTACCGGAACGAGTACGTCGGTTACGAGGGCGCACGCGTACCTGTCTTCGAGCGCGTGGCGCCGGATCTCGTCACGTTGGTTACGGAGGAGGGAGAGATTACGGAAGACGAGGTGCGCGACACCGCCGACGAACACTGTCACAGACGGGAGGGGTTACGCTAAACCTCGTCGAGCGTCCTCTGCACCTTCTCCACACCGACCGACCGCGCCAGAACGTCGTAACCCGCCCTGTCGTCGCGCCCGTCAGAACGCGCGATAAGGCGCGATACGATGAACTCGGGTGTCGACCGTCCGACCGTACCGAAACGCGGCTGGTAGTCGACGTCGAGTTCGAGTTCGTCGTCAAGACCCTCGGCGAAGATACCGTCGACACGCGCCTCGTCGGGGAGGGGTTCGAGGTCGTCGGCGAGATGGGTGACGAAGACACCGACTGCGTCGCGGTCGACCGTGAGTGTCACGAGACCGTGAAGGAGGTCGGCGGCGCTTCCCGGCTCCGTTATCGCCTCGAACTCGTCCACGAGCATCAGTGCATCGTCACCGTCGGTTAGGGGCGGAACGACGGAACGGAGCGTCGATTCGAGAACGCCGGCGTTGAAGCTCGAATGCCTACGGTGGAAGACAACGTCGTCGAAGACAGAGACGCGCGCCTCGTCGGCGGGAACCGGGACGCCCATCCCCGCGAGCAGGACGACCTCGCAGAGTGTTTCGAGTACGGTCGTCTTGCCTCCGCTGTTCGCACCCGTCAGAACCGCGACATCGCCCTCGGCTACCTCGTCGGCTCCGACGGCGTAGTCGACGGGCTGAACGTCCTCGCCACGCCCGACGAGCGCGAGGTTACGCGCACCGCGTACGGCGACACCTTCGTCCACGAACTCAGGAGAGGTCATGTCGTGGGCGTCGGCGAAACGCGCGAGCGAGGCGACGAAGGCGACCTCACGTACGACCTCCGAAGCCTCTTCGACGGCGTCGCGGTTCTCCTCAACGGCTTCGCGGAGGCGTCCGGCGACCTGTTCCTCGCGGTCTTCGACATCGCCACGTACCGAGTCGAGTAGGTTACGTAACGAACCCGTCACGAAGTCGGTTGCGTCGACGGCTTCGGTATCGACGGCGTCGCGTGCGCGTTCGTATGTCACATCCGCCTCCGTCACAACGTGATCGACGAAGCCCTCACGGAGTTCGTCGGCATCGAGAGCCTCGGTGCTCAGACGCTCCGCGAAGTCGAGCGCCTCGTCTTCGAGTTCGCGCACCGCTTCGAGCCTGTCGCGGAGCGTGTCAAGATCGTCGTCGGCACCGCGTGCGACGGTACCGTCTTCGCCGTCGAGGCTTCCGAGTGCTTCGACTGCGTCGCGTAGCGCCCCCTCGTCGAGGCTTGCGACACCGTCGAATATATCGCCGACGCCGGCTTCACGTAGACGGAGCGCCGTCTCGACGCGTGCGCGGTCGGTTTCGTCGTAGCCCTCGAAGGCTCCGACGAGTTCTTCGCCGTGGGCTTCGACGGCGTCGCGCGCCTCCTCGACACGTCCGAGACGTCTTTCCGCCTTCTCCGTCTCTGTAAAAGGCGTCATGACCGTAACGCGATCCGCCGCCTCGTCGGTGACGGCGTGGTCGCCGATACGTTCGAGAAGGCTCTTGTAAACGTCGCGGCTGTCACGGGTTGTGAGTACGTCGAGACCTTCGCCGCCCTTTGCGCGGCGTACGATACGCGTAGCGCGTCCGCGTGGTAGACCCGCATCGACGAGTCTTCGTACGTCGCTTCTCTCTATCGCCTCCACAGCGTCTTCCTCGCCCAACGAGTCGGCGAGCAGGTCACGCGTCTTGGGTCCAACGCCCCAGTACTCCTCAAGCATACGACGAAACAGCGCGGGCGATACCTTAACGGTAGCGACCCGCCGATGGGTTTTTGCTCACGACACCGTATACCCGCCATGCCCGTAACCGACGAAGAAGAGATACGCGGGATCCTCGGTACCGACACGGTAGCCGTCGTCGGATGCTCGACGACGCCCGGAAAGGCGGCGCACGACGTNCCNNGNTACCTCGTCGAAAACGGCTACGACGTCGTNCCCGTCAACCCGTACGCCGACGAGGTATTCGGACGCAAGGCGTACGACAGTCTGCTCGACGTTCCGGGCGAGGTCGGTATCGTCGACGTATTCCGACCGAGCGAAGAGGTCGACGGTATCGTGAACGACGTGGTTGAGCGCGGCGACGTAGACGTTCTCTGGACACAGACGGGTATAAGGAACCGCGAGGCGACCGACCGTGCCGAGTATGCGGGCGTCCGTGTCGTCGAGGATCGTTGCATAAAGGTCGAACACCGTCGTCTCGTCTGATCGCCGGTTCGACGCGCGTCGAATCCGGAACCGGGGAGCGACGTAAACCTTTATCGTGTCGGCGTATGAGTTTTCTGACATGGGGCTTGACGAAGACTCTCTCGACTACCATCGCCGACCTCCACCGGGTAAGATACGTATATCGACGACGAAGCCGACACAGACACAGCGCGACATCAGTCTCGCGTACTCGCCGGGAGTAGCCGCGCCGTGTCGTGAGATAGACGACGACCCCGACGAGGCGTACACGTATACAGCGAAGGCTAACCTCGTCGCTGTCGTCTCAAACGGTAGCGCCGTACTCGGCTTGGGCGACATAGGCGCGCAGGCTTCGAAGCCCGTCATGGAAGGCAAGGGCGTCCTGTTCAAACGTTTCGCGGATATCGACGTCTTCGACATCGAACTCGATCAGGACGGTGCCGACGAGGTGGTTCGGACGGTCGACGCCATGGAACCCACGTTCGGCGGTGTCAACCTTGAGGACATAAAGGCTCCCGAATGCTTCGAGATAGAGGAGCGCCTGCGCGAGTCGATGGACATACCCGTCTTCCACGACGACCAGCACGGGACGGCGATCATCAGCGGTGCGGCGCTCCTCAACGCGTGCGAGATCGCGGACAAGGAACTCGACGAAATCGACGTTGTCTTTTCGGGCGCGGGGGCTTCTGCGGTCGCGTGCGCCGAGTTCTACGTCTCCCTCGGCGTCGAACGCGACAGTATCACGATGTGCGACTCGTCGGGTGTCATAACCGAGAGGCGCGCGGAGGAAGACAACCTCAACGAGTACAAGAAACGTTTTGCCTCCGACGCGCCCAAGGGCGATCTCGCCGACGCGATGGACGGGTCGGACGTCTTCGTGGGTCTATCCGTCGGAGGTATCGTCTCTCAGGATATGGTCGCGTCTATGGATGACGACCCTATCGTCTTCGCTATGGCGAACCCCGACCCGGAGATAGGCTACGAGGAGGTGAAGGAAGCGCGTGACGACACGGTTATCGCCGCGACGGGGCGCTCCGACTATCCGAATCAGGTCAACAACGTCCTCGGATTTCCTTTCATCTTCCGCGGCGCTCTCGACGTACGGGCGCGTGAGATAAACGAGGATATGAAGGTCGCGGCGGCGGAGGCGCTCGCCGAACTCGCCAAGGAGGACGTTCCGGATGCGGTCGTCAAGGCGTACGGCGACGAACCCCTGCGGTTCGGTCCCGACTACATCATACCCAAGCCGTTGGATCCGCGCGTACTTTTCCGTGTCGCGCCTGCGGTGGCACGTGCGGCGTCGGAGAGCGGCGCGGCGCGTATAGAGGTCGACGAGGAGGAGTACGTCGAGGAACTCGAAGCGCGTCTCGGCAAGTCGCGCGAGATGATGCGCGTCGTCCTCAACAAGGCTAAGAGCGACCCCAAACGCGTCGCCCTCGCCGACGGCGACGACGAGAAGATGATACGCGCCGCGTACCAGATGCAGGATCAGAAGATAGCCGAACCCGTCCTGATAGGCGACAAGAAGGAGGTCGTACAGAAGGCGGCGGATCTCGGCTTGAACTTTGAACCCGACATAGTCGACCCCGACGCAGGTGAGTACGACCGTTACGCCGAGACTTTGTACGAGAAGAGGCGGCGCAAGGGCGTGACGAGGAGTGAGGCGAGCGAACTCCTTGAGGACAGCAACTACTTCGGTAGCGTGATGGTCGAATGCGGTGACGCCGACGCACTCCTGACGGGTCTGAGCCACCATTATCCGAGCGCACTGCGTCCGCCTCTGGAGGTCATCGGCACCGCGGAGGAGGCAAAACACGCCGCGGGCGTCTACCTACTGACGTTTGAGAACCGCGTCCTTTTCGTCGCGGACACGACGGTTAACTTCTCGCCAGACGCCAACGGACTCGCCGAGATCGCCGAGCACACGGCGGAACTCGCGCGGCGTTTTAACGTCGAACCGCGTGTTGCGATGCTCTCGTACTCCAACTTCGGTAGCGTCGAGAACGAGGCGACCGCACAGCCACGTGAGGCGGCGCGGTTCCTACGCGAGGACGGTGTCGACTTCGAGGTCGACGGTGAGATGCAGGCTGACACGGCGGTCGTCGAGGACATACTCAAAGGAACCTACGACTTCGCGGAGCTTAGTGAACCAGCGAACGTCCTCATATTCCCCAACCTCGAATCCGGTAACATAGGCTACAAGCTCCTCCAGCGCCTCGGCGGCGCGGAGGCGATAGG
>JGI1684J13235_1000084_pt1 | contig 32592 bp, 25 predicted proteins | sample PonA232FremontCA_2_FD_13235 | JGI IMG/M metagenome (IMG submission 13235) | reverse complement strand
GCCACTGCCCTGCACCCACTTGGAAATCGAAGCAATAGGACTTGCTAGGGATTACTGATAGTTTCCCACTGTTCTAAAAAAGCTGAGTTTTTTCGATGGCCAAGTGGGTGCAGGGTGGGAAGGCGCGGTTACTAGGATGATCCGCGAGTCAGAAGACCTGCCTGGGTATGTTTTGAGGTGAGCCTACGCGGCAAGGGCCCCTCAGTGGATCACGAGGATAAAAACGGGATATCCCCGGATCGAAGTATATTCGGTCCGGGGATTTTTTTTGGTTGGTACTCAAATTTTAAACCGGAGAGGATCAATGTTTCGCAAATTGCTGGCTCTTACGATTCTGTTCGCCTTGTTGCCGGGCCTGTCCCTGGCGACAAAAGTGTCTTTGCTGGTACACGAGTCTGATACCTATGCAGTGCAAAAGGCTTTAAGTGGTTTGAAGCTTCCAGAGGATATCAAAGTAAACACTTTTCATTCGATCGAGAATATAAAAAATGATTCAGGAAAACTGGAGTATATTTCGGATTCCGAAATAATACTCCTGGATGTAATGGGCTCCAAATACAGCGAGTTCTTGCTGGAAAACCTGGATCCCGGATCCAAGCAGGTATATGCACTCAATAGCGGAAGGGACAACCAAAAGCTCAGGAAGCAGGGTATATTGTTCGACACTGACGTCCGGTCCTATTTCAGGTACAAGTCTGTACAAAACCTGCAAAACATGATCCGGAGGGCGTTGCACAAGTCCCTGCAGCGGGAGATAAGCTTCAAGGAGCCGGTAAAGAGGCCGGATACAGGGATTTATCATCCGGACAGCAAGAAGGTGTTTACGGAATATTCCGATTATCTGCAGTGGTACAAGGATTCAGGGAAGTATAAACAAGACCGGCCCTGGATCGGGGTGTTGCTGTATTCTTCCTGTTTAACCCCGGGAAAGCGGGCCGCCTACGAGTATTGCCTGCAAAGCCTGGAACGCGCCGGATTCAATCTGCTTGCCTGTTACGGATACAGGAACACCGAGCAGGTAATGGATTCCTACCTGTCTGATCAGAAGGAAGAGGCCAGGATCGGGGCCCTGCTTTCCTTTTCCCTGAAATTCCAGTCCGCGGGAAATCCAAGGGTGAAAAAAGCGCTTTCGGAATTGAACGTCCCTGTTATCAATGCGATCAAGCTGTTTTTCAATACTGCCAGGGAGTGGCAAGAGGATCCCCGGGGAATAGTCCCTTCCGGTGTGGTGACCAACATAGCAAATCCCGAGGTCTCCGGATTGATCGAACCCACTGTGCTCATGGGCAAGAAAAGGGTCAGGGAGCCGGAATTGGGGGATGTGTACAAGACAGTGCCTATCAAGGACAACTGGCAGCATCTGCTGCAGCGCCTGAAAAAATGGGTGCAATAACGGCGGGATCAACACTTCCACCATCCTTTACCTGCTGGGAATGAAGCCGGTTCGGGACGATGCGGGACGCATAACCGGCACCAGGGTGATTCCGGGTAAAAAACTGGACCGGCCCAGGATAGACGTACTTGTAAATCCCTCAGGCTTGTTTCGGGACCTGTTCCCCAATATGCTCCAGATGCTGGACAAGGCGGTGCAAAAGGCAATGGTGCAAGAGGATATCCGCAACCTGTTGCGCGAGAACAGCCGGGATATGCAAAAGGATTTGGTGGAATCCGGAATGGACAAACAAAAGGCGGAAAAGATGTCCAGGGTCAGGATATTTACCGCCAAGCCGGGAAGTTACGGTACGGGTGTCGCGGAAATGGCCGGCAACTCCGGGGCTTGGAATTCCAGCAGCCAAGTTGTGAATACCTACGAGAACAGGCAGGGGTATGCCTATGGACAGGGGATGTGGGGTGAATCAGCCAAGCATGTCTTCCGGGAAAATTTATCCGGGGTAGACGCAGCAGTGCACTCCAGGTCCTCCAATCTCTACGGTACCATGGATAACGACGACGTGTTCCAATACCTGGGTGGTATGACCATGGCGGTGAAACAGGAGAGCGGAGAGAGCCCGGACACCGTGATCACCATGAACAGGGACCCGGAAAAGGCGGAGGTGAAAGATGCGGGAGAGGTGATAGGCAAGGAGCTTCGCAGCCGCTACTTGAACCCGGAATGGATACAGGGGATGCAAGGGGAGGGCTACGCCGGGGCCAGGGAAATGAACAACTTCGTGGAGTACATGTGGGGATGGCAGGTGACGACCCCGGAGGAGATAGACGATTCCAAATGGAAACAGACCTACCAGGTCTATGTTAAAGACAAGTACGGCCAGGATATCAAGGAGTTCATGAACGAAAACAACCCCTGGGCTTACAATTCCATCACCGCCCGCATGCTGGAGTCCGTACGCAAGGGATACTGGGATGCCGGGGAGAAGGTGAAAAAGAAACTGGCCAGCGAGTATGCGTTGAATGTTGTGAACAAGGGAGTGGCCTGCTGCGATCATACCTGCAACAATCCCATGCTTAACCAGATGGTGGTGAATATTGTCTCCATGCCCGGTGTGATGTCTCAGAGTACAGTGCAGGAGTTCAAGCAGACGGTGAGAAAGTCCGCTGGTAAGAAGCTCGGCAAGCAGGTCTCGGAGAGAAGGGAACTGCTCGAAGAACTCGCTAAAGGCAGAAGGAAATCCGCACCAGGGAAGCAAAAGCCCCAAAAGAGCAAAAAGCGTTCTTCCGGGGATTCCCCTGAGAAAAAGAGATCCCAGGGTGAGAAAGACAAAAAGGTCCAAGGGTACAAGATGGAAAAAAAGGAAAACCGGGAAAAGTCCTCCAGGATGTCCTCATCCGGAGTGCAGTGGTTTGCTTCCGTATTTGTGCTGGTGGTCCTGGGAGTGATTTTGCTGGGAGTAAGAAAACGCAGGAAATATTAATCCCTGAAAAGTGCTTGTATCAAAAGCGAAAATAGAAAGGAGGAAGTCATGAAAGAGATGCTCAAGATCCTGTTTTTTACCTGTTTGATCCTGGTAGTGTGCCCACAAGCGGGTACCGCGTCCAGGGCGAACAAAACCGCCACCCTGGAAGAAATGACAGTAACAGCGGAGCGGTTTTCGGTCCGGGAAAAAGAAAGTTCCAAGTATGTCGAGATATATTCTGCCCAGGATCTGAAAGATACCGGCGGGAACAATCTTATCGATGCCCTGAGGCGTGCGGGAGGTTTGTCCTATAAGGCATACGGTCCCATGGGCATGAAATCCGGGATGGGGAGCAAGGTCTCCATCCGCGGGGTTGAAAACGGGGAGCTGATCCTGATCAACGGTATGCCCATACAGAATGCGGGGAGCAGGAACTACCGCCTAAGCAACATACCCGTGGAATTCATAGAGCGGGTGGAGATTATCAAGGGGTCCGCCTCGGTGCAACATGGCTCCAATGCCATGAGCGGGGTTATCAATATCATCACCAAGAAGAATGTGGACAGGCAAGAGGTCTCCATGTCCACAGAATACGGAGATTACCAGTATCAAAAACACAAGGCGAGTTATCTGGGCCCGAATGTTAATCTAGGGGTGAGTTCCCAGCATTTGAATTCCATGAAACAAGTCATGCGCGACTATGAAGATGATGAGTACAAGGATACCACAGCGTTTGATCAGTATATGGCCAATCTGAATGCCAATTTGAGCAAGAACCTGTATTTCGATCTTTTGGGCAGTTTCGTGGACTCCGGATACGAAAACTACAATTCCAATACGCATCAAATCAAGGAATCCAACGACTACGAAGGCAATGAACTGGTTAGCAACCTCAGGTACGAACTGCAGGACACCAAGGTCAAGGCCTTTTACAAGTATGCGGATCAGGAAAGGAATACATACGAATACGATCCCGGAAAACAATTCGATGAACGAAGCGAGTACTACCATTTCAACAGCGGTTTTTCCGTGGATCACAAACTGTCTTTGTATACCGTGGAAACGAAAATCGGGACTGAGTATATCCACAGGGCGATTGATCACAAATCCAAATACGGCTACCACTACCGCAACGATTATGCCTTGTTTGTCAATTTGTCCAAAACCTTCCTGGATCGCCTCAAACTGGATCTGGGAATGAGAGGGCAGTTCGTGGACGCGGATTCAGATGGAGAGGACCAGGAGGAGTTTACTCCCAGCCTGGGACTCAACTACCGGGTGAACGATTGTTTGAATCTGTTCGCGGATACTGCCAAGTCCTTCCGGGTGCCGACTTTCAACAATCTGTATTACGATTCCTGGTTGCTGGAAGGTAATCCGGATCTCTCTCCTGAACAGGGATGGACCTACCAAGGAGGGGTGAAATTCGGCAATCGGTTTAGCCACCTGAGGCTGGCGGGCTTCTTCATGGATTACCAGGACAAGATAGAGAGCCACAAACCCGAGGGAGGATATCCCTATGTGTATTACAATGCAGGAGATTACAAGAGCGTGGGGATGGATTGGGACCTGGAATTGACCCCTTTTGCGTCTGCGAATACCTTTGCCAGGTACATCGCCGTATATAACTCCGGTACCTGGTGTGATCCTTCTGCCGAGGACCCGGAGGGCAATGATTATCAAACCGGGCCCAAGTTCGATTCTGCAGTGGGTGCCAAATACAATACCCCCGGCCTCTCCCTGGGATTGCACACTAATCTTAAATCCGGCAGGCCGGATAACCTGGATAACACCTCCACCTTGAACATTACCGGGAATTACAAGTTGCCCAAAGGGAGTCTGACCTTTGCGCTAAACAACGTCTTTGACCAGGAGGTGGAAATAAACGGGGACAAAAAGAATGACAACTATGTATATTACGGAATGCCCAGGTTCTTCAAGGTGGGATACGAGATTAGCTATTAAGAGTGGTAAAAAAAATTCCTTGACAAAACTGTAAGATATTTATATTCGTAACACGAAAAGCAAATAGGTAACACTAAACACAAATTAAAAATTTCCAGGTGGCAAAATGCTTCCAGTATTGGTTGCATTGAAAGAAGTTGTGGGCAGGCTACCGGAATAGACAATCTCAAGTAAAGGGTGAAAAGGATGTTAAACAGAGTCCGAGTTCTTTTGGGTACTGTTGTATTTTGTTTGGGGATGGTTTTCCCCACCCTGTCATCTGCAGGGGATGTGGATGCAAGCAAGCTGAAATCCCGGATGAACGCCTCCCTGAAGGAGCAGATCCGGGCGCAGGAGAAGGCTGACCGCTGGTCGCAGGAAAAGGCCGCCCTGATAAGCCGGATCAGGCAGGTCAAGACCCGTCTGGACTGGCACAAGTATCAAAACAAGAAGTATGAGGCGTATATAGAGCAGGAAAAGGAGGCTATCTCCCGGCTTGAGGACAAGAAGTCCGAGATGCGGGAGCTCAGGATGAAGCTGGAGCCGTACATGGACAATTTGGTGGATGAGTTGGGCAATTTCGTGCAGTCCGACTACACGTTCCTGATAAAGGAGCGGCGCGATCGGATAAAGTTCCTGCGCGAGTCCATGAACGACTATCACGTGGGACTGGACGAGAAATTGCGCCGCATCCTGGAAGCGATGCAGGTGGAGGCCAAGTACGGGAATACGGTGGAGGCTGGTACCGGAACTATCGATATAGAGGGTAAAACCATGCAGGTGGATTTGCTCCGGATAGGCAGGCTGGCCAGGTTCTACCGGTCCCAGGACGGTGAACAGGTGGGGCGTTGGAGCGAGGAGAAACAAAAATGGGTTCAGCTCCCGGATGAATACAACCGCTCCATAAGCAGGGCCCTGGAGATGGCAAACCAGAAGCAGGCGGTGAAGTTGGTTGATCTGCCCATAGGAGGCCTGGACTAATGAGAGTTAAGATTGGATTGATCGCAGGTTTTGTCCTTGTTTTGGCATTGTCCGGTTTTTGCTTGGCAGCCGATAATAGCAAGGGGGATGTAAGGGACAAGGTGGAGAAGGAAAGCCGGGAGATGCGGGAGGCCGCCCTGAAGACCGAAGAGTTGGTTGAAAAGGACCGTGCCCGGTTGAAAGAGATATTGCAGGGGCTGAAACAGAACCTGGAGAAGGAGAAATCCGGTTTGAAGCGGGCCAAGGAGGAGTTCAACAATCTCTCCGAGCAGAAGGCAAAACTGCAAAAGGAGATTGAAAAGGAAAAGGATGCGGTAAAAAACGTACAGGGAACCGTGTTTACCGCTGCCAAGAACGCCCATTCCCTGGTGCAGAAGAGCCCGGTAAGCAGCGAGTACCGGGACAGGTTCCAGAAGTTGGCCCCCTTGCTGGAAAAAGAGCATTTCCCCGGAATGGAAGGAATAAAAGACCTCGCCGGGGTTTTTTGGACCGAGATGCGGGAATCCGGGAATATAGAAAAATACAATGGCGAGATCATTGGCGAACAGGGGGAAAAGCAAAAGGCGGACATTATGCGCGTGGGAGCCATGAATTCGGTATACAAGAATTCCAAGGGTAAAGTTGGATACCTGCAAGTGAATTCACAGGGAGAAATGGTGGCAGTTCCTGCGGATTTGTCCTGGTTCCAGCAAGGCGATATAGAGGATTATGTACAGGGCGAATCCGATCATCTTCCCATGGACCTTTCCGGAGGGGCGGTGTTCAAGCGCCTTTCCCAGAGCCGGGGGCTCGCGGACTGGATAGAGGCCGGGGGCATGCTGATCTGGCCCATTTTCCTGGTAGCCCTGGCCGCACTGCTGATAACGATAGAGAGGCTCTTCTTCCTGGTGAGGATTCGCTCCAACTCCGACCGGATCATGCAGGACATCAATTCCTATATAGAAAACCAGGACTGGGAGGAATGCAGGAATTATTGCGAGAAGAACAGCAGGTTTCCCACTTGCCGGGTGCTCGGATCGGTAATGGAGCATATGGGTCAAACCCGGGAAGTGATGGAAAACGCCATCCAGGAGGCGATACTCCGCCAGGTTCCGAGGTTGGAGAGGTTCTTGCCCACCCTGAATATCCTGGGTGCCATCGCCCCGCTTTTGGGACTGCTCGGGACCGTGACCGGAATGATAAATACCTTCCATATTATCACCCTGTTCGGCACCGGGGATCCCAAGATGATGTCCGGGGGCATATCCGAGGCACTGGTAACCACTCAGCTGGGATTGGCCATAGCCATACCCATAATGCTGATGCACCATTTCCTGGAACGCAGGGTGGACAAGATAGTGGGGGATATAGAGGAAAAGGGTAACTCCTTTACCCTGAGCCTGATAAAACACGGGATCGTTAAAGGAGAGGAAAACTAGTGTTGCCGGATTTGCTCCAAGGGACCCTGGATTACCTGAAAACCGGTGGCGGTGTGATCGTGCCCCTGGTGATTGTTTCGGTATGGATGTGGAGCCTGATATTTGGGAAATGGCTGCAACTCTACCGCAATCGGAGCGTGGAAAAACCCATACAGGAGTGCGTGGAAAAGTTCCGCGAAGGGCACTTGGTAGGGGCGCCCTGGCAAAAGGGTATACTGGGTATTTATCAAGATTTCCGGGAAAGCGGTTTGAAGCCTGACACCAATACCCTGGCAATCCTGCGCCGCAAGTACGAGGAGGAGATAGAGCGCTCCATAGGCACCATACTGGTTCTGGCCGCAATTGCTCCCCTGTTGGGCCTTCTGGGTACCGTAGCCGGGATGATAACCACTTTCGACGTTATAGCCAGGTTCGGCACCGGGGACGCCAAAGCCATGGCTTCCGGGATTTCCGAGGCGCTTCTCACCACCCAGACCGGACTCGTGGTGGCGGTTCCCGGCCTGATGATGGGTAATTTCCTCAAGCGCAGGGCGGAGAGTGTGAAGGGCCGCATGGAGAGGTTTTGCCTCGGGCTTTTGCGGGATGCCGAGGCTGAGGCTGATATCAATCCAACAGAAAAGGACAAGGAATAAGAACTATGCCCGGAATTCGCAATTTGCGCAGGAGACGCTCCGGATCGGCGGATATTAATATTACTCCGCTTATGGATATGATCTTTATCCTGCTCATATTCTTCATGGTGACCACGAGTTTTGTCAAGGAGTCCGGGGTGGAGGTGCAGAGACCCACTGCCAAGTCCGCCCAGACCAAGGAAAAGGCGAACATGGTTATCGGGATAAATGAAAAGGGCAGGGTGTTTATACAGGGAAAACCCATAGATATCCGCTCGGTGCGTTCCAGGATGGAACGCTACCTGATGCAGACTCCCAAGGGTTCTGTGGTGATTGCCGCAGACAAAAAGAGCCAAACCGATGAACTAATCCAGGTGCTGGATGCCTGCCGCCTGGCTGGGGTGGAAAATATCAGTGTGGCTGCCAAAACCGGGGAGGACTAGGCAGAAGACAGAAGGCAGGTGAGAGATGACAGAAAAATCAAACAGCTATAAAACGAGACCTTTGACTAGAACCCGGGAAATAAATATTTGTAGCCGTATTTAGGTGGAAAATCTGCCATGAAACTAAAATTGAGCGACAAACTCCTGATCGTTGTTCTGACAGTGGCGATAAACCTGGGCCTGTTCGTTATGATCCCTGTTTTGTCAGAGACGGAAAAAAAGCCCCTGCAGGACTTTGAACCGGCCACCGTGGTTTCCCTGGAGAAGCCGGAGATGAAGGAGACCGAGGAAAAAGAGGAAAAAATGGAACCCGAGGAAGAGCCGCGGGAACTCCCGGAAAAGGATATCAGGCAAAAGCGGCAGGAGATGAAGCAACCGGAAATGAATATGGATATCCCGGATTTCGAACTGAATACCGACCTGGAACAAGGGATGCAGATTGCGGCTCCCACCAAGGGGTTGGATGATTTGAGCGGTACACACGGATTCGAGATGGGTGAAGTGGACAACAAGCCCAGGGTGGTCCGCAAGGTACCTCCGGTATATCCCCACAAAGCCAGGCGCAATCAGATAAGCGGCAAGGTGGTGCTGAGATTCCTGGTAACCAAGCAGGGCGAGGTGAAAAAGGTGAGTGTAGTAAAAGCAAAACCCAAGGGATATTTTGAAAAACAAGCCAAGGACGCGGTGAAGAAGTGGCGCTTCGAGCCCGGGACCTACAAGGGGGAGCCGGTACCCACCTGGGTGGAGTTGCCCATAACCTTTGATATGTAGATGAAGGAAGTGGTTACGTTATTACGTTGTTACGTGTTTAAGTAAGAATAAGAAAAAAGTTGTTAAGCTCATGAGCTGTTAAGTTCTTAAGTAAGAGGAACAAAGATAATGAGCCTTTTTTCTGAATTTCTTGCTTAACAGCTCTTTAATGTTTCGTGGTCCAGCCCTCATGAGAGGGCTGGATTGGAGGTAATATGAAAAAAACAGGAACTAATATTGTTGCGGCAGTGGCTGTATTGATCCTGGTTCTCTTTCTGTCCGGAACAGTCTGGGCAAAGGAGGATTCCGGGCTGGGGAAGAGGGAAAAAGTGGTGCTGCACAAGGCAAACAAGGCAATGCAGAACCAGGATCTGCAAAAGGCCAGGAAGATAGTGCGGGACTTTTTAAAGGACAGTTCCGGAGATGTATCCGGAAGGCTGTTCCTTTTCCTGGGATATACCTGGTATCAGGAGGAGAATTCCGCCCGGGCGAGGGAGGCGTACAAGCGCGGATTGGAGCATGCGCCCGGGAACAAGGAATTGCATCGCAACTATGCAGTTGCCTGTTATCGTACCGGCAAGTTCGAGCCGGCGGGGAAGCACTTTGAACAGGCTTACCAGTTGTCAAAAGCACAGGAGCAGGGTCCGGATTACAAGCTCCTGTACAGGGCGGGAACAGCATTTTACCAGGATCAGGATTATTCCACTGCAAAAGGGGTGTTGCAAAGACTGCTCTCAGAGGCGGAAAACATGGAGAGTGACTGGTTGAAGCTCTTGACCCGCATCCATTTCAATCTAAAGGAGTGGAAGGAAGCCGAACAAATCGTGAATATGTTGCTTGATCAGGACCCGCTGAACAGGGATTATTGGAAGATGCTCTCCCAGTGCAATATACGTCAAAGCGATCACGCTGCTGCTGCCACCAACCTGGAGATAGCCTACTGCATACAAAAGCCTGACGATCCCTCCGGCTGGGAGCAGTTGTCCAACCTGTACATGTACCTGAATGCCCCGGTGGAGGCTGCAAAGTGCCTGCAAAGGTCTTTTTTCGGGGAGGTTTCCGCCAAGGAGTACGAAAAACTGGCGGAAATATACTACAAGGCGCTCCGCCTGGACCAGGCCCTTAAATACATGGACAAGGCCCTGGACAAGGAGGAGACCGAGGACAGGTACTTGAAAAAAGGGAATTATCTGTACGAAAACAGGGATTTTGCCAAAGCTATAGATGCCTTTCGCAGGAGTGCGGATTTAAGCCCGGACAGCGGAAGGGCCCACTTGTTAAAGGGCTTTGCCGCCTGCGAGATAGACAAATGGGAGTTGGCCAAGAGATCCTTTGAAAAGGCTGGGGAGTTTGAGGACTGCAGTTCCAGCGCTAAGAGCGGGCTCGCATTTGTGACCGATATATTAAGGGCGAAAAGGGCCACCACGGACGAAACCAGCCTGGTGGCTGCAAGGGAGTGAATGTGGCAAGTTGAACTTGGATTCCTAATTTTTGTTGACGCTTGAGTTTTTGATTCGCAATTTCTGTAAGGCTTTCCTTTTATTCTCTCTCCTTTTGAAACCCTCAGCATTGTCTCCAAAAAGCCTTTTTCGCATTTCTTGAAGTTTCTCTTGCTTTTTTTCTTTACTCAAGTCCGGATTGTTATTGATTTTTTTCCTTTTGTCTCTGTATTTTTTGACATTTTTTTTATACTGGCGCTTTTTTTGGTCGATCTTTTCCATTTTTTCAACAACTTCCCGGGAAAAAGTCTCCTTTCTGATCTCCTTAATCTTTTGATTGCGTTCCTCCTCGCTCATTTGCTCCAAGTCTTTATCGTAGAGCTTTAGTTTTTGCTGGTATCCCTGGTAATTATCCTGGTGTTCTTCCTGTTTTATTCCTTCTTTCCGCATTTCCCTTCTTAAGTCTCTCAATTTTCGCTTTTTTTCCTGGGCCAATTCGTCGCTCTTCAAGATTGCAGACTTTTTAACACTGTACTCCTTTTTTTGCATCTTTTTTCCGTATAGTTTCTCTGTCAGTTCTTCGCCCAGTCGTTCGTTCCTGTAATCCTGAATCCATTGCAACCTTTGAAGAGCTTCTTCCGGGCTACTTGGATGACCCCATCTTTGTTGCTTTTTATACACCTCCATCTTGCAATTCAAATAATCCTTGTAACTATAGAATAAACTTAAAGCTTTTTCCCTGGGGTATTGTTCCAGCAGATAATTTCTTACGTTCTCGAAATGATCGTAAATGGTCTTTTCCTTTTTGTCCTTGAACTTTACCTCCAAGGCTTTGAACATTTGCAGTGTAGTTCCGTTTACATATTTAAGGGTTCTGTTCCGGGAGCCTTTTGTGTTGTTGAAATCGTTATTGCTTGCCAAGGCCCGATTTTCAGATTCTTTATTGCTAACACTCCGGTTTTGGGCTTCGTTGCTGCTTTTATGATAAGAAACCGTTTTGGAACTTTCTTGTGTATTATTAACAGCTATTTGCTTTGATGGTATGTTTTCCTTGTTTCCTTGGTTTGTACCCGAAACATAGAAAAACCCCGAAATAATTATTATTGCACAGGCAACTGCTGAGATATATAGCTTATTCAATGACATTCCGGAATACACACTTTGCGCTGAACATACTTATAAACCGTTGTTGAAATCTTTTTGGGCCAAAATACAAAAATTATACTTGGAGAGTAGCTATGGCTATTTCTCTTTCAGCTTGAATATACTGTACTTTCTAAAAATAATGTGGTGTTAACTTGCCGCTCTGTTGCTTGTTGCTTTACGAACGGCAAGCAACAAGCAACAAACTCTTTTTGCTATTTTTGTAAAATATGTATTTATTTGTGATCTATGTTTACTTTTGTGAAATTTTAAAAACCCTTGTTCTTCAAGTCAGAGGCAATATCCTGGTAAAACCCTTCGTGATCGAAACCAGGAGTATAACCAAACAAGTGACCGACTTCCATAAGGTGATCACATCCTGCACTCCACCAGGCAGCGTCTTTAACGCCCTGAAAATCACCCCATTGTGCACTGTCTACACTTACAAGACCGTCATTGTCGCCTTCTTGAGCCTTCATGTATATCCAGGTCGGTTGCATGATAACGTTGGGAGCTGACCATTTGTTTTTGCCGGCGTAGCTTTGGTAGTAAACTCCATTTACGTTTGGTGTTTCGGGATTGAATGTGTTCTTCATATAGTCGGTACAGAGTTCGTATCCGTTTTGTTTGCTGTCCGGGTCACTGTCTCCAAGAATAAAGGCGTAAGCCAAGTCCAGGGAATCTCCTAATATGTCTTTGAATGCATCCGGTGTTTGGTACATGATCAAGTTCGCCACCGAACTGCCCCTGTGCGGGGAAGATATGGTGGTCAGGCTTTCCACTTTGGAGGCTAGCCCGCAGTTGGAAATCGCATCTCTGGCATATAATCCCCCGTGGGAGTGAGCAATAATATTTACTTTGTCCGCTTCGTTGGAGGCTATTATTTGTTCTACTTGAGAGGAGAAATTCCAAGCCTTGTTTCTGGTGCTGTCCATTGCGTTTACCGATGTTTTGTATACCTCGGCTCCCTTGTTTTCAAGAGCATCTTCTATGCCCCACCAGTAGTCAACTATTCCCAGCATGTCGGTTGTGGCTGCCATTCCGTGAGCTAGTACTATGGGATTTTCGGTATTGCATTCATTGGAATTTCCCCATGCCGTGAAGGCGGTCAAGGGGATTAATGACAAAGTGATTAAAATGATGAACAATTTGTTTTTCATTTTTGATCCCTCCTATTTTAAATCAATGTTAGCTATAATAAACACCGTTATTATAAATAAACTATTTTTGATAAATTTTTGTGTCAACAATTATTTTTATTGGATTAAAAGGTGTGGGCAGGGGAAGTACTATAAGTGATTTTCGTACGCTTAATTATTACTGCGATGTCAATACCGCAACGCGATTTTAAGCCTTGCCGGGCGGCCCGATTTTGCTCCGGGTGCTTAGGGCAAACTGCTCAAATCGCACAGTAAGGCACCCTACTGTGGCTTAAATAGACCCAAGTTATCCCGGTAGCTTAATATCATACTTTTGCTTGTGGTGTTAAATTTTAAACTTAGGATTGCTGGTATGCTGCATTTAGTACTTGACATGCGTTTTCTTCAGGAGTAAAAGAATAATGCTGATTATTTGTAGCGATACTAGTTCTTTGAACATGACAGACCATTTATATTCCTTTTTTGCATCTCGGAACACGGTGAGATTCCGTGGCGGTCCCGCCGCTGTAATCGGGGATGGGATTTTGTGCAGGTGTGAACCCGGCCACTTTCAAGGCCCACCTTGGAGGGAAGGCTGCAATTTCCCAGACGATCCGTAAGCCAGAAGACCTGCATAAAAGGATATAACCGGTGTTCTGATGGAAAAAGAGCCCGGAAAAGGCAGTTATGCCTTTTTCGGGCTCTTTTTTTTTAACCCTTAAACCCAAAAAAAGGAGGTAGGCTATGCAAAAACAAACCAACAGCAAACTCAAGTCCTATCGGCGCAGTTGTCAGGAATTGGGCAAGAATACCGGACTTGCCCATTACATCCTTTTGACTCCGGGCAAGAAAAAAAACAATGACTAAAAACCGGACTTGAGGACAACGGGGAAAGGTGGAAATCTTCTTGTTTCGCCTTTCCCCGGCTTTATTTCCATGGTTGAATATCTCCCGGTGGAGAGGGATGAAAATCTTATCCGTTCACTCCGGGATCTATTTAAAAACAATATAATTGCAAATCTTTATAACAGGAGGAAGCTGGATGAATTGGATGCAAACCGACTCCGAGTGGATAACAAAACAGGCAAATACCGGGTTCGGCCCCAGATTCTCGGTGTTGGACATCGGTATGGAGGGATATATGGCGGTCATAGATCCTGAGACCGCGCTGTGGTACCTGGTGAGCAGCGAGGAATTGCCGGGTGCCCTGGCCGGATCACTGGTGGAAAAGACAAACAACAGGCAGGACTATCTGGATGAGATGAATCATTTGAGGTTCGGGCTAAAGCCTTCTGCCGTTTATTTCAATCCCACGGAACGATGCAACCTGAATTGTACCTACTGCTATATACCCCCGGAAATGCGCCGGTCCGGGGAGACGATGACTCCGGAGCAATTGTGCACCGCCCTGGAGAGCTTGTCCTCATACTTCGATTCCGTACTTCCAAAGGATGTGTTGCCGCAAATAATTTTTCACGGCAGTGAGCCCTTGATGGCAAAACAAGCTGTGTTTGCCGGAATCGAATCATTTTCCCACAAATTCCAGTTCGGGATCCAAACCAACGGGACCTTGTTGCAGGAAAATGACCTGGAATTCCTGAAAAAGCACCAAGTGGGCATAGGACTTTCCCTGGATGCCCCGGACCCTGATACTGCCGCCAAAAACAGGAAGGACTGGAAGGGTGAGGGAGTGTTCGAACAGGTGGTGGATGTAATAAAAATGCTCTCCTCTTATCCTGCGGTTAATGTAATAACCACTGTGAGCAATGAGAATGTCCATTCCTTGACCCAAATGGTGGATTTTTACCAGGAACTGGGAGTGGAAGTGTGCATGTTCAACCCCGTACGCTGCACAACCAGTGGGGGTTTAAGCAGCAAGCCGGACGACGAAGTACTGTTAAGGGAAATGTGCAAGGCTTTGGACCGCAGTTACGAAAACTACCAAAAAACAGGCAAGAAGCTTGTCGTTGCCAATTTCGGCAATATCCTGGCCGGAATACTCGGTCCTACTACCCGCCGCCTGATGTGCGATATCTCACCCTGCGGCGGCGGCAGGTGCTTCTTTGCCCTGGGTGCAACCGGGGAAGTCTTTCCCTGCAGCGAATTCGTGGGTATGTCAGAATTCAGCGGAGGGAATCTTTTCCGGGAAAATCTGGAAGAAATACTCGCCACCTCGCCTATCAAAAGTGTAACCGATAGAGTAGTGGAAAAAATCAATCCCTGTTTTGATTGCTCTATAAAACATTACTGCGGTGCTCCCTGTCCAGCGGAAGTTTATTCCCTGCACGGCGAGCTTAATCAACCCGCCCCGTATTGCAGTTTTTACGAGGGGCTCATACGTTATGCCTTCAGGGTCATCGCGCACGACCAGGAACTGGACTTTCTCTGGGACGGCTGGGAAAGCGAGAGCTTAAGCTCTCACAGTACGGAATAATCAATTAAGAAGTTAATAACTAAAGAGTTTTCGAAGTTCTCGCTGCTTCGCAGTCGAGATTGCTTCGAGGTTTTATGTTTAAATTTTTTAAATCAAAGCAACTTGTTATGTTACAAAGGGAAACTACATTCAAGTGCGGTATAAAACCAAAAACTTCAGAATATTATGTTAGGACATTTTATTGTCCAGTTAGCACTACTACGGAAGTTTTATGTTAAGCTTCTGAGACAACTTGGATCTGTTTAATCCGCAGCCGGGTTATCCACTGTGCAACTTGATTGTCCAGCCCTCTTATTGAGGGCTGGAGAGCAAAAGTGGGCCACCCGGCAAGGCTTAAAGTTTCGCTGTAGTGTTAATAAAACAATCTGAATATTCTTTTTCAGGAGACGGTACAACTGAAGGATTTAAAATTGATCCAGCATCCCTGGGAATGAATTGCAGTGACTACAGGGAGCTTGAGCCTGAACACGACAGAAAAAGCGAAGCCGAAGGATGTTGGTGGAGGATGTCGTTTCCCCCTGGGATGCACCCCGTTTAATCCCTGGGATTTTATCCGGGAAATATCTCAAATATATTCTGGATTTCACAATCCAGCCTGAAGCCTAGCCTGCTGACAATAGTAACATTTGGTTGAGAATAATAAATTTCTAGTATAAGGACAAAATTTTTAGTTGACAACAAACAAGATCTGGATACAATAGGACAAATCAGATCTTATTTGTCCAAAATTATGGAGATGCTATGCGATTGACAAGGGCAGGTGAATACGCGGTTAGGTGTCTTTTGTATATCTATAAACAAGGTGTGGGTGTAGTGGTATCCAAAAGGGAAATTGCCGCACAAATGGAGATTCCCGAACAATTCCTGGGGAAAGTGGGGCAACAGTTGTCCAGGCAGGGATTAATGGAGGTTGTGCAGGGTGCAAAAGGCGGTTACAAGGTGGGCATAGAACCGCAAGAATTGACTTTGCTGGATGTGGTGGAAGCAATTGATGGTGAAATTTTTTTGAACGATTGTCTTTTACGGTCTGAGACCTGTTTCAGGGAAGACAGTTGTGCGGTGCATTTAATCTGGAAGAAGGCAAGGGAAAGATTGCGCGAGACATTGCAGGAGGCTGATTTTGCTACCCTTTTAAAGGAGGAGAATTGCCTGCGCAGTTAAGTGGAACTAATGCCAATTAGTTATGATTAGTAGCCTGACCGAAAACCGGGATTGAAGGTGAAAAATACCTGCTAAACGTCCTTTTTGCAGGCGCGTCAATACTTCAGGATTGTAGGTTAGGTATTTAAATGGATGAGAAATCCTGTATCTTAAAATTCAACTCACTATCTAAAAGGAGGTTATATGTTGAAAAACGGTGAAAAGGGAGTGATTTTGCAGAGGGATAAAGAGACATACGCAATTGCGCCGCATATGTCTTGTGGAGTTGTCAAGCCGGAACAATTGCGCAATATCGCGGATGTTGCCGAGAAGTACAATGCTGCCGCTCTTAAGGTGACCAGTGCATCGCGGATAGCGATCGTTGGGCTCAAGGAGGAGGATATAGACGATGTGTGGAATGACCTGGGTATGTCTCCCGGTGCTGCAGTTGGGATTTGCGTGCGCAGCATCAAGGCTTGTCCCGGAACAAGCTTTTGCAAGTTGGGGATTCAGGACAGTCTGGGATTGGGCACGGAGTTGGATAATAAGTATCATGGCATGGAATTGCCGGGAAAAATGAAGATTGGTGTGAGCGGCTGTCCAAATCAATGTGCTGAAACCTGCATCAAGGACATAGGATTGGTGGGCAACAAAGATGGTTGGATATTAATGACAGGTGGATGCGGGGCAAGGCATCCCCGTATGGCGGATACTGTTGCAGAGGAGTTGAGCACTGAAGAGGCAAAGAATTTGATCGATAGAATCGTGGATTATTACAGGGAAAATGCCAAGAAAAATGAAAGAATTGGGAACATGATGGATAGAATAGGGATAGAGCAATTTAAAAAAGACATTGTTTCCTAGGGGTTATAAAAAAAGAGGGTGAGGAATGCATGCCAATCTTCACCCTCTCACTCTACAGTTATTAAAGTCAACAAATTCTGCTAATAGTAGGATATAATTTTAAAATATAAGTTTACACATTGAACAAAATTTGCTATATTGGAAAATATGAAAATATACTTTATTAAATTTATGGCCGGGAATTTGTTTGGGGTGTTCCCTGTTATCATCCCTGTTTTTGCCTTGGATCAATCTGAAGCCTTGTCTATTGCCAAAACTTATGAGAAAAACCTGGGGTTTTACGTGAAATCGATCATTTCAGTATTGACGTTTACCGGAGATGAGAATATCGATTTGGAACAGGATGCCCAGGAGTAGGCCTTCTTTGGTGCAGCTGAGTCCAAGAGTGGATTTTATTTTCTGGCAAAATAGGGTTGTTCAAAGTGTTCCACCGAGACATTGTTTCCCAGGATGGCCACTTCTCTGAACTGATAGAGCAGGGCTGCAGTAGGTGCGGCTACCCAGCTGATCCCGATCGGCATATACAGTATGGGGTTGTTGCTATCAGAGATGTGTTCAAGCACTGGTGCATCCTTACTCAAGAGTTCGGCAACTGGTATCCGATAAATGGAGTTTACTTCCTGAAGATTGGGTGTTAAATCAAGCTCAGGTCCCCCCCAAATTACTACTGGAGTAATTGCAAAACCGGATCTGGTGACAAAGTCGTCCAGATGTCCAATAACTGAATTGTTTTGAAGAGTTAAATCTACTTCCTCGGAAAGTTCTCTTAAGGCGGTATCCACAGCTGTTTCCCCCGCATCTATTTTCCCTCCGGGCAAAGCCCATTGGCCGGCGTGATTTTTCAGTTTGGGAGCTCGTGTAGTGATTATTATAGAAGCATCGTTTCTACTGTAGTTTGTAAATATGTTTGTCCCGTCTGCAGAATCTTTTGTTAAGTCTGCTATGGTAATAGCTACAGCAGCCTTTTGGGCTCCTTTAGTATCCTTTGAATTTGCTTCAAAATTGGACAAGTTGTCTTTTAGGTGTTGAAAAAAGTTGTTGTTGCATTTGATCTCGTTGAGTGTGTTCATAATGACCGGATCTTTCTTTTGGTTTGCCGTGAAGATAAATATCTGCCTCTTTTGAATAAGGCCATCTTAAATAAATATGGATTTTATGCAAATTTTTTTTGATGATCAATACAGGACCGAGCTATTATTATTTAGGATGTTGACACTCCAGGAAAAATCATGCCTCATCCCGAGGACGATTGTTTTTCGCAGTGATGCCTGTATAACCTTCTTGTGTTATGGTGCGGCATGGTCTGCTTGTGCCCCTTGATCAGAGATTAGAAAAAAAAGTATGGTTTGCATCAAAAAAAAAATTGCTTTATTATTTTTTGGTTAATTTTGTCAGATAAGGAGGATCTATGTCAGGCCAGGAGAAAGAAACAGGTGGAGTTGTCGAATCACAGTGTAGAAAGTGCGGAGGAACAACCGGACATACGATTGTGTCTTTTGTGGAAGGAGAGATTTCCAAGGTGGAATGCAGGGTTTGCGGAAGCGAACATAAATATCGACCGGAAAACAAATCTGCGGCCCCAAAAAAAAGTTCAGCTTCCAAGGGAAAGTCAACTGCCAAATCCGGGGGTAAAAAGAAGAAGAAAAAAGAGGATGAAGAACCTCAAATCGATCAGGAATGGTTGAGGCAGATGGAAGGAAAGGACAAAAACAGTGCTTTGTCCTATAGTATGCAAAACAGCTATGCTGTCCAGGATTTGATAGATCATCCCAAATTTGGCATGGGGGTTGTACAGAGACTGATTACTCCAAACAAGATGGATGTTATTTTTCAGGATGGGATGAAGAGGTTGCGCTGCGATTTTGCATCCACTCAAGAGCAGTCGGGTTGAATTTTTTTTTGCAGCTGTCCTGATACCGCATTGTTTTGGGGTTGACCTTTTTTTTGGAAAAGGTTAAAAAAATATCAAAGCCTGCTTTAGCCAAGAATGTTGTATGAATGCTAGCAATCCGAACACAGTTACCCCTTGTATTGCAAAATACTGTCTTTTTATTTGCAGGCAACTATCGAAGCGGGAAGTGTTATGAACGAAGACCCAAAACGTAAGGGACTGTACATATTACCCAATTTATTTACTACTGCTAATTTGTTCGCAGGTTTTTTGGGTTTGTTATGGGCGGTAGAGGGAGAGTTTACCCTTGCTGCTGTGGCGATATTGGTTAGCTGTGTATGCGACGGGTTGGACGGGAAAGTAGCCCGGATGACCAAAGGGGGGTCTTCCTTCGGTGTCCAGATGGACTCACTTGCTGATCTGATTGCCTTTGGAATAACTCCGTCGATTTTGGTTTACATGTGGCAGACCCAGATTTACGGGAGATTCGGGATCGCGCTTTCCTTTTTGTTTGTGGCCTGTGGAGCAATGAGGCTCGCCAGGTTTAATGTAACTTCCTTGTCAAATATACAAGTGTCCAAAAAACATTTTCAGGGACTTCCCATACCGGCAGCAGCCTGTGTAATATCCACTATGGTTCTGTTTTCCAATTATTTTTCCCAAACCATAATTGCCACCTATTTTCCCCCGTTTTGTTTGGCATTGTTATTGGCCCTTTCCCTGCTTATGGTTAGCAGAGTGCCCTATACCTCTTTCAAGGAATTCGATTTCCTTAAGGCACATCCTTTTACCACAACTTTGGCCCTGGTTTTTGGGTTCGTATTAGTGGCTTCTGAACCCGAATTCTTTGGATTTGTCCTTTTTATCGTATATATGTTGTCCGGACCGGTTAAATCCTATTTGTTATATCCTCTACGCAAGGGTTCCTACCTACGGGGGCTTCTCGCCAAAAGCCCTCGAAATTAACATTCCCAAAATACAAATAATGAATTTAAAGCCCGTAGATATAGGTAGCAAGTTTTAAGTAATTTTCGCCTGTAGTTCTAGCGATTTTAATTATTGTCTATTCAAGATTAATCCAGTTTCCATGGATTGAATAATGAAATAAAGCTGTGGAGGTCTACTATGGCTGATAAAGTATATGTTTTGGATACTACATTGCGCGATGGGGAACAGTCTCCGGGTGCGACCATGAATAATCAGGAAAAGTTGCGTCTGGCTCGGCAACTGGATGTTTTGGGAGTGGATATTATAGAAGCAGGTTTCCCGGCTGCGAGCACAGGGGATTTTGATTCTGTCCGTGAAATCAGCGAATCTGTCCAGGAGGCACAGGTTGCCGGATTATGCCGGGCCTCGGAGTCTGATATCGACCGTGCCTGGGAAGCGATAAAAATGGCTGCACACCCCCGGATACACACTTTTTTGGCAACTTCTGACATCCATATGAAGTACAAGTTGAATATGGACAGGGACCAAGTATTGGAGAACGTGGAAAGAGCGGTTTCTTATGCAGCCGGTTATACCAAGAATCTGGAATTTTCCGCTGAAGATGCCTCCCGCTCCGATCCCGATTTTTTGGTGCAGGTGGTGGAGAAGGCCATACAGTCAGGGGCAACGGTGATCAATGTGCCGGATACTGTAGGGTATGCACAACCCAAGGAATATGCGGAACTCGTGGATTACTTGAAGAAAAATGTCCCCAATATCGAGAGTGCGTATCTTAGCGTACATTGCCACAACGACCTCGGGTTGGCGGCTGCTAATTCCTTGGCCGCAGTCGATGCCGGGGCAAGACAGGTGGAGGTTACTATCTCCGGGATTGGAGAAAGGGCTGGCAATGCAGCCTTGGAGGAAGTGGTCATGGCTTTGCAGGTTCGGGGTGGATATTACGGATTGTATACTGAAGTCAACTCTGAATACATCTTTCCAGCCTGCAGATTGCTCTCCTTGATAACAGGGCAACCCATTCCGGCATATAAGGCAATAACCGGGGGGAATGCCTTTTCCCACGAAGCTGGTATCCATCAGCACGGGATGATCCAGAATAAAGAGACCTATGAGATCATGACACCGGAAAGTATTGGCCGTCCCCCCTCGGAAATGGTCCTGGGCAAGCATTCTGGCAAGCATGCCTGCAAAAAGCAGTTGGAGACCCTGGGATACAATTTGAGCGAGGAAGATTTGAATCGCGTTGCCGAAGCGGTGAAGGAACTTGCGGATAAAAAGAAACAAGTTTATGTAGAAGACCTGGAAGCCTTGGTTCTGGAAGAAATCTACAGGATTCCGGACAAATACAAGCTGCTCTATCTGAGTTGCGTATGCGGAGACATAGCCATTCCCACCGCGACATTGAAGCTGGATGTGGAAGGAGAGGTTAAGCAGTTGGCAGAGTTCGGGGCCGGACCCGTGGACTCGGTTTTTAATGCCATATGCAAGCTTGTGGGAAGATGCCCCAGGCTGATCAGGTATTCTGTGAATTCAATCACTGGAGGTACCGATGCCCAAGGCGAGGTGACAGTGAAATTGGAGGATAACGGTGGATCTGCTATTGGCAGGGGATCCGATGCCGATGTTATCGTCGCCAGCGCAAAGGCTTACGTAAACGCCCTCAACAGGTTGGCCAGAAAAGGAGAGGATAGGATATGCGATACAATTTAACTGAAAAGATACTGCAGTCACATTGTGATGAAGAGTTGCAGGAAGCTGGGCAGATCATCCAGTGTAGGGTTTCCACGGTGTTGGCAAACGATATTACCGCTCCCTTGTCCATCAAGGCCCTGCAGGAAATGGGTGCGAAGAAAGTATTCGATCCGGAGAGAGTGATACTGGTTTGCGATCATTTCACTCCCAACAAGGATATCGCTTCTGCTGAACAGGTCAAGGCAGTCCGGGACTTTGCGCGGGAATTCGGGATATTGCATTATTACGAAGGAGGAAATTGCGGAGTCGAACATGCTCTCTTGCCGGAACAGGGGCTGGTAGGTCCCGGAGATATAGTGGTAGGAGCGGACAGCCATACTTGTACCTACGGTGGTCTGGGGGCTTTTGCCACAGGTATGGGCAGCACGGATGTTGCAGCTACCATGGCCCTGGGTGAGACCTGGTTCAAGGTGCCCCCTGTGATCAATGTGGATTTAAACGGCAGTTTGTCCCGGTATGTGGGAGGTAAGGATATAGTATTGAATCTTATCGGGCGTATCGGAGTGGATGGTGCCCTGTACAAGGCACTGGAGTTCACTGGCAGTGGATTGCCGGATTTGGACGTGGAGTCCAGGCTCACTGTTTCCAACATGGCTATAGAGGCCGGGGGGAAGGCAGGGATATTCCCGTCGGATGAGCGGGCTATAAGATATTTGCAGGGAGCAAGGCGGCAAGGTGATCCGCAATTGTTCCCGGATCCCGGATGTTCCTACGAAAGAGAAATAACAATGAATCTGGATGAATTGCAGCCCCAGGTGGCTTGCCCGCATCTTCCGGAGAATGTTTACCCGGTTGCGGAATTGGGGAATATACAATTGGATCAGGTGGTAATAGGATCCTGTACCAACGGGAGGATTTCCGATCTCAGGAAGGCGGCGGACATCCTGAAAGGAAACCGCGTGGCCAGGGGACTCAGGTTGATAATTCTGCCTGCCACTCCGGAAGTTTACTCCCAGGCACTGCAGGAGGGCTTGTTGGAAGTATTCATGAATTCAGGAGCCACTATCGGTCCTCCCACCTGTGGTCCTTGCCTGGGAGGGCACATGGGGATTCTGGCCTCCGGAGAGAAGTGTTTGGCAACTACCAACCGCAATTTCAAGGGCAGGATGGGAAGCCCGGAAAGCGAAGTCTATTTGGGCGGACCGGAAGTAGCTGCAGCCAGTGCGGTTACCGGAAAAATCAGCCACCCGGCGGAGGTAAAGGGTAAGGACTAATGCCGCAAGGCTCGGGGTGACAACTTTAAAACCCTGGCGGCGGCAATCTCGACTACGAAGTAGCGAGAAAACTCTAAAACCCCTAAAACCTAAACCCCTAAAACCTAAAACCTGACAAAACAGGAGACAATATGCAATTTTCAGGAAGGGGGCATAAAGTCGGTGCCCATATTGATACCGATGCAATCATACCTGCAACTTGTTTGGTAACTACGGACCCGCAAGAGTTGGGAAAACATTGTATGGAAGGTTTGAGCCCGGATTGGATAAATAATGTGCAAAACGGAGATATATTGGTGGCAGGAGCGAATTTTGGATGCGGTTCCTCCAGAGAGCACGCGCCATTGGCAATTTTGGGAGCGGGCATACCTGTGGTGATAGCTCACAGTTTTGCCCGCATTTTTTATCGAAATGGCTTTAATATGGGGCTAGTCTTGTTGGAACTCGGAAAAGATGTGGAGAATATAAGCCAGGAGGATCAATTATCCGTGAATGTGGACAAAGGTGAGATCTACAACAAGACCAGGGAAGAAATTTATTTTGTGCCTCCGTTGCCGGAATTCATGAAGGATATACTCAACAAGGGCGGTCTGGTGGAGTATGTGCGGGAGCGCTTGTCAGGAGCTGTGTAAAAAGGCGTAACAACCGCTATGGGTTATTTTTATATTTGGTCCGGTGAGGTCCCCGGCTTGGTTCAGTCCTTGGATCCCAAATCCTTGCCAGCCTATATATATTGGAATACAGGGCCAATCGCAGGTGCTGGAAACTGGGAGCGTGTTCAGGAAATATCCTGTTTTGAAAGACAAAGTGTTTGGTGGCGATTCCAGGAAGGACATACAGGACCGGATATAATTATCTGTGGTCCCTGTTCATCTGTGTTGGATATCGCTTGGAGATTGTCTGCAGCACATTGTATGAAAAAATGGGACAGTGTGATCAGTGTAAGGCAATGGGCTGGAAGAGGCCAATTGAAACGTAATTGGAGTTCGCCTGTCGGAAATATTTACGCAGCCCTCAATCTCCTTCCTGTGGAAAATTTTGCGCCCACCTGCCTGCCGGTGCTTATAGGTCTCTGCCTTATAAGGGCCTTCTCGGATTTGGGGGTGTCTCTAAAACTGAAATGGCCGAATGATTTGCTGCTCTCCAGGCAAAAGGTAGGAGGGGTGTTGGTGGAAGAAAAGAAGGAGCAGTGTTTTGCCGGCATAGGAATAAATTTGAACCGGATACCAGAGATATCAGAACAAGAAATTACTAGCGGCTTGGCAGTGCAAAAACTGCTAAATTCCCTTTGTACGGACAATCCGGCTGGTTATTGGCAAAGGCTTGTGCACAGAGTTTTTCTTTGGTATGAGGTACTAGTTGCAAACGAAAGTATGCAAAACATTGCGTCTCAAGTAGAGCAAGTAATGGAGTTTTTGGGAGAGGAGGTCCGGGTGACCCCCGGTAGTGGGGACCCGTATAATGCAATTGTATTGGGAGTGGATCAGCAGTTGGGACTTCGGATTCAAAAACAGGGAAAACAGGAAGTACTCTATAATGCCGGTCTTTGTTAGGATTTTGCCGTGAAAATACATCTACCCGGTTAGCTCGAAATATGTCCTTGATTTTCATCTTGCCTGGGCTGGGCCAAAATACCAGGTTATAACTGCTCAGGTTTCGGATTCGATGTTCTGGGTTTGGAATGTAGCTGAAACACTGCCTGTAAAAAAATGCAGTAGCAGTAATTTTAAACCTAGAACCTAGAATGCGAAACTTAGAACATTTTAAAAGGTAGGTGAAGACTATATGCCAGAGAAAACGTTTGAGGAGGTCAAAAAGGAGCTTTATAATCAGCCCCTTTTGGTTGCCAACCGAGGAATTCCCGCAAGGAGAATTGCCCGCTCCATGCTGGAGCTTTTTCATGCGCTGCCAATCATTACAGCTACTGAACAGGACAAGACCGCACCATTTACCTATGGGGCAAAAGAACTCCTGCTCTTGGGGAATGATCCCCGTTCCTACTTGCAAGTGGACAAGATCATAGATTTGGCAAAAGAGAGGGGTGTTCTGGCAATACATCCGGGTTGGGGGTTTGCTTCCGAAGACGACGAATTTCCCACGAAATGCAGGGAAGCTGGAATAAAGTTTATCGGACCTCCTTCAGATGCCATGAGGTTCTTGGGCAACAAGGTCTCGGTGCGCAACTTTGCCAAGAAATTGGGAATACCGGTTGTACCGGGCTCGGAAAAGGCAGTGGAGCTGGAGGAAGCCGAGCAGCTGTGCGAAGAAATAGGTTATCCGGTGATGCTGAAAGCTGAAGGTGGAGGCGGAGGTCGCGGAATATACGAAGTACATTCCAAGTCCGAGCTAAGGGAAAGTTTTGGCAAGGCCTCTTCCATGGCCCAGGCGGAATTCGGCAATTCCAGGCTGTTTGTGGAAAAGTTGCTGACTTCCATAAGACATATCGAGATTCAAGTAATAGCTGATAAGTACGGCAATGCCTTTGCCTTTGACGAAAGGGACTGTTCTGTACAGCGCAATCACCAAAAATTGATCGAAATTACACCTTCCCCGTGGAGCGGAATAACTCCCCAATTACAGGCCAAGCTCAAGGAATACGCCTTGAAACTGGTAAAAGAAGCAGGTTACTATTCCTTGGCTACAGTGGAATTTTTGGTTGATTCCGAAGCTAATCCCTATTTGGTGGAAGTGAATACCCGTCTGCAGGTAGAGCACGGCATAACCGAATGCAGGTACGGAGTGGACCTGGTGGAAGAACAGATAGCCATAAGTTTCGGAGCTGAACTAAGATGGGCTGAACATAACCTCTATCCACTAAATTACTCTATGCAGGTACGCGTTAACTGCGAAGATCCCCAAAACAACTTCGCCCCCAACGGCGGCACGATCCTGAGCTACATGTCCCCTGGCAGTCAGGGAGTGCGGGTGGATTCCTGCTTGACCACCGGATACAATTTTCCTACTCAATACGATTCCGCAGGTTCCCTGCTTATAACTTACGGCAACAGCTGGGAAAAGGTGCTCAGTGTGATGGATAGGGCATTGTGGGAATACAATATCAAAGGACTCAAAACCACGATTCCCTTTCACAGGCAAACAATCAATCATCCCCAGTTCAGGAACGGAGACTTCGACACCAACTTTGTGGCCAATACCCCGGAACTTTTGCAGTACGAAGAAAAAGAACAGGAAGCTTACCGGCTGAGCAGGCTTATTACAGATATTTCCGCAAGGGGATACAATCCCTTTGTGGAACTGGGAGAATACAGGGGTCGTCACGATAAGCGGATGGGTAGGATCGATCCGGTCTTGCCGGAAGTAGGAAATGATACTCCCGGGAATCAATATCCCAGAGGAGACAGGCAGGCGGTGCTGGATTACGTTCGGGATTCCGGCCTGGTACATTTTACAGATACCACTGCCAGGGATATAACCCAGTCCAACAGCGGTAATCGTTTCCGGCTGGCTGAAGACAGGATGATGGGACCCTACTTGGACAAGTGCAATTTCTTTTCCCTTGAAAACGGAGGAGGTGCGCATTTCCACGTGGCCATGCTGGCAAACAAAACTTATCCCTTCACCGAGGCCAGGGAATGGAACAATTTTGCACCGGAAACACAAAAGCAGATCCTGATCAGGTCCACGAATATCCTGGGTTATAAACCCCAGCCCAAGAACGTGATGCGGGTCACCGGAGAGATGATCTGTGAAGATTACGATGTGATCAGATGTTTCGATTTCTTGAATCATATTGAAAACATGCGTCCCTTCGCCGAGATTACGCTGGATTCCGGCAAGAATATTTTCGAACCTGCCATTTCCCTGTCCTGGACTACCGGATTCGATGTGAATCACTATTTGGAGGTGGCCAGGGGAATCAATGAATTGATATCCGATGTAAGCGGCCTGGATCCCAAAAAGGCCAGTTCGCTATATATTCTCGGTCTCAAGGATATGGCGGGTGTTTGTCCACCCAGGTTCATCAGTGCACTAGTAGAGGCCTTGCGCAAGGAATATCCGGATTTGATCCTGCACTACCATCGCCACTACACGGACGGACTCTTTGTTCCGGCTGTGGGAGCGGCTGCTAAGGCAGGTGCCCATATAGTGGATACTGCAATCGGATCTTCAGTTCGCTGGTACGGACAGGGGGAGGTCCTGTCCACCGCCGCGTATATAGAAGATGAGATGGGGCTGCAGACGAATTTGAACAAGGATCAGATCCGCAATACCAATTTTGTCCTGAAACAGATAATGCCTTATTACGACAGGTATACCTCACCTTATTTCAAGGGAATAGACTACGATGTTGTGGAGCACGGTATGCCGGGTGGAGCGACCTCTTCTTCCCAGGAAGGTGCCATGAAGCAGGGATATATTCACCTTTTGCCCCATATGCTGGAATTTTTGGCCGGAACCAGGAAGATCGTCCGCTACCACGATGTTACTCCCGGTTCCCAGATCACCTGGAACACCGCTTTTCTGGCAGTGACCGGCACCTATAAGAGAGGGGGCGAGCAGGGTGTGAAGGAACTTTTGTCTGTGCTTGATACAGTGGTAAATACACCGGAAGAGGAACTCTCAGAGGATACCAAGAGAAAAAGGCTGGATATTTACCGGGACAGCAACGACGCCTTCCGGGACTTGCTGCTTGGCAAGTACGGAAAGCTCCCACTGGGATTCCCTCCGGACTGGGTCTATGAAAGCGCTTTCGGAACCCAGTATCAGGAGGCCTTGAACCGCAGGACCGAGGAATCTCCCTTGGCCAGGTTGCAGGATATAGATTTGGAGCAGGAAAGAGAGAATCTTGCCCGGGACCTGGAGAGAAAGCCCACCCAGGAAGAGTTTATCATGTATTTGAATCATCCAGGGGATGCCCTGAAGACTATAAACTTTCGAAAGGATTACGGAGACCAGAATCAACTGCCCCTGGATGTATGGTTCGAAGGTCTGGAAGAGGACCAGGAACTCTATTTCAACGACAGGAATGGAAAACCGCATCATTTCGTCATCCTGAATGTTTCGGAGCCTGATGCCGCGGGAATCAGTTATGTCAGGTACACTTTGGATTCCGAGACCTTGACCAGAGAGGTCCAGGTGGCGGAACCGGTTTCCAAGAAGGCGGAAGGGGAAGAAAAGGCGGATGCCAACAATCCCTACCATGTAGGTGCTCCTTGTTCCGGCGACATGTGGGTTATGCATGTAAAACCCGGCGATATAATCACACAAGGGCAGGAAGTCTGCAATTTGTCCGTAATGAAGCAGGAGAAGTCTGTTGTGGCTGAAATTGACGGTGTGGTTCAAAGGGTCCTGAAATTCGCAAATTATCAGATGGACAAAAAAATGGTCCCTGTGAAGGAGGGAGATTTGCTTGTGGAATTGGGCCCAATAACCTCCTCTTGTCCCAAGTGCAGTGAAATCCTGCAGGATGCGAACTCTAGGTATTGCCCTAGTTGCGGGTACTTATTGGAAGCAGAAAACTAGAAATCGAAAGCAATAGAGCTAAAAGCTAAAAGCTAAAAGCTGAAAGCAAGAGATAAGATAGCTGAGAGCTGAAAGCAAGAAAAAGTCCAGAGCTCAAAGACTAGAGTTCCGTTCGTATGTAGTTGGTNGTCATTGTTGGGGATGACGGCAGTAGGACTCCTAGCAAGAGACAGCAAAAGACTTTTAGCAAGGANTAAGAAACAAAAAGCAGGAAGACGGGAATTAAGTTTCAATGGTGAATAACTTTCTTGGATAATTTAAAAATAATGCGAACTCCACCAAGAAAGCATTATAATTAAGGAGGAAGAATAAATATGACTTATTCTCAGAACAAGGATAAGACAGGGAAAGAAAACAATGGTGCTGAAAATAAGCAACAAATTGTCTTAACCGGGGCGGATATCGTTCAAATGGGTGAAGATGCCGAGCTTTTGGTGGGTGGTAAGAACTACAATACAGCCATGATTAGCGAATTGGAAGGTATCAGGGCCCCCCAGTTCAGAGCGATTTCAGCTCAGGCATTTCACAGGACACTGGATGAGACAAAGGTAAATGCTTCCTTGATCAGGTCCTTGGTAAACAAAGAATATGAAACCATAGACTGGAGCAGTACAGAAGTTAATAGTGATCCCGACTTCTTAAAATCCTTTGTGAACAAGACTGCGCACAAAGTCAGGCAATCCCAGGAAAAAGGGGGAGCCAACAATCAGATCAGGCTCCGTAAGTTCATAAATAATGTGGTGGAGGGATTTGCAGTATCTCCGGAAGGTATTGACCAGTTGCGCAAGAGGTCGGTAATGGTCCAGGTTGCTATTCTTTCCGTGGATATGCCAACTGATGTGCGTGACGGAGTAGCTGAAGCATATCGGAGTATATGCAAGGAAGCGGGGTTGGAAAACGTGCCCGTGGCTGTGCGCTCTTCGGCAGCAGGCGAAGATAGCAGGAAAAAAGCCTTTGCCGGACTGCAGGATACCTATTTGAATGTTACCAATGAACAGGAGTGTATCGAAGCTTATCAATGGGACTGTGCATCCGCTTACAATCTGCGCTCCATGACCTATCGCAGGGAGGCCATCCTGGATGCTGTGGCCAAGGCGGAACAGACCGGGGACGATTCCATTTCCGAACAGGCCAAGAAGGAGTGGGCAATTGAGAATACTTCTCTTTCCGTGTGTATAATGCGCATGATTAAGCCTGATATTTCCGGAACCGCTTTTAGCGCTGATACCGCTACCGGTTGCATGGGTACTCAACGCAAGGACCTGGTTTCCATAGATTCCAGTTACGGTTTGGGTGAAGCCGTTGTATCCGGCATGGTGACACCGGACAAGTTCTACGTTTTTAAACGCGACGATTTGTCCGAGGTCGTGATCCGTTTTATGGGGTGCAAGGACAAGAAGATAGTGTACGATCACGAAAATAGCGGGACCAATGTTAAAGCGGTACCTGAAGAGGATGTCTACAAATGGTCACTCTCCATTGCCCAGGCCGAGGAGGTTGCCAAGGGAGTGCGCACCATAAGCGAAGCCTATGGCGGCATGATAATGGATACCGAATTTTGTATAGACCAGTCTGAAAGGCTCTGGTTTGTGCAGGCAAGGCCGGAAACCAGGTGGAACGAGGAACTGGAAAAACATCCAGATACAATCTTTATGCGCAGACAGGAAGTAGCTCCCGAGGCCCTGGAAATAGCAGATGTGCTCATGGAGGGTAACGGTGCCTCCAGGGGAGCGGGCAAGGGCAAGATAAAATTTTTGCGCTCCGCCCTGGAATTGAACAAGATCAATCCAGGGGATATCTTGGCTGCCGAAAGGACTGACCCGGATATGGTTCCGGGAATGAGGATATCTTCCGCAGTCCTGGCCAGTGCAGGTGGCGATACAAGCCACGCTGCTATAACTTCCCGGGAGCTTGGGATTCCGTCTGTTATCGGCCTGAACAGGGTGGAAGTGTTGCGAGCCCTGGACGGACGCGAAGTAACAGTGGATGGTTCCAGGGGCCAGATTTACAGGGGACTCCTTCCCTTGAACGAAGTAGGCGGAGAAGTGGATGTGAGCAGCCTTCCTTCTACCCGTACAAAAGTGGGCCTTATATTGGCGGACGTGGGCCAGGCCCTTTTCCTTTCCAGGCTAAGGCAAAGCCCGGATTTTGAAGTGGGGTTGTTGAGAGCGGAGTTCATGCTGGGCAATATCGGTGTACATCCCCTGGCACTGGGAGCCTACGACGATGGTACCCTGGACGAGGCGTTGGAGAGCAAGATGCAGGAGTTGGAGGATGAACTCACCAAGATAATCAAGGACCAGTTGGATTCCGGCATATTAACTTTTGATTTGAATTTGCGCAAGTATGTGGGAATTATTACTGGACTTGGGGAACAGATAGAAGAATTGAGTGAAAAGGACAGTGCCCGGGGCAGAGAGGAAGTAATGGCCCAGCAGCGCAGGATAAGGGAGTTGGATAGGCAACTGGATGATTATCTGGAAATTGCCACCCAAAAGCTGGATGTAATAAAGACATCAACTGATCTATACGATCACGTGAGCCAGATAATGGGGTATTCGGATCAGCTTCTGCAGTTATCAGACACCGAACCCGGGTCAGAGGTCCAAAAAGCAGAGATAGAAGAAAAAATCAAGGCCCAAGTGAACAAGGTGAAGGGTAATTCCGAAGTGCAGAAGGTCCTGGAACGTATAAGAAACATGCGCAAAGACGTTGCCCAGAAAGTTGGACTAGGGCAGCAAATGGACGATTTGAAGCAGTTGCCCAAAAAGATTGAAAAGGAGATATACAGAAAGGGATACAGATCGGGCAAGGAACTTTATGTCCAATCCCTGGCCCAGGGCTTGTCCCTTTTTGCCATGGCCTTCCACGGCAAGGAGATCGTTTACAGGAGCACTGATTACAAGAGCAACGAGTATCGCAACCTTTTGGGAGGGATGCTCTACGAGGGTATAGAAGATAATCCCATGATGGGTTATCGAGGAGTTTCCAGGAATATGCACGATTGGGAACTGGAAGCCTTCAAGCTGGCCAGGGGAGTCCTGGGAGGCAGGAATTTGCATATCATGCTCCCGTTTGTCCGGACTCTGGAAGAGGCCAGAAGCATGAAGAGGTACATGTCCCAAGTACATAATTTAAGGAGTGGAGAGGACGGATTGAAAGTGATCCAGATGTCCGAAATACCCAGTAATGCTATCCTGGCCAAGGAATTTATCAAGGAATTCGACGGGTTCTCAATCGGCTCCAACGATATGACCCAGTTGGTTTTGGGAACTGACAGGGACAATGCCAGGTTGACAAATGTATACGATGAAGAGGATCCCTCGGTGGTCTGGTCTATTCTGGTCACTATATTTTCCGGACAAAAGTACGGTAAAAAAGTGGGATTCTGCGGACAGGGAGTTTCCAACAGCAAGATCATCAGAGGTTTGGTATGTATCGCCGGCATTATATCTGCTTCTGTTGTTCCGGATACCTATGCACAGACCAAAAGAGACATTCACGCCCTGGAACAGGAAAACATCTCAGTAAAGGATCTGGGCTCCTGGTTGAAACAGCAGCATTGGGATAGGCTTGTCGAGCAATTGCAAGACGATAGTTACGGACATATAACAAAACAGCATACAACACCCGAGGATATAAAAGACTGGTACGAAGGGGAGATAGGCAGGTTGCACGAGAAACTCCAGGAGAATTTGGGTACCTCCAAGGAGAAGTTTTATAGGCAGGAATTGGAAAAATTCAGGAAAAAGTTGCATAAATCCGTTATTTATGCCAATTGGGATTGGGAGAATACAGTGGAAAGCGCCCTGTACCAAGCCGGTTTCAATTCCTTTGAAGAACAGGAAAAGGCACATCAAGAACAATTGAACAAGTCCTGGTAATAGTATTATAGGTATGGGTCTGCAATTCGACTTTAAATCCAGACGTGTGGCGATGGTGCGTGATCAGCTCGTTGCAAGGGGGATACAGGATCCCGCGGTAATCAATGCAATGCAGTCCGTGCCCAGACACCTTTTTGTGGATGAAGCACTGCAGGCCCAAGCCTATAGTGACAATGCCCTGCCTATAGGATACGGACAAACTATTTCCCAGCCCTATATAGTAGCCAGAATGGTTGCTGCACTTAGAATACAGCAGGG
>JGI1684J13235_1000082_pt1 | contig 32902 bp, 30 predicted proteins | sample PonA232FremontCA_2_FD_13235 | JGI IMG/M metagenome (IMG submission 13235) | reverse complement strand
TTTGAGGCCCCGATCAATGCCGGGGTACAAAGCCCCGAGGACGATCGGACGAAATGACATGCGCTACGTTCGTGGTTTGGAGAAGGAGATTGTTTTATCTATGTAGAGGAGAACAACTCTCAATCCCGTACAATCGTTTGCTTTGCTCGAAGGAAGCCCCTACTACTGTACGGAAATGGCAAGCATTCCGCTATTATTCACAGGAACCCGCTTTCTTTTTACCTCCGTTATTGCAAGAAGCCTAATCATCCGATTGGACACAGCAAGGTACCGAAGGCGTAAAAGACTGTGTCCACAGAAACAACATTCGGTAGACCCTCATTCCGAACCAACAATTTCACGTCGTATACGAGCTAATGACACTCCGCTGTCTTACTCAGCTCGAGACTTGTACGGCGTCTCTTTTCGTGTTTAAACGGTGTAACCGCGTCGCGTCGGCATGGAAACTGTTTCAGTCCAGCGACTCACAAGTGCCCGCATTCCTACTGGGGATGGTGAATTCTCACTTAGCCTGTATGAGAACACCCAGGACGACAAAGATCATCTCGCTCTTGTGTGTGGCGACGTGCGGAACGAGGAAAACGTTCTTGTCCGGGTGCATTCCGAATGCTTTACAGGGGATGTTTTGGGGTCTCTCCGCTGCGACTGTGGTGAGCAGTTAGACACATCAATGCGTCGCATCGCGGAAGAAGGTCAGGGGATCATTCTCTACCTTCGTCAGGAAGGGAGGGGGATCGGTTTGCTCAGTAAGCTCCGGGCCTACAACCTCCAAGATGAAGGATACGATACGGTGGAAGCGAACCGAATGCTCGGTCACGGTGCAGACGAACGTGATTACGCAATCGCCGCGACCATCCTGGAGGACCTGGACGTTTCCTCAGTGCGACTTTTGACGAACAACCCTGAGAAGATCGAGAGCCTCGACGAGTACGGCATTGACATTGTTCAGCGTGTCCCTCTCGAACCCCATGTGAACCGCCACAATGCTGAGTACCTCCAAACGAAGGTACAACGGATGCGGCACATCCTGAATCTCGACTCAAGAAACGGTCACCAGAGCAATGCCCATGGGGGTTCCCTTCGGGCCTTGGCCCAGCGAATCGACCGCCACTTCACTGAACAGGGGACTCCGTTTATCACCCTTACTTATGCGCAAAGCCTTGACGGTTCCATCGCTTCCGAGGCGGGAACTCCACTCCCTATCAGTGGGGAGCAGTCGCTACGGTTTACCCATCGCCTACGTGCACTCCATGACGGCATCCTCGTGGGAATCGGAACTGTCCTTTCGGACGATCCCCGTCTCAACGTTCGTCAAGGAGATGGTGAACACCCCGTGCCCATCGTTCTAGACTCATCCCTTCGTTTTCCGTTCGATGCCCGTCTTCTGGAATGTGGGGGACCTGATCCTCTGATTCTGACAGGTCCGGACGCAAATACGAATCGTCGTGAGACCCTGGAAGACCTCGGAGCAACTGTTTTGGAGCTTGCATGCGATCCCGACGGCGGAATCTGCATCGATGCCTTACTTGAGACCCTTGGGAATCGCAACATTGGAAGCGTTATGGTGGAAGGGGGGCGACAGGTACTCACTACGTTTCTACGTCGAGAGCGAGCTCACCGCGTCATTGTGACTGTCGCCCCCATATTTGTCGGGGGAACACCGGCCGTTAACGCAATAGCTTCTTCTCCGGATGCCGATTCACCAGCGCAGGATTGCTACCCTCGTCTCGACAACATTCAGCAGCGTTGGTATGGTCAGGATCTGGTTTTGGAAGGCGATCCTGTATGGCCATCGGCCGATTAAGTCTTGATGCCCCGTTGCACTTCCAGTTGTCTGCCCATTTTCAATGAGTACTCGGCGCCGAGTACAATTCTCTGCTCCGGGTGAGGTGGAAGTTGTCACTGACCCCATGCCAGTCCCTGATACCGACGAGGTTCGCGTCCGAACGCAGTACTCGGCCGTGAGTCCTGGCACCGAGCGGTTGGTCTACCAAGGTGACGTCCCACGCCATCTTGAGGCCGACTCATCGATTGAGGCCCTTCAGGGTGACTTCTCATATCCGCTTTCCTACGGCTACGCCTGTGTGGGAGAGGTAGAACGGGTAGGGGCTGATGCGGATCAGGCTTGGATAGGAACCTCCGTTTTTGCGTTCCAGCCCCACGTGAGTCATTTCGTCGCATCCCCTGATACACTCATCCCCCTCCCAGAAGGGACGGACCTTGAAGGCGCCACCTTGATCCCGTCGGTTGAAACGGCCGTCAACCTTGTCATGGACGGCCGCCCCATGATTGGAGAATCAGTGGTGGTCTTTGGGCAGGGCGTGGTTGGTCTTCTTACAACCCAACTTCTCGCAAACCATCCGCTAACTCGTCTGAAAGTGGTCGAGCCCGTCTTGTCCCGTCGTGAGCGGGCGGAGTCGAGAGGAGCACAGGCGTTTGAGTCCGCACAGGCGCTGGAGACTTGCGCCCCCTCAGCGGACCCAGGACGCACCGTTCCCGATGACCCGCCCGACCGTGCGGATCTCGTTTACGAGCTGACTGGTCGGCCCCACGTCTTGAATGATGCCGTAGCGCAAACCGGGTTTGGAGGACGACTCGTCATTGGGTCCTGGTACGGCACCAAGCAGGCCCCTTTGAAGCTTGGTGGGCATTTTCACCGATCGCGGATGCGGATCATTTCTAGTCAGGTGAGTACGATCGACCCTGACTATCGTGGCCGCTGGACAAAAGGGCGTCGAATGTCGGTTGTTCTTGACCTGCTTGGGACGCTTTCTCCTCGCCAGTTGATCTCCGATCGTTTTCGTCTCGAGGAGGCCGCCACATTGTACACGCAACTTGCTGACGATGCCTCTACGTTGCAACCCGTGATCGTTTACGACTAGAACTTCTCATCCTGACTAATTTTAGTCCAACGATGTACCAGTTGATGGTTCGACGAGATTTTGTGTCTCAGCACTACCTCACCGTGCCCAACTGTGGGCCAGAGAACGAGTGGCACTCCCATCACTTCGAGGTAGAGGTGCTACTGGAGGGCACTGAGCTCACTGACGACGGCTACCTTGTTGACATCGTAGACGTAGAAGAGGCTCTCGATGAGTTTGTCGAGCGATACCGAGACACAACGCTCAATGATCTCCCTGAGTTTGAAGGCTTAAACCCGAGCATCGAGCACTTCTCACGTCTCTTCTGCACGTCACTTCGTGATCAGTTAAACACGACCTCTATGGACTCTTTAACCGTCAAAATCTGGGAGGACGAGAGTGCCTGGGCCTCTTACACCGCCGACCTTTCGGCATGATATTTTTCCCTTAATCGCGACTCCCAATTTGTGTCCGAACCTGATGCGTATAGTTATCCGCAGTACCTTTCAGCGAAGAAGGCCATTGATGATCGCTCCCTTAACCAACGCGTCTGGACCTGCTTTCTGGAGGATTTGCTCTCTCGCGGTTCGTCGCTTCGTATACTAGAGGTGGGAGGCGGAGTAGGGGCCACGGTCCAGCGCCTCGTTGCTGCTCTGGAAACCCGGAATGCTGAGGCACTACACTACACCTTCGTTGAGCGTGCCCCCAATAATGTCAACACAGCAATTTCCGCACTCCAGACATGGGCTACCGAACGAGGATATCAAGTAACCTCTGTTCAGAACGGGAATGAGCAAGAGCAGCACTGGAGCAACGGACCTCTGGAAGCAACTCTTCGATTCGTCACGGCTGACCTCTACGATATCAACGAACGCTCTTCGTACGATGCGGTCGTGGCCCAGGCATTATTCGACCTCTTGGACATTCCGCGTGCCCTTCAGGTACTTCGTCCGTCGCTGCAAGCGGGGGGGCTCTGGTATCTCCCAATCCACTTTGACGGTGTAACAGCGTTTGAGCCTCCAACGGACCCATCGCTCGACGCTCGGGTGGAGCGGCTTTACCACGAAAGTATGCAAGAGGGAGGAGGGCAGGGAGAGATCGAAGGAGCCCACAGCGGACGACGGCTCCTCGGACACCTACAAAATGTCGGGGCGTCGCTCTTAGAAGTAGGCGGATCCGACTGGTGCGTTTTTCCTGGGCCCAGCGGATATTCCTCCGATGAAGCCTACTTTCTGCACCACATTCTTCATTTTATAGAGGAGGAACTGACGGGGCACCCGGACTTGGAGGAGTCGAACTTTTCGAAGTGGATCAACACTCGGCGGCATCATATTGAAACCGAGCAGCTAATTTACATCGCACACCAGCTCGATCTCCTCGCTCGAATGCCTTAAAGCTTGTAGCCTATCCGTTGAAGTCGGGCGCTTCGTCTACGTAGTAGGACGACGACTTCCCTGGCTGTGCGTGGAGATACGTTTTAGTGGTTTCGATGCTCTCGTGACCGAGGGTCTCACGCACGAGCTCGAGGTCAGCTCCTTTTTGCAAGGCGTGTGAGGCGTGTGCGTGTCGGAACCAGTGGGGAGAGACCTCAGACGTCATGACCGGCTCCCCATCTTCATCCCGTTTTACAGCTCCCTCTGAATCAGTCTTCTTGGTGAGCTTGACTCCAGCCCGCGTCGCTGCCTGTTTAACGACGCGCCAGATCTGAGACCGGGAGAGGGGGCCGCCTTTTTGTGAGCGAAAAACCGGATCGTCTGCTCCGCCACGGCCGCTTGTATGCTCTTCCTCGTGCAACCGAAGAATAAGGCTCCACACCTTGCTATATAGTGTCACGGCACGTGTCTTATCGCCTTTCCCAAAGAATGTAACTTGGCCGCCAGGGCGCCCATCTGGGCCCTCAAGATCCGGGCGGTCTTTCAGGTCGCCCCATCGGAGGTCTTCGACGTCGGAGACGCGTCCCCCAGAGGCATAGAAGAGACGCAGCAGTACGTGGTTACGAAGATTCTTCTCGTCTCGAAGAATAGCCCACAGATCGGCTTCCGAGAGAATCCGTTTCGCACGGTCGTTCCGGACGGAGGGGGTTGAAAGGGCAGCTCCGACGTTATGCGCGAAGTAGCGAAGCTTTGTCCCGAACGTAAAGAGGCTCTTAACGGCGGAGAGTTTTCGCTTCTCTGATGACTTGGCGTAACCCTGTTCTTGGAGATGCTCGCGGTATTCCTGCAGGTGCCCGAGTGTGACGTACCGGAATGGGAGGTCGACAAAATCGACAAACTGCTGTAGATCGCGTGCATACTCGTCCTGCGTCCGCGAACTTTTCTCAGCGAGCCAGCGCTGCACCAAGATATGGTCCGAGTCAATGGTCGAGCTCGCATCGCTAGGTGCGTTATACGGAAGGTTTTCTTTGCCGCGATGGGCCAGCACTTCCGAACCCGTAGATGTATTGCTGGCGTGATCCTGAGGTGTCGACGAAGAGGCAGATTCAGAAGAAGCCATATCAAAAAGGAAAATCCAGGAAGCCGAAAGGCGACGGGTCGGTTCTGGCGATCAAAACAATATCGATACGGCGCAGCCCGAATAAAAGGATCGCCACGCAAAAACGCAACATAACGTTTATTAGATCCCGTTTCTATCGGGCCTGCTAAAACTGTGAACTGCCGGGTGGTGAGGACGTCCCGAAGGTGTCAAACCTCCAGACCGATGTACTCCACTGCGCTATTCTGAAGTGTCCCTTGCCGGTGGTCTTCAGGCGTCACCTTCGCAGCACCAATGGTGCTGGCAAAACGGCCATGTGCCTGAATCATTGGTAGATCTGCTCCACCCTCAAGCGCAAGCTGTAAACCCGAACGCCGAAGCATGTCGATACTTACCGAGCCAAGACCAGCACGCTTCGCATTTCGCTGAACGGCCTTGTAAATACCATCCGCCGATAGGGGCTCGCCAGCGTTTTGGTTGCTCACCGATCGCCAGAGGGCTCCACTCTCTATGCCCTGTGCCTCTTTCATCTCATCAACTGTTTCCACGACGGAGTCGGGAATTCGAATATACCCACCATCACTCTCCGTCGACAGTTCCAGCACCCAGTGCCGACCGAGTGGCCGAACATCCTCCACCTTTAGTTCTGCGACCTCGCGTCGGCGAAGGGCTCCGTACACAATTGTGGATATAAGTGCACGGTCTCGGAGACCGGCGGGCGGCTCGTTTGCCACCTCAGCGGGCGGCTCGTTTGCCACCTCAATAAGTTTTTCAATCTGAGACTTACTGAGTACTGAACGAGTACCCGAGCTGGAACTCAACTGCAGAGGTTCCACGATGGGACTGCGGGCTGGATTGTGCCGAAGGACAGCCTCCTCCTCTTGGATTAGCCAATCGAAAAAGCTGCGGAGAGCAGCGAGTCGGCGACGCTGAGTAGACAATGACAATCCAAGCCGGTGCAATCTACGCATCAAAGACTGAATCGCCTCGGGTTGGACCGACTGGACATCAGCAGCATCGACGCTCTCCCCTGAGAAAAACTCTCGGAGGTCTGTCCGATAGGCCCTTCGGGTGTGAGCTGACGATTGGCACTCTAAGAATTCTTCAATGAAGTCCACGAGACTCTAAGACTCTACTCTTGATAATTTTTATTATCGGTATTGTAAATACGATAAGATACTTTATCAAGAGTCAGATGAGACACGGACCCGAAGGCCCGTGCGCTATGGCACTCACGACTCTATCCAGTTTCGGTGGCCTTCACATCCGCCGCGTATCGGAAAATGGCCGCTACTCCACGCCCCCCCGGCATATCCTCGGGCTCCAGAACGTGAACCGTCGCCCCATTGAGGTAGGACTGTAGAGCCGCGTAATTGAGAAGGTCTCCGTCTCCAGCCTCCTGAGATTCGTGGACTTCTACCGTATTACTACTCGGATCGAATCGTCCCCACCGATATTGCCCACTCGGTACAAATAGCGTGTCTACGCGGCTATAGGCACAAGCGGGAATAATTTCATGGAAGTCGTCCGACGCCAGTTCTCCATTCTGGAAGTACAGATCCTCAAAGCGCTGCTGATCTTCCTGCTGAAGGTCCTGAAGGACAGATTCTACGACTTCCCACGCTTCCTCATGCAGGTCGGGAAGCTCCAAGTGTTCAGGGTTTCCCGCGACGATATCATCCTCAATGAGATGAGCGTAGCTATTGACCTCCTGATAGATGGGCAGGTACTCCGACACTCCCGCGAGGACGAGCGGGACATCCTCTTCAATATAGTCGACGACGCTCTCGTCAATTCGGCGAAAGAACCGTTTGAGTTGATCNTTTGGCTCCCGGCTTTGGTCTTCCGACGAGCCATGCCCGTGTCGCATTTGGTCCGAATCTCGCCCGCCCCCATCAGGTGTGGGAGCGTGCCGCTGAGTGTGGGACTGGAGTCCCTGCTCAGGCGGCTCTTCGTACTGTTGTACGGCCGTCACAATGTCCGACGGGATTTCTGCTGCTTCAACTTCACTGATGGCCTGATGTGTACCCTGGTACAGACGCACGTCATTCTGGCTAAGTGCCAGTAAGTAGAAGCGGCGATTCGCGGCGATAAGTGGAAAAAGAGGTTTTAGATGGAAGCGGTCCTCGACGATTGCAATCTCATCGAATGGGAGCGGCAGGCGGTAAAAGTCGGACGACTCAGGCGTGATGAACGCAGCAAGTCCCTTACTCAGTCCACGCCAGAAGCCGGGCCGGTCGAGCAACTGGCGACCCTCTGCCAGGATCTGGTCGATCTCCGACTCCCGATAGTCCTGCTCCCGCAACTGGTCTCGGATATCACGAAGCAGGTTCTTGAATCGGGTCGTGTTTTGCGACCAATCGGAGCGAAAGCGATGCGTTGGCATGTAGAGCGAAATACAGAGATCATCCTGAAGCTCTGCCAGACGTCGCAGTTCGTCACGGTTGAAGAGATCCATAGCCAAGGAGGTCGATTAACGTTGAGGAATTGCGGACGAAGCACAGAGGTCATCCCCCCTCTACTAGCCCCATGGATATACTATCCGAATGTGGGAGAGTCATCCAGTACGGCACGAACGGGAGCGGCGTCTGCACCGGGAACTTTGAGCGGGAGGGCGATCAGAATGTACTCACCCGCCGGGACATTTTCGAAACAAAGTCCTTCTAGATTCACGATTCCAGACTCAATGAGGGCACGATGCGCAGGAAGGTCCGTACTAGAAAGTGGGTCGACAGAAGGGCAGTCGGTTCCGATCAGACACGCACCTCGTTCTGAAAGCCGACGAATGGTATCAGGCTGTACTGCCGCGACACGGTCGGGCCACTCCTCGTCCGACAGCGCGCTGGCGGAGGTTTTAAAGAGCACACGCTCTGCGTCAACCCCGCGTACGTGCTGCGGCCGGATCACCGCCGCGTCGCCGACATCAACAACCTCTGCGGGTCCAACGAACACCTCAAGGGACAACTCATCGATAGAGGCCCCTTCGGATGCAACGTGAAGCGGGGCGTCGGCGTGTGAAGCAGTATGGGTACTCAGTTGAAGCGCCCCAAGGTTGACCGAGGAATCGGAGTCGTCGAGTCGAGTCGTCCACTCCCACTCTACACGCTGGTCACCCGGCCATACGGAGGTGGTGGGGGCAATCGATCGCGAAATATCGACAAGAGCCATGCAGGCGAGGACTATACGTGTTCTCGTTCTGGCAAATCGGGAGTGCGCACTGGCGAGTCATGTTGTGGCTGACGGTCCCCCGAGAAAGATGGTGACGGAGGAGCCGGATGCCATTGCGGACCTCCTGGAGGGCCGCCCGATGAGCCAGAATCGTCACTCCATATAAAGTGCCAGAGGAGAGTCCCCAGAATGATCGGACCGAATGCGACAAAGAAACTGAGGACCTGATAAATCCAGTTCATGGCCGGCGGGAATAAAACCTGGGAATAGTGCCGTGACCGAGCGCCAATCGCCACGTAATTGCCTCTCCTTCACTGCGCTTTAATGTCCACGATTGAGAAGAGAAACAGTTTCAGGAATGCTACAGTCTTCCCCGTGAAAATGACGTCGCTAGCGCTTGTATTGGATGCTAGTCCCTCTCTGAGTTGCCAACCACCTAGAAGAAGCATCCTCTGACCTCCATGGCCACGGACTACGATCTAATAACGATTGGTGCCGGACACAACGGGCTCATTACCAGCGCATATGTGGCACAGGCGGGCTACCGCGTGGCCGTGTTTGAGCGGCGGGACATTGTAGGCGGAGCTGTCTCGACCAAAGAGCTCTTCCCGGGCTACCAGGTAGACCTTGGTGGGAGCGCTCATATTCTGATCCGACTCACCCCAATTGTCGAAGAACTCGAGCTCGAAGAGTACGGGCTGACGTACCTGGAACTAGACCCTATGTTCGTGGCTCCGTTTCCCGACGGAGACGTGATCTACTTTTACCGGGATCTAGATCGGACTGTCAACCACCTGGAGTCTCTCTATCCAGGTGAAGGGCAAGCATACCGTCAGTTCGTCACTGATTGGGTCGGGTTCGCACGCACAATGCGAGATGTATTCCTGGCTCCCCCGAGCCCCCTCTCCATCGGAAAACGGATGGTTCAAGGGGAGAGCTCTTCCCTCGACTGGCAGGAAGAACTCCGTCATATCCTGCGTCCGTATCAGGAAGTGCTCCGGTCCTATTTCGAGGAGGAGAAGCTCCGCACCGCCATCGCGTGGATGGCCGCGCAGTCCGGACCTCCCCCCACGGATCCTCTCACCGGCCCCTTTGCTCTGTGGCACCCGCTCTACCACGAAGGCGGAGTGGCCCGTCCCCGCGGGGGATCAGGAATGCTCACACAGGCTCTTCGACGTCACATTGAAGCGCACGGAGGGGATATTTACACCGATGCACCGGTAGAGAATGTTCTAGTGACAAACGGAACTGCGCAAGGGGTGACGGTAAACGGTCGGTCGTATACCAGCCGCACAGTTTGTTCAGCGACACACGTCAAGGAAACCTTCGACCATCTCCTCCCGGACTCGTATCGCCCCCCCGAGGCCGATGGATTACGCATTGGAAATGGATTCGGGGCCATGCTACGCCTCGCCCTCGATGAGCCAGTGACCTACGAAGTGGCCCCGGAAGAGGATGCCCGGGTCGGGTTGCAGCTTTTGTGCCGGAGCATGGAACAGCTACGAGGCGCGTATGGCGACCATCTATCAGGGCGACCTTCTCAGGATCCACCGATTATCGGCATGACGTTCTCGGCCGTAGATGATACCTTGGCCCCTGCAGGGGGCGAGGTGCTGTGGTTATGGGGGCAGTACTTCCCCTATGAGCTTGCCAGGGGCGACGACTGGGCCCAAATCGCCGATACGGTGGCCCAGGACCTGATTGGCCAGTTCGAGCAATACGCGCCAGGAACTCGAGAGACGATTGTTGGACAGTTGTTTCAGCATCCCGAATGGCTGGAACAGAATCTTGGTCTATTCCGGGGAAACGTTATGCATCTTGAGATGACGCTTGACCAGATGTTTTCGGCTCGTCCGACGTTCGGCGCTTCCAACTATCAAGGCCCCGTCGAGGATCTTTTTCTAACCGGAGCGAGCACTCATCCCGGAGGTGGGATCATGGGGGCCTCCGGCCGCAATGCAGCAGGAGTCATTCTCACTTCGCTGTGAGGCAATCTCCACAACGTCCTGTAGGTCCACGAGCACGGACATCCTGATGACGTACCTTACATTCCACCTCGTATTTCTTGCTCCTCCGATTGCACTCATGCTACTGGGGCACCGGCGCCCCGATGGCATGAGAGACGACATTCGGGTGGACCTGGCACTTCCCCTCATTTGTATCATCGCATTCTCCTACACCACCCCCTGGGATAACTACTTAGTTGCCAGGGAAATCTGGTGGTACGGTCCGGATCGAGTTCTCGGGACCATCGGGTACGTCCCCTTCGAAGAATACATGTTCTTCCTCCTCCAGCCGGTGCTCACCGGTCTATTTCTCTACCAGTGCCTCGGACGGCTTCGATTCGACGTAAAATCGACCTCTGCTTATGCCCCGTGGCTAGGCACCGTCTTCTTCGGCGGTCTAACAGCAAGCGGGGTTGTGCTTCTCCTCAATGGTAACCCCAGTTCACTCTACCTAGCCCTCATTCTAGTGTGGGCCGCCCCCATCCTGGCCGGCATGTGGCTCTACGATGGAGAAACGCTCTGGGCACTGCGCTCGACGGTCGCTGTGGCCACAGGCTTCCCCACCCTTTATTTGTGGGTCGCAGATGCGGTAGCCATTCGATCTGGGATATGGACCATCTCTCCCAACTACACGACCGGACTGTCCGCTTTCGGTCTACCCTTGGAAGAGGCTTCGTTCTTTCTGCTCACAAATCTACTGGTGGTGCAGGGAGTCCTCCTTCTCTTGTACGGGTCTCACCGGGTAGTCACTCCTGAAAGAACCACTGCTCAACCGGCACCATGACCACTGGTGGCAGACCAATTTTAAGGGACGGTTCTACGCTCCTCAGCCGATATATAACTTTCCCCTCACAATTTAAGGGTTGGATCCGTCTCATCGAGTTGGCACCCCTGAACGATCAGGGTTATGTTACCGTGAGTTATTTCCCATCTAGCAGCTAACGCTGATGGAAGCGTTCCCGCATTCAATGTGCTTTCACACACCCAGATGGGAAGCTCCCCTCGGGGGCAAACGTCCATGATCAGTGTACGCGACTGAGTTGGTTCCGGAACCTCCGATGGAGGTTTGACCTCGCTCAAACTATCACCCAACCAAACGCACCTACCCATGCTACAAGAACTTCCAACTCTAACGCCAGGGCAGTATAACCTGGTGTACAACATGTTCTCTTTCACCGTTGCGACCATGACGGCGGCATTCGTCTTCTTCGTCATGGCTCGCGGAAACCTCGCGCCGAAGTATCGAATCTCGATGATGGTTTCGGCGCTGGTGGTCTTCATTGCGGGCTACCACTACTTCCGGATCTTCAATAGTTGGGAGGGCGCGTACGCTCTCAACGAAGCGGCCGGAATGTATCAGCCCACCGGTGAGCTCTTTAATGATGCCTACCGGTATGTAGACTGGCTCCTCACCGTCCCGCTCCTCACCGTTGAGTTGGTCTTGGTGATGGGCCTACCGAAGGAAGAGCGAGGACCACTGGCGGCTAAGCTGGGCTTCCTGGCGGCTGCGATGATCGTCCTCGGCTACCCCGGAGAAGTGAGCGGCGACGCCAGCCTCTTTGGCACCCGTGGTCTCTGGGGCTTCCTGAGCACAATCCCCTTCGTCTGGATCCTCTACATTCTGTTCACCCAGCTGGGGGACACGATTCAGCGTCAGAGCAACCGCGTTTCCACGCTTCTCGGAAATGCCCGCCTTCTGCTGCTCGCAACCTGGGGCTTCTACCCCATTGCGTACATGATTCCGATGGCGTTTCCGGAGAGTTACCCGTCCGCCGCGCCGGGCACCGTTGTGGCGCTTCAGGTCGGCTACACCATCGCGGACGTACTCGCGAAGGCTGGATACGGTGTTCTGATCTACAACATCGCGAAGGCGAAGTCCGAGGAAGAGGGCTTCAACGTGGACGAGATGGCGCAGCCTGCTGCGGCCACCGCGTAGTCGCTGCGTGCATGTCTTGAACATCGAGCCCCCCGCCGTCGGGTTCTCCGGCGGCGGGGTTTTTTATTGAGACCTGGAGGTTCTCGTTACCACGCCGAAACGATCAGTAGGTCTTCCGGTCGGAGAAACAAATCAGATCCCCACTCACTCAGTCCAGTCATGTCATCGCCCCGACGCACGGTGTCTCCCGAACAACCCATCCTTACCATCACAGGTCCTACAGCTGTGGGCAAGACTGAGGTTAGTCTTGAGGTCGCCGAGCAGCTAGACGCGGAGATCGTATCCGTTGACAGCCGGCAGGTGTACGAAGAACTCACGATCGGGACGGCAAAGCCCTCCTCGGCGGCGTGCGAGCGCGTTCCCCATCACTTTATCGGAGAGCGTACACTCCACGATCCCTTCTCGGCTGGGGACTACGCTGACAAAGCAAATAAGCGGATCGAGTCCATTCTCGAACGAGGAAACCGTCCACTGGTGGTCGGGGGAGCCACCCTGTACCTACATGCCCTGCAGTACGGACTCGCCGATATTCCAGACGTCAACGACGAGGTTCGCGCCCGCCTCGAGAAACGACTTGAGCAAGAAGGCAAACAGGCTCTTTTCGAGGAACTGAAGGAGGTCGATCCGGACCAAGCGGCAGAGATGGATCCCACGAAAACACAGCGCGTGCTCCGGGCCCTGGAGGTCTATCATGGGACTGGAAAGCCCCTGTCCCACTACTACGAGAACCAGCCTGAGCCTCCATTCAATTACGTCACGGTCGTTTTGAATCGGGACCGGGCCCAACTATACGACCGAATCAATCGACGGGTCGACCAGATGCTGGACGACGGACTCCTTGACGAGGTACGGACTGTAATGAGAATCGAGGGCGTTCAACTCGATAAACCCCCACTCAGCACCATCGGATACCGGGAGCCAATCCAGCACCTCCAGGGGGAGATGGAATACGAGGAAATGGTGCGACGGGTAAAGCGAAACACTCGCCGTTACGCCAAGCGGCAACTTACGTGGTTTCGCCGATACGATGAATACGAGTGGTACGATGCCAACGCCACTAGTCCGGACGATCTGATATCGGTTCTCGATGATGCTTTGTAGAGTCTAGCCACTGAAAAGCGTCGTTCGGATTTCCAACAATTCCCTCCAAAAAGACGATGGCCAGGGCTCCCCCCCATCCTAGCCAGATCCACATCCAATACGGTCCTTCTACATAGAACATGTACGTGCCGATTGAACACAGTCCTAGCCAGAGCCAGTGCCACGAAGGTTGCGCTCCCAGAACGCCGAGTGCAATTACGGGGAGCAAGTACCACGGGTGAACAGTGGTGCTTAGGACAAACAAAGTCCCCAACAGGAGCAAAGATGCTTTCCGGAAAGACCAGTCACGCCAAGCATCGAGGATATAGAAGACCGGCAGCGCAGCCACGAAGAGCATGCGGAATACCGGACCGATTGTTTTGCTCCAGTCACTCCCCGTTCCCACCCACAGCAGGTGCTTGAGCAAGTAGTACGGACCAGCGTTGAATTCGAAAAGCCCGGCGAAGAGATCGGCGGAGGCCTTGATGTGAGGAAGCGTATAGGGAGCAGCGTAGGGCAGGCACAAGAGGACCGTCAGCAACGCTCCGGGCCACACGGCCCGCCATCCAAAGCGGCGTAGCAGGTACGGCCCAAGGACAAACGGATATATTTTCACCAGTCCGGCTCCTGCCACGGCAAGTGACGCGACCTCCGCCTTATGTCGTTGCACAGCCCAAACAGCAAGAAACAGAAGAGGCACAAGGAGCGCCTCAGTATGTCCCTGTCCGGCAGTCTCAATGAGCACGAGCGGGTTCCAGGCGTAGAGCAAGACGTTGCGGGCGGTCGTAAGGTGTGCGAGAAGCGCCACCCCTGCCAGCTCGACCGTCACTAAAAGGGCCTTCAGCACAAAATACGCCGGCATCCAACTTCCCTGATAAACTCCTCCCGCGACGGCAAAAAGAAGCTGTGTGAGGGGCGGATAGATGCTGTAATAGTCCTTCGAGTTGAGCTTCTCATAGAGTGCCCCCTCCCGGTACTCCGCGAGGACTGGGTCCGACGGGACGAACTCATACGGATTGATGCCCTCCCACTGCACCATTCCGTCCCAGATGTACCGAAACAAGTCGTCCGTAAGGCCTGGCAGTAGTGGCAGAAAGGCGAGACGCAGGAGAAGTGCCCCCCATAGCACACCTCGCATCGAGACGGCGTCCCGGTGCCAGAGCACCAGCAGTCCTGCACTCGCCAGGAAAGAGGTGCCTATGAGAAGGGGCCATGTAGCCTCAAAGGCAGCCCAGAGCGGACAGAGCCCCAACAACCCCGCCGTCATGAATGAAAAGCGACGGGCCGAAAAGCGGTACTCACGTGTGCCAGTAAACTCCACCATGAATACTGAAGCTACGACGGGGCGACGAGGGAATTCCGTGCCCAAATCGTAGATCGTCGTTACAGAATAAAGGATTTACCGAATCACGGCCGCCTTCTTCAGGACCGGGGACGCATCGGGCGCTTCGACGCGTACCAAGTAGATGCCGGAGGGGACCCTCTCGCCGCGGCGGGTGCGCAGGTCCCAGGCCGTCCCCCCCATTCGGTTGTCGTTCACAGAGAGGACCTCAACAAGACGGCCCGACGGACTAAAGATCCGAATCGTTGCGTCCTCCGGGATCCCGGCCACGGTGAGTTTCGGCTCGTGGCGGGAAAGCTCGACCGGGTTGGGGTAGACCTTCACATTCGCCAACCCGTCGGCTGGCTGGGTGAGCCGGACGGTTGCCCCCTCATCCGTCAAGGGTCGTCCGGACACACTACGGATCGATGACGCCGTGAGGGAGGCCTCCTGACCGCTGGCCCCTGCCACAACCCCATCCAATCGAAGGGTCACCGACGTGGGCGAGGCGCCATTGGCCTGTGCTGAAGTGACGGAACCATGTGGCCGAATGCTGTAGTTCTCGGGGTTTCGGGCCAAAGTCCCTACGACGGGCTCGCTAAAGGTCAGTCGCACCCGCCGCTCACCAAGGATCGCAAAGTCCTCTACGAACAGTGCCGCCTCTTCGGCAGTCGGGAAGGTCAAGGGCAGAGTAGTCTGTCCCACTTCTAGGTTCGACGCATCCACGAAGCGGGGCCAGGAAAGCGTGTCCTTTTTCCCGGCGACGGCGTCCGAAAACTGCAACACAAGACCCGTATCCCCCTGGGATGAAACGACGGAGGTAGGCCCTTTTTCGGTAGCCAGTGCGAACTGGTTTGGGGCCGGCACAGGCCCAAGGGGTTCCGAGAAACGGAGCTTCGCCGACGTGGGGCTCGGGTATCGGACAGACCGCACGGTGGCGGAGTCGTGAGGACGCACCAGGCGTGAGGAAGAGAGAGGCGATGATTGCCCCCCAGACCACGCCCGAAGTGCAAACCGTGCCTCAGAGGAATCAGAAATCACAAGTGACGAGTCGTTGGTGGCGCGAAGTGGATCCAGGGTTCCACCAGGTGGCCCCATAAATACGGTCACCGAATCGGCATCCGGAGCCCGCCACTGCAGGCGACTACCGTCAGGCCCCGTAGGAACGGCTTCCACCCAGCGAGGCGGAGGGCGTTCTATTCCCCCCTGGTTAACCGTGTACCGCCGAAGCGTACCGCCGGTCGTGGCAGTAAGCAAAGAGGGACGGCCGGTTCCGTCAAAATCGGCGGCCACCACCGCCCGACTCCGTACAGCAGGCCGTCGCTGATCCTGGTAGCGAAGGCGCACGGGGCCCGTCGCCGTGGCCCCGAGGAGAAAAAGCGATGGGGGGTGCACGATAGCAATCTCTTCCCGCCCATTCCCATCAAAGTCCGCTGCCGTCATAGCACCGGATGATCGTTCCCCGACGACCGGAAGACGATAAATCCGCTCGTAGGCATCGTCTCCGGTGGCGCTCCACACGTGATAGTAACTGATAGGCGGTTCGTCGTCGCCACCCTCCGGCGAGAAGGGAGTGTAGGTGTTGTGCGTCACAAACTCCGACCGGCCATCCCCTGTCACATCGCCTACGGCAAACCGCTCCCCAGAGGCATAACGATCGGTTTCGTACGTCCAGGCCACATCCAGATCCCCGCTCGGTGTCGCTTCATAAACGATCCAATTTCCGGCCTGGTCGCCCACCAGCAAATCCATCTGTCCATCACCGTCAAAGTCTCCCGTAGCCGCGTACGGGTCGCTGCGGGTCGTATCCGGTCGGTCGTGAACCGTGGGGTTCTCCAGTCGCTGGGCAAGCTCAAAGCCCTCCTCTTCCCGCTCCAGCACGCGCCATTCCGTACGGGTGGAGTCCGATCGCCAATTGCCCACGACCTCCCCACGTCCATCCTGGTCGAGATCCGCCACCCGCGCACCGTGGAGTGATGGGCCCTCCAGTGAAGATGTGACGGCGCTCGTGTCCGCGTAGATGAGATCTTGGGGCAGCAGGTCGTCTTCGCGTTGCTCCAAAAGAATCGTGGCCCCGTTGATCTGAAGCAAGAATTCCTGCCGGGCGTCCTGGTTGGTGTTGCCAATGTCCCTCGGAATGAGGTGTGCCAGCAAAGTATCGGCCGGGGCAAACTCAGAGCCAGCCCATTCAAAAGCTTTTACGGTATCGGATATTCCTCCGCGACGATTACGAAACTGATTCAAAACTACTTCTGGAAGACCGTCGGTATCGAAGTCGGAAGCTCGGGGAAGCACGGTCCCCCCCGGAATGCGGGTCGCCTCAGCCTGGAAAAAAGAGGTATTCGTCCGATCAGGCGGCACCGGGAGCGTTCGCTCAATGCTCGTCTGAAGCCCGCTACGATTCGTGAGCGTGATGGCCACAGTGGCGTCTCCACCGAGGCCCTGCTCATCGCTCCACATGAGGCCCTGACGACTGGAGACATACTCTCCCTTACGGACATACGTCTCGCTCCGAAAGCGCACCTCCATTCGGGACCGAACGGTGTCGTCACTCGCAACGTCGGCGACAATCCCCCACTCCTCATCGATGCGTCCAACCCCAACGAACTGAACCTGAGCTTGGGGCGGCGACGAATCGACCACGACGCGTCGGCGGTCCTCGATAGTGCGACCGTCCGTAAGACGGGTAGCGAGGCGGAGCGTATAGGACCCCTCGTCCAACGAGGGAGGGTCCCAACGCGCAAGAGTATCGCGGCGTGCACGAGTCTCAATCGGACCCGCAATTCGGGTCCATGGATCGGTGCGCTGGTCCAGATTTCGTGTGCCCTCTGCGTAGTAGACCGAGTAGGATTCGAAGCTGGGATCAAGGGCCGTACCAACGACCGGAACTGTTGCGTCCCCCACGACGCCCTCGTTGTGGAGCGGTGAGTGTAACGCCGTTCGTGCAGGGTACGGCTGCAAAAGGCTGCGCGCCACATCTACGCGCCCGGCACCGGTCGTATGATCCCACGCAGCCTCGTCAATATCCGCCGCGGTGCCAGTGAGGATGCTCCGCACCGCTCCCGGTGTCAGGGTCGAATCCACAGATCGGAGTAGTGCCGCGGCCCCTGCAACCTGGGGTGCCGAGAACGATGAGCCGCTAGACGACCCATACAAGTCATCCCGACGCACAGCCTCGCCGTCAAGAAGACGACTTCGTGGATACTGCGTCGTGAAGATGCTTGACCCTGGAGCTCCAAGGTCAACCCCAATGCCGTACTGACTACGACTAAAGTCGGGCGTGTTTTTCCCGTCCTTCGCCAGCCACAGGACCGAGATGACCGAGGGATAATCCGACGGATAGTGGGGCTTATCTACGGCCCCGTCGTTTCCGGCCGATGCAACCACAATTGTCCCCTGCGACACTGCGTAGTCGATTGCGTCGCGGAGTAGAGGCGTCGACCGATCGCGCCCAAACGACAGGTTCAAAACATCGAGATCCTGCTGGGCCCCGTACACAATCGCCGCCGCGATGTCGTCAGTCTGGCCAACCCCGTTTCCGGCGAGAGCACGAAGCGCGACGATGCGCGTGTCAGGAGCTACACCCACTACGCCCACTGTGGAGTCGGCAGGTTGGGCCGCAACAACGCCCGCGACTGACGTGCCGTGTCCGGCGTAAAACCCGAGTGAGTCCGGAGAAGGGTCTGGATCCCGATTCTGAAACTCCCCGTCAGCGACCTCATTCGGCTGATCAACAAAATCATAGCCACGTACGTCATCGACGTACCCATTGTCGTCGTCATCCACTCCGTTTTTAACCTCCCCCGGATTGGTCCAGAACTGTCCTTCGAGATCGGGATGGTCAAGGTAGATCCCCGTATCGACGATGCCCACAGTCACCGATTCGTCTCCCGTCGTTTCGTCCCATGCTTGAAGGGCACGGATCACCGATAGATGGTCGAGACTATCGGCAAAGACGTTTTCGGGGATCAACGGAGGATCCGACGCAGCACCAGGTCCATCCACGGTATATTCCACGTTGGGATGAACGTACTGTACCTCCGGGCGCTGCCGGAGTCGTTTACGAACGGCGTTGAGCGCCGTCGAATCCTGAAGTGTCAGCGTAAAGGCCGAAAGGCTCGAATCGGAGTCCGACGATTTTGAAGGGGCTGTAGGTCTGAATACGGCTTGGCTACGTTCAACCCCCACGAGGAGTGAGTCCGAAGCCAGTTTTGCCTCGGAGGACACAAGCCGATTGCGAAAGGACGAAGGAGCAGACTCCGATACCCGAACGATTAGTTCGGGGGCGTCCCCTAATGCTGGTTGTGCAGAGGACAGGTGGGGTAGGTGTATTATCACGCACCCCAGTGCTAACAGTAGCGTTAAAAGCGGCCTTGCAATAACGGACACAAAAGGCCGCATGGTTAAAGGATCTTTAGCGTCTTCAATGCACGGGTGAGGGTGCTGCTACCGTCTTTCCGTAAAATAATGATGTCCTCGATGCGAACCCCATAGGCTTCGCCGGGCACGTACACGCCCGGTTCAATGGTTACACAAGCTCCTTCGGGAAGCGTCGCGTCCGACGTGCGCGATACCCGAGGCCACTCGTGAACCTGAAGACCGATGCCATGACCAAGCCCGTGTGAGAAGTACTCATCGAGTCCAGCCTCTACGAGAACATCTCGGGCGACCGCGTCAAGTTCCTGGCCGGTCATTCCGGACCGGGCCGCGGTGAGGGCAGCGTCTTGAGCCTTTCGCACCGCCTCGTAGCCCCGGCGGGCTTCTTTCCCAGGATCTCCCAGTGCCACAGTCCGGGTCATGTCGGAGGCATACCCCTCCCTGAAACAACCCATATCGAGGACGATCATCTCCCCCTTCCGAAGCGTACGGTCGGTTGGACGAGCGTGGGGCCGCGCAGCGTTTGGGCCCGATGCAACAATTGGGTCGAACGACATCGCATCTGCCCCTCGTCGGAGATGTCGGTACACGATCTCAACGGCAACCTCACGCTCCGTCATTCCCGGCTCAATAGCCGTCAGAATTTGCTCAAACACAGATTCTGTAATACGCTGTGCTGCACGGATTCGGTCGATTTCCGTAGAATCCTTCGACGCGATGTCTTTCGTAAGAGCATCTGTGACGGGTACCCATGTTACCGAGTCGTGCGTCTCTGCAAGGTCGTCTCGTTTCGCGACTGATACAACGTCGGCCTGGAATGCGATCCTGGAATAGGGGGCAAGCAACGACTCCTCGGCGATAAATGTCGATAGTCCCTCCTCGGCAATGTGAACATTGGCCCCCACTACCTCTGCTCGGGCCTGCTCGGTATACCGTCCGTCCGTGACGAAATGCGCGGACTCAGGCCCGACAAGAAGAAGTCCGTTCGACCCTGTAAACCCGCACGACCAGCGGATATTAGGCAGAGACGATATCAGAAGTGCATCCGCATCGAGGTCGAGAAGTCGATCACGGACACGAGACACGCGCGAGGACATTCAGCGGGTGATTGGAGAGCATGTACCGCGACAGTCACGAAAATAAAATCTATCCTCCCTGACCAGAGGAGTTGGAGTAGTAATTGGGAGACTCCTTCGTAATCTCCACGTCGTGTGGATGGCTCTCACGCAATCCAGCAGCGGTGGTGCGGACGAACTGGGCCGACTCATAAAGTTCGTGGACCTCCTCGCACCCACAGTACCCCATGGCCGCCTGGAGTCCTCCCTTCATCTGATGAACGACTTCGTTGAGGGTACCGCTGTAGGGGACACGACCTTCGATCCCTTCCGGAACCAGTTTCCGGAGCTCGTCTTCCGCATCCTGGAAGTATCGGTCTTTGCTCCCATCCTGCATGGCCTCCACCGAACCCATTCCTCGGTAGCTCTTGTACTTGCGCCCCTCATAGATAATGGTCTCGCCGGGGCTTTCTTCCACGCTTGCAAAAAGGCTACCGATCATCACAGCACCTGCTCCCGCGGCGAGCGCCTTGGGAATATCACCGGTTTGCTTAATCCCACCATCCGCAATGACAGGGACGCCGTCGGGGCGCGCTTCCTCCGCGCACTCCATCACGGCCGTAAGCTGCGGCACCCCCACCCCGGCCACCACTCGGGTAGTACAGATTGAACCTGGCCCAATGCCGACCTTGACACAATCGGCACCCGCGTCGATTAGGGCCCGAGTGCCGTCAGCCGTTCCTACATTCCCGGCCACGATGTCTACCTCGCCATTGAAGCGCGACGAAATACCTCGAATGGTCTCGAGCACGCCCTCGGCGTGCCCGTGGGCTGTGTCCACCACCACAAAGTCGACCCCTACTTCCACAAGGGCCGCGACCCGATCCATAACTTGCGGGGTAACGCCCACTGCCGCTCCTACGCGCAGTCGTCCATGATCGTCTTTGCAAGCGTCAGGATGCTTGCGCCGTTTCCGGATGTCCTTAAAGGTGATGAGCCCTTTCAGGTATCCATCCGCGTCGACCACCGGGAGCTTTTCCACCTTATGCTCCTGCAGAACCTCCACGGCTTCGTCCAGGGTCGTGCCCACCGGGACTGTAACCAGATCCTCGACGGTCATCATTTCGCGGATCGGCGTATCGCCTTTCAATTCAAACCGCACGTCCCGGTTTGTCACGATTCCCACCAGCTTGTCGGACTCATCGACGACTGGTATGCCGCCGATAGAGTAGTGGCTCATCATGTTGCGGGCATCCGCCACCGTATCGTGAGGGGAAATCGTAATTGGGTCGAGAATCATCCCGTTCTCCGACCGTTTCACGCGGCGTACCTCTTCGGCCTGCTGTTCGATGGGCATATTCTTGTGCAGCACCCCAGCGCCGCCCTGTCGGGCCAGCGCAATGGCCATGTCGGCCTCGGTGACCGTGTCCATAGCCGCCGATAGGATGGGGACATTTAACTCGATACGCTGCGTGAGCATGGACGAGGTGTCCGCCTCCCGAGGCATGACCGTAGAATGACCAGGCACAAGGAGAACATCGTCGTACGTGAGACCCTCGGTCTTAATTTTGTCCTCGACCGCAGAGTCGGGAACGCCGTTGGCTACCGTTTGAGACATCGATACAGGAGGTTATGGGGTAAGATCAACGCGGTTGTAAAGCTCGCGAACTTCGTGGGGCTCCAGCCTCCGCCATTCCCCCCGCTGGAGACGGCCCGAGGTGAGACTAGCATACTTTGCGCGTTCGAGCTGCACGATGTCGTGGCCAAGTGCCTCCATCATGCGTCGAATTTGCCGATTGCGGCCCTCGTGCAGCTCCAGAGCAATGTCGGTTTTGGTTTGGGGGTCGAGGTAAGCCACCTGGTCGGCCGCAGCGTCACCGTCGTCAAGTTGCACGCCACGCTCAAGACGATCAAGTTGGTGAGGCTTGACCCGGTCCTGAGCACGGACGTAGTAAATCTTGGGGATTTCGTAGCGGGGATGCATTAAGCGATGGGCCAAGTCTCCGTCGTTCGTCACAAGGAGCACACCGGTGGTATTGCGGTCCAGACGCCCCACCGGAAACAGTCCGGAAGGATTGTCGGCGGGCACCCCGATGGCATCAAGGACGGTTTGGCGTCCCCTGGGATCGTCGGTAGTACTGATTGTGTCTTTGGGCTTATTGAGGAGAATGTACTCAAACTCGAGGGGGTACACCTCCTCCCCATCGACCCGAACCGTCTGGCCCTCATACACCCGGGTCCCGTGCTCAGTAACCGTGTCCCCATCAATCTTCACCCGCCCTTGCTCCACAAGGCGATCGGCGTCGCGCCGCGAGCACACCCCCGCGTGGGCAATGTACTTATTGATGCGCGTTCCCTCCCGTTCAGTAGAGTCTTGTGGTGTAGACATCAGGGGCGGTGGGTATCTTCAGGGGGCGAGCAGGCCTTGACAAGAGACCGGGTCGCAAATACGAAATACAGCGCTAATCGCCGCAGGGGGCGGAGGGGGTGATGACCGTGACGGTCCGGCCCGACTACGATGGTGTGTCTTCTGCTTCAGAGGACGTTTCCTCGTCCGCATCCAGCATATCGACCGAGATGCCTTCCTCACGGTCAAGTTGCAGCAGCTTCGCCCGTTCGTCGTCGAATGCAGGGTCGTCTAGCAGATCTTCGACTTCTCGGAGAGTGGGCAAGCTATCCAGACCCTCAAGCCCAAACTGCTCGAGAAACCGGTCCGTGGTCCCATACAGCAGCGGCCGTCCGACCGAGTCGGCACGTCCTTCCACACTTACCAGGTCCATCTCCAACAGCTTACGGATCGCGTAGTCGGAATTCACCCCACGCACAAAATCGACCTCAGGACGCGTCACTGGTTGCCGATACGCGATTACGGCCAGAGCTTCCATCAGGGAGCGAGACAAGCTTGTCTCCTGCTCCTCTATGTAAAGGGTCTTCACGAACGGCGCGAGAGACGACCGAGTGGTCATCCGGTAGCCGCCCGCCCACGATTTAATCTCGACGGCCCGTCCCTGCTGTTTGTAGGTCTCGTTTAGATGCCCTACCACAGCCTCAACGTCTGCGTCGGACGGTTTGTCCCGGCCCGTAACCTCGGCAACGATGTCTGCAATCCGGCCGGGCCCAATCGGCTCGTCAGCGGCAAAAATGAGGGCCTCGGTTGCCTCCTCGAGGGTGTGGTCCAGCGCACTATCGTCCTTATCGTCCCCCTTAGTCGAAGAGGGTTGGCTGGACGAATTCGAGGCTGAGGACGGGGGAGCGTCGGTCATGCCGGCGCACGAGGCAGGGGGACAAAGCAAATTCGGGCGAAAGGTCGTGTCGGTCTACGAGATCGACTCGAAGGTCGACGGAAGACCGTTGCCCTCGGACGCAGATGGATTTGGGCGCGACGGGGCGTCGGGTGGGGGGGCTTCGTCGGTACAGTAGGCTTCGAAGGCCGTGATAAGATCCTGAGCGATCACGTCGGCGTCTCGGCCTTCAATGTGCTTACGCTCGACGATATAAACCGGCTGCCCATCCTGAAACAAAGCGAAGAAGGGAGATGACGGAGGGATACCAGCAAGGTGTTCCCGCGCGCGCTCCGTAGCCTCCAGATCTTGCCCGGCAAATACCGTCACGTAACGGTCAGGCTGCACCTCTGCCTCTCGTGCTCTGGCGACTGCCGGGCGTGCGTTGCCCGCGGCACACCCACAAACGGAGTTGATGACGAGTAGCATGGTCTCATTCTGAGCGGCGTCGAAGGCCTCATCAACCGCTTCGGGCGTGCGCAGCTCCTCGACCCCTAACTGCGTAAGCTCTTCCCGCATCGGGTCGACCATTTGCTTGGGGTAGGGCATAAAGGCACTCGGATAGATTCCTGCAGAAAGACACGAGTCCTTCTTGTCTCCGAAGGAAATAGTTAATGGATGCTACGACCGGAGCGGTGCGATGATCCATTTGCTATCGGAGCGCGATCTGCTTTCTAGACCCTTACAGTTGACTTCTGCAAACGGAATCGGTGAATTATACACTCAATCGGTTTCCTCCTTCTCTAGTACCACATTCTGCCATGGACACCATCGCCTTTGTCCTCCTTGCTGAGGCACTCGCCATTGTGGGATTATCTATGTACCTCTGGTATAGCGTGCAATCCGAGCCAGAGGTTACGGGCAAGCACTGGAGCACCCTGTTCGTCCTGGCGCTGTTCGTGATCGGGTTTGTAGTCACGCTTTTCTTCGCCCCCTCAGGATTGGTATAATCAGCAGTTGACATAGGCTGAGTGTCAACGCATTGAGTACAGGACACGATCGCCCCAGTTCAGGGGGGTATTACCTCCAAGTTCCCCCCAAATCCCCACTCCAGAATCCTCATTCCGAACCCAACACAGTTTGCACCGCTGTTGCCTGTAGACTTCCGCGACAATTGTCGTTGTAGTTGATCGAGCAGGAACGCGTCGGCGGTGAGGCATGCCTTGTCCCACGCTTCGAGAATGAGAGGCATGTTGCCCTCATGGCTGGTGCATACGCCTTCGCCAGCCCACCCCACTGCTTCTTGATGCCGCTCTGCGCGTCCTCGTCGGGCAGAAGGTCAAGGATGAGATCCTTCTCCCGGCTCCCCGGACTCACCTGCTTGGAGAAGGTGTTCATGTCAAAAATGTCGCCGAGCACCTCCAGAAGCCACGTCTTGCCGGTGCCGGACGGCCCAAACGCGAAGAAGCCGCCGAGCGGGTCGGTCATGAGAGCTGCCCGCACGCACCGGNCCCGGTCGCGGACATAGATGTAGCCCGCGTCGTTGAGGGCCGCGTGAAGGGCGTCGAGCGTGAGTGCCTGGACCAGATCGGTGGACGCGTCGGGCATGGTCCGGGGACGCCAATGGGTGAAGGTCCGTCCCGGAAACGGCGAAGCACCCGGTCCGCACCTGGAAACGACGCCTGGCTTATTCCAGGTGGTGGTAATCGAGTTCGTGGTCCTCGTCGATCGCCCGCTGCACGCGGCGGGACGGCGTCCCGGCCGCCTCCACATCGATTTCCATCTCGCCGTCGCCGGTGGGGATGCAGCGGATGTTCTGGCGCCACGCCGGGTCCGTGGCGTCGTGGTCGGTGCGGGCGTGAGCCCCCCGCGACTCAGTGCGCTCCAGGGCGCCGCGCAGGATCGTCTCGGCCGTCGCGCACATGAACTGCAGGTTCTGGGCCCGCTCGTAGCGGCGGCTGGTGCGACTGGCCTGCACCAGCAGGTCGTCCGCATCAGCCCGCAGCTGCTGCAGCCGACGGAGGCCCTCCAAGAGCCCGTCTTCGTCGCGCAGGATACCGGCGTGATTCCACATGAGGCGCCGAAGACGACCGATCAATTCCTCCGGCGTGTGGCGGCCGTTAGCCGAACCGAGCGCGTCCTGTGCCACCACACACCCCCTCAGGGCCGCCTCGGACATCGAGGCACCTGGGCGTGTACCCAGCGTCTCGGCGATGTGCGTCCCCGCGATCTCACCGAAGACAATGGTCTCAATCAGCGAGTTGCCGCCGAGGCGGTTGGCGCCGTGGACCCCCGCCGTGCACTCGCCCACCGCGTAGAGCCCCTCGATCCGCGTCTCGGCGGTCTCAAAGTCGACCTCGATGCCGCCCATCGCGTAGTGGGCCGTGGGCGCCACCTCCATTGGCTCCTTCGTTATGTCGACCCCGTGCGCGGCAAACTCTTCCACCATGCGCGGCAGCCGTTCCCGAATGTAGTCGGCGTCGCGGTGGGAAATGTCCAGCAGCACAGCGTCGTTCTCCGTCCCTCGCCCCTCGCGGATTTCCCGCTCGTTGGCGCGGGCCACCACGTCGCGGGCGTCGAGCTCCATCTGATTCGGGGAGTAGCGCTCCATGAAGCGCTCGCCCTCGGTGTTGTAGAGCCGCCCGCCTTCGCCCCGCACGGCCTCAGTGACGAGGTGCCCGGCCTCTTCCTCCGGCGTCACCTTGCCGGTCGGGTGAAACTGCACGAACTCCATGTCGCGCAGCGGCACGCCGGCGTTGAAGGCGAGAGCCTGCGCGTCGCCGGTATTTTCGTCGGGGCGCGAGGAGCTGCGGCGGTAGAGCGAGGTGTGTCCCCCCGCTGCGATCACGACCGCCTCCGCGTCGAACGCCACGGGGCGGCCCGAATCCATGTCAAACCCAACCGCACCCGCCACGCGGCCGCTCTCCGTCATGAGATCGGTGATGTAAAGGTTCTCGCGGTACGGCACCTCCAGGTCCATCGCCTTCTGCACAAGCGTGTTCATGAGGGCCTGGCCGGTCCGATCACCCACAAAACAGGTGCGGCGGAACGACTGGGCGCCAAAGTAGCGCTGGTTGATCTTGCCGTCGTCGGTGCGGTCGAAGGCCATGCCCCACTCCTCCAGCTCGCGGATGCGGTCCGGGGCGCGCCGGCAGAGCGTCTCGACGGCCGTCGGGTCGTTGACGAAGTGGCCCTCGTCGAGGGTATCGGCGGCGTGAATCTCCCACCGGTCTTCGGGGTCGAGGCTGCCGAGGGAGGCGTTGATGCCTCCGGCGGCCCAGATGGTGTGGGCGTCCCCGTGGGCCCGCTTTCCCAGGACGAGGCAGTCGACGCCGCGCTGTGCCAACTCAATGCTGGTGCGGAGCCCGGCCCCACCCGCCCCGATAATGAGGACGCTCGTGGAAACAGTTTCAAGGGTCGGCGACGTGCTCATAGACGGAATTCCGTGTGGCCGTGTGAGTAGTTAAACGACAGTACTTCTACGGCACAGCCGGGGCCGATATTCTGTATTTTCTGCTACGAAAGAGGAATAGGTAGAACGTAACAACTCAGAACTTGCGGAGGTACTTGCCAGAAGGTCGTCCCGCCCATCAAAAGCCTTCAGGAATCCCGTGCAGGCCAGCGGCCTATTGTGGAAGATTTCGGAGTAAGCCTGGAATAACGTATATTTTGCGTGAGTCTCGGACGGTCGTGATACCGTTCTGACACCTAGTCCGGGTCGTGGTGCAGACCCTTCTTCTGATTCAGAGTAGTCTATAAACGGTTGCGGCCTCCGCTACACGTCGAGAACCGACTCCCCCGGATCACCTCTGTTCACCGGTGGGTGGCAGGCACGACGGGGGAGGAAAGTCCTCCGAAGATCATTTGAGACCTGCGTCGACACCCCCGAATGTGTCTTGGACCTCCGAGTAAGGAGTTATATGACAACCGCCCTGATGTTGGAGTCTAGCCCAGACTATCGTCCCACCGATCTCTCTCTACTCATTGCTTCCTTCAACCCGACGACTCCCCGGGGCCTTCTGGCGGCTGGAAAAGGGCCCACAGGAAATACAAGGAAGCAAAGCCGAGACCAAAGACGAGAGCGAGCCCGGCCAAGATGGCCACGACACTGATGAAGGCGAGAGTCATACCGGAGCAGAGAGATTAGGGCAAAGGAGTGGTCGTCCGGCCGGTAGCTTGAAGAAAGGCTAGTATCTTCCATCTATGCAGTCTGGGCAGAGGGGGCCAGCCGATCTGAGTGCCCATGCTCTGCGGTTTTTAATGACGTGCTCCGCAGCCTTAACCGCCGCGGAAGCTCGTACGTAAGACGGCACGTCCTGAACGTCCTCGTGCTCAATCGTGGTGGTTCTACCGCATGCGTCGCATTCGTATTCGTAGGGAAAGTCCTGCTCGTCGAACATAGGCAAGGAGCTACGTGGGCACAGAGACTTCGAACGGCCGCAGAAAGCAGGGGAGCGTCGAGCGGAATCCGTGTGGAGTGGCAGGATCGAGCGGAGGCAAATGCTCGATTTACTGCATAGTCTATAACGATTGATGGTAATACAACACTCTCTGGCCACTAAGATTCTATCGCAATTTGCACGATTCTGCTACAACTGGCCCGTACCGTTATACGACCAAAGAAAGCATGATCGAATCGCAGAAAAGCGTAGGTCGGAGAAGGGCTCGGGGTACCGAACTGACAGGCCTGACATCTACTCTATTTGATTTACACTCTTCGCCAAGTGGGGCCACACAGCATTGGAACCAGAAAGTCTCCCGGAAATGAGGGAGCACAGGCGAGCGGCGTCCAATCGAGGTACCTAATGTGTTTGCTCTGTGCTGGGGCTGAGAGCCGCATCAAACCCTCTGCCGAACAGACTGCCCGTCCGAGAGTCGTCTGACGGTTCCGGGTCTCGTGTTCGCAGGTCTTGAATTAAGGGTCACTGTTCGTCCCTTCTTCCCTGCCTCTCAGAGCCTTTGGGCCATGTGCCCAGCGATCGGCTCCAGTCGAGAGAGCATCTCCTCTGGATCAGAGAAATCCACGGAAAAGATTCCGCTCCACGCCGACCGACTTGCGCTCTCAGTTTGGGTGCACCGGGCGATTGTCTTTGCCCATAACGAGCTTCTTGAAGTGCCCCACTGCTCATCCGTCCGGCTGAGCGGAGTGAATACCGTATGGACGAGCCTCTTAACTGGCGGTCCGCACGACGACTCTCGGCGGCACAAGCCCACGGCGATCGGCTCCCCGCGTATCTGTGCGGGAAAGTCCCGTTGCTCAATAGCCGCATAGAACGCGTCCATGTCGACGTGGACGATTCGCCGGTCCTCCTTCCTGGGCCCCGCCCATCAGCGGAGGGGGTCTACGCCTGCGCTGTTCGTCTGGCCGTTGGGAGCGTGATTGCTCATCGATCGGTCCTGAACGAATATTTCAGGAGAGTCGCTACAAGCGAACATGGGCGATTAGACGTGTGCGGCCGGTAGTTCGTCCGCGGGATGTATACCGGGGCGACCGTTCCTAGCGCCTCATTGTCCATTTCCCTTCCCCTTCAATCTCTACCGCCGCAAGGCCGATCATTTCCTTTCCATACTCGGCGTTAATCTGGTCGAACACTTCCATCAAGCCGCCCCACCTTTCTCAGGTCGCGGCGATAACCTTTCCTTCGGCCTCCCGAAACCGCATGCTTCTGACCTCGGACCGCCACCCGGTTGGCTCCCGAAAGCCCGCGAAGCCCCAATAGAATGTCTTTCCGGTTGCTCGAGGCGAGCACGTTCGAAGTGACCATCCAGTTTGAAGAAATAGGTTCGCCTTTCTGGAAACGCGACGTGTCGAGCAAGACTCGGTAAAAGCCTCTTCTGTTGGACACCCGGGCTCACGGCACGAACGCGTGAAAGGTGATGTCTGACTCCCTGGTGCAGGCGATCAACTCTACATCGGAATCGCTGTTAAGCGCGAAGCGTACTTTGTCCAGTGGCGTTGGCTCGCAAAGCGAATTCGGCGGATCGTGGTTGTGCACGTACCCGAGAAAGTCACGATGGTCCTCACAACTGGATCCGTCGAAGGTAACTGTCGAGTCCGTCGTGGAGAGCCGATCCGGAAAGGCTGCCCGTTCCAAGAGAGTCTCGTTCTCGTTCTTGTCTCCAAAGAGACACAGCGGTATTTCTTTCTCCGCGGTGCTGTAGACAACGGACAGTTTCGATTCGAGGCTCTTCGTCAGAAGGACACCTGCCGGCCCCATGGCTTCCACTGTGGTGGACGCTACATCTCCATCGACGGGCCAGACGAACACCGCTGCCAACAGAACCAGTGCCGGGGTAGCGGGCGCGAAGAGTCTGAGGTCTTGCATCAGGACTATCCACATCCAGAGTGGAAATGACGGGGATCGTCCTGAATGCTCCCGCAAGTCTGATGCCGATCGGCTTCTCGCTCCACCACTACCGAGAGTGCCGCACACCTCCTAGGCTAGCAAGCCGGACCAGCGAGGTGACGGGCCTGCTCATCCGGTCGTGGGAGCTCCGCCTCGTCGACCTCAAACCCTTCCGACAGTTCCTTCAGACGGAGCCGGTGCCGAACAGTAGCGAGGTCGCGAAGGCATCTGATTAAGCGCAATCTCACTTAAACTGCTGAGGGAATTTTTCAGTAATTGTGCCCAATAGTGCATCCGTCAAAAATAAAAACCCGCAACTCCTCTGCGATACAGGGAGTTACGGGAATACGATAGTAGGCCCGGGGGGATTCGAACCCTCAACTCACGGATTAAGAGTACGTCCCGGCTGGAGCCAAAATCGAGCCTCAGCGCCCAGAAACGGCAATTTCCCAAAAACCGTTTCCCACATGTTGCCCAAAGAGGTCGAATTGCCCCCTTGAGACGGGGAATCTCCGGGAAATGAGCACGGTCCGAGACGCCGTTCTCGTCAATGCGTCTTCTTGCAAAGTTATGCGGGAAAGAAACGCAAGCGGTGGCGTAAAGAAAAGTCCAATCCTTGTCCAAATCCGCCGCAATCCCACGCCCGAGGAAACGTCCGAGCTCGTTGAACGTGGAATGGAAATTATCGGTCATGCGACGGATGATAACTCCAGGTGAGTTACCATCTCTGATTTAAGTCTTTCTTATAAGTGTTACGAAAAACTTACTCCATTTTATACTTTTTATTATAGGTATAAATCTAGCAATTATTTTGTCGCCAGCTCTAATTATCGGTTATGTGGTATATCGGATTTTCAGTGACGGGAGCGGCAATACAGTAGATTCGGCTGAGAAAAAATCGCAGACATGGGAAAGCTACGAGGATTATCTACAGAGTGAGGTATGGGAAGAGAAGCGGGAAGTAGTGATGGACCGAGCAGACGGGGTGTGCGAAAAAGAGGGTTTGATAATCCGGCTAGGGAGGTTCACCACCTTACCTATGAGTATGGACTTGGGAATACACCAAATCATCTTCTCCAGGCACTCTGTGGCCCGTGTCATGACGCAGAGCATCCAGAGAAAGCGAAAAGATACTTGACACCTGATGAGGCCACGAAGGCAATAGAAGAACTGTCATCGTAAGTAGAAGAGAAAAAGTACTCAGCATGAAGTGGGTCGTCTGCGAGTACTGATTAAGCATATCGACTTGTTTCCCTTACCCCCTCGCCGTGAATTTTGTAGGCCCTGGCAGACCCGTTGAACGGAAGGGAGGCGCGGGCCCCAAAGCGGCTCCAGCAGGGGAAGCGCGGGAGCACCCACCCCATGGCGCTGGAGCGACCGGCGCGGAACGGGAGCTGGCTCGCAGGGAGCGGAGCCGGCGGAGCGACCGAGAAACGGACCCTGGAGCTGAGGGAGCGCCTGCGCCGCGCGGCGGCCTGCGCGACCGAGCCCCACCCCACCCGAGGGAGCGCGGACGTCTCGCCGCGGACATGCTTACGGGCCGAAGCAACACCTACACGATGAGCTGGCAGCAGAAAGAAGCGCGCTCCGCAGGTGTGTGAGCGTAGCGGGCGCGTGCCGACTGCCCGTGGCAGCCCCATGGATCAGCGAGCGCCCCGGAGCGCGCTGGCCGGGTGCCCATCGGTGGGGGAGCCTGCCGGACCCTGCGGGGGAATGCCAGCGGGAGCGCCGGTGCCGATAAACCTGCACGCCCCTTCCCTCCTGGCGGCTCCGATCGGCATCCGTCGGCGCGGACGCGAAGGGGCGCGAGTGATGCGAACAATACCGGAGGCGCGGCTGCGCCCCGCGCATGGCGCGACTGGGAGCGGACGCGACCGGCGGGGCGGGGCGCAGGTGGAGCGCCGGAGCACCCCCCTTCCGTGTCACACCTGGTGGCGAACGAGATGACCGAATGGCGCCGAACGGCCAGCGTCTCAGGTTCCCCCTGTCGTGTTTGCCCGGATCCAGTCGACGAGCTCCTCTCGATCGACATCACCTGTGGCGATGCCGGTCATTTTCTCCGCGGCCTCCTCATCGTAGGACCCGTAGTCGAAGTCCATGTCGTTGGCCCGCAGAAAGGCGCGGATTGCCAGGAGCGCCGTCCGCTTGTTGCCGTCCTGGAAGGCATGGGTCTCCACCAGGGCCACGGCATAGAGGGCCGCAAGCTCGTACAGGGAGCGGATCTCCTGGTAGTGGAAGTATCCCCGCGGACGATTCAACGCCCCGTTGAGATCACTACCCGGGTTGAGGACGTGCGTCTCGCCCTCTTCGAGTGCCACACGATTCAGCTCCGTGACCGTCTCGGCATCAAGCCAGACGATCTCCATGGACCGTTAGTTGTCGCCGTCGGAGAGCAGCTGGAACGTTTTCTCGTGCGACTTGCGGAACGCCTTCGCGTCCTCGATCAGGTCCTCTCGCTCCGCGTCGGTGACAACCCGACTGTCGGCCGACGTCTCTTCGGTGGACGGCGGACGCTCGGACTCAGACTTGTTGGATGCGCCTCGGTCGGTCGTGGCCATGGCGAGAGAACAGTGATCAGTGAAAAACGGCAGAACGGGACATGGAATGTCTCGTCGCGGATGCACTGGTTATCGGTCGTATCCGGCAAAGTTCAATTTTGCCGGCGTGCGACGATCGAATTTCACAAACCCCCCCGTTCAGGAGCATGCAGCGCTACTCAGCTCCATGCCCCGTCAATTCCTCTCCGTGCAGTTCAGGTCCGCTCCCACTCCCCCGTTCGGCCTCCTTCAGACCGGATTCGCTGTCGTCAGCAAGGGAATGGACCGATCAGTCCGAGCTGCGTCCCTCCAGCTCGTCGGCTGCCGCTCGTAGTTCGTCGACGAGGCGGCTGCGACGCTGCTGGGCCGCGCGAATCTCTACATCACCGGCCCGGAGGTCTCCAAGGAGCCGGTTGAGCTGACCGGAGACGTGCAGCACCCGCTCCCGGCAGGCATGGGCCGCCCGGGCGAGTGCCGGGGCCGTGGTGGACGTGCGGTAGGGCGCCTGCTCTTCGGACATA
>JGI1684J13235_1000081_pt1 | contig 32961 bp, 25 predicted proteins | sample PonA232FremontCA_2_FD_13235 | JGI IMG/M metagenome (IMG submission 13235) | reverse complement strand
AGTGGAATTTCTAGTACCAAGGGATATCCAATATTGTGGCAAGCATGTAAAAAGGCCGGAACTCCGGCCTTTTTACATGCTGACTGAACTGGATTGATTGCTAATTATCTAGTGTCTAATAATATCTAGCAAACATGGAGCCACTCCTCCTGACAACATCAAGGACAGATTCAAATGGTCAAAAAAGTAATCCTTGCTCTTGTTCTCCTTCTATCCAGTATTGCATTGGGCGCGTCAACTGCTGGCAGTCTAGAACACCAAGGCATCCTGGAATTCTTGGAACAAGGGTTTCCGGATCAATACAAGCAGTTGGGCAAGGTGACCGAAACCTCGGAGAACAAATTGCTGTTCCGGGCCGCAGATCTCGGTCTTGAGCAGGAAAAGGAACTCCTGGTCCTTGGCAAGCAGGAGGGGCAGCCCTATTATCTCTGTCCACAAAACAGTGTCATACGTGTAAGTGGCAGGGTCCAGGATAAGTATGTAGCGGATATCTTGGCTGAATTGAGCCCCCAAAAGCCTTCAGTCGGAGATAGCGTGGTAAAACCCACCTCCCCTACCCTGTATCTGTATTCCAACATAAAAAACCGGGACGGATTTGCCCCCTACCAGCAACTATTGCAAGGACTGCTGGATAAAAACTTCCAGGTAGTTGAACTACGTGAACCAGGAGAGAAAAAGGCCCTGCAGGACTACTCCCTGCTCCTGCGCCTGGAGGGTTCAAACAGCAGCCTGGTTACCAAGCTGCAATCCGTCTACTCCAAGGAGGTCCTGTATTCCAGATCCGAACAGTGCCAACAGGATTTTGGATTAAATGCGGCTGCGGGCAAGGATATCTTGACAGTAGATAGGAAGGACGGATCACTGGCAATCCGAATTGCGGACTCGGACAAAGGAATTATCCCCGGGGCAAAAGTTGCTGCAGGAAAGAACGCAAGTCAGCCCCAAAAACAAAAAAGCGGTTTTCAAGGGGCGGATACTGATATATCCGGAAATCTGATCAGGCTCGACAAGGGATTCCAAAGGCTGGCAATCTGTCAGCTGGACAAGTCTCCAAAAAAAGAATTCGTACTGCTGAACAATAACAAGGTTCAGGTATGCCACTTGAGCGATGGGAAACTGCAGCCTGTTTATCAACACGACTTGGGCAATGAGGATTTGATCGGTTTGCATTTGCACGCAGTGGATCTGGATAACGATGCTCAGCAAGAACTCGCCGTGACCCTGGGCAAGATAAAGAAGTCCATGCAGGCAGAAAACACCAGCTTGAAGTCCCGGATCTTGAACTTCGAAAAAGGCGGCTTGAAGGCTCTGGCAGATGAACTCCCCTACTATCTGCGGGTTATCCAGGATAGATCCGGGGAACGGGTTTTGCTTGCTCAAAAAAAGGGAATCAATGATCCCTTTGCAGGAGATATCCACAGGATGACTCTAAACCGGAACAAGGAAGTATCTACTTCGCCATATCCCCAAGCAAGCGATGTCTACTCCCTCTATCAGTTCAATCTTGTACCCGGGTTCCCTGACAAGGTTATGATAAAGGAGCCTTCCAATCAAATAAGGGTGTATCATGCTCCTGCGGAAAAAGTTATAGGCGGGATGGATATGGGTCTGGGGAATTTCAATGTCTTACCCTACCCTGTAGAACTGCAAGAGCCCGAGTTTGGAGACGATTTTGAAAAGATTGCCTCCAGGGACTGCTTTGCTCCCAGGAGGTTCAGCCTGCAAACAGGCTATGCCAATCAAGTTTTCACCATAAACGCCCAAAGGAAAAGCAATTGGGATCTAAACAGACTCCAGGACCTGATTACCGGTCAACAATCCAAAGATAGCTTGCTTGCCCTGAAATGGAGCAGTGATCGGATCAAAAGGACGTGGGAGTCCCAAAAGATTGACAAGGACATACTGGATTTTGCCTTCTTGCACGGCAAGAAACAGGATCAAATATACGTTCTGGTCAGGGACGGTCAGGGATTCGCATTGCTGGGCCTTGAATAGCTTTTGCAGCCTAGAATTCAATCTCAGGATTCCCTGGAAACACTGATTGAGCTGTCGGTTGCACTGGCAAGCAACTGGTGTATCTGCCTGTGGAATTCTCTGACCCTTTTCCTGTACTCCTCTCCCAATTCCCGGTAGTACCTCTCTTCCACATCCTCTTCACTGCTAACTCCCTTGCTGTCCAGGTTGTCTGCATGGGCCACCAGGAGTTGCTCCTTGCTCTCCGGGACAAAATCCTTCAAGGGCAGGGTGAGCTCCTGTTCTATTATATCCTGCCTTGTTATCCCCACTCCTATGTGGCGTTCTGCAACCTCGGCGTGTTCTGGAAGATTTTCTTCCCTCAAGATACGCCCACCCTCTACACCGTGTAAAATCCCCTTGCCGGAACCGGGCGGGCAATAAAAGCGCCCGATATCGTGGAGCAAGGATGCAGTCTCCACAAAATTCAAGTCCACATCAACCATCCTGTTTGCCAATTCCAGTGCATGTGCCCTGACCCTCTCAGAATGCTGGTATATCCTTTCGAAGATATCTTTTGTAGGTGCATGTTTGCGCAAAAGCTCCACCGCTTCCTCATGGTTCATAGCTGTGCCTGCCTTTTTCGTTCCTGTTTGTTTTCGCCCGGGATTATGCCGGCAGATATAAGATGCTAGGCTGTTTTTAGCACCAAGCCGTCTTCAGCTACTGAAAGATCCCCGCACGAGCTGTTCTATTGCCAGTTCTATCCTTTGCCATCCCTTTTCCGATTGCAGGTCGATACCCCCAAAAGTTTTTGAATTCCTGGAATACACGCTCAAGAAAAACACCGCTGCTGCAAGCAGGGCCACAATGGCAGAGAGGTCTATGTTTTCAGGTATTTCTCCGTGCAGGTTCTCGAAGTATTCCAGCGAGCTGCGGACCCTGACGTCCTCCAGCCGCTTGGAGAGTTCGTTTCTCTCCAGGGGCTCCCAAGCCAGGATATCCAGGGTTTGAGGCCTTCGCCTCAAGCAAATAAGCAGGCTCTTGAAAAAGGCGGCCATTTGCTGTTCCGTGGAAATCTCGCTAAAATTGGCCCGGGTTTCCTGCATCAGTTCCCGGGAAAAGGGCCAGAATCTCCCGGATTCGCCAAAGGCGGATACAAGTTCGGAGAGCCCGCCGTAAAGCCGAAATATATTGATTCTTTTAACCCCGGCTTCACTTGCCACCAGGTCCTCATTCACACCCTCAAAACCCACCCTGGCAAGTACATTTCCCACAGCTGTTATCAATTTCTCCTTGATAATTTCATTCGTATTTATGGAAACTACATTTTCCCCGGGGGTTTTCATAATATTCTCTTGTGGTGATTGTATTGTAAAATGAGTTGCTAGCTACCCTCTAACACAAATCTTCCTGGATTGGGAGCAGTAGCCAATAACAGGCTATACCCGTTTATGTAGTATTAGTTGCAAAAATGTCAATATATGTATCATACCCGGATTTTGGATTTTAAGGCAAATCCTGGGTTACTGCTTTGCTGCAAATATGCGACTGCAAAAAATATAATTCCAGGATTTCAGTCAGAGGCAAGTTTTATGACTACTTGATTTTTCAGTCTTCTGTCATCTGTCCTCTGCGCCTGCAAATATAACTTGAAATTTTATGTTTGTATCAAGGGTGATAAATCCGGCTATGGCTGTTGAACTTGACTTTGCTCTCCAAATAGTTAAATCGACACTTGTCAAAATCAGATATATAACCGATGATCTGGTTAGTTGAATATGAAAATCCAATAACACTACAGCGAAACTTAAACCTTGCCGGGTGGTCCACTTTTGCTCTGAATGCTTATCCAGCCCTCAAGAGGGCAGGATAAGCAAGTCACACAGTGGACCCCCGGCTGCGGCTTAAATAGATCTAAGTTGTCTCGGAAGGTTAATATAAAATTTTCGCAGTAGTGATAACGGAGTAGATTTTGCACATCGAGGATTCCTCCCTGGGCTACACGGATATATTTGGTGACAAACCCGAGGTTTGGAAAAAACAGCAGTCAAATTTGGACCATCTTGTGCAAATCGAGGTTTGCAGGGACAATAACATCTCCTCTCTAGCCCAGGAGATCGCGGAACGAATAAATTCCCTGGTTCCTGTCCTGGAAGGACTCTGTTTTAAAACCTGCCCAAGCTGCGATGATCCCTGTTGCGTGCGCGCCACTGTCCGCTACGACTTCCGGGATCTTGTGTTTTTGCACAGCCTCCAAAAGGCAATACCCCTGGGACAGCCCAAACCGCAGCCCGGCCAGGCCTGTTCCTTGCTGGGTCCCACGGGATGCCTGCTCCCCAGGGTTCTACGTCCCTTTGTCTGCACCTGGTATTTGTGTCCCAGCCAGATGGATCTGGTAAGAAGCAGTACTTCCGGCTGGGTTTATGGCTTGCCGGACCAGTTGCAAGAGATAAAAAAGCAGCGCAAACAATTGGAAACCGAGTTTTTGCGCCAAATTTCGCCTGATAAGTAAAATCCGGCCTTAGCGGTTTCTGGATGAGACAATAGGCATGCAGGTAGGGATACTGCAAAGTAAGTTAAACTGTGTAACTATAAGTAACAGATTTTTGATACTTCAACAAAAAATTCAAGGTCTCCCATGCAAATAAAACCTCAACGCAAGTCCTTTTTATTGGGAAACACATTTCCCTTGGCTGTGATTTTGGGAACGGTTGCCCTGGCTGGTGGCGCTGCCACGTTTATTACCCCCTATGCTAAGCTTTTTCTTGTCCCCGTATTTTCCTTGCTATTGCTGGTCTTGATCTTTTACCGGGAAACCACGGTCTATGCCAAGGAAAACTACGATATTCGAGATGACCGAATCCTGGTAAGGCGCGGCGGATTGTTCTCTGACAGTGAAACTGAATTGCAACTGGAGCATGTGACACACATTAAGTGGATCCGTCCCTGGATCAGGCATAAGCTCTTTGCCACCGGTATCCTGCAAATAGAGGCAGCCGGCAGTGCTGCAAACGAAGTGATCTTCAAGGATATAGAGGATTCCGGGCAGGTATACGCTGAAATCCGCAAGAGGTTGCATAAAAACGGTTTCTCCATGAGTACCGATACACTGATGCACAGGGAAAGTCCGGCGGATTTGGGGATCGTGGCGGAGATGGTTACAAGTGGTGTGGGGGGATTTTTGGGATTGGCCCTGGTGGCCTGGCCCCTTTTGACAGCTGCCATTGCCGCTATTCCCGGAATTATACTCCTCTTGCCGCTCTTGATTGCTGTAGGTATCTTTGTCCTGACTATGCACTACCTGGATTTAAAGCGCAGGACTTATAGTATCTACAATGGTTTGATCGAGTATTGCGAGGGATTCTTAACCAAAGTAAATGCGGTTATTCCTGTGGAAAATATAAGCAATTCCGAGATTTCCCGCAATATTATCGATCGCCTAACCGATCTGTACCAGGTGAAGGTTAGCTGTCAGGGTGCGGGACAGGAAATCAGGTTTCGGCACCTTGAACACGGGGAGCGATTTGATCGCGAGATCGAAAAATTGGTGGATCAGCAGTCCGGAAGTAAGCAATCCGAACCAGAAGCTTCAGATAGAGGAACGGACCGGTCACGGACCGAAGAATTTTCCGTTTCACGGGACACCGAGACAACCGGGCAGTTTGGCATGCATTACTGGCGCACCCTGCTCCCTCCCCTGCTTTGTTTTATCCTGCTGCCCGTACTTGTACCGCTCTTTCCCCTTCTCATCCTGTTGATCGGATATACCATCTATGAACTGATCCGGGTGAAAAACACTACCTATTTTTTGAACAAAAACTCAGTCCAGGAGAAGTTCGAGTTTTTTACTTCCAAGTCCCGCGAATTTACCACTGATAAGATCACCGGGGTCACATTGCGGGAAAGTATTTTGGATAAACGTTTCGGTACCTGCAGTATCAAATTCTGGTCCATAGGTGCAGCGGACGAGATCACATTCAGAAATATTCCCAAAAGCGAGCAGTTGCAAGACATGGTTCTCGGAAAATCCGGAATTCATCCGGAAAACTCGTTTTATTCCTACGGATCAAAATTTTCCCCCAAGGGGATGGTCTTGGCCAACCTCCCGGCGTTTGCATTATTGACCTTTTTGTTCGTTAGTGGATTCTTTTTGGGGACATTGATTCACAAGTACCTGGCAGGGGTCTCCATTGTCAGTATTCTGGTTCCGGTAGTATGGTACGGTTATGGAAAATACTACTATCCCAGATCCAGGATCGAGCTGTTTGAAAACTGTGTTAAATTCACTCGGGGTTTGGTTGTTCAAAGGGTAACTTATGCCCTGTATCCCAATGTGAAGGACATCTCCACTATAAAATACCCATGGCTCGACAACGGGCAAATGCGCTTCAACGTTGCGGGAGAAAGAATCCGCAAGACCCAGTATGGCGATATCCGCACTCCCAATGGTTTTACAGTAAACTACGTGCCCGAGATCCTGAACAAGGACGATGTGTTCGATCAACTGCTTTTGGGTGTGCAAGAGCCGGCAGCGGGACCTGTACAACCGATTTTGACTTCCGGAAAAGCGGCAGCAAACACAGTCTTCAGCGTACTGATCCTGAGCCTGTTGCTCTTTCCCCTGCTGGCACTCCTCCCTTTGAGCCTGCCGATTGCGGTTTGGAGGACTAGAAGGGTGCGGTATATAATTGAACCGGAGAGGGTGCTTATCCGGAAAGGTGTGATGTACCGCAAGCAGACCTCGATCATATTCGGGCGTATAGATTACATCCAGACTAGCCAGAATTTCCTTAACAAGCTGTTCAAAAACGGTAATATCATGATCTATACCGCCGGCAGCAGCAGCCCGGAACTCGTTTTAAGGGACATTCCGAATCAGAAAGAGTTTCACAAAGAGTTGCGCAATTATTATTAGCAGTCTTTCACTGCTTCAATCTAAATTGTCAAAAAAATAACACCCTTAAGACTGCAGCAAAAGTGCGCCGCCAGGATTGAACTAGGATAGTGACGTTTTATGGCCGCAGCACTCAGTTATAAACACATTTAACTACCTTGTTCAACTTTTTTTCAACAAGACTAAATAGACCTGTTAGGCTATTGACAATACATTCAAGGAAAGTATATCATATGTATTAATCGGGACATTGTCTGTAAAGACCGTTGACCTTTTATATAAAGATATACTTTTCCGTTCCGCTATATCCTCTATTCGTACCAAGTAGCACTCTCCCTGAATAGGCCTTGTGACTGAAATATTTTTATACTCACCGAATTGGGCGAAAATATCTGACGAGTTGCTCGGGCTTTGAACTTTGCACTGCAAATTAATACAAAGACTTATCAATGCATAATCCAGTATTCAGATAATCAGTCCCGGATGTTCTGTGTCCCCTAATCGTGAAAAGCTGAATCTACAGCCGGGTAATAGGGAAAATAAGTCTAAGCCATGGTTAACTTTTACAATAAACATACTCAAAAGATAGGAACCCATCTCCTTGCTGCGGGTTTGTGTTCAGAAAGCCAGCTTTATTCCGCGCTGGGCGAACAGGAGGAGTTGTCCGCCCGGGGAGAATACTTGCCCTTAGGCCAAATTTTGCTTAAAAACCAAATCTTGTCCCAAAAATCACTGAACAGTGTTTTGCAAGATGTACAACTTTCTGCGGTCTTTGATCTGGAATTGTTTCAGGAACAGACTCCCGGGGATTTGCAGCAATTACTCCGGAAGAGCGAATTCCTGAATTTCCCGGATGGCAACCTGCTGTTCAGGGAGGGAGACAGGGCGGATGCCTACTATGTTATAGTTTCCGGTAAAGTCCGCATTTATAGAGTCTCCAGGGAGGGTTTGGAAATCGATTTGAATATCCTGGGTCCGGGAAGCGGATTTGGTGAATTGGGGATTCTGCATAGTTGTTTTAGAAGTACTCATGCCTGCACAGTTGGCCCGGTGCACCTTATAAGGATTTCAAAGCCGGAGTTCGAGGAGTTTATGGCCACGCATCCGGAAGCCTCCTCCAAGCTAATAAAGACAGTCGGTTCCTGGCTTTCCAAAAGCGATCAAACAGTTGTTTCCTCTGTCTGCAGGGAAAAGAAATATTCCCAGCTTTTGGGGGAAAGCGCGGCGAACTCCTATCAGGAATTGTTGCATTCCAGCAGGCTCTTTCGAAGGATCAAAGACCGAATCAATGACCTGGCGGGAAACAACTACCCGTGTTTTGTTATTGGAGAACATGGTACAGAAATTATGGGTGCGGCCTTTCTGGTACACAAGAGTTCCTCCCGGCATCAAGGACCCTTTTTAAGATACCAGCCAGGTAATGCAAGGGAAGCCGGCAATAGAGGCAGTGCAACCAAGCTGGGAACCGAAGAGACAAATCAAACGCTCGAATTGTTCGGATCCGAAACCGGACCAGGTTCTCCTTGCCTGGGATTACTGGCTGCAGCTGATCAAGGCACNCTAGTGATTGAAAACATAGAATCCCTTGGTAGCAGTGTTCAGCAACAACTCGCCGATTTTCTGGGGTCGGACCTTTTTTACCCCTGCGGCAGCCAGTTTGAACGTTTTTCCACAGTCAGGATTATAGCCAGCAGTGAGCATCATCCGCAAACCCTGCTTGAATCAGGATTATTGGATCAAAGATTGTGCTCCTTTTTTGAACCCGAGGCATTGGAAATTTCTCCCTTGCGCAAAAGGAAAAGGGATTTGAAATCCCTGCTGCAACTTCTCATCAATATCGGTAACAAGCGCACTGGCAAAAATATCCAGGGAGTGGACCAGGAAGCATATCAGCGCATAATGGCCTATGATTGGCCGGGGAACCTGGAAGAACTGGAGGCCACGATTCTGAGGGCGGTTAATCTGGCTTCCGGAGAAACCTTGGGTTCCCGGGATCTTCTTTTTGGGCTAGAGCCTGTCCAGGGTCAATGGACCCTGGATATACTGCAGTACAAGCCCTTGAGACGTTTTATGCAAACCAGCTTGTATCCAGGCCTGTTCCAGGGTGTCTTTGGACTTGTTTTCTTGTCCCTGTTTTTTCTGTCCTTTCTGGCGGATGAGGTTGGGCGCAGACTGGCACTGGATTTGACTTGGGGTGTCTGGGAGCCAATGGTTGTTTTGAGTGTTTTTTTTCTGGGTAGGTTTTGGTGCGCAGTTTGTCCGCTTCGAGGTGCCGCCATGTTTATAAACAAAAGACTGGGGCTTGGATTTGAAGTGCCTGGTTTCATCCGGGATTACAGTCCATATTTTTGCGCTCTCGGAATTGGATTGATTATTTGGGCAGAGATCACTTGGGATATTTTTTCCAATGCTACTGGTACACTACTCTTGCTTCTTGTTTTTGTCGTCTTGGCCATGTCAAGCAGTCTGTTTTTCCGTAAACTGGTTTGGTGCAGGTTTCTGTGTCCACTGGGTGCCCTGCTGGGGCTTTTCTCCCGTTGTTCATGTACCGAAATGCGCGCCAACCAGGGTATTTGCAACAACGACTGTATTGACCATCCCTGTGTGGGCACTAGCAATAACCAGGGATGCCCGATGCTGGAAGCCCCGTTTACAATCAGTTCCAACCAGAACTGTATCCTTTGCGCAGAGTGCCTGAAAATCTGTCCGGAAGACTCTCAGTCCATAAATTTGAGAATTCCGGGGGATGAATTGGGCAGGGTGAGGTATCCCACTTCGGTGATGGCAGTTTTGGTCCCCGCAGTAATGGGAACCCAATTCTTTCGTGGGATGATTGGATTAAAAGATTTTGCACATATTGGGCTGATTCAGACACATTGGGCAAGCTGCCTGTTTGTTCTGGGACTGTGCACCCTTTTGGCTTTCGCTCTGGTCTCCCTGGCAGGGAGGCAAATTTTCGGGCCCTTGCTCAAGGGGGATTTGAAAAAGGGGTGGCTATTGGTCTATGCATTTGTTCCCCTGGTTTTTGCCTTTGAATTGGGTTACCACCTGGAGATTCTGCTGACAAGAGGGGGCTGGATAGTGCCCGGACTTGGGGGGCTTTTGGGGTTGCAGTGGAAAATCCCCACATTCTTTTTCAGTCAGGGGGCTGTACTCACCGTACAGAACCTCCTCTTGCTGGCCGCATGCGTATGGTCTATTGCCCTGGTGAGTTCAATAGCCAAAAATCATCAGATATCCGGGCATGGCCTCAAGTATTTTCGGTACTGGCCAATATTGGCAATAACTTTACTTTTGTCTGTTATGCTTTTTTTCAGTAGTTCGTGAGATTCCATCCGGAAATTTCTAATTTCTGGATATAAAAACAGTAAGTTTACAATTCAGAAAATAGATTCTTTTTTGTTTGACAAAGGAATCAATCTGGCAGTTTCCGGATGAAAACTTCTAGGGGAATATACACAGCATAGGAGATACACTATAATGCCGAAAAGCGTGGTCTGCCCAGAATGTTATTTTGAAAACCCGGGACATGCAAAGTACTGTATTGAGTGCGGCCGGGTGCTTGGCAGCTATGTGGGGACAGGGAAAGGCCTGGGGGCGCAAGGTGAACGCAAGAGGGTTACCGCCTTGTTTTCAGATCTTTCCGAGTATACAGCCATGACTGAGGAGTTCGATCCCGAGGAAATCAGGGAGATGAAAAAGGGTTTGTATTCGGGCATAAGAAAGGTTGCAGGCAATTACGGGGGGTTCATAGAAAGCTTTGTTGGGGACGGTGTCCTGGTTTTGTTCGGTTTCCCCTGGGCCCGTGAAGATACCCCGGTCAGGGCCATTCAGGCTGCTATCAGGATCCACCGGTTTGTCAAGTTCATCAGTCCGCGCTATGAAAGAAGGCCGGGAAGGCGTTTGACAATGCATAGTGGAATAAATACCGGTCTCATTGTTACCGGAGAGGCAGGCAGGGAAAGGGAAACTTTCGCTGTAACCGGAGAAGCGGTAAATGTTGCATCCAGGTTGAGTGTCCTTGCAAACGCGGATGAAATCCTGGTTGGGGTGGAGACTTACAGCTTGGCCAAGCACAGTTTTTCTTTCCAAGTGCTCAAACCAGTTCGGGTGAAGGGTATAACCGAGCCGGTTCAAGTCTACAAGTTGCTGCCAAATCCACCATCCCAGCTGGACAAGGCAAAAGAAAAACAGGTCTTTTCTGAGTTGGTCGGTAGAGATCGGGAGTTGGAAAGGCTACAATCCAGGGTGGAAAAAGTGATTTCCGGGGAAGGAGCGGTGCTAAATTTGACTGGGGAGGCGGGGGTGGGCAAGTCCAGGTTGATCGCCGAACTCAAGAAGCGGGAGTTGATGAAGCATGTAAGCCTGCTCCAGGGCAGAGCAATTTCAATGGGAGAAAACCTGAGCTATTATCCGGTTATTGATTTGCTCAAGCGATGGGCTGGGATCATAAGAGAGGATTCCGAGAGTTCCGCTTTGAACAAACTGAAATACGCCATCGCAAAGATCCATCCGGAAGAGACGGAGGAAATTCTGCCCTTTGTGGCCACCTTGATGGGAATAAAGCTAAGCAGTGAATATGCACGGAGAATAAAGGGTATAGAAGGCGATGCACTGGAGAGGCTTATCCTGAAAAACATCCGGGAGTTGGTGATAAAAGCTTGTGAACAGCGACCCACGGTATTTGTTTTGGAAGATCTGCATTGGGCGGATGCAAGTTCTATTGAGCTCCTGGATGTACTATATCGACTTGCAGAAAAACACAGCTTGCTCTTTGTAAATATTTTTCGCCAGAATTACCTGGAAAAAAAACACCACAAGATGACAAGCATAGTCGAGAGGCTCGGGGTAAGATTCGAACACTTGGAACTGCAGCCCCTGGATAAAAAAAACAGCGAGTCCCTGATAAGCAACATATTAGACATAAAAGGTCTACCCTACCAGTTAAAAAATAGCATTATTGAGCGCACCGGAGGGAATCCATTCTTTCTCGAGGAGGTAGCGAGGTATTTCATGGATTCTGGAGCGGTAATCCAGACCCGCAGAGGATTCGAGGTTACAGATAAAATATTCAGCGCAGTGATCCCGCCGACCATCCAGGATCTCCTGACTGCCAGAATTGACAGGCTGGAGGAACGGACAAGGCAGTTGGTGAAGGTGGCTTCTGTTGTCGGACAAAGCTTCTTTGACCGAATTATCAAGGAGGTAGCCGATGATATTGACAATGTGGACGAGAGGCTGGAATATCTCAAGGCTGCCCAACTTATTAGACAAAGTCAGCATATGGGTGAACTGGAGTATATATTCAAGCACGCCCTGGTGCAAGAGGCTGCCTACGCCTCTACCTTACTGCAGCAGAGGAAATCCATCCATCAGAAGGTAGCCAGATCTATAGAACGGTTGTTTTGGGACAAGTTGCAGGAATTTTACGGTATGCTGGCTTTTCACTACAGCAAGGGTGAAGAATTTGAAAAGGCAGAAGAGTACATGATCAAGGCCGGGGAGGAAGCGCTCAAAACCTCGGCATCCAGTGAGGCTTTGCACTATTACAAAGATGTCATAAAGCTTTACACCGAGAGATTCGGAGATTCTATCGACTTGAAAAAAATGTCTTTTTTAGAGGAGAATCTTGCTTTTGCTTTTTACTATAGAGGCGATCAGGCAGAAGCGATGAGGTATTTCAATACCACCCTTTCCAGGCTGGGGATCCGGGAAAACAAGAATAGTTTTTTCATGTTCCTGGAGCTTGTTTGCAATTTGTTGAAAGTCGTCCTGTACCTCTATTTACCTTTAAAAAAAGGGGAAAAAATACCTACTGACAGGGAAACCAGAATTATTAACATTATTTTGGCCAAGGGCCATTTGTTGGCTCTTATTGATCCCAAGAAGATGTTTGCCAATACTTTGCTCGGATTTACTGAATGTTTCAAATACAACCTGTCCAAGTCCCAAGTGGCACTGAATGGTATATCCGGTGGTTCCGCACTTTTCTCTTTCACAGGCCTATCCTTCTCTCTTGGCAAAAGATCATTGAATTATGTACGAAAAAATTTATCTACAAGCAATGATAATGTTTCATTATATTATTACAAAATGTTTGAAACCATTCACGATTATTTAACAGGGAACTGGGATAATGACCTGGGGGAAGATTTTATAGACTATAATATCAAGATTGGAGAAATATATTGCGCCGCTACGCATTTGCTCTACATAGGATATATTTACTTGTATCGTGGAGAGTTTGATTATACAAAGAGTATCATAGAAAAGTTACATCTTATTAGTGAGCAATTTAATACAGACCATGCAGCTGTCATGTATTATACGTTGAAGGCGCTGTTATTAAAAAAACAGGCAAGACTGCAGGAGGCCAGTGAAACAATTAATAAGGGCCTGGATTTAGCGCAAAAGATTGGTTTGACAAATCGCATCCTGTCATTTTTGGGAATGCAATTTCAGGTTCAAGTAATGCTGGACCATCCAGCACGCACAGAAGAGATACTTGCCCGCTGCAAAGCGATCATTTCAGAACAAAGGAATGTAACACCCTACTATTACAGCAGTTTCCTCTTGGGGAATTTTTTGTACGACCTTAACCGCCTTGAAAAATCCCTTCTGTCAGAGGATATCCCAGCCAGGTCAAAGTACAGGAGCCTTGCACTTAAGTCGGGCAAAAGATTGATAAAGAATAGTGAAAAGATTGTTTCAGAGAAGGCTACAGCCTTCTGTCTGATGGGCAGGTTCTACTGGTTTGACGGTAGCCCGGATAAAGCGGTCCAGTTTTGGGTTAGGGCGCTTCAGGAGGGAGAGCTCCTGGGATTACGCCCTGATATTGCCAGCACCTACTTTGAGGTCGGCAAACGCTTGCAGGAATCGCAAGGCAAGTACAACAGGTTCCAGGGAAAACAAGGAAAAGACTGCTTGGAAAAGGCCAGGACCTTGTTTCAGAAAATGGACATTGAGCTTGATATTGAAGAAAGATTCATTTCCTGAATTGGCTTGTCCTGCTCATGGATAAGTATTATGCTAAGTTTAGGGGGTGAAAGCATGGAACCCGACAGGATGACAAGAGTTGAGGCCAATGGACTTACCTTCCAATTGGCACACTGGGAAGGCAATGGATTGAATGTTTTGGCCATACACGGTCTTACAGCCAATTGCCGCAGTTTCGATCAGATAGCCGGTGACATATCTCCCAAACACAATCTCTTTGCTATGGATCTAAGAGGTAGGGGTTTTTCGGACAAACCGGCACAAGGTTATTCCATCTACCACCATTGCAGGGATATAATCGCTATACTTGAAAAGTTGGACTTGTCAGAGGCCGTACTCGTGGGGCACTCCCTGGGAGCTGCCATTGCCCTGGAGTTTGCAGCCCGGTATCCGGCTCGTACTGCCGGACTGATCCTGCTGGACGGTGGCGGGCAATTGTCCGAAGAACAGATGAACAAGGTCCTGCGAGGTATAAAGCCCACAGTGGACAGAGTGGGCAAGGTGTTTGCAGACTTCCAAGAGTATATAGCTCCCTTGAAAAATTCCCCTGTTTTGCAGCCCTGGAACCAGGCACTGGAAAACTGCTACTGGTATGAAGTGCAAAATGACAGTGAAGGAGTAAAGAGCAGGATGAGACCCGAAAACATACAGGAGGAGCTGGAAAACCTTTCTGAAACCGATCTCCGGGAGACCTACGAAAAAATCAGTTGTCCGGTCTTGATCTTACGGGCCACGCAAGGCATGCTACAGGAGGATGATCTGCTGTTGCCCCGGGACGTAACTGAGACAATGCTGCGGATGATACCGGATGCCAGGGTCGAGGATGTGCCGGGAATGAATCACTATACTATAGTCTTTCAGCCCAGTCCTGAGAGGACCACAGCCATTCATTCCTTTTTGAGTGAAATTTATAAGTGACGAGAAATATGGTACATCAAATGATAACTGCAACCAAGATCCAGGGTTTGGTTAACGGCCTGATGTAGTTAAAACTATTGCACGAGATGTTGGGCAGGTTTATTATGGAGAGAGCTGAAACCTTGCGGCGACAGATAATGGATGAGTTGGAAAGCACGCAGGAGCCGTTATCGATTCGGGAACTCTCTCAACTCTTGGGGATATCGGAAAAAGACATTCTCTCTCATCTAGAGCATATTGAAAAGACCCTGAGAAACAGCAAGGAAAAACTGCTGAAAAAACCTTCCTATTGCAGGAAATGTGGATTCGAGTTCGGCAAGAGAAAGGATTTCAAGAGACCCTCACGCTGTCCAAGTTGCCGCAGCGAATACATATCACCCCCTTTGCTCTACATCGGATCCAGGTAAGAAAGAAGCAACCTTTCCCAATATGCAAATTCTCAACGCATCGAAGCCTTGAAGGTTTGTATGTCTATAATCCGATAACAAAAGGAACCAATTATGAGCCAGACACAAAGCCCCCAGGGAGAAAACACCCATCCCCTGCTATCCTCCATGCCCCCGGATAAAGTCAAAAAAGGGAAAGTGGTAAGCGCAAGGGAAGCAGTTAGTATTATCCGGGAAGGGGATGCAATTGCCACCGGAGGATTCGTGGGAACCGGATTTCCGGAGTACCTTGCAATCGAATTGGAAAACCGCTTTCTGGAGACAGGCTATCCACGGGATTTGACCCTGACATACGCAGCTGGCCAGGGTGACGGGAAAGAGAGAGGATTGAATCATTTGGGGCACGAAGGCCTGCTGAAAAGGGTGATCGGTGGCCACTGGGGACTGGTCCCCGCACTGCAGAAACTGGCACTGGACAACAAGATCGAGGCCTACAACCTGCCCCAGGGTGTTTTATCCCACATTTACAGGGATATCGCTGCAGACAAGCCCAGGACTGTCAGCGAAGTGGGACTGGGGACATTTGTGGATCCCAGGCATGAAGGAGGCAAGATAAACGAGCGGACTATAGAGGATCTGGTGGAACTTGTCAGCTTCGACGGCAGGGAATATCTGGCCTACAAGACTTTTCCCCTGAATGTGGCCATCTTGCGTGGCACCACAGCTGATACCGAGGGTAATGTGAGTATGGAGAAAGAGGCCCTGGTTTTGGAAAACCTGTGTTTGGCCCAGGCTGCCAAGAATTCCGGAGGATTTGTCATTGTGCAGGTGGAAAGGATTGCCCAGGAAGGCTCTCTGCCTGCCAGGAATGTGGTTGTTCCCGGAGTTATGGTGGATTGCGTGGTAGTGTCAGAGCCGGAGCATCATTGGCAGACTTTTGGCAACTACTATGACCCCTCTTTCAGCGGGGAAATCAGGGTCCCCCTGCACACCATACCGGAAATGGAGATGAGTCCGCGCAAGGTGATTGCAAGGAGGGGAGCCTTTGAACTTCGACCCAACAGCGTGGTCAATCTGGGAATAGGCATGCCGGAAGGAGTAGCCAATATCGCCAATGAAGAGCGCATACTGGACTTGATAAACCTGACAGCAGAGCCGGGGGTGATAGGAGGGATTCCCTCGGGAGGACTTAATTTCGGGGCTGCGGTTAATATCCATTCCCTGGTCAGCCAACCGGAACAGTTCGACTTCTATGACGGAGGAGGTCTGGACGTGGCCTTTTTGGGTTTGGCCCAGGCAGACGGGAAGGGGAACGTGAACGTAAGCAGGTTCGGTAATACCCTGGCCGGAGCTGGAGGCTTCATAAACATCAGCCAGAAGACCAAACGGGTGGTCTTTGTGGGTACATTCACATCCGGTGGCCTGAGAGTGGAAATAAGGGACGGGCATCTCAAGATTCTGCAGGAGGGTAAATACAAGAAGTTCCTCTCCCGGGTGGAACAGATAACCTATAGTGGTGAGTTTGGGCTGCTCAAAAACCAGTATATCCTCTATGTTACGGAACGCTGCGTTTTTTTGCTAACCAGGGAAGGCCTGCAACTTATCGAGATAGCTCCGGGTATCGACTTGGAAAAGGATGTGATCGCGCATATGGATTTTAGGCCCAGCATAAGCCAAAACCTTTGCTATATGGAGGACAGGATATTCACTGAATCATCCATGGGTCTGAAAAACGACCTTTTGCCACTGTCCTTGCAGGATCGCCTAACCCTTGATCCGGAGCAGGATCTCTTTTTTGTGAACTTCGAGGGATTAAGTATAAAAACAGAGCAGGATATCAAGGAGATAGAGAATAGGGTGACCCAGATACTGGCCCCGGTGGGTAGAAAGGTCTATACCATAGTGAACTACGACGATTTTTCCATCAACCAGGATATACTGGATGAGTATACCGATATGATCAAGAGGCTGGTAGATCGGTTCTACAAGGGAGTGACCAGGTATACCACCAGCACCTTCCTGCGTTCCAAGCTGGGAGACGCCCTGAAAAAGCGCAATCAGTCCCCGCATATCTACGAGACACGGGAAGAAGCCCAAAGTAAACTGGGCCGGTAGTTTCCAGTGTCTTGTCATAAACACTTTGTCGCAATTCAAGTGCTATTCTTACCAAGATATAAAGTGGGACAAGACACTAGGAATCCAGTGGTAAAGGGACGCGCCGTGTAAAACACCAGGTATATGTTTAGCAATTTGATTTGTGTTTTTTGTTGGGACAAAGTAATCCTGAAGGCTTGTGCACCCGAGATTGATAACTATCCGTAATTATGAAATCCTTACTTGGATTTTAAGTGCTTCCGGGCCTGTGCATAGTATTCGTTCAGGAAGGCTTGCAGTGAAGGATGGTTCTGTATTTCTTGTAGCGTGTAACCATGACGTTCCATTTCAGCCATGGCTTCAATCGGGTGGCATTTTACAAGGGTCTCGACCGTGTTTTCCTCGTAGCTTACGCGCAGCATGGAACTTAACATATCTATAGTATCTTCTGGTGTACTCAAATGGGAGGCGTTTATCTGGGAGGTGAGCTCTTCCAGGGCATCCGGGGTCCCGTTATCCAGGCTCTGAAGTCTTGAGACCCGGGATTGGTTTGGGTTGTAAAATTGAGTACTGCCGGATGTCTCCAGCCCTGTGTCGATGCTTCCAGTTCCGAAAAGATATTCAGTCATGGGAATAACCTCGGATTATTAAGTTTATTATCCATTAGCGCGCAGATAGTTATATGTAATTTATTATAATAATTACACGCTCGCCTTTAAAGAGATTTTTCGCTTGAATTTTGATTAATGTCAAGCCTTGATTTCTATTTCGTCAAAATTGCAAATCCTATTAGGTATTGTTTCAGAAATTGTTATTTCCAAGGGCAAGCCCTGCTGGTTTTCAGTGCATCAGTCCAATACTTCCGGATTTATTGAAAATTCTCGAATGTGAAAATAAACTGTAGAATTGCGCCGGGAAAAGTCTGCAAGGACTACATTAAATCTTTGTCTTGAAAAATTTTTACAATGTCAATAAGTTATAAAAACATTTATTTTGGTCTCTGAACCGGTAAACTTATACAGAATAAAAAATCATCCACTTTAGGTTTGAGAAGATTTTCTTCTTTTCCAAAGTTGCATTTCTTGCATTTTCTTCCTTCTTTCCCTGGCCAGGGACTTTGCAATTAAAGGCTGTGACTTTTTAAATCCCCACTTTTGTTTATATTCAACAGGAGTTAAACCATGTTTTTCTAGATGTCGTTTGGTCAATACTTTAAAGGTCTTCCCACATTCCAAGCAAACTACGGATTTTTCGCGCACTGATTTTTTGGGATCCACCGGAGGCTCTTGAGGTGTTTCGGTTTCTGCGTTACTTTCGGCTGTTTCTTCTGAAATGCTTTTTATGGTTTGAGCTACTGAGCTAACCATTGAGCTGATTTCATCTTCAGTCATGTTTCGGACTTGCGCTTGGGCTTTAACTATCTCCAAAGCTTCTTTTACATATTCTTCCATGATTATCCTCCTCTTTAATGTTGTTTGTCAAAGATTTTGATACATTTTTTAAAGTTTAATATTTAATTACATAAAATTCAAGAGATAAATAAGATTTATTATTTAATAACTAATCAACATTTTTTGCTGATATGTTAAGAATGCAAAAAGGATGTTTTGCAAATTAAAAGTATTTAAAATTGATTCAGCCAATGGGCATTAAATGCAAAATAAAACAATCCCATATTAGCTGTTTCGAAATCTGACCCCACTAGTGAGTTACTGTTTTGTTAATAATCCACCCTATCGCAACATTAGACACTTGCAAAATAGAGTCATAGATCATACTATCGTTGTGTTTTTGCAACTCCTTAAAATCTAGAATTGTATGTATAGACAAATTCGACTTGTATGGCTTCTTCATTGAAACTATTGAGACCCTATCTTTCAGAACGCTTGTATCCAATAATTATCGGCTTAATTAGCCTGATTTTGGTCGATATTTTACAAGTTCTGGTTCCCAGGGTAATTAAACGTGCAGTTGACGATATAACGACTATGGATATAGGTGCCGGGACCCTGGCCTATTACGCCTTGATCATCGCTGCCATCGCTTCAACTATGGCTATATTTCGATTGATTTGGCGCAATTGTCTGCTGGGGTTTGCCAGGAGGGTTGAAGAAGGTCTGCGGAACAGATTTTTCTCCCATATACAGTCCCTGCCGCCCAGTTTTTTCGATGGCACGAACACTGGAGACTTGATGGCCCGCGGCACGAACGACATAAATCAGATCCGGATGGCTGCGGGCATGGGGCTTGTAGCTATTAATGACACCGTTTTCCTGGGTTTGGCTACTATCGGGTTCATGATGTTTATCAACGTGAAGCTCACCCTTTTCGTCCTTATACCCATGCCACTTATCGTCCTGGGAACCAAGTTCTTCTCCTCCAAAATGCACAAGCTTTATCAGGACGTGCAGGCGGCATTCGCATACATGACCGAGGTGGTCAGGGAGAGGTTTGCCGGGATCAGACTGATCAAGGCCTACAATCTCCAATTCTTTGAGGCAGAGACATTCAGGAATGTATCCAGGGAGTACGTGCGGGAGAATCTAAGGCTGGTCAAGTCGACCGGGGCCTTTTTCCCGCTTATGCTGTTTTTGGCCAATCTAAGTACTGCAGTAGTACTTTTTTTGGGCGGAAGGCAGGCAATATTCCAGGAGATAACAGCAGGTGATTTTGCTGCCTTTATAAGTTATCTGGGCCTTTTGACCTGGCCCATGATGGCGCTTGGATGGTCGATAAACCTGATGCAAAGGGGCAAGGCCTCCCTGGACAGAATAAAGCACATCCTGGATCAGGGGCAGAAAAATGATCAGCCGGAATACCCGGAACACCTTCCGCAAGAAACACCGGAGCTATTGTTTCATGATGTCTACTTTTCCTATTTTTTCAACTCCAGAGAGGTGCTACGCAGGATCAACCTGAAGATCGATCCAGGCCAAACCGTTGGAATAGTCGGTCCTCCAGGTAGCGGCAAGACTACTCTCCTTAATCTGATTCCCAGGCTTTACGATCCCACCCAGGGAAGAATACTACTTAACAATATAGACTTACGAGAATTTGCCATTCTTGAATTGCGCAGCCTGATTACTTTTGTCTCCCAGGATCCTTTTCTGTTTGCCGGCACCATCAGGGATAATGTCGAATTCGTTAAAAGCGGGGTTTTAGAAGAGGAGTTGCTGGAGGCTGCTAAAAAGGCCGATTTTCTGGAGACTATTCACTCCATGCCCAATGGACTGGATACCTTTATCGGGGAAAAAGGCATTACCCTTTCCGGAGGGCAAAAGCAGCGGCTTTCATTGACCAGGGCCTTTCTGGTCAAATCCAGGATATTGCTGCTGGATGATCCGGTAAGCCAGGTGGACACCCAGACCGCGGAAAATATAATCGGCAAGCTGACAGAACTGCAGGGCGAACAAACCATGATCATAGTTTCCCATCGCCTGGCTCCCCTGGTAACTGCAGACATGATAGTCACCCTCCGGGAGGGAGAAATTATCGAGCAGGGAAGCCACATGGATTTAGTGGAGCAAAACGGCTATTACGCCAGATCCTATCGCTTGCAAAAAATAGAGCAGGATCTATATGACATTTGAAAACAGCCAGTTTGAAGAGGAACATATAGAGAGAAATCTGGATTTCAGGATCCTGCAAAGGCTGCTGCCCTATCTCAGGCCTTATACCGTGCTCATAATCCTTTCCCTGATCCTGATAGGAGGCGTTACCCTGTGTGAATTGGCTATCCCCTATATCACCAAGACTGCCATAGACAAATATATTGTCCCTGTGGAAGAAAACAAGGACAATACAAAAGTCCAATCCGGCGGAAAACAGCGTGAACTTGCTGTGGATCTGGATACTCCCCAGGTCCGTGAAATAGTTCATGACAACCCGGAATTGTTTACGGTTCGCCAGAAACAGGCAGTTATCCCATATTCCCGAATTTCGGAATTAGATACCAAAGAGATATCCAGGATCCGCCGGGACGATCTCTTCGGGATCACCCTGATCACGCTCTCTTTTTTGGTGCTTATAGCTTTCAACTTTTTGATCAGCTTCGGACAGCGCTATATTATGGAGCTATCCGGCCAGAGGATAATGAACGATATTCGGGTGTCCCTGTTCTCGCACATCCAGAATCTCCCCCCGGGATTTTTCAACCAAAATCCCCTGGGCAGATTGGTAACCAGGGTAACGAATGATATACAGAATATGCACGATTTTTTCACCAATTTTATCTCCTTTATGCTGAAAGACCTGATCATGCTTCTGGGAATAGCGGCCCTGCTCCTGTATCTGAACTGGAAATTGGCCCTGATCTCTTTTGCCGTCATGCCAGTGGTGGTATACTTCTCTGTATACTTTGCCAGGAAGGCCAGGGATATCTTCCGGATTTTGCGCATCAAGATAGCGCAAATAAACAGCAACCTCTCGGAGACAATAAACGGTGTAAAGACAATCCAGCTCTATTTGCAGGAAGAAAACAACTATGAGAGGTTCAGGCAGCTAAACCGGGAGAACTATCAGGCCGGGATCAAACAGGTCAGGATCATGGCGGTCTTCATGCCCTTGGTGGAAGCCTTCAGTTTCTGTACAATTGGCCTGATCATCTATTTCGGAGGGTCGATGGTCCTGGCGGAAGCCCTTAGCGTAGGTACGTTTGTGGCCTTTATCTCCTACATCAGGATGTTTTTTCGTCCCATCCGGGACTTGGCGGAAAAATTGAATCTGGTACAAAATGCACTGGCCTCGGCTGAAAGGATCTTTTTGATCCTGGAACAGGATAAGTCCCGGGAATTGCCGGCCAACAAGCAAAATCAAGCTGCCCGGGATCAAGAACAACTCCGAACTATAGTCTTTGATTCTGTCAGCTTTGCCTACGACCAAGAATACGTGCTGAAAGACCTTAGCTTTAATCTGGATAAGGGATCCAAAATAGCATTCGTGGGCCCCACCGGCTCGGGCAAGACCAGTATTATCAATCTCTTGATCGGGTTTCATTCCTGCCAGGAAGGCAATATTTGGATTAACGGCAGGAAGATGGAAGATACGGATATCTCCTGGCTAAGATCCAGGACTGCGTTGGTTATGCAGGAGCCCTNCCTTTTTTCCGGCAGCATAAGACAGCTGGTTCTGCAGGGAAATCCGGATCTTTCGGACCAGCAGATCATGGAGATACTACANGGGGCAAATTGCGCAGGGATCCTTTCCCGCATGCCCGATNGCCTGGATACAGAACTAAAGGCCAGCGGAAGTTTACTTTCCCAGGGAGAACGCCAATTGCTTTCCGTAGCCAGGGCTTTTGCACGGGATCCGGAGTTGTTGATTCTGGACGAGGCTACTTCCTCAGTGGATTCGGAAAACGAGGCAAAGATCCAGGAGGCATTGAAACGGCTTATGCAGGATCGCAGTACCATAACCATAGCCCACAGGCTTGCAACTTCACTGGAAGTGGACAGGATATTCGTGCTTTACAAGGGAAGGATCATAGAGTCTGGGGATCACTCCGAACTATTGAGGAACAACGGGTTTTATTCCAGGTTGGTTCAGGTTCAAAACCAGGGCATGGAACTGCAAAGCCGGGCTTGAAACCGGATAAACAGGCAGAGCCGGGAATTGATTTCGAAAAAGTATACTATGGACAGATGTTAACAAATGGTTTGGGCTGTGACAGAAATGTGTCACAGCCCTTGAACATGCCCCTAGTCAGCATTTATCAGGAGAGATTAACCCTCGCTTATCTTTTGCATGTCTTGTCCGCAACAAACCAATGTCCCCGCACCTCCTTGTTTTACTTCCACTACATTACCGCAAACATTGCATTTGTAAGTTTCTCCTTTTTGCGCCATAACATTCTCCTTTTTTTATAATTTTGGGAATAAGTCCTCAATTGCTAGCACGTTAACCTGTTCCGGATAAGATTAATATCTATATGGACCAATACGGAAATGCCCGATCTGCCCAGGAACTGTACGGATACTCTTTTTGGAGTTTGTGGAATATATCCCGCAAAGGCTGCGGATCTTTTCCGGCCTTGTAACCGATAACTCCCTTGAGATAGATTGCTTCCGGAGCAGCGTGGCTCCATGCAGCCTCCTGGATTACCAGATCTAACAATTTATTGGCCTTTTCGAATTCATCAGAATCGAAATACATCTTTGCTTCCCCTAGCCGGAGAAAGGGTATTACTTCCTGGGGTTGCAGAAAACCCACGAATTGATGGTGCACAAACTCCTCAGAATCCAGGATTAAGAGCCTGGGTGTCCATTTCACTTTATAGTTCTCTGCATAAGGGGCTTGTTGATAGTTTATCTGCAAAGGGACCACATTATCATTTATATAAGAAATGTTTTTGGATTGGGAATACGAAACCGTATTCATTTGCAGACAGCCTATTCACCCGGGGTTGAAAAAATCCAGGAAAACGGGTTTGCCCTCCTTTTTTGCCCGGTCCAGTCCAGTCCCCATTTCCGTCTCCCAATTCACTTGAGTCATTATCCACCTCCAATTGATTTTCAATCCTGGACTAAATTGCCAGAATACATTTCAGCCTCCTGGTATCATTATGTCCCGGTGTTGTGTTTTAAAAACCGCTTGGGATCAGGATACAAGATACCAATTTCCATGTTTACAAGCAGGCCTTGCTCCACCTAAAATTTAGCAATTTTTGTGCCTAATAATGGAAATTAGTAATTTGCAATCATTACAGTAAATAAGCATAAAAGCAGGATTGTACTAGATTCGGGCTGGTGTGACTTGTCCCATTTTTGCTAGTGTTCTGTGTGACAAGTCACACCGGTTTGGAAAAATCTCGGTGCAGTCTGTCTTTTTTTTAAGTCTTGAGGTTTAGTGACGACGCAAGGTCTTTTTTACTTGACTATCAGCTGTTCCTCGAGTTAGCTTATACAAATATAAGTTTGGAATTAAAGAACATTATAAACTAGAGGAATAGCCCACTATGAATACTGGTAAATTTTTTAAGTTAAGCGCGTTTATTATCTGCTCGGTTTTTATGCTCTCCCTTTTTCTTGCCGGATGTTCGGATCAACCTTCCAGGAAGAAGGAACAGTCAACTCCTGTTCAAGAAGAGGCTGTAAAAATCGTATACGTGGATTGGGCTTCTGAAAGGGCAAGCGCCAATGTGGTCAAGGCCGCTATTGAACAGGAGATGAACATGGATTGTAACATTCGGGCTGTTTCACTCGTTGCCATGTGGCAGGCCTTGGCCAAGGGGGATCAGGACGGTATGGTCGCTGCGTGGTTGCCTTCACTGCAGGAACGCTTCCTTGAAAAACACAAACAGGACGTGGTTAATCTGGGACCCAACCTGAAAGGGACCAGGATAGGCATTGTTGTTCCTGGGTACGTAGATATCGACTCCATTGAGGAATTGAAGGATCATGCCCAAAAATTCGACCACAAGATCATCGGGATAGATCCCCACGCCGGCATTATGGAAAAGACAGAGAAGGCCATTGAAATGTACGATTTAAAGGAGTTTGAATTGGTCTCCGGGAGTGGGGCTACGATGACCACCACCTTGCAAAATGCGATTCAGGAAAAGCGCTGGATAGCAGTTACCGGGTGGACACCGCACTGGAAATTTGCCAAGTGGGATCTCAAGTACCTTGAAGACCCCAAGAATGTTTACGGTGAAAAGGAATACATAGCAACGTTTGTTAGACAGGGTTTAAAAAATGACAAGCCTGAAGTCTATAATTTTCTGGACAACTTCCACTGGGAGCCCGGGGAAATGGCAGAAGTCATGTTGTGGGCTCAGGACGAGGATACCAGCTACCAGCAGGCAGCAAGGCGCTGGGTAGAGAAAAACAAGGACAAGGTAAAAAGCTGGATGGGAGCTAGCTAGATGCTAGCTGAAGTGTTTGTTAAGCATACATAGCCTGTTTTTTTGTAACTTTGTTACAATATCCCTGTGAAATCGTTTTCACGATAGGATCGGTTAGATCTTTTAAATGCGACGCATTCGGAAAAAAGCACAAAAAAGGGAAGGCAAGGACTCTTCTACCAAGCCCTGGTTTATTGTATCCATAGCAATAACCATTCTTTTGGTGGTGTTAATTGGATGGAATCTTTTATTTTCCTACAATACAGTCAATTCTTTCAAAAACAGGGAGCTTGCCATTGAAAGGAATTCCTGGAAGCTCCTGCTTTATGCTGAGACTATGAAAATGGCCACTCGCTTAAGTGCTGCAAGTGGCAACCTCAAGTGGAAGAAGACCTACAGTAACACCAAACCCAGGTTAAAGCAGGTTCTGCAAGAAATACCCGCCCTGGTACCGTCTAAAGAGATCCAACGCAAAATCAAGGAAATCCGGACTTATCTGGAAAACATAAGCAAAATCGAAACCAGGGCCTACGATCTGGTGAGCCGGGGGAAAAAGGAGGAAGCGGTGACCCTCCTGGCAGGTTGGGAGTACACCAAGAATCAAAATAAGTTCAACAATGCCACCAAAGAACTCGTTAATATTATCCAAAGCAGGATAAAAAACAAAACCTCGTTCCAGAAATCGCAAACTTTGGTTTTCGTGTTCTTCACTTTGGGGTGTCTGGCAATCCTTACCTTGGCCTGGTCAGTGACCATCAAGTTGTGGCGCAACAATCTCAAAAGGAGAAAAGAGGCAGAGGAAAAGATCTCTCAGCTTCTGAACAATTCCGGCCAGGGATTTATGTTGATTGACGAGGACTTGCGGGTTGACCCCAATTACAGCAGGGAATGCATAAATATGTTCCTGACAGATGTGGGACGTGAAAAGATCCAGGATTTGTTTTATCCGGAGCAGAGTTTTCAGAAGGAGCACTTTGCCAAAACTATTTCCAATCTGTTGGAGGAAGAGGATGATCTCAAGCGGGAAACTATTATCTCCTTGCTGCCTGGAAGTTTTTTTATCAACAACAAATATCTGCAGGTGGAGTACAGGTTGCTTGCAAACAGGCAGATCATGCTGATCATTACCGATGTCACCGAAAAGATACAATTGGAACAGAAGATTGAAAGAGAGCACAAAAGGCTCTCTTTTATTGTATCCGCTTTGGAGAACAAAAACGAATTGATCAGTTCCATCTCTGAGTACGAGGATTTTATACACAGGGAATTTGCCTTGCTTATTCATGGCTCCCAGGGTATAGAGGAAAAATTGAATGCAATCTTCCGCAAGACCCATACCTTCAAAGGTACCCTGAATCAATACGAGTTCCCCTATTCTCCCGAATTGCTGCATCAGATAGAAAAGACCCTTTCTGATATTATTCATAACAATAAAGAGATGGACGTGCAGAATCTTGAGCAATTGTTTCCCAAGGAGGATCTGCAGTATGCACTGGACCGGGACAAGGCTATCCTGGAGGAATCACTGGGCAGTGAATTCTTGAGCGGGTTCAAGGAAATCACAGTTTCAGCGGAAAGTTTCTTGCAACTGCAAAGGGATCTGGAAGATATACTGCGCAACCCCGAGTCCATGCAACAAATGCAAGTAAGTTTGCGTGGACTTTTAAACAGGATAAAGCGACTGCGATTTTCCAATCTAAAGGACCTACTTGCAAAATATTCCAAATACCTGAATCAATTGTCTACCAGGTTGGAAAAATCCATTTATCCCCTGGAGATCTCGGGTAAGGATGTGTACGTTGATCCAAATGATTTCAGGCCATTTGTACAATCCCTGGTGCATATCTTCCGGAATTCTCTGGCACACGGGATTGAAGATCCGGACTTCCGCATTGATATGGACAAGGAAGAGGAGGGGCTGATATACTGCAAGATAGAACAAAATGATGCTGGATTTTCTCTGTGTATTGGTGATGACGGGCAAGGTATAGACAGGGAGGCATTACGTGCAAAAGTACTTGAGTCCGGGATTTATACAGAAAGACAATTGGATATGCTTACAGAACAGGAGTTTTTCGGTTTGATTTTTTCAGCCAATCTTTCCTCCAAGAATGATTCGGATTCTCTGTCCGGCATGGGTATGGGCCTGAATGCAGTCCGGGAGGAAGCCCACAAGTTGAACGCAGAGATTGAAATTTACAGCAAAAAGAGTCGTGGAACTGAATTTAGGTTTTACTTCCCTTTGAGTGCCGAAAGCATGCTTAATCCCAACCTATAGCAGGGAAATTTTATGACAGATCAAAACCTGGATATAAATGAACTGATCCGGATTTTAGCCGATCATACCAAGTTTTTTTTCAACTCCGAACTGGGTATTGAGATCTCCAACATTAACCTGGTCAACGAAGCCTTGAGCAACTTGAAACTTTCCTACCTAACTTCCCTGATCAGTATAAACAGCTATATGAACATGTTTTTCGCCTTTTCCTTTGAAAAGGATTTAATATACCGTATTCTGGAAAATATGACCGACGGGTTGGACTATCCCGCAGAAGAAGAGGATGCATATCTGGAAGAGGCAGCCAGTGAAATGCTTAACATCGTGGTTGGCAATTCCACGGCGTCTTTTGCCCCGCAGGGAAATAATTTATCCATCTCCGCTCCCATTGTAATCGCCGAGGCAAAGAGCATTATAAGGAACGATCAGGCAGTATTCTATTCAATAGAGATTGAGACCGATGCAGGCATGCTCTATATTTACCTTATCCGGCCCAAGCATTTGTTTGATAATCAATTAAACTACCTGGAGAATAAAGATATGAACAATTTGTCGGTAATGATTGTTGATGATTCCCTAATCGCAATCCGCAAGCTTACCAAGATATTCGAAAGTTTGGGACATACGGTGGTTGCCAGTTGTCAAAGCGGTGAAGAGGCCTGCCCGAAGTACCTGGAAGTGAAGCCGGATCTGGTGACCATGGACATTACCATGTCGGATATGGACGGAATACAGGCCACAAAAAACATTTTGGCCAACGACCCGAACGCCTTGGTGGTCATGGTAACCTCCCACGGTCAGGAACAAATGGTGATCGATGCAGTGGAATCCGGGGCCAAGGGTTATATATTGAAACCTTTCAACCAGGAAAAAATTGCGGAATCGGTTGAGAAAGTGATAAACAAATACAAGACATAATGTTTACAAAATCCAAAAATGCCATATTTGAAGAGCTCTTTGATGTTTTGCCGTTTTCGGTATATATAGTGGATGTTGCAACCTACAGTATCGTCTACGCCAACAAGCAGATGCAAAAGGCTGTGGGTAAAGAGGACCTGATAGATCGCAAATGTTACAAGCAGATCTTCAACTACTCCAGTCCGTGCCCACACTGCAAAATGGATCAGCTAGTGGAGAACAATGAGCCAAACGGGCAAACAATTGTTTTAGAACTATTCAACGAAACCAATGACTGTTGGTATCAAATCATGGAAAAGTCCCTGGTGTGGATAGACGGCCGGATTGTCAAGTACTCGATTGCATTTGAAATCAATGAATTGAAAAGTGCGCAAAACAATCTGGCAGAAGCCCATGCCCAATTGAGCCTCAAAAACAAGGAGTTGCAGGAACTTTCCAAAACCGACACTTTAAGCGGTCTTTACAACAGGTTGAAGCTTGCCGAAGTAATGGAATATGAACTCAAAAGGGCGAAGCGCTATCAAAGGCCTTTATCCATTATAATCCTGGATATTGACGATTTCAAGCAAGTAAACGACAACCTCGGACACCTGATCGGAGACAAGGTTTTGCAGGAGTTGGCCCAAATTTTGAGTAACAACATCCGGGAAGCAGATTCTGTCTTCAGATGGGGAGGCGAAGAATTCCTGCTCCTCTGCCCGGAAACCGATGCAAGAGAGATAAATATATTAGCGGAAAGTATCCGGGAAGTGATTGCCGGACAGGAGTTTGAGCAAAAAACAAGTATAACCGTTAGCTTGGGAACAACCTCCATACAAGACAATGATACTTACGAACTCATGTTTTCCAGGGCAGACAGGGCCATGTTCAATTCCAAGGCTCGGGGTAAAAATACCAGCACTCATTTTTGAACATAGTTTATTGGTTGGGTATATAGATGGTGAAAAGGGCTGTTTAAAACAGCCCTTCTATTTAGGCCTTGCAGGTCTTTTCTACCGAAAAATTAAGCCGGATTGTCCATTTTTTTCCGCTTGAGACGGCGGTCCTGTGCTTTTTCTATCGCCTTGATCAATCCGAATTCCCTGGGCTCTACAAATGTGGACGCTTCTCCGGAACTGGATACCCGCCCGGTGCGTCCAATGCGATGGGTATACGCCTCAGTGGTATCCGGCATGTCGTAGTTGATCACGTGGGCGATCCTGTTCACATCTATACCACGGGAGGCAACATCGGTGGCTACCAGGATGTTAAAGTTGCCATTCCTGAATCCCTGTAGGACATAACGGCGATTTTTCTGGGACATGTCCCCTTGCAGGTCTTTGGCCCGCATCCCCGCGGCATTGAGCTTTTTGGAGAGCTTGGTAGCCATGTGCTTGGTCTTGGTAAATACCAGAGTTGCTTGAGATCCTCGCTGTTCAAGCAGGTTTACAAGCATTTCCTGTTTGGACATCCCCTTTACCGGATAAAGGCACTGATCTATGCCTTCAAGTGCCTGCTCATGGCAGGACTTGATCCACACCGGATCGTTCAGGATCTCTTCTGCAAGATGACTGATATCTTTGGGCATGGTAGCTGAAAAAAGCATGTTCTGACGCCTTTCAGGCAATTGTTCCAGTATGTTGCGGATGTCCGGCATAAAACCCATATCCAGCATGCGGTCCCCTTCGTCCAAAACCAGGGTATCCACTGAAGACAGATCCACCGCCCGATCGTTGATAAGGTCCAAAAGGCGTCCGGGACAAGCTACTACAATATCTGCACCGGATTTGATCTTCTGTATCTGATTGTACTTGCTCACACCTCCGTACACAGAGACGCCTCGAAGTCCGGTTTTTTTACCCAGGATCTGGATAAATTCCAGGGTCTGTTCTGCAAGTTCCCTTGTGGGCGAGAGTATCAAGCTTTTGATCCTGCCGCGCTTACCGGACTTAATCCGCTCCAGGATGGGGAGGAGAAAAGCTGCGGTTTTACCGGTCCCGGTTTGTGCCAAACTGATAATATCCTTGCCCGAGAGTGCGGGCGGAATTGTCTCTTCCTGGACCTGTGTGGGGCTTTCGTAACCGCAAGCCTTGATGCCTGCCTGTATTTCCCGATTTAATTCAAATTCCGTAAAGTTCATGTGTGTCTTCCTTTTTGAGATCTGCCCTGTGTTATCCCCGCCAAAAGCCGTGAAGGGATCGCTGCAATCCACTGCCTTTATACTTCTAGGACTATTTCCCAACTTATAGATTGATAATAAAGTGCAAGTGAGCAGCTACTTTTCATGCAAGGATGCGTAAATCGAGGCGGGTTAGCTATGAAGGATGCCGGACACTTGATATAAAAACGAAACAGGAATAGCCTGCTTGTTGCCGGCTATACCCTGGGTTGAAAGAAATGTGTTGCATTTGGCAAAGTGTTTCTTTCAACGCCAAAAAAGACTTTATATGGAAATTTTTCTCCTGGCAAGCCTTTTTTTGCATTCTTGTAAACAGGGTACAGCCGGAGGTTGCTTCTGTCTTTCAACTTGGATTCACGTGGCCGGTATTCACTGCTATTGCTTTATCTATCTCCCAGAAACCTCAAGAGCATCAGAAAGAGGTTTATGAAATCCAGATAAAGGGTCAGGGCCCCCAGAATGGTGCCCCTCCTGATAGCGGTATGATCATCCATGGGAGCAGATGCACCCATGTTCTTCAATTTTTGGGTATCATAGGCAGTGAGGCCCACAAATACGATAACCCCTATTCCACTGATAACAAACTCCAGCCCGGGGCTTTGCAGGAATATATTCACAACCGAGGCAAGTATTATGCCTACAAGTCCCATAAACAGCATGTTGCCCCAACCGGTCAAATCTTTTTTGGTAATCATCCCGTACATGCTCATGGCCACAAACATGCCGGCACAAACTATGAACGTGCTAAATATGGACGCCCCGGTGTAAATATTCAATATCGAGGACAAGACAACACCGTTTAAGCCGCTATAGAGCAAAAACATAAATGAGGCGGCAGATGCGGACAACTTGTTGATGCCGGCGCTAATAGCGATTACCAGACCGAGTTCGGCAACTATGAGCATTATAAGTACCAGGGGGTTGCCGAATATCAAATCCATCAAATAGGCGCTGCTGGCGGTGAAATATGCTGCCAGTGCAGTAAGGCAGAGGCCGGCTGCCATCCATTGGTAGACTCCCCTCATGAATGCGCCTAATACTTCCGCACTTGTTTGTGCCCGACTTTGTGTAGATTGAGTCATTATTGCCTCCGAGTTAGCTTTTTGGTTGCGTAAATCTCTTTATTCCCCGGACTGGATCCACTTTTTCATGTCTGACAGTTCCTGGTTCCATTCCGGGCCCAGTCTTTTCTGCAAGAAATATAAATAGAGATCGTCGATAACTTCCAGTGACTTTTCAATCAAAAACATCTTTTCCAAAAATCTGGAATCCGGGTCTTCCCCTTCTTCTACCTTCATTTCCACTTTGGGGGTCTTGAGTCCGGTAAAGTCGAAATTCTCGGCCTTGAGCTGCATCTCCCATGCTTCCGAATCCTGCTCTATCTTTACCTTGGCCTGATTCACCTTTTTTCCGGATCTAAGCCCCATTCTGGCTTCTTTAAGTTCCGAAAGCTGTCCGTTGCTGACGTTGGTATCCTTGCTCTCGCCTTCGCCTCCCTGGACTGTAACCTTTTGTTCCAGGTAAAGCAGGTATTCCTGGCCGTGCCTGTCCTTTATCTGCCCATTATTGGATTCGGAGCAAAACCAGAGCCAGGTCAGAAAGTCCTGCCCCAGATAGGCATTTTTCTCTTCAATATTGTGTACCGTCTCACTCATCCTTTATCTCCATTTTCATGCATTAACAGTTTCAAACAAATACGCAGGGTTCATAATTGTCCAAGGCGTCCCTGTATTTTTCTCCCAGCATATGCCCTGCCAGATAGTAGGGAGTAAGGTTGTTCAGGTGCAAGCCAAAGGAATTGTAAAACAACTCCTCGAAGATCTCCTTTACTTTTTGCCTGGTGGAACCGAAATAAATGCAATTGCTCTCCCTGTTCCAGACCACGTCGAAAACAGCTGGTACAGGTAATGTATAACCCATTAGCTTGTTTTTGACACTTTCCTTGAGATCGTTCTTTTCCTGTTTACTTATGTTTTTTTTCCCCTGTTCCTGCTTTTTTTGGAGAAGGTCGTTCCAGGCCAGCCTGAAGTGCTTTTTGAATACAGCGGGTGAAATTCGCCTGGTATCGAGCCTGAGTGCAAAGGCAGCGAATTCCCCTTTGTAGGGAGGGGACTGTTCCCAGTTTACATCCAGCATATTATCAATATTAACCCAACCGAAGGACCTTTCCTCGTTGGTGTTATCTATCTCCCTGAATTTGTGTTCCAGCAGTTTTTCCGGGAATTCCTGCCAGAATTCCCGGCTCACTTCATCCACCAGCTTATATCTGCAGAAACTGCTTGTCTGCGCCAAAAACGCCATATCTTCCCCTCCGGGTATTTCAAGTTTACAGTGACCTTTGACAGGTTGAAGGAACTATATAAGTCCATGCCTGTTGGTCTATTTTCCATAAATGTATGCTGTTAAATTGTAAAGTGTTTTTGATAAACAGGCTAAACCTGTTTATCTATGTTGCTACTATTTTTCTCCCCTCTTTACCTCTTCCCATAGCTTGTTCTTTTCTTCCAAATCCAGGGATTGCCA
>JGI1684J13235_1000080_pt1 | contig 32984 bp, 26 predicted proteins | sample PonA232FremontCA_2_FD_13235 | JGI IMG/M metagenome (IMG submission 13235) | reverse complement strand
CATTTTAAAATTCCCTGCAAAACATTCTTTTTAGTCAAGGCATTATGAGATTGGCCTTGAAAAAGACGGTCAGGGAATTGCCTCATTTATTACTTCTGGACTCAGGGAAGCCGGATATCCGGAAACAGGTCCAATACATATTCGAGCTTGGCTTTCCGACGCTGAAATGGTTATTGCTGTTGTCGACAATGGCACTGGATTTTGCCCTAGCCTTTTTTATTGCTTGCTTAAAATGTACTTACAAATAAATTTCCCTAAAAAGGTTATCTTTGTAAAATGGTGCCCGGGGCCGGACTCGAATCGGCACGAAACAGTGTCCCAAGGGATTTTAAGTCCCTTTAAAGTATTCGGCAATAAAGAACTTTAAAAATTAACCTCTTAAAATTCTAAAACATTGCATATATTTTTCAAGGTTGCAAAACCAAAAATTATGGTTTACATTCGAATCATGAGATAATATAAAAACTTTCTCTAAAAAAACAAGCAGGAAGGCATAGTTATGTTTGCCGCAAAAAAAAGTAAGCATATTCAATTAGTTGATCAGCTAATAGAGCTTGCTAAAGAAAAGCAAATCAATGAAATACAATTAGCTCTAAAAGAACAAGAAGCAAGAGAATTGCAAAAAAATGACTTGGCGTGGTCTTCTTGTATTTTAGGCATAATTGAATGCTTACGAAATAATGAAAAAAATTCGCGGAGATATCATTTAACCGCCATCAATCATTCAAATAATGATCCAGAAATCATTTACAATTTCGCCGTGTCATTAGAAGGCTTTGGGTATTTAAATGAGGCCTTAAATTATGCCTTAATGGCTTATGACATTGAAAAAGACCCATTATACATAGAATTTGCTATTGATCGTGCTTATGAACTAGGGTTAAGTGAAACTGTGAAAAGATTAATTGCTGATTGGAAAAAATTGACCGGTAAAATTCACTCTTTAGAAGATACTGAGCTAGAGAAAAACGCAGGCGTGGTTAGAGAAAAAGTAGAACAAATGCTGAATCGTGATCTTACAGACCACAAAGAGTTATGGACAAAACTTGCAGATACTTAACCAAAGCTGAAATAATTAAGATAAATAAAGAAATGATCACAAAATTTGGTGGTCAACATTACTTAAGAAACCCTGAATCCCTTACTCATATGTTAGAAGAGGTTCAGGGTTTTCTTTTTGGCGAAGAATTATATCCAGGCCTATTCAATAAGGCAAGTTTTTTGTTGGAACGTATTATTTGTGGGCATTTCTTTTTTGACGGCAACAAAAGAACAGGGGTTGAAGCCTGCAAAATATTTTTAGAATTAAATGGTTATAGGTTGATTCTTAATTACTCAGATATAATTGATAAATCAAAACAGATATCAACTAACAATATTGACAGAAAAAGCTTGATTGATTGGCTTAAAGAAAATTCTAAAAAAATTTGACCAATCACATAAAAAACCTTCCGCTCCTAGCCGTGATTTTTGACAATCCAAAAAGTGACCCCAAGAGTGACCCCAAAAAGGACCAAAACAAAAAAGGGCTTTCCGGAAAAATTTTTTCATCTCCGAAAAGCCCCTTCAAATCTGGTGCCCGGGGCCGGACTCGAACCGGCACGGGACAGTGTCCCAAGGGATTTTAAGTCCCTTGCGTCTACCAACATTCCGCCACCCGGGCTAAAATCTATATCAATCTTTGCCACTGAAGTACGAACCAAAAGAAATTTATAATTTACAACTCGGCTACTAGTCAATCATTTTTAAAACAAATTAAAAAAATCGAGCTTTAAGCTATTGTGTTTAAAACTTACTTAATTCCAACCGCCTCATTTTTCTCGATCATATCCACAATACTTCAACTTGAGGAAAAGACTATTTCCAAGGTTTACGCAATCCATTTTTTTTATTACAAGGAATAGCAACTTGGTATTGAAGACAATAAATCCGGGTCTGTCAAATTAGCTAGTTCCTGTCCGGAACCAGCTTACTTGCCTACAAAAACCAAGCAATGCAATTTTACGAACACGGATATAAAAATTCCAAGACAAATAAATTATGTTTGAACAAATACAAGAAAACCTGAATCCCAATCAACTTGATGCGGTAACCTCTTGCCAGGGTCCGGTCCTGGTTATAGCAGGAGCAGGCAGCGGAAAGACCAGAACCATTGTGTACAGATTGGCATATTTGATTGACAAGGGAGTTGACCCTTCCTCTATACTGCTTCTTACCTTCACCCGGAAGGCGTCCCAGGAAATGCTGCTTCGGGCCGGCAGACTGCTTGGACAGGGACTGCACGGAGTCAGCGGGGGTACATTCCACGCCTTTGCCTACAACATCCTGCGCAAGTACGGATCCGCTCTCGGATTCCAAAGTCAAATCACAATACTGGACAGAAGCGATGCAGAAGAAGTGATAAAGCAGATCAAGGAAGCCAATGAAATAGGTAAAAAAGATCGAAGTTTTCCAAAAAAGAACACTGTGCTTTCTTTTATCAGCAAAATGAGAAACAAGGAACTGAACCTGGAATCCCTCCTGGAAAAGGAAGCGGCACATCTTTTGCCTTATGCGGAAGATTTGCTTACCCTGGATGATTTATACCAAAAATTCAAGTTTGAACACAATCTGCTGGATTACGACGACCTCTTGTTCTACCTGGAAAAGCTCCTTCTGGAGAGGGAGGATATAAAACAACATCTAAGCCGGAAACAAAGCCATATAATGGTGGACGAATACCAGGACACCAACCTGGTGCAGGGCAGGATTGTCCGCCATCTCGCAGGTGAAGACAACAATATCATGGTAGTGGGGGACGATGCCCAATCCATATATTCCTTTCGGGGTGCCACTGTAAACAACATACTGAATTTCAACAAGGACTTCCCTGATTGCAAGATAATAAAACTGGAACAGAACTATCGGTCCAACCAGCCCATCCTGGATCTGAGCAACCAAATACTCTCAGGTGCAAAAGCCAAATACAACAAGAAACTGTTCACCACGATAAAACAAGGGACAAAACCGGAAATACTGCGGCCTTTAAGCGACCAGACCCAGTCCAATCTAATTGTGGACAAGATCATGGAACTATCCAGAAACTATCAGTTGTCAGACATAGCCGTACTCTTCCGTTCCGGGTTCCAGTCCTATTCCTTGGAAGTGGCTTTGAACAGGGCCGGGATTCAATTTACTAAATACGGGGGACAGAGATTCACCGAAGCCGCACATATAAAGGATGTACTGGCACATCTTAGGCTGATCCAGAACCCAACGGATCTTCCGGCCTGGCAAAGGGCCATCTCCTTGCTGCCCGGAATTGGTCCCAAGCTTTGCCAACGCCTGTACAATTCCATGTTCCAGGAAGACAAACAGTATCTGAACAAAACATGCAAGAATAAACCGGAATTAAACAGGATTCTGGAACTCCTGGACTATCTGAGGCAAAATGTAAGTTCCCCGTTCTACATTCTGAATTGGATCATTGAATACTATACTCCCATACTAAAAGAGAAGTATCCGGACGATTATCCCAAACGGCAAACCGAACTGGAACAACTCTCCCAAATAGCGGGCCCCTACAGTGACCTGGATGTATTTTTGTCAGACATGAGCCTGGAAAACCCGGAGCAAATCGGAAACGATCCGGACAAAGAAAACAGCCTGACCCTGTCCACGGTACACTCTGCCAAAGGCCTGGAGTGGCCGGCGGTATTCATTATCGATCTGGTTGAGGAGAGGTTCCCTTCCAGGCACGCCATGCTGGATGCGGATAACATGGAGGAGGAAAGAAGGCTTTTTTATGTTGCCTGCACCAGGGCACAGGAATATCTGGGGCTTAGCGCCCCCGAGTCACTGTACAAGAAATACCAGAACAGGTGCGAGCCAGTGATCAGCAGTCCTTTTATCCAGGAGATAAGTCCAGGATACTATCAGGAATTAAAAGAGAACTATTCAGGAAGGGTGGAAAAGAAACAGGCCGCTCCGCTGAATGAAACTCATACTCAACCCGAAGCAAAAGGGGAAGATTATTCCAGGGAAAAAATGGAGTACGGTTTTTGCAGGCACAAGATCTTCGGGAGGGGAAAGATAGTCAGTTTCATCCCGCCAAACAAATTCCAGGTAAACTTTCCCGGATTCGGACTCAAGGTGATCTTGGGGGATTATCTCCAAATGGAAGCGGAATAAGTCAAATAGTACACAAATCCTTGACGTGCAGATCTATGCTGATCAGGCCGTTATAATGGTTCAATCTGGGTGTAAAGGCCAATTGCACATTGCGACCTTTCAGTTCCTGCCCCCATATATGGGCTTGGTGCCAGAGCTTCCCCAACATGGTTACCCCTGCCTCGGTATCCCTTAACTCCAGGGAAAGATGATTTTGCCCGAATTTGCGTTGATTTCTCACGTAAAGGGACTTGGAACAGAACAAGGGCTGGGGATTGCCGGGTCCGAAGGGTTGCAGCATATCAATCTCCTGCACCAGGTTCAAGTCTATCATCTTCAGCCCCAGCTTGGCTTCCAGATTTAACCTGGGTGCCGGGATCTCGGTTCCCAACTGATCTATTAATGCTTGATTAAATGAACTCCTGAATGCATCCAAATCCTGCTCGTTCAGACTTACTCCCGCGGCCTGCACATGGCCGCCGAACTCCTCCAGATGACCTCCACAATCGTATAGGGCCTGATAAAGATCGCATTCCGGGACACTACGCCCGGAGCCTTTCAACACCTCTCCCTCCTTGGAGAGCAGGATAGTGGGCCGGTAATATTTTTCCGCTACACGAGAAGCCACAATTCCGGTGACACCTTGATGCCACTCCGGTTTGTACAAAACTATCCCCTGCTTTTGTTCCTGTTCCCTGGCCAGTTCCAGGGCCTCCTCAAGTATTTGATCTTCCAGTTTACGCCTGTCTTGATTGTATTTTTCCAGCTTTGCAGCCAGTGGCCTGGCTGTACTCAAATCCTCGGCCAATAGCAATTCCAGAGCAGTCTCCGGGTCTCCCAATCTACCAGCGGCATTCAACCTGGGAGCCAAACTGAAACCCACCGCCCCGCTGTCCACGTTGGAAGTGGGTGGCAAATCGCTTATTTCCTTCAGGGCAAATATACCCGGACGCTTGGCTTCCTTGAGCAACAACAGGCCGTTTTTCACCATTATCCTGTTTTCCCGAGTCAAATTTACCATATCCGCAATACTACCCAGTGCCACCAGATCCAGATACTGCCTTATATCGAAGGAGCCGGAACAAATTTCCTTGTTCAGGGCAGCCATTAATAAAAATATCACTCCCACTCCTGCCACATTGGGATAAGGACAGTCATTGAGCATGGGATCCACAATCGCGTCCGCCTTGGGAAGGGAGTTTCCGGGAATATGGTGATCGGTGACAATGGTGGTCATGCCTATTCCACGCGCCTTTTCCACTTCCTCAATGTTGGCGATGCCGCAATCCACTGTCAACAGAACATCTGCTCCTGCTTGCGCCAATTTTTCAATACCGGCAATGTTTAAACCATAACCCTCTTCGGTACGGTTGGGAATGTAACTTACTGCATTGCAGCCGCACTGCCTCAAGAAATGCACTGCCAGAGCAGTTGAAGTCAGGCCGTCCACATCGTAGTCTCCCCACACGGCAATTTTTTTATTGTCACGTACAGCTGAGGCCAACAGTCCCGCAGCGGGCCAAATCTCCTTCCACTCCTCCAAGGGGGATAAATGGCGAAGTCCAGGAGCCAAAAACACATCCATTTCTTCCAAGCTATTAAATCCCCTGTACCAAAGGAGTCTCACAAGAAAACGGGAAATTTTCAATGTTTCCGACCATTGACTCAACTCATTAGGTTCTCGGCCGCATTTGGCAGGGAAGAAACTCCAATTACATTTCAAGCAAACACTCCCTTTTATCTCCTTTCTCCATGGCTTGCACTATGCATATCCCTTTTTCTTCAAATACTTCATAAACTTTTGTCCCAATTCAAAATCCGGATTTAAATCCAATGCCTTGTTCAAATGCGAGACCGTATTTTTTATATCTCCTTTTTCCATATACACCCTGGCTATGTTGTAATATAGATGCTCATCTTCCTGGGTTAGCTCTAATGCCCGGTTGTAGTACTCCAAACACTGGTCCAGCATCTCGTTCTTGCGCAGGCTTATTCCAAAGTCGTTAAACAAATGTTTGTGTTCGGTTTCAAAGGCTGCATCCAACTTGACCAATCTTTGAAATATATCATCTGCCTTGTCTTTTTCCCCCCTGTCCAGATAGGATAGTCCAATTCCAAAATTGGCCCTGATGTTTTCTTCATCGACCTTCAGTGCATTGGAATATTCGAATTCCGCGCTAAAAGGCTCTCCCTGTTTCCTGTGCCTGTCTCCCCTGGCTACTTTCTTCTGGACTTCCCGAATCTTGGGATAAACCGTATGGGTATAAAATTCCGGTTCCGGAGAATAGGATTCCAGTAATTCATCCTTGGAGATAAAGCTTTTGGGTCCGGAAGGTACATAGTTCTTATTCAGTATTTGGAGCTCTATTTGACCGTCATCCAATTCCCTGGCCATCCAATAATTCTTCTGGATGGTCTTCCTCTGCGTTGTCCCTGTTCCCACCTTGGACACATTTTTTGTGGAGAAGACTCCTTTTATTTTTTCCCTGTCATCCATGGACTTTTTTAACGCGTCCGAATTTTGTTCAGATCCGGAAGCCTGATTGTTTTCCCCGGATGAATTCCGGTTATTGTTTTCAGACATCATCCCCCCATTTAAACCTTTATTTTACCAACCAATAAAATCACGAAGCTTGTGGCCATGATTTTACTTTAACAACAAACCCCAAAGCCCAGAAATACTAGCAAACAATCCCCGCAGGAGCATCTTACCAATTATTCAAAAGCCTTTTTAAGTCATCCTTATGGTAATAGGTTTTACTCTTTTCAGCAATATATATGGAACGCAATTTATCGTAGGCCTGTTCCAAATCCTGATTTGTTATGCAATAGTCGAACTCCTCGGCAGCTTGCAACTCCTCCTTGGCTTTGTCCAGGCGCTTCTGAATCTCTTCCTGGCTGTCTGTACCCCTTCCCTGTATACGCTGCTCAAGGACTTGTTTCCCTGGAGGCAAAACAAAGATGAGCACCCGGTTCTGCATGTTTCTACTTAACTGCCTGGCTCCTTGTATGTCTATATCGAACAGGACATCGATACCCTGATCGGTTATCCTGGATATCTCCTCGTAGGGAGTACCGTAGTAGTTGGAATGGACCTCTGCCCATTCCGCAAAAAAATCTTTCCTAACCAAATCCAGGAATTCTTCCTGTTCCACAAAGTAATACTCCCGTCCCTGTTTTTCACCTGCTCTGGGACTGCGGGTAGTATAGGACAAGGAAAAATTAAAGTTGCCGAATTCCTGGAGCATTTTCCGGATAAGAGTGCTCTTGCCGGTTCCGGACGGTGCACAGATTATGAACAAGAGCCCGGAGGTATTATCACGCATTTGCATCTCCTTTTTCTGAATACCTGTGACCTATTGTTTCCGCTTGAAGGGCGGAAAGAAACACGTGATTGGAATCAGTGATAATAAGCGACCTTGTTTTGCGTCCCTGGGTAGCATCCACCAGCCTCCCCTCCTGCCTGGCGTCCTCTCTCAACCTGCGCATAGGGGAAGAATTGGGATTCACAATTCCTATAACCCGGGTAATGACAACATAATTCCCAAAACCTATATTTAATAAATTTTTCAAGGACATACACAGCTACTCCAAATTTTGTACTTGTTCCCTGCATTTTTCCAATTCAGACTTGACATTGACCGTGAGGCGACTCACTTCAGTATCCTGTGCCTTGTTCCCGCAAGTGTTTATTTCCCTGAAACATTCCTGTAGTAGAAAATCCAGGTTCCTGCCCCCGGATTCATCAGATTCCAAATATTCGAAAAGGGTATTTATGTGAGTCCGCAATCTGGTAACCTCTTCGGAGATATCCAACTTGTCCGCCATCAAGGCAAATTCCTGGAGCATCCTGTCCTGGCTGATTGCATCCTCCTGCAAATCCTGCAAAAGAGAACTCACTCTTTCCTTTAGCGCGTAAAACTTTTCCCCGGCCAAACAAGCCGACCTCTGTTCTATCTCTGAGAGCCAGTTTCGCACTTTCTCCAATCTGGACAACAGATCAGGCTTTATGGCCTCACCTTCCTTTGTCCTTGATATGTCCCAATTCTCCAGGGCCTTGACAAGTCCGGATTCAAAAGTTCGGACGACTTCGTCGCTTTCTCCCAGTTTTGTCTCCTGCCAAATATAGGGTATATTCAACAGGGAATTGTAATCCGGTTGAAAACTATCCCCTTTTTCAGCAGCCAATATTGCCAGTTGATTGAACATGGCATCTACATAGGATTTATTCAAACTTACCGGCAATTCCTCTGATCTGAACAACTTCCAATTAAGACGGATTTCCAGGCGTCCACGCAGGGCATACTCACTTACAACCCTTTCCCAATCCGGTTCCATGAATTGCAAAAAAGACGGCAATTTCCATTTCAGATTCAGTTGTTTACTGTTCACACTCTTTATTTCCCAGAATTGGAAACAAAATTCATCTTGTTCCTGATACGAACCGTAGCCGGTCATACTCTTTGCCATTTTCTTTAACACCTGCTTTTTTGGTATCTATGTTCTATGACTTCAATTTTTTCCGGTAATTGTCCCTTATCTCTGACAACATAGCTTGCAGATAATTGCCCCCGTAATCCGGATATGTCCAGGGGAGCTCCTCCCACTGACCGTTTTTGTACATCAGGGTCAAATCCGCCCAGACTCCGGATTGCAAATAAACCCTGTGCGGCGCGTTTTTGCCGGTAGCCAAAATCAGACGCTGCAAAAAAATGAGCCCGGGATCAAGATTGAACCTCCTGTCCCCTGATGGCCGGGCATATTTCTTTTCCAAATCATCTGCAAGCAGCTTGATATCAGCAAGTTCCGAAGGGTCAACCAGCTTTTCCGAAGTAAATATCCTTCTGTATACAGGACTACCCAACTCTTTATCATAATATCTGCTTTCTTGGAAATAGAAAAGTTCGGAAAAAAAATCCATCTCTCCGAAAGATTCCTGCAATTCGATCCACAGGTCCGGCCAAACCTCGCTCCAATTACTGCTAAGCATTGAAAAAAACGGCTGGGCTGGTTGTGCTTGTTTCAAGTTGCTCATTTTGCGGATTGTGAAGTTAAAAGTTATCTGCCAATTGTTATCCGTCTTTGTTAATTGTTAACAGCGAAACTTTCAGCCTTGCAACGAAGCAGAAAATAGTTGTTAAGCATGAAGTCAATAAGATACTTGCAATAACCTATCTTTTATTGCTTAAAAGCTAAACAGCTTATGAGCTTAACAACTTTAAACCTTTTCCACATATATCCCTTCTTGGTCTGCCGCAATCGGACGTGCTTCAACCAGGGAAGCCTTTTGCAAATCTTCCTTGCTCTCGGAAAAGAAACTCAGTGTATAGTACTCGTTCATTCCCAGTGCAGGATTTTTTTCTTCCAAAATCACTCTTAGAACGGATTCCTTGTTTAATCTTTGCAAAAAAAGGTCCTTTTTTGCACGAAACAGTTCGTGCATTTCCCTGCTTCTTTGCTTTTTTTCAGACCTGGATACCACGGGTGACATTTTGGAAGCCTTGGTACCTGGCCTGGGGGAAAAGACAAAGACGTGACCGTAAGTAAAAGGCAATTTTTGAACCAAATCGCGGGTTTCCAGAAAGTCTTCCCTGCTTTCGCCCGGAAATCCCAGCAGGATGTCAACTCCCAGTGCGTAGATTCCCCAGTAACTGTTCAGCTTGCTTATAAATTCTTCTATATCAGTACTACTGTAATGCGATCTGCCCATGCGATCCAGAATCCCAGTACTCGCGCTTTGCAGTGAAACATGCAGGTGCGGGCAGACCAGGGCTGAAGCAATTAAGGTTTCCAGGCCCTTGGAGTTCAACAAGGAAGGGTCCAATGAACTAAGGCGCAGCCGGATATCTTGTCCGTAATACCTGTACAGGACTCTGTCCAGCCAGGCGACGAGATCCCAGAAGTCCTTCATATCCCTGCTCTGGTATTCGTACTGCCCCAAATTGATACCGCTTATCACCACTTCCCTGAACCCACGGGAGTAAAGCCTGTGGATCTCCCTTGCAATATCTTCTGGATCCCGACTCCTGGAAGCACCCCGGGTGAAGGGGACTATACAATAAGTACACACCCGGGAGCAGCCGTCCTGGACTTTCACCACCGGCCTGGCCCGGGAAAAATCCGAGATGTTCAGGGCCTCGAACTGGAAAGTTTCTGCTGTTCCGGCTTCCTGTTCCTTAACTGGTAATTCCCCGGAATTGCACAAATAACGTATATAATCCGCAGCTTGGGACTTTTCTTCCTGGGGGACAAGCTTTTTTACCCCGGACAACTCCCTCAACTCTTTACCAAAGTGCTTTACCGCACAACCTGTGACAACAATCCATACTCCGGGATTCTCGCGGTAAAATCTCCTGACTGTCTTGCGCAGATCCTGCAGTGCCCTGGAAGTAACCGCGCAACTGTTCAAAAGGATACAATCCGCCTGTTTCGGAAAACTCGCTTCCTCCATACCTTCCATGGCATCCAGTTTCTCTTTCAATGCCTGAGTTTCGTATTGATTTATCTTGCAACCGAAAGTATACAAGAATACTTTTTTATTACTCATAAATTATACCTGCGGCAAGCACTTCACCATGTCCGGAATAAAATGCTGCTATCTGTCCGGGAGTTGCGGGTTTGCGTGGCTCCCGGAAAAACACCTCCATCTCGTGGCCGTGCCAGTACACTTCTGCAGCAGTGGCCTCTTGCCTGTACCTGGTCTGTACGTAGACAAAATCCGGCCACTGCGAATACTCCACCAGGATGTTCAGATCTCCAACCCTGCAACTTTCGGATACGCATTCCTGGCTTGTACCAACTACCAGGGTGTTGTTCTGCAGATCCTTTCCCAAGACGTACAGTGGTTCTGAATATGATATCCCCAGGCCCCTGCGCTGTCCCATGGTATATTTGTACAGTCCCTGATGAGTTCCAAGCAACTTGCCTTGGGTGTCCTTAATAGGACCCGGGGGAGGTGGAGTTTCCACATTGTCAAGTATAAATGTCCTGTAGTCGTTATCAGGAATAAAGCAAACTTCCTGACTTTCCTGTTTGTCTACCGGAAAGAAGGATCTATCCTGCAATGCCTTGTAACTATCTACCTTGCGCCAATCCGCCAAGGGGAAACAGGCATGTTCCAGCTGTGAAGCAGTCAGCAGGGCCAGGAAATAACTCTGCTCCTTGTCCTTGTCCGCTCCCCTGAAAAGGGCTTTGCGGCCGGATATGCATTTCAGGCTCGCATAATGGCCTGTGGCAAGAATATCCGCCCCCAAACCCATGGCCGCTTCCAGGAGTATTCCGAATTTTATCCTCCTGTTGCACAATGCGCACGGGTTGGGTGTCTGTCCCTGGATATAGGTATCTACAAAAGGATCAATCACCAACTCCCTGAACTCTTTGGTTAAATCCAGGAGATGATATGGGACATCCAGATGCTCGCACTTTTTGCTGAGTTCATCGCTTACCCGGTACATTTCTGCATCCGGATCTTGAAAAAAGGCATGCAGGGCTATCAACTCGTGCCCTTGTTCCTGCAGGAGTTTAAGAGAAAATAAACTATCCACACCTCCACTTATTGCCACAGCAGTTGTCATCTTATCGCTCAAACCTATTAAATCCCCTGTGGTTCAGGTAAATCAGGCAAATTCTCCTCCAGGACATGGCCTGCTTTAAGCAACAATTTTTCTCCAAAATTGGGTCCAAAGAACTGAATTCCCACCGGCATGCCGCTTTCCCCTCCCAAACCCGCAGGCAGGGACAAGCCTGGCAGTCCGGTCAAATTCAGGGAATTAGTAAACACGTCTGTCAAGTACATTTGCAAAGGATCCTGTATCTTCTCACCCAGGTTGAAGGCAGTGGAAGGCGTCACAGGGGCGCAGAGGAGGTCGCATTCAGACAAGGCACCCAGAAAGTCCTCCCGAATCAATCTTCTTGCCTGGGCCGCCTTTTTGTAATAGGCATCGTAATAACCCGAGGAAAGAACGTAAGTGCCCAGGATTATCCTGCGCTGCACCTCGTTGCCGAAAGCCTGGGACCTGTTTTTGGTATACATCTCTATCAGGTCCGAAACACTACTGTCCCTCCACCCGTAGCGCACTCCGTCGTATCTTGCCAAATTGGAACTGGCTTCCGCCATGACGATAATATAATAGGCTGCAATGGAGTAGGGGGAATAAGGCAACTTTACAGGCTTGACTTCCGCTCCCAAGTCCCTGGCCAAATCCAGGACCTGTTTGCATTTTTCCTCCACTTCAGCAGACAAGCCTTCGCTCCAGTACTCTTCCGGCACACCCAGTTTCATTCCCTTCAAATCCTCACTTTCACTCAAGGCTTCCAGATAATCAGGTACATCCTCGGGGGCGCTGGTGGAATCCTTGGGATCCTGCCCGGCAATCTCCTGCATCACCAAAGCAGCATCCCGGACTGTCCTGGTCAAGGGCCCCGCCTGGTCCAGGGAGGAGCCATAGGCAACCAAGCCGAAGCGGGACACCCTGCCATAAGTGGGTTTCAATCCCACCAAACCGCAAAAGGATGCAGGCTGCCTTATGGAGCCCCCAGTATCCGTACCCAGGGCAAACGGGCATTGATAAGCAGCCACGCTGGCTGCCGAGCCTCCGCTGGATCCTCCGGGGACTTTTTCCGGATTCCAGGGATTCCTGGTCGGGAAAAAGGCGGAATTTTCAGTAGAGGAGCCCATGGCAAATTCATCCATATTGGATTTTCCCAGAATCAGGGCCCCGGCATTTTTCAATCTTCGGACACAATCGGCATCGTAAAAAGGGACAAAATCCTTGAGCATCTTGGAGGCGCAGGTAGTGGTTATACCGCTTGTAGCCAAAACATCCTTTATTACCGCCGGGACCCCCCAAAGCGGCTTTTTTTGATCCGGGCCAATTTTATCCATGTCCTCTGCCTGTTCCAATGCTTCTTCCCGGTTTATATTCAAAAGTGCGCCCAGGCTTTGCTCTGTTTCATCGATCCTGTCCAGATATGCCTGGACAACCTCGCGCACTTTCAAATCCTTGTTCTGAATATTTTTGCACAATTCACTCAAGGGCATCTTGCAAATGCTATTCATTGTACTACCTCTCTTGCTTACTACTGCATTGGGTTAGTGATCAAACCTATATGTTTTATTTCCCTATCCGGAAATCAAGAAATTTCCCGACTGGAAATCTTGAACTCTCTTCTTTCTTGCTTTCAGTTTTGAGCTTTTAGCTCAAAAAACCTTGGGAACCACGAAGAAGCCTTCATTTTCCTCCGGAGCGTTTTGCAGGACCTCTTCCCTGCTATAATCGGAACGAACCTCATCCGACCTCAATGCCCTGGAATGGCTCAGGGGTGAATACAAGGGTTCTGTCTCGCTTGTATCCAATTCTTCCAACTTGTCCATGTAATCAAGGATGTCGTTGAACTGTTGCGCAAATGTCTCCAGTCTACGGTCATCGATTTCCAGCCTTGCCAAATTTGCTATCTTGGAAACTTCCTGCTTGCTTATCTTCATGTTTTCACCCCTTCAAAGGTTATTTCGGAAAGTTAATATAAAAACTTTCGCAGTAGCGTTAGTATCTTTATCTTAACCAAGAACAAAGAACCAGGAACAGTTACCCTAATCTTCTTCCCATGCCTTTTTATATCGCTCTCGAAACCTCTTTTTATCCAGTGGGATTAGGCTCCGGTTCCTGGGCTTGAACAAAAACAGCTCCTGCCGGGCCCGTCCTTTTTGATCCCAATGCAGGGGGGCCATACTCCAGGTGAAATTCCTAACCCTGGACAACTTCCCATTCATGTCCTCCGGTGGCCAAGTACTGGAATGCAATTTTAGGGTATGGATAAAGCGTAAGAAATCGTATCCCAGTGCAACCCAGAAATCCGCATCACCTTGGACTGTTTCACGCAGGCCCTTTTTCAGAAAACGCACTGCCCTGCTTTTACTGTAAGTATTCCATCCACCCGGCATGAGAGCCAAATTGAAATAACCGTACTCCACCTTGTCTATCTTTTTTATTTGCTGACTCCACAATGTCGGCCCCAAAAATATAATCCGGCTTTCACCAAAATAAAAGAATTCCGGGATCAAAAGCCTGGCCATATTAAAGTTGTCAGGGATAAACACCGCCTTGAAATCCGGGTCCGGCCTTTCGTTCGAGGTGGCGTTTTCAGGCTTTTCTTGGCCATATTCCTTTTTTTCAAAGTCTTCAGGCACATTGAGCATATTTGCAACCACATCCTTCAAACCTGACTGACTCCCCGGTGGATATCTGGTAAGCCCGGTTAACGTGGCATTGCTATCAGCTACCTGTCTCCGGAATATCTTGGCCCTTTTCACTCCATAATCGCTTTGGGGATACAATATTGCAAAATTCTCTATATTCAAATCTCTGGTCAAAAATCTTACCATGGGCCTGACCTGATCTTTTAGTCCCGGGAAAAATCTAAATGCGCTTTTCCCTTCAGTGCCGGGATTCAAATCCGATAAAAAGGTAAAAAACACGCGATCCTTGTGCATCTCATGTTTGTAAATCTCTTGCCAAACACCTTTTCTAAGGGGACCTCCCACAAGCTTGTATTTGTCGGGTAAATTAATCAGTTGCTCCTTCCAATCCGGACTCGCAGTATTAATAATAGTCAGCTGAACATCCATTTCCATGCGCGTAAATTGCCAGTTGGCTATGTCCAATCCCTTCAGGATCTTCCAGCCGAGTTCCTGATAAGAACCGTCCAAGGGTAATAGCAAAGCTATCCGCAGGGACGGAAGACCGTATTTCTTTTCCAATTCCTTTAACCTGGACTTCAGGTATTCCTTGTTCACCAGTTCGGAGCTATGCATTATAAAGCCCAGTTCCTTCATGGCTGTGGACCAGTCCAACATACCTTGTCCCAACTGCTTTGTATTGCCCAACCATACCAGGAGTGCATATGGATATTGCAGCATCCTCCCTTCCGGAATAGATTCTTCTATACTACGCCAATTCAATTCTTTCCTGCCGGCAATAAATGTTATGAAATCCTTTTCCATCTTGAGCTTTTGTCTTTTTTCTTCCGCTTGTTTGTATACTTCCCTCTGGATGCTCCATAGGGACCTATATTGCCCTTTTGAAAAATTATATTTATTCAGGGCTTCAAGAGCACTGAATTTCACAGGCCAAGGAACTTCCTTTGCCTGGATCAAATCCCTTAAGTAATTTTCATAGGGTTCATCACCCTCCTTGAACTTCTTGAGAAGACTAACACACTTGTGCCAACTCCAGGAGTCGCCAACATCAGGTTCCAAATCTTTCCATTTGTCCAGATTTTCTTCAGCCAGGGAAAAATTCTGGTTTTGAATTGCGCTGTAACTGATTCTTTTAAATATCCGTCGTTTCAATTCCTTTTTCAAAGGCCTCTTTTGAAGCAGTTTTAGATAAAGTTTCTCAGCCAAGGGATATTTTTCTTTTTGCCAAGCGCTTTCAGCTCGCTGTTTAATTTCGTGTTTGGATAGCTTATCCAAGTCCTTGGGTACTTTTTTCTTGGGAGCACAAGCTGCAAAAAACAAGAAAAAGACAGAAAACAGACAAATACATGACCACAACGTATTCTTGTTTAAACACCAATTCTTTGGAAGGATAATGACTGAATTTTTAGGAGTTTCCTGGATTTTCATATAATCTCCTGCTCTTTATGGGGCCCATTAAAAAAGACCTGATCCCTTATTGGGACCAGGTCTTTTTTATAATGCGGATATTTTTTATGTCAATATCGGTTTTGACAAAAGCAGATTATTTCTGTTCTGTGTATTCAGCATCTACCACATCTTCGTCACTTTGACCTCCGCCCTGGCTTTGGTCGCTACCTTCTCCGGCACCGGCTTGGGCACCTCCTGCCTCTGCACCTTCATTCTGCTGTTGATACAATTGTTCTGCCAGCTTGTGGGAAGCCTGGGACAACTCGTCCATTGCACTCTGGATAGCGTCCTTGTCGTCACCTTCCATTACGTTCTTAAGCTCTTGAATCTTGCCTTCGATTTCGCTGCGCAAGTTCTCATCCAGTTTATCGCCGAGATCCTTCATGGATTTTTCAGTGCTGTAAATCAAGGAATCGGCTTGATTCCTGGTTTCAATGAGCTCGCGTTTCTTCTCGTCTTCCTGGGAATGCTCCTCCGCCTCTCTTTCCATTTGCTTGATCTCTTCTTCTGACAAACCGCTGGTAGGTTGAATCCTTATGGATTGCTCCTTGCCCGTACCCTGATCTTTGGCAGATACATTCACGATTCCGTTTGCGTCTATATCAAAAGTCACCTCGATTTGAGGCACTCCCCTGGGTGCGGGTGGGATTCCCTCCAGTTCGAAGTTGCCCAAGCTCTTGTTGTCTGTTGCCATGGGCCTTTCACCCTGCAGAACATGTATGGAAACCGAGGACTGGTTATCCGCTGCAGTAGTAAATGTCTGGCTCTTTTTAGTGGGTATGGTGGTGTTCTTTTCTATCAATTTGGTGAACACACCGCCCATGGTTTCAATACCGAGGGACAACGGGGTTACGTCCAGCAGGAGTACATCCTTTACATCGCCTGCCAGGATACCGCCCTGAATAGCAGCACCCATTGCAACCACTTCGTCCGGGTTAACTCCCTTGTGGGGCTCTTTGTTAAAGTATTCCTGAACCTTCTTTTGTACCAGGGGCATCCTGGTCATTCCGCCCACCAAAATCACTTCGTCTATCTCCTTGGTTGAAAGCCCGGCGTCCTTCAATACGGTTTCGCAGTGATTGATGGTCTTGTCCACGAGTTCACTGGTCAAGGATTCCAATCTTGCCCTGCTCACCTTCATATTGAGGTGTTTGGGGCCGTTCTGGTCCGCAGTGATAAAGGGGAGATTGATCTCAGTCTCCATGGTGCTGGAAAGTTCCTTCTTGGCATTTTCAGTAGCCTCTTTCATGCGCTGTAGAGCCATGCGGTCCTGGCTTATATCTATACCGCTCTCTCGCTTGAATTCTGCTACCAAGTCGTTCAGCAGTGCATCGTCAAAGTCTTCTCCACCCAGGAAGGTGTCTCCATGGGTTGCCTTGACTTCAACCACATTGTCACCCACTTCCAGAATGGAAATATCAAAGGTCCCTCCGCCCAAGTCGAATACTGCTATCTTCTCGTTGGTCTGCTTGTCCAGACCGTATGCCAAGGATGCCGCAGTGGGCTCGTTTATGATCCTTTTCACTTCCAATCCTGCGATTCTGCCAGCGTCCTTGGTTGCCTGGCGCTGATTGTCGTTAAAATACGCAGGGACTGTTATGACAGCTTCAGATACTTCTTCTCCCAAGTACTCTTCAGCATCCTTTTTCAATTTCTGCAAAATCATTCCGGATATCTCTGGGGGGCTGTACTTCTGATCATCTACTTCCACGTAGGCATCGTTCTTGGATCCCTTTACTATATTGTAGGGGCTCTTTTCTATCCATTTTTGTATTTCCGGTGCATCATAATCACGTCCCATCAGCCTCTTTATGGAATCTATGGTTTTCTCGGCATTGGTTACTGCCTGCCTCTTTGCCATTTCTCCCACAAGACGCTCTTTGTCGGTAAATGCAACTATTGAAGGAGTTGTCCTATTACCTTCCGGAGTGGTGATGCACTTATTCTCCTTGCCTTCCCTAAAGTACACGCAACTATTAGTAGTTCCGAGATCAATTCCGATTATCTTACTCATATCTCGTCCTCCTCCATATAAAATTCACTTTTAGTTATCATTTAATGTAATCTTTATTCAGGATTAGTAAAGGGGTTCTATCCAGAATTTTTTACATTTTTGCTCACAGTTACCTTTGCCGGCCGAACCAGCCTGTCCTTCAATTTGTATCCGGTCTGCATGATCTGGCATACCCGGCCGCTATCAATGTCTTCCCTGGGTTCCTCTGCCATTGCTTCGTGCCATTTGGGATCGAACTCCTCGCCCTCGCAGTCCTTGATCTGTTCCACCCCGTGTTTCTGCAGGGTCTCCAGGAAGACCTTCTTGGTCATATCCACACCCTCTACCAAGTCCTTGCAGGCCTCTATATCCCTGCCATGCTTCGATGCCAGCTCCAGGTTATCTATCACCGGAATAATATCCTGGAGCAGGGATTCGGTGGCAAACTTACATTGCTCTTGCTTTTCCTTTTCCATGCGCTTCTTGAAATTATCAGACTCTGCCTTGATGCGCATGACCTCTTTTTCTTGTTCCTGTTTTTCCGGGCACTCCGGGCAAAGCTTTTCCCTGGCCAATTCCCTCAACATCTCCGGATCTATATCAGGCATTTCCTCAGCATTACTGGAGGCGTCTTCTTCCTGAATATCCTCCGGATTGGAGGCATCCTGCTTATCCGCATCAGTGTCCTCGGCATTAATATATTCGGAATCTCCTTGGTATTTCTCTTTTTCAGTCATAATCTCCTCCTGCACTTGATTTTTTCCACCCGAGACTCATCCAAGTCCACAAGTAGCTGTAGGTGTATTTGAATTTAAAATCGATTTTCAAATATTTGTGTAAGCATTTTTGCTATATAGTCAACCATTGGAACCAATTTTGAATAATCCATATTTATAGGACCGATAGTACCTACTACCCCCACGGGCTTCCCTTTTACCGTATACGGGGAAGATATAAGCCCCCATTCTCCCAGCTGTGGACCATAGAATTCCGTGCCAAAAGAAATGCTAAGCCCTTCAGTATTGGTTATCTCCTCCAGGATTTCCAACAAATTGGATCTTTGCTCCATAAATTCCAACAATTCCTTCATGCCGGAAATATCGGATTTATCCAATCTTTCCAGAATATTCACAGTGCCTTCCAAAAATATTTCCCTCTCGTTCTGATGGTCAAAGGTCTCCCGTACCAGACTCATTGCCCTGGAATAGAGGTCGTTGAATTGGATCTCCGCCTGCTCCATCTCTTGCAGTATCTTTTGTTTTACTTGCACCAGATTTTCACCCTGGAATCTATCATTCAAATAGTTGCTGTACTTGACCAAGTCATCTGCGGTCACACTTTCATCCACCTGGATCAAATTATTTTGGACTATCCCTCCCTGAAATACCAAAATCGCAGTCACTAAACCCGGCCTTACCAACACGAATTCGATCTGATGCCAACGAGCGAAACTTATGCTGGGAGCAACAGCCATCCCCCATTGACTGGCCTGATTGGATATAAGCTTGGAAGTCTGCTCCAAGAGTTCCGAGAATTCCAAACCTGCTTGATTCAAATACCCGTCTATATTGTTCCTGATTTCCCGTGACAAAAGCCCCGGCCTCAAAATATTGTCCACGTAATAGCGGAAGGCCTTGTCCGTTGGTATTCGTCCTGCAGAAGTGTGAGGCTGAACCAAATACCCCTCCTCGGTCAGATCCGACATAATATTGCGCATACTTGCAGGACTCAAGTTTAATCCGGACTTCTTGGCCACATATCTGGAACCGATAGGCTGAGCATGATCAATGTATCCTTGTATTATGATGTTAAGGACGTCTTTTTCCCTGTCTTCCAATGACATAAAACTTTCTCCTGTTAAAGGACTTGATCCATACTCCTGCACAATCCAAATTAGTGCGGCCCGACCTATTTCCAGAGAACACAAATCAGTATTAGTAATATTTAGCACTCTTTTTACAAGAGTGTCAATCAATTAACAACAGCATAAATTAGTGTCAAGGTAAATGCCAGGGCGCAACAGGCTTGTAGGTTCGACGTTCGGGGTGCGAGGTTTATCAATACTTTTAATCAATAGCTGATCAGTTATCTGTTAATGCTTCCAAGTTCCCAGTTCACGGTTCAGCGTTGAAGAAATTGGTTATAGAGCTGGATAAGCATTCAGAGCAAAATTGGACTACCCGGCTGCGGATTAAATAAATCTAGGTTGTATCATTAGCTTAATATCAATTTTTTAAAATTAAGAATCGCTGGAAGGAAAATTAGAAAGGAGAGTCTTTCTGTCTTCTGTTTTCTGTCATCTGTGATCTAAAAGGGCGGGAACTCATCAAGAAGCCCCCGCCCTTGTAAAACTCTGGAAAAGGTTTACCACCCTATGGTCAGGTAGTCGTGTATGGAATCCGAAGCTATTCTACCGGCACCTGCTGCCAGGATTACAGTAGCCTGGCCGGTAACTATGTCTCCACCTGCCCAGACAGCTTTTTTCAAGGTCTTGCCGGTCTTCTCGTCCGCCACTATATAGCCGCGTTTAGTCGTTTCCAGGCCCTCGGTGGAACCTGTCAGCACGGGATTTGCCCCGGCACCGACTGCTACAATTGCCAAATCGCAATCCATGGTATATTCAGAGCCTTCCACCGGGACAGGCTTGCGCCTGCCGGACTCGTCCGGCTCTCCGAGCTCCATCTGCTGGCAATCCATGGATACCACCCTCCCGTTCTCGTCTCCCTTGAATCCCTTGGGAGAAGTCAAGAGATGGAATTCAATACCCTCTTCTTCACCGTGATGGATTTCATCCTCCCTGGCAGGCATTTCCTCCCTGGAACGACGATATACAATGCGCACCTTTTCAGCCCCCATACGCAGAGCCGTTCTGGCAGAATCCATGGCAACATTTCCCGCTCCCAGGACTACCACGTTCTTGCCCTGGGCGAGCGGGGTATCGTATTCCGGAAACCTGTAAGCCTTCATCAGGTTGGCTCGGGTCAAATATTCGTTGGCGGAATAGATACCCACCAGATTCTCTCCCGGAAGGTTCAAGAATGTGGGCAATCCTGCGCCAACTCCTACAAACACGGCATCAAATCCGCTCTCGAAAAGCTCGTCCACGGTAAATGTCTTTCCGACCACGTTGTTGCACTCGATTTTAACACCCAAACGCTCCAGGAAATTCAACTCGGAAGCAACTATTTCCTTGGGGAGCCTGAACTCGGGTATGCCGTAGACCAGGACGCCGCCACCCTTGTGAAAGGCCTCGTAAATGGTCACATCGTGTCCTTTTGTGATCAGGTCCCCTGCTACCGTAAGTCCTGCAGGCCCGGATCCTATCACTGCGACTTTCTTGCCGGTGGGTTCCTTCTTGGGAGGAAGCTCACCAGATCCGTAGTTCTTTTCGTAATCCGCAGCAAAACGCTCCAAATGGCCTATGGCAACCGGGGAGTCCTTTTTGCCAAGTATACATTCCTTTTCGCACTGCTCCTCCTGGGGGCAGACCCTTCCGCAGATAGCGGGAAGGCTATTTTTCTCCCAGATCTTGCGTATGGACTTGGTAAACTCCCCATCCTTTATATGCTGAATAAAGCCGGGAATATCGATACCAACGGGGCAACCCTGCACACAAGCGGGTTTCTTGCACTGCATACATCTCTGGGCTTCCTTTTGGGCCATTTCCACTGTATATCCAAGAGGAACTTCGTCAAAATTCCTGGCCCTCTCCTGGGCTTCCTGTTCAGGCATTCCCTGGCGAGGAATCTTTTCCTTCTTATCCTTCTGTTCAGCCATATTCATCCTCCATTTTTAAATAACTTTCTTTCTAATCGGATTGATTGCGACTTTCTTTTAACACTGGGAGTAGAGTATACAAGACCAAGCCTTGATAATCACATTTTTAAAATATCTAGACTCAGATTTTTCTCTACATATATTTTCTGTTTAAGAACGGGCATTCCCGGATAACAGATAACAGTCTTTTATGCTAACTCCCATGCCTTAACGGGCACAACGAAGCATGGGCAATCTCGACCCTGTCCCTGCTTTGGCAGGGCGGGGCGAGCAAAATTCTTGTTCTTACCCCTAAAACCTTGGCAATCTCGTCTAAGAAGTAGCGAGAAAACTCTGAAATTTTTTCATGTTAAGAGCCGCATTCACATTTATACTTCTCATAGGCCTGTTTTTCCATGTCTGTATAGGCCTGCAACCTGGAGCTCAGTTCTTGAAAATCCACTAATTTAGCATCGAATTCCGGACCGTCCACACAGGCAAAGCGAGTCTCATTTCCCACGGTCACCCGGCAACAACCACACATGCCGGTGCCATCCACCATAATTGCATTCAGGCTCACCAGGGTCTTAACATCGTAATACGCAGTCATTTTGGAGACAAATTTCATCATGGGTACAGGACCCACGGCGATTGTCTCTGCAATCTCCTTGCTTTCCAATTGCTGTTTGAGCACATCAGTAACAAAGCCGTGATGGCCACATGTACCGTCATCAGTGCAGATATGAAACTCATCCGAATACTCCTTCAGCCAATCCTCCAAAATTAACAAATCTTTTGTTCTAGCGCCTATAATAGTTACAACATAATTGCCGGCTTCCTTCATTGCCTTAACAAGAGGGTACATAACCGCAATTCCTGTACCTCCGCCTACACAAACCACATTTCCTACCTTCTGGATGTCAGTGGGCTTGCCCAGTGGCCCGGTGATATCCTGAAAGGCCTCACCAACCTCCATATCCATAAACAAGGCGGTAGATTTTCCCACCACCTGATAGATGACTGTAATAGTCCCCCTTTCCGGATTGGTAGCAGCCAATGTCAAGGGGATCCTCTCTCCTTTCTCGTTTGCTCTAAGAATTACAAACTGACCAGGCTTGGCTTTCTTAGCAATAAGTGGCGAACTGATCTCGTTCATCGCCATGGAACCATCGCCCATTATCTCTTTCTTCAAGATCTCAAACATACTAACCTCCAATTGTCGATCTTTTTTGTGCTTAGACTCAATAAAAAATGTTTCTGTCACATAAAATTGGTGTCTTATCCAATCATTCTTTATTATTTTCCAGTAAATTCAATTTGGATTTGATATTATTCCGGATCCAGGTCTTATCCCACCATTCCAGCGGAGACACGGGTACTCCGGAAACAAGTATTGCAAAATGCAAATGATCACCCCCTGCCATCCCGGTCGATCCGGTATTACCAATAATCTCGCTCTTGTCGACCTTGTCTTTTTCTTGCACATTTATCCGGGACAAATGGGCATACATACTCTGAAGTCCCAAACCGTGGTCAATAATCACCACCTGGCCAAAAATGCCCAACCATCCGGTGTATGCCACTTTACCCGCGTTGGCGGCAGGGACTTTTGCGCCTTTTACAGAGGCTAAGTCAACACCCAAATGCCTTTGATTGTCTATCTTTTCACCCTGATTATAATATGTCCTGTAAGTCCCAAAGGATGAGCTTTTGGCAGAGTCGGGGAGTCTCATGAATGCTCCGGACCAAAGGGGCTTTTTCTCGGTTTGCCTTCCCACGCTTAAAAGCTTCTCTCTATTCTTTGCACGCAGTTCTTTATTTACCTTGAGGAACAATTTCAGCTTATCTGTAGTCCCGGGAAAATTATCCTGGAATCCCGGCATTTTTTTCTGAAGAAAATTCGAACTTATCCGGATATCGGAATTAAGGAAATTCTTCCTACTTACAAAATAATTAAAACCTGTCTTTCTCACATTGCCTGCTTTATCTACAGCCTTTATCAGGAGATTGGCATCCCTTCCCACAAACTCGTAGGGATAAGAAAAAAAGCACAAATACATATCGCTTTCAGGTGGGCTGTAAGCGGGAAAAAAGTAACCATTCGCCTGCACGCCGATCTTTTTCACGGATTCGGAAACATTGAAAGCCACCAGTCCGGAGCCTCCGACTTTCAGGTTATGCTTGTAGCTTTTCAATGTAATCCTGGGCGGCTCGGTATCCAGGGTATAGTTGAAAGTCTTGACAACCACATTACCCTTGAACCAATTATTCCAGGAATTATCCCGCACCTTGATCTTAATACTGAGTGCACCGTCTTTTAACCTGTATTTTTCCAATCCCAATACCTTACTTATCTCATCCACTTTCTTGTCAAAATCCTTTTTAAACATCTCTATTTCCTTATCACCCTGGAGAAGGTGAATAGAAACAAGATCAAGCCCGGAGTCCTTGTCCCGGGATTGGAAATCAAACTTGGTATCCGGGGTAACAAACTCCTTTTCAGGAGCAAAGGTAACGCTGGGATTTTGCTGTTCGGCAAAAAACAGGTATAAACCGATCAATCCAATTATTATCAGTATACCCAAGACCAGGAAAAATTTATTCTTTCCAGAAGAACTGTCTCGATTTGTCATATTAAATTCCCCATAAATCGGTTAATTAAAATTATAGATATGTAACTGTGCCCACAGCTAACAAGCCTTATTGATATTATATAGTATAAGTCCAAACATATATTGCCTGCTCACGTATTTAATCTTAAATAGCTCAAATAGCAAGTAGATAAGGCATAAAAATTCGAAGCAGACTTTAAGAAATTCTTTTTTAACTATCTGATTTAATTTTTGTATAAAAATTTACAAAACGACCCTGTAAAAAATGATTTCACTACTTGCAAAAGGTTTATCAATCAGATATTATATTAAGCGTTGATTTGTTATTCAATTCAATACATTTAAAATTTTATAATATTTAGGGAGATTTTATGAGTGCAAAAAACGGTGATCAAGTCAAAGTTCATTATCGAGGAACTTTATCCGATGGAACGGAATTCGACAATTCCTTTGAAAAAGACCCTTTGGAATTTACCATTGGAGAAGGGCAAATAATACCAGGCTTTGAGAACGCAGTAGTCGGCATGGGTGAAGGAGAACAGAAAGAATTTACTGTTTCACCTGAAGAGGGTTACGGAGATTACAACGATGAAGGAAAGATAGAGGTTGAACGCGCCAACCTCCCGGAAGATATCAATCCTGAAATGGGAATGATGCTGCAAGTTACCACACCCGATAACCAAGTAGTACACGTAACGGTAGTGGACTTGGACGAAAACAAGGTTACCCTGGATGCCAACCATCCCTTGGCAGGAAAGGATTTACATTTTGAGATCCAATTGATGGAAGTTCAAGAAGCATCCTAGAATCTTTCCCCGCGCACAATCAGCAAAGTGAGTTCAGATCCTAGTCACTTATCCTGATACATAACGATTGTAAATGGCTACACCCTCCTTGTGGTTTATTAAGATACTTATATCCCAAGGGGGGTGAAATCCAAAATATCTCAAAGGTAACTTCAACCATTTTGCGCAGGGGATAAGGTCTTCTTGCCAAATAATTAGGCAACTGTTCAAGGTTTGCGTATAGTTATTCGTGCTCCAGCATTCCCTTTTTGAATATCGTCGCGGTTAACCTGGCCAATCTTTTGACGTGCTTTTTGTGTTCCTCCTTGTCTTCGCTATTAAAAGATCTTCTAGTGGTTGCGACTATACCAAGTATAGAGGAAAAAAATGTCATGGAAAACAGGCTGACATTTCCCGGGTCACAACCTAGTCCCAACAAGACCTTGTCAAACTCATTCAAATAGTAGTTCGTTATCTCGTAATATTTTTCCAGAGCCTCTTCATCCAGATCATCTTTCAACATGAAATGATTGAGAATCTGCCCTGCAGCCTCCTTCTCCATAAAAAAATCCACTACGATTTCAGCTACTTCTTCAAAAGAAGAACTCTCTTCTATCGACTTCTCCTGTTTTAATCTACCTTCTTTTACCTCATGTCCCAGTATTTCTGCCAGGATATCATCGCGACTGGAAAAATATCTGTAAATAGAGGCAGGAGAAATACCGGCTTCATCAGCTATTTCCCGCATTCCTATCTTGTGAAACGGATGTTCAGCGAATAGATTCATGGCGGCATCCAGGATAAGATCCCTTCTGTACGCCCTTTCACTCTTTTTTAGTTCCAAAAAGGTCGATTTTTTGTTCATTTCAACTCCCTTTGCAAATAGTTATTATATATATTCAATCAGCCCTAATTTAATTAAAAAATCAAGCAACGCCGCTCCAAAAAGAGGCCTAACGCCGCTCTACTACTATATTTGAAAAGCAAAAGTGCTAAAAAGCCAGCTTTTCAACCGAACAAGCCGATTCTTAAACAAAAATCGTTTGTTTTTCAAGATTTAAAAATTCCAACTAATAAAACGCATTGTGTTATGCACTTGATACTTTTCTAATTTATTATCAATAAATGCAACCCTTGACAAAACATTTAATTTTTAGCTAACATTTTTAAACAAAATAAACAAGGTTATTTTAACCCTCTTACCTACCGTGCATTAAGGGATGAACATACTAACAGATCAATTTAAAAAATAAACAAGGAGAAGTTGATTATGAAAAGATTAACAATTGTAATTTTTTGTGTATTCTTGACATGTACTTTGGTATCACAAAATCTCTGGGCCCAGGACCCGATCAAGAAAGCGGACAATATTTTCGAACAAGCTGGATACCAAAATCTTCAAAAATTTAAGGAAGCCCTGCCCCTTTACAAAGAAGCATTGAAAGAAAATCCGAAAAGTTATGAAGCCAATTGGAAGACCGCAAGGTGTTGTAGAGAATACGCAAAATACAGCAAGCAAAACAAAGTCGAGGGCTGGGAAGATATTTGTGCCAAATTTGGGAAAAAAGGAATGGAATACGCCAAAAAGGCTATAAAAATTGAACCCGAGAAATTGGAAGGTCATTTTTACTACGGTCTCAGTGTAGGCAATTATTCAGATGGAGTTGGTATAATAACTGCGGTCAAGGAAGGCTTGAAAGAGAAGACCAAGAAACATTTGACCAAAGCATACGAAATAAACAAAAATTACCACGATGCTACAACTACCCTGGCTTTGGGAAGATATTGGCAAGTGCTCCCGCTATGGTACGACGATCCGGATAAGGCACTTGAATTGTATAAAGAAGCCAATAGATTAATGCCAGAAGATTCCAAGTACAGACCGGAACTTCATGTTTACATGGGTAAATTAATGTTGGACGAGGGAATCAATGAGGACAAGGCAAGAAAAATGCTCAAAAAAGCAAGAAATTCAGATGATCCCTATTTTAGCGAACGAGCCCAAAAAATACTGGCAGAATACTGATACTGGATTATCAGGTAGTTAGTTCCAATCTGGAAATTCTTAATTTCCGGATACGAAAATAGCAGGTTTTCAATTCGGAAATTAGTTAAAAGCAAGACTCCTAATCGAGTATAGTGAGGCGAATGTGATCTACTCACCTCACTATACTCGATTAATGAATCTAGTATTTATTTGCTCTTCAGCCTACACCACCCCAAATCTATACTTTAAAAAAACATCCTTTGATTTGATATATTCTTTTGCAATTATATTTTGCTTAGCAGAAAACTCTGCTGAATCACTTGCATTTATCTATTTAGTTCTGTTACCTTTTGTTTACAACAGACAACACCTTTTCGATTATTTGGCTTATGAAAAATTATAATTTGTTCTTACTCGGCCTCGTCTTATTTTGCACTCCTTTTAGTCTGCAAGCAAAAGATCTATTGGACAAGGCGGATCAAAAATGTGTCAAGCTGAACTTGAGTGAAAACGAGAGGAAACAATGCTTTAAACTCTATAAAAAAGCTGTAGAGAAAAATCCTGAAAGTTATGAAGCCAATTGGAAAATGGCCAGGGCCTACAGGGTTTATACTGTATACGCCTACAGGGAGAAACAGGATGGCTGGAAAGACATTTGCGAAAAATACGGGCAAAAATGCTTGAATTTTGCTGAAAAAGCAGTGGAGAAGAATCCCGATAGGGTGGAAGGCCATTTTTATTTTGGATTGTGTGTTGACAGCTACTCAAAAGGGGTGAGCATGTTTACCGCAATTAATAAAGGATTGAAGGACAAGGCACTAAAGCACTTCTCCCGGGCCTACTCGCTGGACAAGAAGTTTTTGAAAGGGGCACCCATACTTGCATTGGCCTGTTTGTGGGACAATCTGCCTTGGCCTTTTAGAGACACCCAAAAAGCGCTTCAATACTACAGGGAAGCGGAAAAGATGATCCCCAAAAAAACCTTTCAGCGCTCAAAACTGCAATTGAATATGGGCAATTTTTTGCTGGAAACCGGGCGTAACACGAAAAAAGGCAAAAAAATGCTCCAGAGGGCCACAAATGCCACTAGCACCTATTTAAGAGAGAAGGCAAAGGACATCCTGAAAAGATATCAATAAGAAGGCGATTTCCAGATCCAACTTGCACCAAAACAACTTCAGGGTTCTAGCTCCAACATATTGACTTTGCCCAACTTTTGCAACTGCGGATATACCTTTGATTTTTTCCCCACCACCAAAATCTGGAACCTTTCCGGATCTATGTATTGTTCGGCGACTTCCTGGATATCCGATACCGAAACTTCCCGAATCCCCTGAACAAGCTTTTGGAAACTATCCTTGGGCATATTTCTGTATTCGTAGTGCAGCAAGCGTGACATTATCTTCTCCGAACTGCTGTATTTAAACACCAGGGAGTTATTGAACTGGCTCTTAGCTTGTTCCAATTCCTCAGAATCGGTACCGTTTTTCTGTAAGCGCTTGATTTCCCGCTGCACTTTTTGTATTGCCTTTTTAGTGCTGGCGGATTTTGTCTCCAGCCCAACAAAAAAGGTACCGGGATAATAATAGTTACAACCGTATCTGCCAAATACGGAATAAGCCAATCCCTGTTTTGTCCTGATATTTTCGAACAGCCTGCCCGAGAATCCACCGCTTAATATCTTGTTCATCACTTGTAATTTTGCATAATCGGGATTTGTCCTGATTCCACCTTTATGGCCAATCAAAATGAAACTTTGATTCACATCCGGCTTGTCTACCAAGTTTATTGTTTTTTCCCGATTATCCTCAACTTGGGGAAATTCGTCCTTGAATTCCTTATCTTCACTACCAGCTGGAAAAGCGGAAAAGGCCCTCTGCAACTTCTTTTTCATGTCTTGGGAATCAAAATCCCCCACTACACCCATGATCATCTTTTGTCCCTTGAATGCAGCTTGTTGAAACCCTTTCAGGTCACTTTTGGTTACGGATTCCACGGTTTCATACTCCGGTACCCTGGAATAAACAGATTCTTTCCCATAAACAAGTTTCTTGAACTTCCTCAGGCCAATTTCCTTTTGTCCGTCATTGCGCCTGGAAATCCTGGTATTTAGTCTTTGTTTGGCCAGCCCGATCTTTTCCTCTGGGAATGCAGGATTTTTGAGCACATCCACAAAAACAGGCAACAACTCCGGAAAGTCCTTTTTCAGGACATTCAGCCCCGCCTTTCCGGAAGACAGGCCAAAGGAAATATTCAAATTGGCTGCATTATTTTCCAGAATCCTGTTCAGTTTTTTCCCGGGATATTTTGAACTGCCACCGCTACGCATGGCATCGCCAGCGATTTCAGCCAACCCCTCCTTGCCCTCCGGGACCTCTACCTTTCCTGACCTGATCCTGAGCTTGACTTTAATCAAGGGTAGCTCGTGATCCTCCAGCAGGAAACACTTGATACCATTGCCCAGTGTAAAGCTCTCGGTCTCGGGCTTGGGCAACTCCTTGACTGATGAAAACTCCAATTGATCATACTGGGGTGTTTTCTGGGTTTGAGCGGCACACCCGCTAAAGATGAGGAACACAGCACACATTAGGATATATTTGATTATCTTGTTCTGTTTCATAATATTACCTTCCCAATATATTTTGATCCGGTTTAATGTTTACCAATTTTCCCACTATGGAATTTTCCTTGCTCAAATATTCTTCCGCCACTTTTTGAATGTCCTCCAGACTTACTTTCTGCAGTTTCTCCAGGTCGGTAAACACCTTTTTCCAATCCCCTCTCTGTCCTTGAGCCTTGGCAAAAGTCTTGGCCAATCCCATATTGGAATCCAGCCTTCGAACCAACGAAGCCCTGGCCTTTGTCTTTGCCCTTTCCAGTTCCTCTGCGGTTATTTCACCATCTTTAACCTTTTGCAATTGCTTGTCTATACCTTCGGCAATTTCCGACAGTTCCACACCCGCGTTGGGTACCGCGAAAAAAGCGAACAGGGAAGGAAACTTGGTGCCGGGAAATCCGTTAAAAGCGGAAATTTTCGCAGCCAACCTCTTTTCCTGTACCAGGCTGGAATACAAAAGGGAAGTCCTGCCCCTGGACAGTACTGATGCCAAAAGATCCAAGGCCAAGAAATCCGGGTTATCCTGATTTACAGCATGATATGCCCTGACATACACTGGCTTGCGCATACTGTTTATCTTGAAGCTGCGCCTGCCTTCCTGTTCAGGCTCCTCAACCGTCACTTTGGGAGGTTCAGGACCCTTTTCAAAAGGACCAAAATAGAGCTTGGCCCATTTCTTTACCTGCTCGGGATTGATATCCCCAGCCACTGCTATGGTGATATTTTGCGGGACATAATAGGTATTGTACAGCTCCCGGAGCTGGGACTTGGTCAAGAGTTCTATGTCGGATCTCCATCCTATCACGGGTTGTCCATAGGGATGAGCCAGATAAGCCATGGCCTGCAGCCTCTCTATTAGCTTACCCGTGGGATTGGATTCCACTCTCATTCTCCTTTCCTCCAGGACCACGTCCTTTTCAGTGTAAAACTCCCTGAAAACGGGATTCATCAATCTATCAGACTCCAGATTGAACCAGAGTTCCGCTCGATTTGCAGGCAAGCTGTTGAAATACAGGGTCGCGTCAGTAGTGGTGCCGGCATTCAAATTATTCGCCCCGTTTTTTTCAAGTATTTTGGAAAATTCATTAGGTTTGACAAAATTCCCGGCCTTTTTTTTCAACTTTTGGAATCTATTTCTCTTTGCCTTCAGCTTTTCTGAATCCGGGTCACTCTTTGAACTTTCCCTCTTCAACTCCTTGTAGGCCTGTTCCATTTCTTGAAGCACTTGCTTTTCCTTTTCCCAATTCCTGGTACCGATCCTCTTGGTACCTTTAAAGGCCATGTGTTCAAGCATGTGTGATATGCCGGTTTGGCCGGTTTTTTCGTTCACACTCCCCACATCCACGAAGGTAACGAAACTGACAATAGGTACTTGGTGCCTTTCGATCACCACGAAATTCAATCCATTTTCAAGGGTGAATTCTGTAACCTTGTCTTCAAACATTTGCAAATAATCTGTCACTTCTGCCTTGCAGCTACTTACCTGAGAAAATGGGCTATAAAACAAGACTCCGACAAATACGGTTATAACAAACAATATTTTTTTCATAACAAATTCCTTTGGTGCCTGGGATCTAAAAAATTATCAAAAGCAAGCACATTCTCAATAACAGAATAACATAAGAACTTGCAAGAACATAATGACATGAAATCTATTTTATTATAGGTTGTCTTACATGTTTTCAGTTAAATCCATTACCAAAAATCTTTTTGCACTAGCTTCCTATCTTCTCTGTCTATTGGTCTATTTATGCGTCACGCTTTTACTTACTTTGCCAAATATAATCAGTGCAGACTTAGTTCGCAAACAGGTCAATGATGCAATATCCGGCAAATCCACTCAGGTCAGCTTTAAAAAAGTAAAAGTAATCTACAATCCGTTTCCTGGAATCAAATTATACGGACTGTCCCTTGAAATTCCGCCAAAATTTAATCTGGATTTGAACTCGCTCAGCATTTATCCGGATATAATTTCCTTATTCAAGGGAGATTTAAAAATTTCCCGGACTATAGTACAAGGACCGAGTGCAAATCTTAAATTATCCAAACCCGCCAACCTCCGGTTGCAAACTATAAAACACAAACTCCAAACCCAATACAAATCCCTGATATACGGACTTGCTCTGGAAATTAGAGACGGTTCAGTTAATTTGTACAAAAATGGTTCGCTTTTGCAGACTGTTAGCAATATCAATCTGAAAAGCCGGATTTCCACACAGATAAGCTACAAGCTGACCTGCGACTCCAGTGCCTGGAAAAACCTGCAATTGAAAGGGAAAGGAAAGTTAAAAGGCCTTGGCTTTGAACAAGATCTGACAGTGAATCAGTTCAAGCCCCACAAATTCGCCCCTGCACTTATACCTTGCAGTATCAAGCCCAATCCGGGCAATTCCATTATCAACCTAAAAGCCAACCTGACAAACAATGGATTCAAGGATCTAGACTGCGAGATTTCTGTAAAAGCCCCTTTTATCACGCTACACAGAAACAACAATACCGAGAGGATCCAAGATCTTGACTTACGTGCCAATTTAAGTCGTAAAGGTCACAAATATGATCTTGACTTGCAGAAATTGCGAATACGAAATCCCGGTCTCAGCCTGAATGCCAGCATGCGATACAACTCCAACACAGAGGACACAAGCCTTTACCTGAACGGAGAAAACCTGGAACTAGCCGAAATCAGGGAGAGTTGTCTCAATTTGCTCCAGGATCTTAAAGGCATCGAGCCCACTTTTAATGTATTAAAAAGTGGAGATATTTCCGGTCTAAAGTTGGAATGCAAGGGCACCTCATTCAAGGAAGCATTGGCAGATCCCCTTGTAAACGCCGACTTGACGCGTGGAAACATTTACATCCCCAATATAGAAATGGATCTAAGCCAGGTTCAAGGAGAAATAAAGATAGAGGACCAAATACTGCAGGCAAGCGACTTGAAAGCCAAATTCGGGAGCTCGGAAGCCACCGACGGAATATTTGATCTGGGCTTAAACCAGGAACTGCATCCATTTATTCTCAATATCGACTTCAATGGCGACATGGCCGATCTACCCCCTATCTTGCGCAAAACGGTATCAAAAACACCCGTATTGAACACCCTGAACAAATTCAGCGGAATAAAGGGACAGGCTCTTGGCAACCTTGCTTTGAGGCTGCATAAAGGGGAAGTGGATTTAAAGCTCCTGGCTGAAAGCTTTGATATAACTGCAGGATATAAACCCAATTCCATGCAAGGACATCTTGCAGGCAGCAATTTTTATTTCTCTCCCGGGGAAAAGATTCAAGCGGAAAACATGGATCTTGACTTTGGGAAATCCGAACTCAGGGATATCTACACAAGTGTATCAATGGCCGAGCAGCCGCAGGAGTTCAGCACAAAGACCCAAAAGGGAAGCTTGGAACTTTCGGAGCTGTCAGCACTGTTAAAGGATCTTTCCGTTT